>Ga0209127_100155_pt1 | contig 25312 bp, 19 predicted proteins | sample LakSupMetagenome_FD_187469 | JGI IMG/M metagenome (GOLD analysis project Ga0209127, IMG submission 187469) | Freshwater microbial communities from Lake Superior, Canada - Sta WM archaea (SPAdes) (version 2) | ecosystem: Environmental > Aquatic > Freshwater > Lake | place: Lake Superior, Canada... | reverse complement strand
CCCGGCGTCTCTCTCCCCCTCGAGCGCTACGTCCCAGAAGGAGGCTGCCCCTTCCAGAACGGCGAGTCCGTGCCGCAGGGGGCTATCGTCGGTGTGAATCCCTACCTTGTACGTCGGCACAAGTCAGTTTGGGGTGCTGATGCCGGCAAGTTCCACCCTGAGCGGTGGTTGAAAAACGACGATGGGGGGCGAGACGGAGGAACAGTTCGTCGCTAGGCTGCGGAAGATGAACGATGCGGACTTGTCGTTTAGCGCGGGCTAGAGGATCTGTATTGGCAAGTCTATGGGATTGATGCAGGTGTACAAGGTCGTGGCGACGATTGTGACCTTGTATGACGTGGAGTTGGTTGATCCTAGGAGGGAGTGGAAGGTTACCAATTTCATGGTTTCCCGGGCAGGATGGCATGGTGGTTAGGATCTCTAAGCGGTCTTGGTCCGTACGCTGAAGAGGGAGATGGCTGACTGTTGTCCTGCGATTGTCAGTGACAGAACTGAAATAGGCCAGTTGAAGCACTGCCACTTGACACCCCGAGGCACCACCATCGTTTGGGAGAGGGGGTCAAGTTTCTCGCCTCTAGCCTCTGCCATATTTTCACCCAATGCTCTCATCACAATGTTTGACATCTCCTTGACCTCCTATTCCCTGAAACCGTTGGCGTTATCCGATATCTCGTCGGCAGAAAATCACAAGCTGGCCTGTTCATCTGGTGTTAACCTTTGTGCGCTATAGTATGCAAGCTGACTCGAGTAAGGTCTGTTTGGTTGCATCTTCATTAACCATGCTTGGCACAATAGCGAGTCATATAAGGACTGGCCATCCAAGCGACTTGATTGCTGTCAAGCATAGGGGTAGAGTGCATCTCGGAGGCGGTAACGGGTGCGACTATGTCACGATGGGAGCCTGAGAACAGCCAGAAGACCAAGCAATACTCGAATAAGGGGTTCAGGGGTTGACCCAGCCCGTTGGTAGCGGCATCAGGGACCATAATTTCAGGCAGATGAAGAGCGAAATGACACGAGTCTGCTGTACAACTGCGTGCTCAAGGTCGAACAAGTGCGTGCTATGTCTTCGTCTTTGTCATGGCTGTGTCATGTTATAACGCCCAACGACGACGGGAGGACTCAACCTTGGTGAATGGACGAGAATACAACAAGAGTATGGATTGCAGCATGTCGCGCGGAAAGCAGACGCCGAGTTGGTTCGGTCACAGTAGGTCGAGGTAATCCACAGTAAACCGAAGTTCTCGACGAGCCAAGATGATAATGTTGAGGATACATCAGCTCAACATTTACAACGGCTGCTTCTCAGAGAGACGGATTGAAACGACGGTCTCCAACGTCCAGGTGGTTACGCATGACATTCCGCTTGCCCTGAAGCCAAATGAGATCATGGCCACGTGGCCGTTACACGGTCGAAGGCTCGAAGCATCTGCCCGGATCTGGCTCCGGCCAAGGTCTTTGGATAACCACATGCTTCAAAGTGTCGATGGCATGGGTTGCGAAGAGCTGACAGTACCCCTCACACAACAAATCTGCCCTTTGCGCAAGCTTCCTCTGACCATATTTGAGCGCTACTGCGTCAAACAACAAGCGGTCGGCATAACCGAGGCATGTGTCTGACGTGCTTCGCTCTAACGGATCTGGACCACGACCGCCACGGCATTCAGCATCGGCACTCAGAATCAGCAACAACGGTAGCTCAACTCGCTAACCGAAGGCCAAGCACGTAAGCCCCCTCGTACTGCTCTCGTGCGTAGCATTGTGAATCCGGGGCTGTGGAGCAGCGACGGGAGGGTCCATCGTCCGAGCGCAGCGGTGCAAGTCCGGGGCACGTGGAGTATGTGATGGCGCAACAACGCCAAGCGGTCGCCGGGTCAGCTTGGCGCATCGACATGTCAGTCATCAACAAGATATCGCCATCGATGCAATGCTTACTTTAGGGGTGCCCAGAATGCAGTATAGCACCAGTGTGATTCCGGAGGAATTGGCATCCTCATTGCTAAAGATAAGAGCGGCGAGAAGGCCGAGACAAGTGGTACGTATAGTTCAATGCGTTGACATGCGAGAGGATCTTTCGCGGCAAGTCACAGAACGCATACTCAAGTCCGCCACCGCATGTAGTAGGTGGACATTACCTTGCTTCGTAGACTGTCTACCTTGATGATCGTCCGTAGCTCATCCCGTCGAATGGTAGGCTAGATTCTGCTCGTGGGGATGGCCATCATCTCCACATGGGCTTCGCCTTAATCGCCAACGAGTCGTAGTACTAATTACGAGGATCTGGGGAAGTCTGGGGTTGGACCACAACGCAAGATTGGAGTCTGGGGTAGTGGGTAGAGTGCCTCGACGGCGTTCTACCCGGAGTACTACCTAACTACCACTAACCTTGGCGCAAATCAAGGTATGCCTGTGTGTACGGCGTAGGCATCTTTTGTGGGCAACGCTGATCCATACTCGGCGTGGACTGGCATTCCCAGGAACTGTTGCCCGACGTCAGAACTAAGAAGGCGACCCCGAAACCATGTCGCATTCGTACGCGCATCTGTGTGAGCACGATAAGATCCTCAAAGGATCTCAACGGCTCCCATGGATGTATGTCTGTGAGCTCGATGCTGGTCGGATCTTAGGGGCTTCTAGAACGTAGCATTTGTTGAGGAGGACTGCACGTCTGTTTCACCACCAGGCACCGACCACTTACGTCTGCTCAGCTTTGCCGCTAACCACGAAGCCAGCCTCAACACCACCGTCTGATCCTGTGAGACTCTAACAAACGCCAACAAACTGGCGCACATACCCCTTAGACCGACTTGGCCTTCGTTCCGCCACGTGCGGGGAGCACATACACGAAGCTTGGATAGCGCCCAAATCTGGGAAGAAGTCGCGGGCACCAATCGAGCACACTGGCGTTGCGGCCAAGATAGTGGCCAAGGACGCCTCAATATGGTGCCAAGCCGGTCGAAAGAGACTGAAATCGGTCGAGCCCGATTTGGGGGCGTTACCTGGTCCTGCAGCATCCGTGTCCGTTGCAGTACAGTTCGGACCGGGAGGCGGGGAGCTTCGCATCTGCTGACATGCTGCGACAATAGAGCCTGGCAGTATTGAAGGTGTCTTCGGATCCCTGGCTCATATCGTCAACACGCGCAACATCACAAGAAATGCCTAAAAATCTATAATAAGCAAAGGGACTCCCAGTTACCAGAGTCTAGACCGTCATCCAAAAAGGGGAAAAAGGCACGGCCGCCGCCAAGAGCGTCCAACGGGTCTTGGCCCAAGCCACCGGATTGGCGGAACCAGCATTAGCATCAGCACTGCTTCATGATCGCTTAGACAACGAGTAGTGTACGAGTCAGTAGGAAGCTACACGTGTACGTACCACTGTGCGGCTGTCTGGCCGAACACGCGGGCGACGAGCCAATCTCATGCAACAAGATGATGCAAGCGAATCTCACCCGTTATCAGGCATCGCCAAGGGGTGATTATCTTGGCGATGGACTCAACTGCAGTTGGCGCTACACTATCGGCCGTTCTCCTCCTTCTGGAATGGAGTCCTTTGCCAAGCTCTGAAGACCAACATTTCTCTATCATCAGTCGAGGTGTGCTGCTTCGGACAGATGGGCCAGGACCCATGGATCGTCAAGCATGATCCATCCCTGGCCGCGACCAGGACCACCATTCCCCGGCCGTGATGGACTCTCCCCGCGATACGGAGATGGGGCATCTACCACAGGATTTCCACTTTCCCCAGGACGTTGCTGATCTTGGCGTGCCAGTAGACAGGCAGCAAGCAAGGAAGCTGCAGTTCAGCCGTATGCCCCTGTCTCGTTCGTCTTGCTCCTCCTGCGGCTGGCCGTGCTTGTGCCACGTCTGCCAACAGCGAGCCGAGACATATCAGCGATATTGTTGTAACCACTTCCTCTGGGAGGGGAAGACCGTGGATCCTTGGTTGGGCATATATCCCCGGCGTCTATAAGACCAGGTGCCCATCAACCCTCTTCCCCAGGTCGCCGAGACTCTGGTGTCACATCGTCCCCTCAAGGCTTTGATCTCCGGAGTAACTCGTTGCCCGCGTCGTTCTATAAGATCATAGCTTCCCCCGTGTTGCAACGGCCTATCCTCCTACTTTGTCTCAGTCTTGGCGCTGATACATCCCCCGGACTGAGGCAGCGATACACCTCGTCAACAGCACCATGGCCACCACTCCAGAGATGTCTGACCTCGACGTCAAGGACGGCCGCGCCACCGAGGGCGTCACCGTGCATGCCGAAAAGCAGTACGAGGGCGTCGGCTATATCGAGGAGGAGAGCGCCGGCTGGGACGCGGCCGCGACCAGGAAGCTGTTGCGGAAGATCGACTTGGCGCTGATCCCCTTCCTGGCCCTCCTGTACCTGCTGTCCTTCCTGGACCGCACCAACATCGGAAATGCCAGGCTCGACACACTCGAGAAGGACCTCCACCTGTCGAAGGAGAAGCTCCAGTACAACACTGCCCTCTCCATCTTCTTCCCCTTTTACGTAGCCGCCGAGATCCCATCCAACATGGCCATGAAGAAGTTCCGCCCTTCGCTCTGGATTCCCGCCATCATGATTGCCTGGGCCATCTGCACTACCCTCATGGGTATCGTGCAGAACTACGCCGGACTGTTGGTCTGTCGTGCGGCTCTCGGTATTGCTGAGGGTGGGCTTTTCCCGGGTATCGCGTACTAGTATGTTGGATGCTTTGAAAAGATAGTAGGGTCGCCTGCTGACTGCTCGCCAGCATCACAATGTGGTACCGTCGCCATGAGTGCGGTTTTCGGATGGCCATTTTCTTCTCTGCCGCCACGGCTGCTGGTGCCTTTGGCGGTCTTCTAGCCCGTGGTATCTTGGAGATGAGGGGTGTCGCAGGCCTTGCCGGCTGGCGCTGGCTCTTCATCCTCGAAGGAATTCTGACTTTTGTTATCGGTGAGTGCGATGACCCAGTCTACCGTCCATGTGTTGTACTGTACCAAGCTCACAACAGTGCTCTAGCCATCGCCGCCCTGTTCATCATGAAAGACTACCCGGCAACCACCAAGTTCCTGACGGAGCCCGAGCGGACGGAGGTGCTAGCACGTCTGAAGCGTGACCGGTCCTCGCTTGCGGACGAGTTCGACATGAAGTACTTCTGGGCGGCCATTGGCGATTGGAAGATCTGGGTGCACATGTTCATCACCATCGGCATCTACACGTGCCTGTACTCCTTCTCCCTCTTCCTGCCCACCATCGTCAGCAGCCTCGGTTACAAGGACCCCAAGCTCGCACAGCTGATGACGGTGCCACCATACGTCGTGGCCTGCTTCTTCTGCGTCACGGCCGGATGGCTAGCCGACAAGATGCAGACGCGGGGCCTCTTCATGATCGTCTTCCAGCTCATTGCGTATGTTTACAATCCCGACCCGCCTGGTACAAGTGTCTCTGTGCATATACTGACAAGGCGGACATAACAGAATGGTCGGCTCCATCATGCTCATTGTATCGAACAGCAACGGCGTCAAGTACACGGGCTGCTTCCTCCTGGCGATCGGCATCTACCCCAACGTCCCGCAGGGCGTGGCGTGGAACGGAAACAACATCGGAGGCTCCCTCAAGCGGGGCGTCGGCATCGCCATGCACGTCGGCTTCGGCAACCTCGGCGGCTGCATCGCGGGCTTCCTGTTCCTCCCCAAGAGCGGGCCCAGGTACCTCTCGGGCCACAGCGTCCTGCTCGCCTGCCAGGTCATGGCCTGCGTCCTGTCGATCCTGATGACCATCTACCTGCGCCGCGAGAACGCGCGCCGCGACCGCGAGTACAAGCCGCCGTCCGAGTACACCGAGGAGGAGAAGGCGGCCGAGCGGGAGAAGGGTGACAATGCGACGTTCTTCCGCTACACCGTGTGAGCTGATAGAAGCGAAGAGTGTGCGGTTGTGTGCTCTAGATAGATGAGTTAGAGGTGCATTGGGTTTTGGGCTTACTGTGGCATGGTTGGACAATTACCGGAAGAGAACAATGGAGATATCAATTGCAAAACTCTTCGGCCGAGCAGATTGTCGCAAAGTGAGACTCGCGTCATTCACCGCACTGGTGGTCGCTGGAAACCTGGAGTCTCCCCTTTGTCACACGCATCGGTGGGATCAGTTTTGCACTGTTCATGACATACCTGGTAGTTCGTATAGTTCTCCGATATGATCAGCAACAATCAATCCTGCAAGTCTCCATGTACCGACGATCCGAAATAAGGTTATGAAATTCCCCGGCAATTGCCACGACTGCATGAACCCCGCTGGGGTCGTCGCACACGGGGAACGGACCACATGTTTGACATGCCTTCCCGAGTCACGGACAGTTACACAGGGACGGAAGCGTCAATTCGTTGGAGTCAACGCGGACGGATTTAGATGGATATAAGAATGCCCATGTCACATCGCCAACGGACGTCCGTCGATGCTCCCCAAGACGGCCTGGAACACTTTCTATCTGGGACACTTGTGCTTGCGCTGCCCCAGATGTCGGGCGTCAAACGACCATGATCGTTCCATCCTAATACGGATTACCCCCTCTCGCTCGCTTCATCCTCGCTTAGAGGCCAGCTTGCGGCATTGCAGCTTCAACTACCATCGCCTGTGGAGCGTGCCATATATATTCCCATTACTCAACGTCACCTAGCTCGTTCAATTCTCTTCTTCCAGGCCCTGAAGCATTGACCAGGACAAAGCACTCTGTCGTTCTGCTCGTCGTGCTCACAGAGGCTCGAAATGGCAGTCAGTCGCCCACCAACAGAGAACCAGCTCTCCAAAGACCTGCCAGGCGTCACAGTCTTCGCAACAGGCCACTCGCCAGACGGCAAAGCAGTGCTGCATTCCAAACGGCCCGTAGTGTGGTCCAATCACGATGACGACCGTCTGGCCATGGCCGTGGCTTGGACCACCTCCTTCCCCTCTGTGAATCTCGCCCCTAACCTTGCTCTCTCCCCTATATTCCAATGTGTCGGCTGACATTATACCCCAGGACCTCAACTCGGACGCCGACATCGCCGCCCACGAGCAGAAGATGGCCTCCCCCTTCGGCCTGGTGACCAAAGGCGGCACAGTCCTCCGCTACGTCGACCTGGCCCCGGGATACACGTGCATGATGCACCGCACGCAGAGCGTGGACTACGGCATCGTGCTCGAGGGCGAGGTCGTCAGCGTCCTGGGGTCGGGCGAGGAATACGTCATGAGGCGCGGGGACGTGACGGTGCAGCGGGCGACGATGCACGCGTGGAGGAATGATAGTGCGACGGAGTGGGCGAGGATAATCTTTGCGCTGCAGGACTGCAGGCCGCTTGTCGTCGGGGGAAAGAGGCTTGGTGAGGATCTGGGGGATGGGGAGGGGGTTGTGCCTGCTAGTGGGAATGACGGTGATGATTAGGGGTGGTTGGTCGGGGGGATGTTTGATTGGGGGTTCCTGCAGTCTCGAATGGTATATGGAGGTATGAGTTCCGTGGTCTACACATGCGGCTCGGCTTCAAGGCCTGGACTTAATGGCAGAGTCTACCTTAGCGTGTAGAGTTTAATGCCATGTCGGACGGCATGCTTCCTGCCGATCAAGGCTTTGGTTTCGCTCGGTCCCAATCCGGATCTGGTATACATCAGATGAACGCCTCTTCCCATCTAACTGACGTTATCACACGAATGGGAAGGGGCGCTCGTGGTTGAGCTTCTGCGTTCCTCCCGTTCTGACTGAGGGCATTGCTAGATCAGTTCAAGTCCAAGGACGGCAGGACTGGGCTGTCTCAGAATGCACTGGCTGTCTTCGACTACTTAGAGATAGCAAGACCTCTCTTGGATTTGTGTCGTCGCCCTATTCACCACCTCACCCACCTTACTCTTCCAGCCCATTCTTCTCGGCTTCTTCTCATCCACATGAAACCCGGTACAGTCCGTTCTACGAAGTTATTCGACTATGGCTCATTGAAAATGTTGCCGCTCGCTACCTGAATTATCAAAGAAAGTACCAAATTCCCGCCTCTTCTATCATTGGCAGGAGACCATTTGTCCACCTCATCCACCCCTTTGCTTACCGGGCGGGACCATGTCTGACCGGGGCACCCCGACTCTCCGAGAGCGTATGCGAGAGCGCCGCCGTCGAGCTCGGGAGGGCATCCACAACTTGTAGAACAAGCTTAAAACCCCATTCGCAAACAGGCCCGTTGAGGCCGAGACCTTCTTCCCGCCAGAGTCACAGCAAGCCAAACAACCAGCTCAAAAGCCACCCTCCGCGGCATCACTATGGCAGTACTATGTCCAAGATATAATACTTGACGCCGAGGACATCAATAAATACGGCCGCGGAGAGTTCAGGCAGGCCTCCCACTACAAGTCCCATGACGTACATCTCGTGGAGTTGAATTTTCGGCGCGCCCTTCCACAGTATGCCAGGCCGCTTCCCCACGTGGTACTCATAGGAGACGGCAAGTTCGAGCGCATGACGGACTTCTCTACAAACAAGGCCCACTGGCCCATGGAAGATCTGCTGGCCCCGTCCGATGCCATAGCTATGACGACCAACCCCCTGGGAGCTCCCCCCGTGCGGAGACCGGGCGTGTTCAACGCCGGAGTCACGAGCGACACCACCATGAACCTGATCTACCGGCTGCAAGGCAGCGGAGCCGAGGAGATCTACCAAAACCCATACATGCCGAATATACTCGAGTATCCCGAGCTGCAGGGCCTCTTCAAGGCCCTGGGGTCCGAGACCGCCGTCAAGCTCTGGGTCGTGCACATCGGGGCGAACGACCTCCGCGCGGGCCACCAGTGGGACCCCATCCCCCTCTACGTCCTGCTGGAGCTGCTGTTCCGCAACTCGGCCGCCGACGCCAAGGTCCTGCTCACGGGCCTGTTCTACGTGTCGACGGTGCCGGACGCCTACACGGACCGCGTCAACGAACAGTACCGCCGGGCCGCGCAGTATTTCGGCGGCAGGTACGGGGCCCACCGCATACGGTTCCTGCGGGCGCCATGGGGGTTTCACGCGCCGATCCACGTGCGGCCGGGCCCGCACATCGAGGGCATGCACTGCGAGGACCTGAGTTGGGCGGGGTACAAGATGTGGATGAAGTTCCTGGTTCCGACCATGTGGCAGATGGTGGATGGCTCCGACGATGCATATGCGGTGCCGAAGCCCAAGCCACCCGCACCTCCTCGGGAGGAAGTCATCGAGAGACGCTGGATATAATGAGTAGTGGCTTCGAGCACTGGATCGTTGAATACGAACGAAAGGACAATCGGAGCGGGGTAGAGAGAAAGGCGGCTGGGATGGTGCAACCGGGAAGTTCACCCTTTGTTGGATCCATTGACAAGGAGGAAATAGTTCTCTCCGGGCCCTGGGTGACTGATGCCTCCTGCTCCGTAAGGTAACGAAGGAGAACAGCGACGACAGTTGTGCCACACCTCTGCGAATGGTTTCGGTGCAGAGACGTCAGGCACTGCCTTGGCAGGAGAACAAGAAAGTACTGTGCGGGAAGTCCTGGAAGCGGTTGGGCTTTTAGTTGCCTTGAGTAGCGACTAGTATTTAGTGTGTTGGTTTGACGGTCCAGCGCGAGGAGGGAATCATGAATGGCTCGTATGTTACTGTGATAGACTTTGGACTGTTTCATTGACTTGAGGACGGATGCTAACAGGACTAGACATAAATGATAGCGATGAATACTTATTCACTTTGCCTCAACGGTCGGATCTCGCTTCGGTGGTCCAAATGTGATGGAGATGTACCTGGAGGGCGCCGTTGGTGAGAGACCTCAGCCTTGTCCTACCTTGTTCGTGGGCGGCTTCTTCATAAAGACCAACAACGAACCGGTTTCAGCATGGTCTTGTAGCTCAGCTGGTTAGAGCGTCGTACTAATAGTCAGTCATTGACCATTGAGTAATGCGAAGGTCTTGGGTTCAATCCCCAGCAGGACCATTTCTTTTTCGCCTGGCACCGTCTGGTTGGGGCATCTGGTTTGGCGAAGATTTTTTCCCCTTTTCGTTTCCTTTGTTGTTTTGGTGGTTTCGCGAGTTTTTCCGCGGCGCCAGGATGGCACCGTCGATCGCACCTTCCTTTTGGAGGGTTGTGGACAACCTTATTTTGACGTCCAAATGGCTGACTTCGCTGAGGAAGCCCGAGTAAAACAGCCTCTGTTGACAGCTCCAACCATCGGCATTTATCTTATCTAGAAATGCATGCTCGATGGTCTTCGTACTATGGCTTGTGCAGGTTTCCCTAGTACGTCCGAAGACGGGCATGAACGCGCATCGTCGTACTGCTTGCGATTTACCTGAAGGCTAGGAAGGCGTGTCGTCCCCAGCATCCCGAAGCAGACATTAGTTCCATGCATGGAGCATCGTTGCATCGCAATCACGCGAGTGCTACCTCTGGATGCTACTCTGAACCGACAACAACCTGGGGCCAGACCCTCTTATGCCGTCTCCCTTCCAAAGGGTTGATATCACGACAAACTCTCGACGATACTGCGGCTCCTGGTCAGCACTCTACCGGATAATCTGACGTCCCTTCATTTCGCATCTCTTCTTGGAGACTCTTGTCCCAGACTCTCGCTTTTGGACCGCCAGATTAGGACTTGAATTCGACATCATGGCGGCCGTCTATTTTTAGCCGCTTGGCCGGGTGGTGCTTTGGTTTTGCCGGGTCGGCAGAATGCCATCGGTCCCCTGAGATCTCGACAACCTCTCGTTTTCCGTCGAGGATGCCGCTCCAGTGGTGCGGGACCGTGGTGATGATTGCCTGCCACTGTGCCACAGTATCCGCAAGGCAGCCTCACCGGACGAGTGTCCGATATCCGGCCCCCCCCCATATGCGAGGTGTGCATGATGGTACTGCAGACGGTTGTCAACAACCGGCAGCATTGACGGCTTGGCCTGATCAGGAACGGAGCCATCACTGGCCGGAAGACCTCATCAGCCCTACAGTCACTCGGGAAGCATTTGCACTCTGGACAATGTTCAGTGGAAGGCTTGATTGACTTATGCTAATGACTCGAGACAATAAGAAACTGCAATAATCGGAAAAGAGACAATGTCGTTGCTCTTGATCCCCAGACCGAGGAGTTCAACCGTCCCGCCCCCAGCCGCAGGAAGAGCCGCCGGCAATGCCTCTTCCCTCTTATGCCAACCGCCGAGCACCTCCGATCCCAGCCACGTTCCGGAAGAAAAGAAAAGGACACCCTGAACCCCTGGTCCAATGCAGTTGGGATGGTTAAACGAGAGAGAAGAAAAGTTTTCGGCCGCCAATGCATCATGTTCCCCCCTCTCCGGTCCGTGCTGTTGCCGCTGCCCCTGCAACCATTTATTTCTTGCATGTCTTCCAGTTGAGGTGGATCTGCTGGGTGAAGGCGACGGTGGCGTCATCGTCGGTGAGCTCGCCCATGGCGCTGCTGTTGGTGCTGGTGAGGGCGATGCGGTTGTTGATGTTGAGGATGCCGTTGGCGCCGCAGGGCGAGTAGATGTAGCTCGCCGTCGGGATGGTGTCGGCCTTGGTGTAGACCTGGCCCTGGGCCCAGATGCCGCCGCCGCTGATGGAGGTCTGCGTGGTGGTGGTATCGGCCGCCGACTGGCTGAAGAAGTAGGTCGAGTAGAAGGAGCCCGTCACGCCCGCCTCGAGCTGCGCGTAGCCGTGGTACGTGCTGTCGACGACGGCGAACTGGAAGCCGCCCGGGTACTTGAGGTTGAGGTGCAGCTGGCAGTTCTTGGTCTTCTCGGTCGGGTTGTAGCCGGGTCCGATGTAGGTCTGGAAACCATCGAAGCCGAAGGTGATGACCTGGCAGGAACAGTTAGCATTGAGACTTCCAGGAAAGTAGTGGGGATGCCGGAAGTAGTACTTACCGTCTTGTCGGGCGAGATGCTGGTCGAGACGGTGCCTTGCGGGCAGCCGTTGCCGGAGGTGGTGGCGCTCACGATCTGGATCTGGTTGGGGTCGGGGCCGTCAGCCCAGCCATCGGGAGTGGTCTGAGCAAGGGGGCTGGCGGCCGCAAGGGCGGGAAGGAGGAATGCGAAGGAGCGCATATTGACTGATTTGGATGCGAGTTAGAAGCTCGGTGTTGAGTGACGAGATCGGATCTGGAGATCTGAGGCTGCTGGGCTCTGGACGACTGAAGGCTGCTGAGGTGCGGAAGAAAGAGAGAGGTTGATCCCATCGCGACGACGTCTGTATTTATATCCATTTCGAACTCCCTTTTCCCGCTTCCCCAGGCCATCATTCTCCGCAAGGGCAACATACCCGCCGACCAGGGACCCCAAATCGACGATTTCCGGATCCGGAGGCAAAAGCTCGAACGGTAACAAGGTCTGGTCTGTTCCAGCGCTACAGCTCGGGTGGCCGCGATGGTGAGAGAATGGTCTTGGCGTTGACTTTGTTCGATGTCGTTAATATGGAGCGTAGATTGGACCTCTCGCCAATGACTCTCGCTTCTCAGCCTCGGAACGACATCTGCTTGATTGCGAGCTTTGCCATGGGCCTGTTCTAGAGTGTCGAAAAGCATGTCGTTCTCAGCCTCCAAGGTCGCAGTACGGCGTTTCTGCAAATTTACGGTTGAAGTGAGGATAAATGAATCCCATATTAATGGCGGGACTACCAGCTCTTATGGAACTCGCCTCTCTGCACACGAATAGGTCACTGCAAACCTCCGCGACCCGCAATTGACTACAACTGGCGGTGCCCCTGGTGGCCCGAAGAGTCCAACCGAAGCTTAGCATGTGGTGAGGGCCCCGTCTCTTCTCTCGTATGCGATATAGGGCAGTCTCTTTGATGCTACAGGGTACGATGCGGGATACTAACCATAATTCTTTTTATAGCAACTGTCCATTTGGAGACAGCAGCGTCCCAGTGGTCTGCGTCGTCACTGTTCGGCCGAGGCCGGGTTTGGGACATTTGCCGTCCATGGCTGTGGACTGAGGCCGTCTCCCCGACGATGTCCCGCGAGGAATGATGCGCACCTGAGGGTGTCTCCCGAGCAGAGAGGCGAACCAGCACTTACCTGTGCTATCGGGCTGATGTTGGCCAAGATGTCCATCAGTGGCAATAGAGAAATGAGACGCTGAGCTCTCTACCCTGTATTCGCAAGCCATCGCATCACCATACATCTCCCTTAGTCAACAAGCCTTTTGCCACTGTCACAGCCAGGTCAGCTACCTGGCGAGGACCATTTGGTCCGTCCTAGAACGGACCGGAAAACCACCGACGGGATGGCTAGACAGACGTGGCTATTTTTGGCGTGTCTGTCAGGGTCCGTTATATTAAGCTTAATTGCCGTGCCATCGACTGCTACCCGGACACTTCCCTGGAACCTGGCCATGGCGTGGCAACCGCATGAGCGATCCATCTTCTGTATATCAGCCAAGACCTGGATTATTTGGTCACCTGATGACAGTCGCCCTGTGAGGGCCTTCAACCGAGCCGCTTTCTAGTCCTTGTCGTGGGTCTATGGGCAGCGGAGCGGAGGCTCGTTCTTTCTCCCCTTAGGCTAGAAGGGCATCAAGGGGTTATGCCGTGCTGCTCGGTCAATGCTAACTTCCCGTTGCTTCAGCTGGTGGCTCCTCGTACTCGTAGCTATCGAGCCGTGCCGTTTGAGTGGCTAGTCCAGTGCTGCCATCACCCAGGGACCGGAGACAGACCGAAATATCTGCACTCGGTACTTCATCTTTGTGTCGATATTGAGCCAGCTCCAGCTAGCCGCTCACGCGCCACAGGCAAGATCATTGGCCCGCCGAACGAGGCTCTTGGACATTGCATATTGCGGAGTGGCCAGATGCCTATCAAATCGCCATCTGCGTCGATCGACGTTACTCTCCGGGCCTAAGCCGGGTTTCTAGGATGCCGACGACCTGTCGATCAGTCGGTTGCTTCAACTGGCACTGACCGTTGCAATAGCAGTGGTCTAGGCCTAGGTCTCATATGGAATGAGTGACCAGTCGACGTCCACGACATGTCGGATCCTACGTTGCTTCTCTACAGTAACGACTGATGATGTTTTGCTCAAGCTCACTTGACCAACATGCATATCCTTTTACGAGCAACAGCTGGATCCTGTCGCAACAAAGCCGCCGGACGAGTTGGTCCCGCGGTATAGGATAAGGAGTGGATCAATGACACAGACCACACGACTTGATGTGTGTTCACCAGTTTTTGTGTCACTTGAGCAGTTATACTCCAGCCATGGTCCATAAGCGACATTCGGTCCCATCAGACAAAAATAGCACCTCCCCGCATTCCGCCCCAGCCAGGAACCCGGGTCCGGGTCCAGGAACGCAACCGGACCTGCAGACGGCCGCCGCGGCCGCCCATTTGCTGATAGCTCCTCGCCCTGCATTCGCGTCCAGGGGACGAGGCACACCTACCCTCTCCACCCCATACCCAGCTCATGGTATAGTAGATGCGATCACACCATCCCCCGGTCAACCCAAGTCCAGACCGCTAACGTATATTGCAGACGAGGAGGACCAGGTTTGGTCATGGTCCAGACGAGGTACAATAAACCTCTGTGCCCTAGAATAGCAACAGCCCGAACAGGCCCCAATATGCACTCCCCTGCGGGAAGATATTGCGGTGACATCTGGACGCTACAAGGAGTATTCCGATCCCGGAGCGAGTGACAACATAGCCGTGTTTACTTCTCGGCGCGATATCAACGGAGCAAACTCCAACACGGACCACGGCTGAACCTGTTTTGGCACAACGAGCGGACCCGTTACCTTTCGGGGGCTGGATGGGGTATGGGCGCAGACCAGGTGGTCCTTGAATCCTTCCCAGAATGATCTACGGATCATCAGGAACGAGAGTAACTGTTACACAACCCCCGGCGCGCATTGAACGAGCAGCAGATCTCGACGATCCGGCCTGCCTCCGAGACCCAAACTCCGGATGAACGGGCTATCGTTGCAACGATGCGACTGTGACGGTGCTATCCCAAGCTCCTCACCACTGCGGGGAAAAAGGTCAGAGAGGGGAAATCTGTTTGTCAATGAGGACTGCGTCAACAACAGACGCAGCGACCCCAGATGCCCCAGCAATTCGCACTCACTGGCAAGAACACTAGACACGAGGGCGGTTCTCGCAATGGACACACAGAGACAGGATGAACCGTACGCAATGCTCTATTTGCAAAAATGGTAACTCAAGAGATAGGCAGACAAAGCTGACAATGACATAGACTTTGTGGCAGATGACACAAATTCCGACACCAGACACACATCCGACTTTTCATTCCTCCTCTCGAAAGATCACACCAGATCTCGCATCCACCCACCGCTTATTTAGCCTTCTCAGCCTCCTTCAGCAGACCCTCAAGGTTGATGCTCTTGGGCCGCTCGATGGGCAGGCCCAGGGCGCGGTCCCAGATGAGCTGGGCCAGCGGGCCGAGGCCGCGCGACACGCCGAAGGTGGCGGTGTAGTACAGGGTCTCGTGGAAGCCGTAGTGGTGGAAGAGGACGCCCGAGGAGGAGTCGACGTTGGGGTAGGGGTTCTTGGTCTTGCCGTGCTGCTTGAGGACCTCCGGGGCGATCTGGCTGTTCTTGCGGACGAGCTTGAAGACCGGGTCGGCGGCGATGGAGGGCCGGGTGGCGGCGTAGTCCATGAGGGCCTCGAAGCGGGGGTCGGGCTTGCGGAGCACGGCGTGGCCGTAGCCGGGGACGACGCGGCCGCTGTTGAGGGTCGACCAGAGGTAGTCGGTGACGTCCTTGTCGGTGTAGTCTGCGGGGATGGCCTCCTTCATCTGGAGGATCCAGCGGAGCACCTCCTGGGCGGCGAGGCCGTGGAGGGGACCGGCGAGGCCCTGGAGGCCGGCGCTGTAGCTGAGGAAGGGGTCGGAGAGGGCGGAGCCGACGAGGTGGGTGGCGTGGGCGGAGACGTTGCCGCCCTCGTGGTCGCCGTGCAGGGCGAGGTAGAGGCGCAGCAGGTCCTGGAAGTTCTCGTTCTCCTTGCCGCCCTTGCCGAGCATGGCGGCGAAGTTGTAGGACCAGTCCTGGTCGAGGTCGATCTCGGCGGGCAGGGCGCCGCCGCCGCGGTACGAGTTCTGGTAGATCTTGGCGGCGATGGTGGGCAGCTTGGCCAGCAGCGAGATGCAGTCGTCAAAGGTGGGCTCCCAGTAGTCGGCCTTGCCGATGCCGGCCTCGTAGGCCTTGGCGAACTTGGACGTGTAGTTGAGGGCCGACACGGCGATGGCGAACTGCGTCATGGGGTGCAGGTCCTTGGGGAAGTCGTCGAGCATCTTGTTGACGAAGGCCGGGAGCTGGCCCTGCTCGGCGAGCTCGCGCGAGAACTGGCGCACCTGGTTGACCGAGGGCACCTGGCCCGTCAACAGCAGCCAGAACATGGCCTCGGGCAGCATCTCGGTGCCCGTCTTGCCCTTGGGCAGCTCGCGCTGGCAGTCCTTGATGGTGCGGCCGTGGAAGCGGATGCCCTCGTTGGCGTCGAGCACGGAGCCCTCCCAGACCATGGCCTTGAGGCCGCGCATGCCGCCGATGGTGTTCTCGACCTTGACCTCGCCGATGACCTTGGAGCCCTGGGCCTTGACCTTCTTGAAGAGCTCGCGCTTAGCCGGTATGACCTCCTTGAGCGTCGTCTTCAGGTCCGGCTCCGAGGATGCCGAGTAGTTGCGTCTCGAGCAGAACACGGCCGTCGGGCCATTGGTGGCTGGCTGTTGGAAGGAGATGGACGTTAGCATCACGAACACGCAGCTGTAGACCGTAGACTGTAATAGAGAGTGAAAGCAAACATACGCGGAGGGCCTTGAGGGCTCGCGAGCCATTCCTCAGGTTCATGGCCATTGTGTATGTGTGTGCGTGTGTGTGATATTAGGGAAGAAGGACGTGGTGAGAATGAGGGGGTTATGAAGGTCAACCACGTGTGTCTGATGTCTTCGTACTGCCCTGCACGTCCGAGTCTTGAATATTACTGTCTACCACCTGAGGCTATTCGCAGAATAGAGCTCGTGAAGTTAGAAAAAAAAGATGTGCTTCCTGCAGGTACAGCTGAGCTCAACTTTTTGGGGGACTTTCACCGTCATAAGCCTGTGGTCCAGAGGGGGATAAGTGAGGTACATCGAGCCGAGGGAAGCCGCCCTCATCCTTCCATCCCCGGGGGTCCGGCAATAAGGTGACGGCTGCCCCAGCCCAATTGGCCAATCATATGCGATGAACGGCGTGAACCCCAGAGTGCCCAGTCGCCTGGTGATTGGCTGTTTCGGTAATGCTTTTGCGAGAGAGCCCTCTGTGCCCGTGTAGCTTGGGCAAGAGTTGCCCCTCCACCACTCCAGTCGTCCGTACAGCCGGAGCCGAAGGTTCACCCGCAAGGAGCTCCGTCGCTGAGATTCTTCTGGGACCCTGACCAATCCGGACGATCCGGACGACGTGGAAAGCTGCTGGCGGCGAGCGATTACGGAGCAGAAAGTAACAGCAGGCAACTGGAATTCCTGTTTCATCATTTCTATACCTCACACAGGCCATCACTGCTACACGTCATTGTCGCCCTCGCAAGCTGCTATGACGACCATGATGCTTCGCAGACTACCGACTGCCCGTCTCTCCTGCCGGTCGACGCCGGTGAGGTCTGCAACATCTCTTAACCGTCTCTCCCGGACAGCAAGCACGCCGAGCCGGCTCTTCTCTACAACCATGACCAGAATGGCGGCCCTGCCCCCAGTGACGCCTCCCGTCTCCCACGCGTTCGCCTCCGACTCGTTCCAGCTCCTGCCCGAATCCCAGAAGCCCGGCGCAGCAGAAGACGCCCTGTACGAGCAACAACTCAAAGAGGTGGAAGCATGGTGGGCGTCGCCGCGGTACGAAGGCATCAAGCGCCCCTACAGCGCCGCCGACGTCGTGTCCAAGCGCGGCTCGCTCCAGCAGTCGTACCCGTCGTCGATCATGGCGCGGAAGCTGTTCAACCTGATCAAGGAGCGCGAGGCGAAGGGCGAGCCGATACACACCATGGGCGCCATCGACCCCGTGCAGATGACGCAGCAGGCGCCGTACCAGGAGGTGCTCTACATCTCGGGCTGGGCCTGCTCGTCCGTCCTGACGACCACGAACGAGGTGTCGCCCGACTTCGGCGACTACCCCTACAACACGGTGCCCAACCAGGTCCAGCGCCTGGCCAAGGCGCAGTCGATGCACGACCGCAAGCAGTGGGACGCCCGCCGCAAGCTGTCGCCCGAGCAGCGCGCCCAGACCCCCTACGTCGACTACAACCGGCCCATCATCGCCGACGGCGACACGGGCCACGGCGGCCTGTCGGCAGTGCTCAAGCTCGCCAAGCTGTTCGCCGAGAACGGCGCGGCGGCGGTGCACTTCGAGGACCAGCTGCACGGCGGCAAGAAGTGCGGCCACCTGGCGGGCAAGGTGCTCGTGCCGACGGGCGAGCACATCAACCGCCTCGTCGCGGCCCGCTTCCAGTGGGACGTGATGGGCACCGAGAACCTGGTCATCGCGCGCACCGACTCGGAGAGCGGCAAGCTGATCTCCTCGGCCATCGACGTACGCGACCACGAGTTCATCCTCGGCATCACCGATCCGGCCCTCGAGCCGCTGGCCGAGACCCTGCAGGCCATGGAGGCCCGCGGCGCGTCGGGGGCCGAGATCGACGCCTTCGAGGCCAAGTGGGTCAAGTCCTCCAAGCTCGTGACCTTTGACGAGGCCGCCGTCGAGCACCTGCGCCGCAGCGGCGTCGACGACGCCACCATCGAGAAGGAGTACACCGCGAAAGTCACGGGCGCCCACCGGGACACCCCGATCAGCGCCCGCCGGCACCTCGTCGACGCCCTCACGCCCGGCAACCCGGTCTACTGGAGCTGGGACGTGCCGCGCACCCGCGAGGGCTTCTATCACTTCCGCGCCGGCATGGAGGCGGCCACCAAGCGCGCGCTCGAGTTCGCGCCCTACGCCGACCTCCTGTGGGTGGAGACGGGCGACCCCAACGTCGAGGTTGCCGCCAAGCTGGGCCGCACCGTCCGCGCCGCCAACCCGGGCAAGGGGCTGGTGTACAACCTGTCTCCCTCGTTCAACTGGATGGCGCACGGGTTCACGCCCGACACGCTCAAGAGCTTCATTTGGGACATCGCGAAGGAGGGGTTCGTGCTGCAGCTCATCAGCCTCGCGGGCCTGCACAGCACGGCCACCATCACCAACGAGCTGGCCAAGGGGTTCAAGACGGAGGGCATGAAGGCTTATGTGGACCTCGTGCAGCGGCGGGAGAAGGAGCTCGGGTGCGATGTGCTGACGCACCAGAAGTGGAGTGGCGCCGCGTATATCGATGGGATCTTGGGGGCTATTCAAAGTGGGAGCAGCGGGAGCAAGAGTATGGGAGAGGGGAACACTGAGGGGCAGTTTGAGTAGTATTGTAATGGAGGAGAGTGTTTGTATATAGAGGTAGCATGCATTGTTTGGCGTTTGATATGAATAGCTTTTTGGGATATCAAATGTGTTTCATCGGATGTTGAAATGTGATGCTTCCATTGTCAGTGGCGAGGCAATGGAGTCGACTGCGCGAGACGACGTAGGTCAATATGATTAATAACAGGAACTGCCGTCATTTCCCAACTCCTTTCTGGCCGCATGCATTCCGCAAGATCTGTCCGAAATATCTGCATCTGTCCCGCTAATCCAAGCTCGACTTGTTCGCGTTATTCTCCGGCGCCGGCAGAGGCGGTCCCTCGGGCGTGACATACGCCTTGGTCAGCCCCCCATCGACAACCATGTCATGCCCGTTCACAAAGCTGCTCTCGTCGCTGGCCAGGAACACCACCGCATGCGCCTGCTCGACGGCCTCTCCGAAGCGTCCCGTGGGGAAATGGATCTCCCTCCTGTGCCTCTTCGCCTGGTCGTCGCCCAGCCAGTCCTGCAGCAGGGGCGTGTTCAGCGGCGCCGGGCAGAGCGAGTTAAACCTGTACCCCTCGCGGGCGTGCACGATGGCCAGCTCGCGCGTCAGCGCCAGCACGGCACCCTTGGAGGCCGTGTAGGCTAGCTGCGGGGTGGCGGCGCCGACGAGGGCCACCATCGAGGCGGTGTTGATGATGCTGCCCTTGGTCTTGTGGTGGCGGCGCAGCGAGAGGACGGCGTGCTTGCTGCCGAACCAGACGCCCTTGACGTTGATGGACTGCGTCAGGTCCCAGATCTCTTCCGGGGTGTGCACGGCGTCGTCGTCGCGGGCGTGCATGATGCCGGCGTTGTTGAACATCACGTCGACGCCGCCCCAGGGGTCGAGGGCTTCGACTAGGGATTGGACGTCAGACTCTTTGGAGACGTCGCAGATCTGGTGCAGAATATTGTAAGCTACTGACTGGCGGAGACCGGGTGTAGTGTGTTTGCCAACATACCTTGGTCTCGACGCGCTTGGCGTTGGGAACGAGCTCGAGGACTTTGGCTTGCGCCTTCTCGAGGGCTGGGGCAGCTATGTCAGCCAGCATGACGCTGGCGCCCTCCTTGGCGAAGAGGATGGCTGTCTCGAGGCCGATACCACTGTCGAGTGTCAGCGCTGGTTGTTCAAGGGCGCCATGTAGCCAGGATGCTGCTGGAACTCACCCGGCTCCGCCGGTGATGATGGCATTCTTGCCTGCCAGCCGCCCGCGCGTCTCAGCCATAATCTCGGGGTTCGCTCCGGTTCTGTTGCTGTCTAACGTGTTTCGGGGGATTGCTGCCGACTGTGACCGGCGATCGAACGGCGTTTCGAGAGATAAGAGAAGAGCAAGCTGTCGCGCAGCGCAAAGGACAACAGTTCGGAGGACGCTTATGTCGAGAGAGTAAACTGCACCTTCCAGACTTCTGGAAGGTCGTTAACTCACGGAAGGGCAAGCACGAGTCAGGGAGAGCCGGGGAAAGAGCGCCTGGATGCCAAACCTACGATATCTGGACCTTGTGGAAGGTAGGTATGGGACCCCTAACCACACCGGTAGCGCCGACAACGGCGGTCAGTCATTCCTGCCCAGCTGATACCACGATAAGCAGTCCACAGATGGTTACCTATCTTTAGTGGAACGCGAAAGCACGGCATCCGGTCCAAAGCATTGCCGTTATGTCAGAGCAGACACTGGAATTGGCGACCTCTGCATCTTGCCGTCGATTCGGATATACCAGGGCTAGGTAGCGAAGGGGGAAAGGACGGTCACTTGACCTGATGGGAGCAGTTGGTAAGGTATTCGTCCCATGTCAACGCGCGTGGATGGACAACTGCGGGGTCGATGCTGGCGGTGAGGACCGTCTGTTAGTCCAGCACAATCGGTTGGACCTTCCGGCACCAACGAGGAAAGGAGCAAGCTTAAATATACTACGAGGTTCCTATGCAAAGTTTGTTTCACAGCCAAGACAGCCTCACAAGCGTAAATCGCTCATTCAGCCCAGCTGCCTGTTGAGCGCAACCATGCAGCAAGTCACTGCTAAGCTTCGTGCAGGCCATGCAGACACGCCCTTCTCCCAGTGAAACCCGAAGCGCATCTAGACTTAGAACTGAGGGGCAACTGCTGTCCCCTGTCCGCTATGACGAAGGATTCGCTGCGACCCGTCGGTTGCTCCTCTTGATTGGTTCCGCTTCGATAACAGCTCGGAGCAGCTTATCGTGAGCTGGATGGTGATCTGCCACAAGAAGGGCGAGGTACGAATCCAGTATTAACTCGTGCCTGCCAACTCCTGGAGAGCTAGTCTACCTTAGAGTAAACAATCTTACAACATCTTGGATATACACGTTACTTCAACTCTTTTTATGTTTGCAACGATCTCTGGGTTAGCACTAATACGACACTTGTAAGACTTACTCCGTGGTCAGAGATAAGAGACGGCCGGATTCCCGCCGGTCAGCAAGGTGGATACGTCATTGGTGTCCCCTTTTGAGTTCCTAACAGACGGCTTACAGTCTCGAGTCGATCCCCTAAACCCCGAGTCGGCCTGCTCTTCAACAGAGTCCCTTCGCATAAACTCCCCTGCTACGCCTATTTACCGCCACCATGTCTCCGAACGAATCCAAGTCCAAACGCGATGAAGTCACGGTCGAGAGCCTGCCCCGGCTGCTCGCCGACGACACGGCCGTCAAGGTGGCAGGCATCGACGTGGACGGCATCCTCCGGGGCAAGCTCATGGCCAAGCAGAAGTTCCTGTCGATCGCCACCGACGGCTTCGGCTTCTGCTCCGTAATCTTCGGCTGGGATATGCACGACCAGACGTACGCGCAGGAGCTCAAGGTCAGCAACAAGGAGAACGGCTACCGGGACATCATCGCCGTGCCCGACCTGAGCAGCTTCCGCCGCATACCGTGGGAGAACAACGTGCCCTTCTTCCTAGTCAGCTTCTTCGACCCGGACACCAAGGAGCCCGTGTCTGCCTGTCCGCGGGGGCTGTTGCAGGTGCAGTTGGACAAGGTGCACGCCGCGGGTTACGGGGCTATGGCTGGAGGTATTCACGCCCTGTTCTCCCTCTTTTCCCTCGCTCAGTTTCACAACACAGACATGGTGGACTAACGGCACAATCGATGTTGTCAAACAGCCGAGTACGAGTTCTACCAGTTCAAGACCCCAACCGACGGCGCAACGAGCCTCGCTCCCTCGACCGCAGCCTACCTCCGCGACAACCCTCCGCACTCGCTGCCCTCCCTGACAGAGGGCATGTTCGGCTATAGCTTGACTAGGACGGTGCACAACAAGGACTACTTCTACGACGTCTTCAACTCCTGCGCCGACTTCAAGTGCGACATCGAGGGGTGGCACACGGAGAGCGGGCCCGGCGTGTTTGAGGCCGCGCTCGAGTTCGGCGAGATTAAGCAGATGGCCGACCGAGCCAGCCTATTCAAGTGCGTCACCCACTTCTTCTCCGCGCTCGGTGGCTGTGTTATTACTGACCATGTCTTTACACGCCGCATCTAGATACACCGTCAAGTCCGTAGCGACCAAGTACGGCATAACCCCCTGCTTCATGGCCAAGCCCAAGCAAGGCCTCCCGGGCAACTCGGGCCACATGCACATCTCCCTGACAGACCCCAAGACGGGCAAGAACCTCTTTGCCCGCGACACCCCGGACCCTCACCCGCGCTACCCGGACATCGCCGGCCTGTCCGACCTGGGGCGGCACTTCCTCGCGGGCCTCCTCGACGGCCTCCCGGACGTGATGCCCATGCTCGCGCCGACGATCAACAGCTACAAGCGCCTGGTGGAGAACTTCTGGGCGCCCGTCACGGTGTCGTGGGGCCTCGAGCACCGCGCCGCCAGCGTGCGCATCATCGCGCCGCCCACCTCCAAGCCCGGGGCGACGAGGTTCGAGGTCAGGGTCGCGGGGGCGGACGCGAATCCGCACTTTGTGCTCGCTGCGATATTAGGGCTCGGCTGGAGGGGGGTCGAGAAGAAGCTCGAGATCCCGTGTCCGCCGCTGGGCAAGGGGGAGGAGGTGGGTGGGGAGACGGATATGGGGGTGAGGCTGGCGAAGACGCTGAGGGAGGCGAATGATCGGTTTACCAGGCTGGGGAGTGTCGCGAGAGATGTATTTGGCGATGAGTTTGTGGAGCACTTTGGGGGGACGAGGGATAATGAGGTTAGGCTGTGGGATGAGGCTGTTACCGATTGGTGAGTTACCCCCTCCTTGTCTGGGTTTGTGAGACTTCCTTGAGTGTGAATTCATACTGACGAGATAACAGGGAGATGAGGAGGTACATCGAGACGGTGTAGGTGTGTGGGTGTCGCTTCAAGTCTCTCCTACTGTTCTATTTGACCTGGATGCGTGGCGTGAGGTACGAATCTCGTGATACCCTTCTTGTAATCATGAAGCGCTAGCCTAGCATTGGCATGAAGCATCACTTTTGTCCTAAATGCTCAAGACTGGTGGGTGACTCTGAACAACTGGTGGCCTGGCTGCGTCGGTGTGATTTGGAGACCAAGGACTACCTCACAAGGTACCTCTATTCTTCTGGGCTTCCGCTACTGGGTTTGTGGCGTGCCATTTGGGAACGATCCGTGACTGCAAATATCTAGCACCGACGGAGAAACCTGGCGATACTCGTGGCTCTATGGTTGTAGATCGATCTACAAGATTCAGCCAAGGGCCATTGCCGCGCCAATCATCGCCTCCGTCGAAGTTGGAGAAGCACCACCACCATGCTTCTTATTAGTGCGCCACAGACCTTTTCCAGGTTCGCTATACGATGCAACTCTATAGTGACGGTGGCGGAGAACTTCAAACATTTAATGAGACCAGGCCGAAGTCATATTACAGAGAATATATGACCGACCATGGCCGTGAGTCTCGAGAAACCACCTCGGTATCATGTACGGTCGTCTCTGACACCCAGATCTAGTACTCTCAGAAGGAAACAACCATGCTCCTGCCCCTCATCCTCTGCTGCCTGGCAGCCAGTGCCCACGCAGCCGGCACCTTCCACAACCCAGTCCTATGGGAGGACCTCGCTGACCTCGACGTCTTCCGCGTGGGCGACACGTTCTACTACTCCGCCTCGACGATGCACTACAGCCCCGGCGCCCCGGTCCTGCGCTCGTACAACCTGGTCGACTGGGAGTACGCGGGCCACTCGGTGCCGTCGCTCGACTTCGGCGCCAAGTACGACCTCAACGGCAGCAGCAGCGGCGGGCGCGCCTACGTCGACGGCATCTGGGCGTCGTCGCTGAGGTACAGGCCGGGTAACGACCGGTTCTACTGGATCGGGTGCGTGGATTTTGCGCAGACGCATGTGTACACTGCTGAGGGGAAGGACCCCGGACGGGCGGAGTGGAAGAATAGCGGGACGATAGGGTCGTGTTACTATGATTGTGGGTTGTTGGTGGATGACGACGATGTCATGTACGTGGCGTACGGGAACACGAACATCAGCGTCGCCCGGTTGACGGCCGACGGTCTGGCGGAGGAGACTACGAGGGTGGTGTACCCGAGCCCGAGCGGGGTGTACATCGAGGGCAGCCGCTTCTACAAGGTCAACGGGACGTACTACATCCTCGTCACGCGGCCGGCGGACGCGGAGCTGGTGCTGAGGTCGGAGAGCCCCTGGGGGCCGTACACGCAGCGCACGCTCGTCGACAAGGTCGCGACGCCGGTCGACGGGTCCGGGTACCCGCACCAGGGGGGGCTGGTCGAGACGGCTGGCGGGGAGTGGTACTACATGGCCTTCATCGACGCGTATCCCGGAGGCAGGGTGCCGGTCCTCGCGCCCGTGACATGGACGGCGGACGGGTGGCCGACGGTGGTGACTGTCAATGGGGGTTGGGGAGTCGAGTACCCGGTCCCGGTCCCGGTCCCGGTGCGGACGGCAAAGGCTGTCGAGGCGCCGACGGGGATCGACACGTTTCAGAGTAGCCGGCTCAGCGCCC
>Ga0209127_100154_pt1 | contig 25353 bp, 12 predicted proteins | sample LakSupMetagenome_FD_187469 | JGI IMG/M metagenome (GOLD analysis project Ga0209127, IMG submission 187469) | Freshwater microbial communities from Lake Superior, Canada - Sta WM archaea (SPAdes) (version 2) | ecosystem: Environmental > Aquatic > Freshwater > Lake | place: Lake Superior, Canada... | reverse complement strand
CCAAAGGACTTCTCACGACGTATGTCTTGGGTGTTGACTACCCCTGAATCATGTTTACTACGAGTTGTGTTCCCTACAAAGCCGCCTAATTCATGCTTGGGAGACCTCTGTCAGCTCTGTGTGTATCAGGAGCGCAGATAATTAATGAATAGTCTGACATCTACCTATTCAACACAATGATAAAATACGAACCCTGCTCCGACTTATCAACCTCTGCATCTTGCTGTGTTGACCAAGCATGCGATGTGAATCAGGGGGCGAGTTCAGAGCAATTATGTAAGCAGCTAGTGACTTACGTCAGCTGTCGAAGCGTGCCTTATCTCATAGCGATACAACACTGATAAAGAGCCAAAGTTTTGCTGCCCCCACCATTCGGTCATCGCCCCCAGAAGACGCTGGCAACGGCTGGCGCACTCTGGAAGCTCAACACCAAACTACTTCAACCCCACCATCGTCGACATATATCATCACCAGCCCTCGCATCTGCGACGTCTTTCACAACCCCATTTCAAACTATAATCACATACCATTACAACCAGAACTTCCGCACGAAATGTCAGATATCACCGACGCCGTATCGGGCCCCGTGCCCAAGGGCTTCGACCCTGAAAACGCCGACAACTTGGAGGATGTAAGCTCCCCAAAATCCCCCAAGCCTTCTTGATGTGACAGCAAGGGTGCTAACGCGAGGTCACCGGTATAGATCGAGAAGCAGTTTGCGGTCAAGGCTGTGGCCCACATGCAGACGTACTGGGCCATTCTAGAGAAGGTCAAGGGCTCGACGCTGCGCCTGACCAAGATTGACGACGAAATCTACGAGCACCTGAAGAAGGACTTCCCCGAGTTCGACCCGGCCGCGACGATCAATGAGGACGAGATGAAGAGCAAGACGGGCAAACAGAGGTGGCGCGACTTCATGATGGCCTACGAGAAGAAGGTGGACGACTACAACTTCGGCACTCTTCTGCGGTCCAATCCCAAGTTCGAGTACGGCGAGAAGGAAACCATCTTCGTGCCCCGGATGCAGTTCTACGCCGTCGAGATTGCAAGGTAATTATACCTGTTCCGTCAACGAAGGAGTAGTGGCTAACTCGAGAACAGGAACCGTCTCGGATTGAACGACTGGATCTACGAGCAGGCGCAGAAGGAGAAGGCTGAGGCCAGCAAGAAGTCATGAATGAGCCGTGTGCATTCATGATTTGCTAAATTGGACGGGTAGAGATGGCGACTGAGTGGCACACAGCAGCAAGGCTCGGCCGGTCGGCAGTGCGCATCCTGGGCCGGACCGTTCAGCATAAGGCGCCCCGAGCCAGTTACAAAGACGACACACAGCTTTGGTGTCACAACCAGAGATGAGGAAATGCGGAATACCCTACGCTTGCTGAGGTCAGGAACAAGCCCTTGCCTCGCTTCCAGATGGGTTCTTGCGGGGCCTGATGAGAAGCTAGCATGCAGCCGCAGATACCCTAATCGAAACCATCAACTAGATGCATCTAGTACAAAGTCATCGGTTCCATCTCCATCTACTTATTCCCCAAAACTGTATGTTTGCTCGTTGGCACATCCATCTTGTGATATGTGGTTTTGCCCTTGCTCGGGTGTTAGTATTGTCCCGAGGGAGATGAGTGGTCTGGATTTCCGAGGACAATACTAAGCAAACCGCCACAACGACAAAGGCCACCCGCCGCTTTGCTGTCAACAGTGACGATTTTCGATATGCCCTTTCAGTCTATTGACAAAAGAGCAATGGAAATATGGCACCCACTGCCGAAGTTGCCCGCCATGGTAACTGTCCGCGGCTCTGGTTCCCAGCCTTCGAGATGTCTTACATTCTGTCCATCAGTTCCTTGCTCCCGAGACAACGTCAACAGCGTCTCTTCTCATACCCAATCCCAGTTGCTGATCGGCTTTTGATATGGCTGTTCTTCAAGAAGAGAAGTCGGGTTTCGATGATTTTCCCGCAGAGCATCCCCAGCCAGAAAAGAAGAGCTCCTCGCCATGGAAGCACCTCTTTGCCTTTACAACCCCCAAGCAGCTCACCATCGTAACGTGTGCCGTGATAACATCAGCTGCCGTTGCGGCCGGCAAGACAGCCTACACTTACTTCCTCGGAAGGGTTTTCGACGTCATAGCCAAGTACGGAGCCGGTGTCCTCGGCGGTCAGGAATTACTGACCCAGGTGTCACGATGGTCCGGCTACACTACCGTGCTAGGCATCGGCGTGTGGAGCTTGAGCAGTGTCAATATGGCTCTTTGGATCACATCGGGCGAACTTAGGGCACTGACGGCGAGGAAGATCCTGTTCTCGCGCCTGATCCAGAAGGAGATGGACTGGTTTGACTCGAGAGCAGACGGCATGTCAAGCACTATCATCCAGACGCAGGGGTATGTCCTCAGCCTCATCCCAGATCCGGCTCTTCACCGTTGTTTACTGATACGATTGCAGACGAGTGCGCGAGCTACAGACAGCAGCATCACAAGCACTTGGCTTTCTCGTCTATGATACGTTAGTGTTTGTCGCCTGTCTTATCCTCGCCTTCTATTACTCCTGGAAACTGACGCTTGTCGTCCTATCGACCTGCGTTCCGTCTGTCATCATCCTCTTTCTCCTCAGCAAACAGCTCGATCCTGCCATTAGGGCCCAGAAACAAGAGCTGGCACATGCCTCCAAATATGCAGTCGCGGCCTTTTCGGCCATTGAGCTGGTCAAGGTGTACAACGGCGAGGACCACGAACAGTGGCAGTACCAGCAGGCGATCAAGAGGGCCGCCAAGCACTATTTCCGACAAGTGCTGTGCAAATGCGGGCAGATGGGCTATATCAAGCTCTGGATGAACATGCTCTTCGTCGTCGGCTTCTACTTTGCTGTTGTTCTCGCTGAGCAGGGCTCGCTGACCCCCGGAAACGCCCTCACCACTTTCTATGCTGCGCTCACGGCGTTCCAAGCTCTCGAGGCTGTCGGTCCGCACTGGCTTGTTCTAGCCAAGGGCATGGCTGCTGGGCAGTCACTAGCTACTCTTGCGGAGGATGTTGCTCAGCGCTCGGGCGGGAAGTCTGGCAGTCCTGACCAGAAGTCACAAGGATATCGACCACTGAGGTGCGACGGCGATTTTGAACTACGAAACGTACGTCTATCCAAAAGGATCGTGCGCTGACTACGATACTGACTGACAACCCACTTCCAGGTGAGCTTTGCATACCCATCCAACCCGGCGAGGCAGGTCGTGGCGCCTTGCAGCATGTTATTCCCTGCCAGCGACGTCACATTTCTTGTCGGTCGCAGTGGTTCCGGCAAGAGCACCCTGGGCAACCTGCTCGTCCGCTTCTACGAGCCCTCTGGCGGAAACATCAAACTGGACGGCATCCCGTTGGAAAAGCTCGATCTGGGCTGGCTGCGGAGCAATGTTACCCTGATCCAGCAATCCAGCGTCCTCTTCAACGACAGTTTGGGCAACAATGTCGCCTTAGGTGCCCGGGACCTTACCAGTGTTGATCCGGATGATGTCATTAAAGCCTGTGGCGTCGCTCTGTTGCAGTCGACTATTTCTGCCATGCCTGACGGGCTCAACACAAAGGTCGGCCCTGGAGGATACAGCCTGAGCGGCGGCCAGAAACAGAGAGTCGCCCTTGCTCGAGCCAGACTGAGAGACAGTCCCGTGCTGATCCTGGACGAAGTTACAAGCGGGCTGGATCCGGCGAATCGGACTTTGATCATGGATGCTCTCAGAGTGTGGAGACGGGGAAAGACCACCATCATCATCACCCATGAAGTGGCCCAGATCGCAGACACTGAATATGTCTATGTCATGGACAATGGCAAGCTCGTGCAGCAAGGTTACAGGAAGAGCCTTGTCGAGAACGAGGAGGAGGGACTGTTTGCCTCGCTTTTGGCGGCAGCTGACCAAGAAGCCGGGTCCCAGGAAGAATCGGAACAGGATTCAGATACCGACGCAGACTCAGGCGGAGACGACGAACACATCATCGACGGCAGCATTCAGCCGCCTAAGCCAGCTCACGTCTATGAGACCCGCTTCTCCAGAATGTTCCGTGGCCTGTATGATAGCGAAAGTCAATCATGCTACAACGGCAGGATGTCGCTCGGCCCAGGCACAGCCATCGCCAACGAAAGGCGCAGAAAGGTACTCTGGGATGGGCCTATGGAGGAGGAGCCAGGGGTTGATGAGGAGCCACCACTCAGGGTCGAACAGGGGACGTGGCCTCGGAAGGACGTCTCTCTTAACATGGTTCCTGAACCAAGACCAGATGACTCGGAACGGAGCAGTACAGAGATTGTTCGACTGTCAGGGCTCGCAGTCAGGGACTCCAGACTGGCAACGTCGACAATGACACGAGAGGAACGACTGTCAGTGCTGCCCGATAAGACATCGCGGATCCAGAGTCAAGACTCCTTTACCGCCTTCGTGAATGAGAGTCTCCACAAGAGCAAGGGGAAGCCCGCGCAAGACAAGGAACAGGAATCACCCAAGACGCCACCGCTCTCTGCGGTTTTGCGCACCGTTTGGCCAAATGTGAACAAGAAGACGCGCGCTCAACTGATTCTCGGCCTGCTCTTCTGTCTAGTGACTGCAGGGTGCCAGCCAGCCTTCTCTGTTCTGTTCGCCCAGCTGACAGCTGCCTTCTGGGCCAAAGGCAGCCCGCAAGCAGAGGCGAGAATATGGAGCGTCTACCTCTGCATGGTCGCCGTCGTCGAGGCCTTGTCGACATTTCTCGCATATCTCTTCCTGGAGCGTGTCGGTCAAGAATGGGTCACCGCTCTGCGCCTTGAAGCATTCAGCCGAGTCCTCAGCCAGCCAAAGTCTTGGTTCGACAAGTCCAACCATTCACCTGGTCGGATGAGCGAGTGTCTGGACTGGAGCGCCGAGGAGATGAGGAAACTCGTCGGCCAGTTCGTCCCCATCATGGTGATCGTCATCTCCATGTCCGGGTCTTCAATTATCTGGGCGTTTATAATCAAATGGGATCTGACCCTTGTCGTCTTCTCCGGAATACCCCCTGCTGTCCTCGCTGCACGGTGGAACTCCAAGACCAGCGACAAATGGGAGTCTATTTGCAACACGGCGGCCGAGAAGACGAGCTCAATCTTTACCGAAGCTTTCTCTAGCATCCGTGTAGTCCGCGCCCTCATCTTGGAGCGCTACTTCACCCGGAAGCATGACAATTCCGTCGAAGAAGCCTACCGTCTCGGCAAGCGCCGCGCCGCCTACGCCGGCTTCTTCTACGGCTTCTACCAGTCCATCCCCTTCTTCCTCACATCTCTCGTCTTCTGGTACGGCATCTTGCTCGTCCGCAACGGCAGGCTGACCGTCATCGACCAGATGAAGGTCATCAACCTGCTTCTCTTCGCCATGGGCAACTCCATCATGCTGCTGGGCAACATCCCTCAACTCGCGGCCGCCAAGACCACGGCAGTACAGATGCTGTTCTACGCCAACCTATCCCACGACGCGGGTCACGAACACCAGGGGACAGAGAGAGTGACATCCCCACTTCCCGTTCAGATGAAAAACCTGCGCTTCGCCTACCCGAGCCGACCAACAGCCCCCGTCCTGCGCAATTTGAACCTCCGCATCGACGCCGGTACCAGCACCGCCATCGTCGGCGCCTCGGGCTGCGGCAAGAGCACCATCGCCGCTCTTCTGTTGCGTCTCTACGAGGCGGACAAATCCTCACAGCTCGTGCGCACCCCAAGCCACCACCTCCACCCCAAACATCGCAGCCACACCCTCGCACCGCTGACCTTCTGCTCCCACCCGGCGACCGCACTCTCCACCCACCGCCTCCGCTCACAGTGTGCCTACGTGCCCCAACACCCCTTCCTCTTCCCCGGCACGATCCGCGACAACATCCTCTACGGCCTCCCGGAGTCCTCCACGCTCGCCTACAACCTCCTCATCGCCTCCCGCCAGGCCGGGCTGCACACCTTCGTCTCCTCCCTGCCGGAAGGGTACAACAACCCCGTTGGCGACGGCAGCGGCCTCTCCCTGTCGGGCGGGCAGATGCAGCGCGTCGCCATCGCGCGCGCCCTGGTGCGGCGTCCCAAGTTACTTGTCCTCGACGAGCCGACGAGCAGTCTCGACGCTAGCGCGGCGGAGGAGATACGCGCTGTCGTTAGGGGGCTGGTGCGGGAGAGGGGGAGGGAGATGGCTGTCGTCGTGGTCACGCATAGCAAGGAGATGATGAAGGTTGTTGACCGGATTGCGGTCGTGGAAGGGGGTGTGGTGGCTGAGGTTGGGAGATATGATGAGTTGGTTGGGAGGGGAGGGTGTTTTACTGCGCTTGTTGGCGGGGAGGCGGAGGTGAGGAGGAGGGAGAAGGAGAGGAGGAGACGGGAGAGGAGGGCGAGAAGGAAGTACCGCGAGGGCTCGAAAAAGAATATTGAAATCGAGGCTGAGGCCAAGGTTGAAGGGGGGAGGGATGTGGCATGGCCTTTGCCTGTCAAGGTTGTGAATGAGGATGCTCTGATGCGACTCGAAGGCAGGAGATCGAACGCAGCGAATAGGAAAAGCTCTCGTGAGGATCGGTTTCAGAGGAAGGACTGATGGAGCGGTTGCGTATGCGTAGATACTCTGCATTGTCGCTGCGAACTGCATACATTATTTCAGCAGCCAAGACAGTACTTGTCAACTATCGTGAAGCTTGGGCTTGTCAGTAAACCTGATATGGCAATGGAGGCAATTCACTTACCCATCCCAGATCGGTCCGCCAGGAATAGTGTAGTTCTAGTGAGGGCGTTAGCGCTGAGATCGACGAGAGCAGAGAGATTGACCTACAGTGGTGCTCTTCATCTGATCCGTGTAGATGTTGATGTTGATCGATGGATCTGAATGCGTTAGACAGTGTACTGGCTGTTCCATGGGAGGCGTAACTCACCATTTGAATCATAAGCCCCGGGAAACTTCTTCATATACTCCTTCGGTGGCAACACGTTCCCTTTGCCGGTTATGTTCAGGTGGGCGCATTCAGGGTAGAACTGGGGCTTGTTCTCGATGTGTATGGACAGAATCTCATGACGGATCATGTACAGACCCGGCTTTAGAGATATTGGGATGGTGGCCGGCCACAAGTCCGGACTACCGTCCCAGTTCTGGAACTGCTTCTGCCACCACATCCCCTCGGGGACGTTGCCGGATAACAGGCCGGCTTCCCAGATCTTGAACCACTCCACCTCGTTGACATCGACTTTCACACAGTCGCCATTGCAAGGTGCAAGCCAGACAGTCATGGGTCCGACCGGGTGAAGCCAGTACCAGTAGACTGCCGTGATGTTGGCACCAGCTTCGACGGGTATGTATCCCGGTGGCGGCATGCCAGGGTTGTTACAGGCGATGAAGGGATCATCAACACTGAAGATGGGGTCTATGGATGCCCATTGCCTCTGGACCATCCATGGCTGCCCGAGTTGGTCTGACGGTGCCTCATCTGGATCGTACCTATGGTGCTGTTAGATTCAGGTACGGTGCCTCGGGCATGGGAGCTGGCCTTCAGGAGCCACAGACTTACCCTCTGTACCAAGTGTCGCCGACTGTGTAGTTGGCTAAACCACCGTGAGCCAACACCGGGCCGGAAAGAACTGCCAAGACTGCCAAGACGAGCGATACCATCATGGTCAGTGACTGTGAGGTGCCAGGACGAACAAATCACCCTTCAGGCGAGCAAGGTCAAGATAACAAGCCGTCGGAGGTCTATCATGTGGCCGTAGCCTCTCACGGTGGCAATGACACGGTCGTAACCTTCACCACATCGCGACGCTATTGCGGAGTACAGCAGAATACACGTGAATAGAGGTAGTATAGCATAGATGACGAGATACTCCAACACCAAATGGGGCGATTCGAGCAACAAAAGAAGGCAACTCGGAGGCCCTCCGCAAAATCAATTTAGACATGGCATCTTACACGTCGAGTACTTACAGCGTACCACTGATGCTTGCAACCCCTATAACGGCGGCAATATATTGCGATGGACTGGCGGAAGGCAAAACTGTGCCCGCTGTAGGGACGAAAGAAGAGAAAGATGCTGAACTGCAAAAGCAATGTTCGGCCATGGTAGTGTCCCGGCGACTAGCGTTGCGAGCCTGCCGATTCCCGGGATGTATCTGAAGAATCGTGGGTGAGGTCCCTGCCGCGAGTTCCGAGCATCCAACGACCATCTCGGAGACAACATATCATCATAGCGTACGGATACGTGGTGGTGACAAGATGCCAAGGCGGTAATGCTGCTTGACTCCAGGGGTGCTCTTTTGCCGGGAAACGACTTTGTGGGGTATGCGTCTGTCGGACCTGAACCAATATTTGACAGATTCGGGGGACTATTCCCGTCCTATACTTAGTGGAAGACGTAGATCTAGGTCAGAAGAGAGAGGTGAACGACAAGACACTGCTTGGCAGCCTATGATCCATCGACAGGTAAACCCTTGAGAGCTTCCAAATTCGCCTCGTCGTCATGAGGAGTGTCAAACCACAGTTTGCGCAGCATTATAAGTCTACATACCGAATCTATCTTATTGACAGACATGGCAACTACAAAGCGCTTGTTATTCTCTGCAGTCTTTGTGCCAATCGGGGGCTAAAGCACCGCCCGGCACATTGATCGTCAAACGCCAGATGCAGCGAATCGGCTTCTGCGTCTCGCCATGTAGCATATTAATATCCGACGTCTTAAGCCTCCTCTTCTACATTGTGTTAAATAGCCATATTGAAAACAGACTCTCTCTACCTGCTGCCAATATCTTTCTGGAAATCACTTGGACCTCGCGGTGCCTTCAATGGCACCTGGAGGCACATCCCATCTAAACCAGCCGGTCAAAAGGCACCTCGATATTGTGAGGGTCTTGCCCCTTGGTACGCTCGTGAGCGCAGAGACCCAACCTTGAACCTTACCTCGAGATCACATTCCAACAATGCCACCATGGAGGAAGAGCAAGCAGCGGAGATATTCCACCAATCCCTTAGCCGCGATAGTACCGCATATCGAGGCCTCAGGTACTAAGCTACACGCGCCCAGGGGCCGAATATCCCCCAGACCGGAAAGCTGGTGACTTCCGGCAAAGTACGTAGCCCTGTCCGGAAATAATCCAAAGTCGGGGCACAATGGGGGCTCTCCTCTCTGACGGAGGCCCGCAACCCCAAGCCAAGCAACTCATATAAGATGCGCATCTGCAATCCGTCTCGTCCTGGCTTGGCCCTCTTGGCCTACTTTAACACAGCTCTTGTCCAAGCCTCCTTCCACCCAATAGCGAGTGTGATTCATACTAGCCGCAAAGATGGTCCATCTTGCTTCTGCCCTCCTCCTCGCCGGCGCGGCGTACGCTCTGCCCGCCTCGGAAATCTTCGAGCGCCAGACCTGCAGCATCGCCAGCACCTACGCAGCCGTGAACAATGCCAAGCTGCCGGATCCATTCACGTTCGCCAGTGGCACAAAGGTGAAAAGCTTGGCGGACTGGGACTGCCGGGCCCAGGAGATCAGCAAGATCATGCAGCAGTATGAGCTTGGCGACTACCCTGGTCCACCCGACTCGGTCAAGGGCACTCTGAGCGGCTCGAGCATCAGCGTGCAGGTGACAGTCGGCGGCAAGTCCATCACCTACTCGGCATCCATCAAGAAGCCGTCAGGGAACGGCCCGTTCCCGGCAATCATCACCATTGGCGGCTCGTCCCTGCCGATCCCCAACAATGTTGCCACCATCAACTTCGGCAACGACGCTTTTGCCTCGCAGGCGTCCGGCTCGTCCCGCGGTCAGGGATCATTCTACACCCTTTTCGGCGCTTCACACACTGCTGGTGCCCTCACCGCCTGGGCCTGGGGCGTGGACAGGTTGGTCGACGCGCTGGAGCAGGTGAACGCCACGTCGGGCATCGACACGACCCGCCTCGGCGTGACGGGCTGCTCCCGCAACGGCAAGGGCGCCTTCATCGTCGGCGCCCTCGTCAAGCGCATCGCGCTCACGCTGCCCCAGGAGTCCGGCTCCGGTGGTGCCGCCTGTTGGCGAATCAGCGATTCGGAGCACAACGCGGGAAAGAACATCCAGACGGCCGGCGAGATCGTGGGCGAGAACGTCTGGTTCTCCAAGAGGTTCGACTCGTACAGCAAGTCCACGTCCACCGTGCCCGAGGACCACCACATGCTCGCTGCCCTGGTCGCTCCTCGCGGCCTGTTCGTCATCGAGAACGACATTGACTGGCTCGGTCCCGTGTCCACCACGGGCTGCATGAAGGCTGGACGCCTCATCTACAAGGCTGTCGGCGCCCCGAACAACATGGGGTTCTCGCTTGTTGGCGGACACTCGCATTGCCAGTTCCCTAGCTCGCAGCAGACCGATCTCTCGACTTATATCAACTACTTCCTGCTCAAGACGGGTTCTGCCCCGGGTGCGATCGAGAAGAGCTCCGCATCGGTCGACGTCACGACCTGGGCCAACTGGGACGTCCCAACCCTCTCGTAGTGGGGGGACGCTATGTGGGTTGGGTATCTGCTGAGGAGTGACGACATGGCTGGAAGGGCGAGGAGCCGTGGAACTAAGGGCGAATGACGTCTCATCTGTACATAGCTTTTGAATGTAACCTACCTGCCCTACCTATATATATATATATATACATGAGCTTGTCGTGTAAACATACTTGCCGATCACGGGTCATCAGTTCACATATGGCCCTTGTATTCATCCGAAGATGTCAATGTCATTGTCGAAGGCTTCCTTCAAGGCCGGTGATAGTCGACGACCGTATAGTCGAAACGTGGCCGAGCAACGACTTCGCTAGCATTGACAAAGTGAGACCTAACGAGCTGGAATGTAGGGGGCGTAATGGTACTGTTGAGTGTGAATGTTTTGGGATGTTGAACGGATGAAATAGGTCGTTCAGGTCCAATTCAATCAGTCACGTGGAACGCGTTGTTTTCGCGTTCGGGCTCGTTTAGGCAGGCACGTCATCTTCAAAGAGCAACACTTCGTATCTTCCAGCAGAATTTAGCCCCTGCCGAGGGTGCCATGCCTGGCCGACTTTCTGGGGCTTGATCTTTCAAATTTCACTTCACTGCAATCCCTTCTGACGCACAGATCCAGGGCCATGTGGCTCCTCGAGAGCGACGGCGACGTGTTCCAGGGCAGGAGGCTGTGGCTGCGACCTGGCAAGAAGTACCTCTTTGGGCGGACGGCATCTGGCAGTAAGTGAGCTCTGAATTACCCACGGATTACCTGCATCAGAGCTCTGTGTACTATTGCGACCAAAGCTAACAGCTCCTCGCCAGTTGGCGAATATGTGGTAGCCGACAAGACCATCTCGAGAAAGCACCTCACTATCGAAGTCGGCGCGGTTCCAGAAGGCGAAGGCGTAAGCAAGCAGACCCTGCCTCATTATTCGGGTTACCTAGTTCGCGCACTGACCCTCGGCGTGACAGCGGAACCTGCGCAGCCGATCCCAAATAACCATTCATGACCTCGAGACGAAGAAGGGCACCCTGGTCAATGGTACACAGATTAGGGGGAAGGAGCATGTTCTCAGCCAGGATGCAAACGAGATCCAGATGGGTGCCTACTCCAAGCTGTTCCATATCGCATGGCAACCGGTCGTCTTCAGCTTCTCTTTCACCAGCAAAGAGTTACGGAACGATCCCTGGGCCAAGTTGCGCGAAGACCTGGAGCAGCTGGATATCAAGTACTCGGCCGAATACGAGCAGACCCTCACGTCGCATGTCGTTTCGAAGAAGAGAAACACGTCGAAAGGGCTCCAGGCGCTGATCAACGGCAAATACATTGTGACCGACAGCTTCATCACGGAGGTAGTCAAAGCAGCGACCACGTCGGACGATGCTGAGCCGGGCGCTGCTAGCGCTCTGGAGCAGGACTATGACGGCGCCTGGCCTAACCCGCTGGAACATCTGCCTCCTCGCGGAGAGGAGCCGAGCGACCGGCCCGCCGAGGCATATTCTCCTAACGAGAGGCGCCAAGAAGTCTTCGACGGCTATACGTTCGTGTTCTACGAGAAGAAGCAATACGACAACTTGTTCCCCGTCGTTACCGCCGGCAAGGGGAAAGCTGTGCTGAAGGAGGTGTTTCCTGGTGACACTGACTTGGACGAGTTCATTGGCTATGTCAAAGGTCTCGCGGGCGAGAAAGGCCTCGGCTCGTTTGAAGATGGGAGCGAAGGGAAGGGTGTGGCTGTGGTTCGCTATCTACCTGCAAAGGGTCCGGACTTCGACTGGTATGCCGACTTTCTGACTTCAGTCGCCCAGCGTCTCGACCATAGACCTATGGACCAGAGGGAATTCCTCGAGGCTATACTAGCGTGCGACGCCTCTATGCTTCGTCGCCCTCTGGAAGAAGAGTCTCAGCCGCAAGCAGCGCCCCCCCGATCCCAACCGGCCTTCAACGAGCCGGGCAGGATGGAAGTTGACCGGCCAGCCGGTACCCAGGTTCAGTCGGAACCTCCGCCGCAAGCACCACTGCCGACTACAGCTCCTCAGAGACGCGGACGCCCGAGACGGACAGCAGGCAGTCGCTTCAAAGGATTTGACCTCGACTCGGATGATGACGCTGCAGCTGCAATGGAAGAGCCGCAGTCCAGTGTCACCCCCGCTTCCCAACCAGAAGCCTCCAACGTCTCACAGCCAAGGCGCACACAGACGCAGACACGGCAAGACGAAGCGGCCGGGAGATCTCAGCGGAAGAGGCCGCACTCCCCGATCCTAGAAGAGACCCCGGCCGAAATCATGGACGAGCTAGCACCGACAGCCGCAGCAGTCAAGCGCCGACGCATCGAACTCGGCGAGACGCCCATCCCAGCAACAGCACCAGAGGTCGACGACGCGATGGACGAGGACGACCAGGAGGAAGACGCTACACCCGCAACGGGAAGGGCTGGCGTTAAGGGCAGGAAGAAGGTCAAGGACGAGGTGGACATCCTACAACTGGCCCGACAGCACCGAGAAGAGGAAGAAGCCCGCGCAGCAGCCGAGAGGGAGGCGCTGAATCAGCTGCCCGATGATGGCATCGACTACGCCGCTATCAGACGCATGCAGATAGTCGAGGAGTGCGAAGTGCGACTACCGCAGAACCGCCCTCGCGGGAGAGACGCAGATGGTGGTGGTGACAGGTGGGATCCGCGCTGGAACGGAAGGCAGAACTTCAAGAAATTCCGCAAACAGGGACAGCCCGCTGGTCGACAGCCGGTGAGGGCCATTGTGCCACTACAGGAGGTCAAGACGAAAGAGTACGGCATCGGCGACGACTACTGGCTGGAGGACGACAACACGGCGGCGGGCAAGAAGAAGGATAGCCAGCGCGAGACGCAGACGCAGACGCAGACGCAGTCGGTGTCGCAGAAGATGAGGGATAAAGGCAAGGAGAATGAGGGCACCCCCGCAAAAGCTGCGTCTACGCGGCGGGCGATAGTGGTGGACAGCAGCGATGAGGATGAGGAGGAGGAGCTGCCAGACGTCTCGCAGATGCCGCCGCCTTCATCACAGCCGGACGCTGCGCCCACACAGGAACCGCCTCGGACGAGAACAGCCAAAGCGGCTGAGAAGGCTGTTACGCGCCGTTCTACGCAGACGCAGACACAGACGCAGACGACTACAAGGGCGAGCAAACGGACGGCCGCTGCCCCGCCTGCTAAGGAGAAGCCGGCCAAGAAGCTTCGCCGGGGTGTTACGCAGCATGATAGTGACGAGAGTGAGGATGAGCCGCGGTTCCGGTTCGGTAGGCGCTAGACCGGTATCTCAGAGGCGTCACCATCCCCATCTTCCGTACCTTATGGGATAGTCATATGTGCGGCTATTTCCATTGCTTCACGACGTCTATGGGTATCATATGTCTATCTAGTTGACTCTAGCGACCTCTAGCCAAGCCTGAATGCTCTCGAGAGCGTTTGCAACATACCTCTCACGCCTCTGTGGCTGATTGACAGGGCGTCATTCCCCGGCATTGAAATGACACCCTACTTGTGACATGCCTTAATCCATCTCCTCCATGCCATTTCCCTTCTCCCCCTCCTCTTCCGAGACCAATATCCCCACCAGACACGCGGCCAACATCCCCTCGTAGTTGACCCAAGGATGAACCTCCCCAAACAGCTTCGTCCCGTCGCGCCCTGCGCCCCTCAACAGCTCCGCCTCGCCGCCGGGGTGGAACGGCAGGTACGGCGACATGTTGTACACCTTGCCCCCCAGCACCGTCCAGGCGTCTTTGCCCCGCCTTCCGGTCATCTTCTTCAGCATGCTCGGCGTGACGCGGAGGTACGGGGCTGATGGTCCGCCGGGGAGGTTTCGCAGGTCTGCGTTGGAGGTGGAGAGCCGCGCCCAGTCTAGGGGCGAGTGGCCTGGTGTGAGGACGACCTGTCGCGAGGGTTTGGCGGGCTTGGTGCTGTGGGATGGCGGCGGGGCGAGGGTGGAGGAGCCGGGTTGTCGCGGCTGGAGGCGGGAGGGGAGGGGAGACGGTCGTGGGTTGGAAGTGGGGAGGGGTGCGAGGGTGGGAGGACGTGCTGGAGGCGGCATGAGCGTCGGTGGTCTGGCAGGAGGGGCCATCAACCCGGATGGCTTTGGTGGAGGAGCCATGAGGGTTGAGGGAGGGGGTGTAATCTTCGGGGGTGCAGGCGGGACCGGATAGCTCCCAGAAGGTATCCTTGGTGGTTGGTCCGATACATGGCTGTCCTCATCATGCCCTGAGAGTGTAAATGTAGGCACGCCCTGGTTCGGCGCAACTGCTATCGCCTTCGGGGTCGTCTCAGGGTCCGTCTGCGGACTTCGGATGGCAGGCGGTGGAGGCGGGGGTATGGCTGCTCGGTCGTGGTCGGCCAGAACCCCATTCTGAGGGGTGCCCGTGCTTATCGTAGGAACTGAGTCCTCTTCCGGACTGCTTGCGACATCCTCTGTCCCCGTCTTCTCTTGCGACAGCGGCTCCGGGGATGGCGGCCCCAAGCTCGGTGCTTGCCGCCACGAACCCAGGAAGGACAGCAGCCATTGTGGACGTCGAAAGCAAAAGAGCACAGCCGAGGCTACTATCAGGGATATTCCAAGAAGTGCCATTGCTCATGCGATTTGCGCCCGGCGACGTCGAGATGGAATGCGTGCAAACAGGGTTCGGCGCTATCGCGGCATCGGGTTCGAATGAGCAGGAACGAACGGCAGCAGAATCAACAGTCTGCAGGTTTCGCAAGGTGGCCCAAGAATACCGAGACTGAAGCCAAGTGCGCAGAATATTTAGCCTGTTGAACTGACTTCGTCCGAAAGTTTAAGGTTTGTTTCGTTTCAATACCTGGTCCCTAGGTAAGGTATTTTCTGTCAGCCAGTTGATGGCGTTCTGGAAAAAAGGGAATGACCGCAAACTGCCCCGCCGCCATTAAGCACCTGCTTAAGGACAGGGATACGCCTGCCGGGCAGGGCCGCTGCAGGTACTTGCAGCCAGTTACACAAGGGTGGTGCTGCCAGAATGACGCTCTCGCCTGCAAAGGCGCGGTCCACCACAGCCGTAGCGGGGCACGCTGCAGTTAACGCATGATAAACAATTACAGGTGGGATACATTTGTGAGAAACACGCGAATCTTGGGAGCTTGATGGGCTTATAACGTGTTTACTATGACTCGGATGACTGGAGATATCTTCAAACTCTCCTCTTGTCGTCCTCATTTTGTCCGTTCTCTCAGTTTTCGGTGGTTTAAGTCTACTGCATGCATGTCAGGAGCCCGTAGCAACTCAATTCAGGGCCCTCAAACTCTAATCACCCACTGCTGGACCCCCAAATTTCCCCAACGGTCATGACCTGTGCCGGCAATGGCGGCCAGTAGGAAGCGGCAAATCTCGACACTGAAATCAACCTTGTTCAATCTTATCGGGACCGTCACAACAACCGGAAGATGCGTGCACTTGCAACCGCGACATACTCAATCAAAAACACATCACCGTCTACCTACTCCGAAAACGTAGCAAGCCCTTCTGCCCGTCAATCTACTCTGTCGAGCAACTCTGACGGGAAACCCAAGTCGGTCGAGGACTCGAGAAAACAGACGTCAGCGGGCAATGTTTTGATCGCGGCAAGGAGCGGATCTCGTTGCATCAAGTCAACAACAACGAGAACGCCAGCAACCCTAGCTTCAGCAACAACCAGCAACCACCGAAACACCTCGATCTCGGCATCCAATAGAAGAACAACGTCCTCTCCATCTGTCATTACAGCCACTACGCGACAGCCTCTCCAGCCCCGCGACAAAAATGCTGCGTCAACCCGACCGACTTACCCCTTGAAGAGACCCCCGGCTGCCGCAATGTCCGGCAACAACAAACCTCAGGCCGGCTCAAGGGCACCGACCCCTTCTCTGAGTGCCGGCGCTACGAGGGCACTAAACAAACAGCCTCTCACTCCGAAGATTGCCGCGAGGGGCCTCCGAACCCCCCAGCACCAGACCGCCTCCGTAACCACGCCACTATCGAGGACCGCATTGCAGCGGTCCGAGTCGGCTTTGAGCAGTAACAGAGAAGACACTGCGTCGCCTCTGAACGGATATTTCAGCAACAACATCACGCCCAGGTCGGGCTCAAGGCAAAGCCGCGTGAGCCGAGTAGGCTTCGAGAGTGCAGGTAGCACGCCCACGGGCACTCCAAATCCGGATTCTCACGATGCATGGGAGACGCGGCCGGGATTAGGAATTGAAGCTGCCTCTGCGTCGAAGGTGGATGATCTGCGACGGCCGGTAGTGACGTTTAGTTCCCCGGCTGAGGCTCGTACCCAGGGTGGCATGATGAGGCAAGATTCAGATTCAAAGTTCTTCTATGCGAGCGAGGCTACGAAGTCTCAGACATCGCACGCACCGCAGCAACCGAGACAATTCCCGCTTGTTACACCACAGCAGCAGAAAGCTCCGACCTTCTTCTATGCCGACGGGGCTACGGTTCCCGAGCCTGGACAGACCGTTACCTCGACCCCATCCACACCCGTCGTCGCCACCCCCCCTGTCCAGCAGGACCCTCTGATGAGCAAATTTATCTATGCCAATGGCGCACGGGATTCACAGCCAACTATCCGGCCGAATAGCGCAATTCCCCCCAGACCAGCGTCTGTCGTCTCAACAGCGTCCAAAGCACCTGTACCGCGTCTCGGCACTCCGTCCACTTCGGGCCCGGGATATGCACAGCAACGGCCGGCATCTCCAGTTAAGCTCGCCCCGTTCTCCTCCACCAAGAACAGCAGCACGCCACCTCTTGCATCACCTCGCACGAACCTGGGTCCTGTGCCACCACTTGGCCCAGCATCTACGGCCCCCCAAAGGCGAAGCATACCGAATACAGACACACCGACTCTGCCACGTTCACGTGGGGGCCACTCAAGGCACGGCAGCGTAGCAACAATCCCGGAACAACCGTCTGTGACAAGGCTTGTTCCGGCGAGGAGCGCTTCCGGCGCGTCATCCGAGGCTTCCTCGCCCTCAACCCTTTCTAGCGCTGGCCTTCACGTGCCCACAGTTGCTGCTTCCGGTTTTGCATCTCTCCTCCAAGCAGCGGAAGATTTCACCTCCACAGCAACAGCTGAGTCCGCTGCCGCAGAAGACCTTAACTTGCACGATGGGGAAGGCGTGTCAGGGCCCCAGAGCCCAACGAAATCGTCATCCCAAGATCAAGCACTTACCGAGCTTGTAGCGACTGCGCGCCGCGAGCGCAAGGTTCAAGATCTCGAGATTACCAACGCCAGCTTAGAAGCGATAAACCGCACTCTAGAACGCCAGTTGCGCAAACAAACGGCCGAAATCCGGCGATACAGACGGCTATCACGCTCTGGCCGGCTTAGTCTCGGCTCAGCAGCAAGCCACAGAGTCGCTTCTGATGGCTCGGTTGTAGGTGGAGCGCTGGCGCGGGCAGGCCTCGGGCTAGACGACCTCAGCGAGGAGGAGGACTCGGAGGCCGAGCGGGACGCGATGAGTCACGAGGAAGACGACGAAGAAGAGTACGACCTGTCGCCCTCTGAGTCCGGCTCTGCGGAGGCAAGTCCGGGCTCGAGGGCGCTGCGCAATGCACGGCAGCGCAGGAGGGATGAGCAGAGGCTCCAGCTTGACTTGACTAAACACCAACAGCTGCTGGTCGACAGCCAGAAGATGAATCAGAGTTTGAGGAGGTGTCTTGGCTGGACAGAGGAGCTCATCAAGGAAGGGCGGCGTGCGCTGGAGTACAAGGTGCGCGTGAGCGAGGTGGAGCTGGGAGGGCGAGTCCTTGCGCCCGAGGAGGTGGAAGAGCGCGAAAAGGCACTGGCGGAGGCGGAGGCGGGAGATGAAGAGACCTTGCACGCTGTGACTTTCGACCTTACGGGAGCCACCGGTGAGAGGTGGTCCAGCGACAAGCAGGACCGGGATAGCGGCATTGATCTACCTCCAGATGGAGGAGGAGGCTGAGACGCGGACACGAAAGACATCGAGAACCGAACAAACACCACGACCCAACGTCGACCACACCACTCAAAGTCAGCCTGTTTCCTTGATACTACACTTCTTCTGGCCCACATACCTGACTCCGGACCAACATTATACCAACACATTTCTCATTTGCATATATAAGCCCACCAGGTTTATCGGCGGCAACGGATAGCATCTCGGCGTTTCTTTGATGGGAGGTTTTTGAGGTTTTGGCGTATATCCACCACCCAAGCAGGAACTTTTTCTTTTGTCGACAAATTTCTCTCCCTTTTGTACAATCAGATACCCCCAATCATAACGGCCAGATGGAGTGACGATCGATGCTCTGTCAAGGTACGCTCAAGCCTAGCGCGGCGGGACAGATATTGTTCTGCGAGGTACCATGGATCCGAGAAGGACAAGCCAACTCTCGAGGCCCCCGGCCTTGTATAACTAGCTACTAGAGATACAGCATCTTGTTGAGTAATGCAACCTGCGAAAGCATTTGTAAGATGATCGATGTCCGAATTTCAGACGCTGAATAGGGTGTATTCATCATACATAGCGTTCCTTTGCGGATTTCGTGGGGTATAGAGAGCACAACGGCAGCATGTGTTCCAGCCGAATTTCAAAACAGTATAGACGTACATGTCTGGAAACCCAGCAGCAGGAAATAATACCTGGTCGACTTGAACATTGTGGCAGTTGAAACCGCGAAGCAGCTCCGTTGCTCCGTGACCCAGGACAGTATATATCTTATCCTCTTCCACCCTGAAATAGTAACACGTTATAACACCATAGACAGAATATCCGCCATCAAATCGTCAACATCATTATGTACATACGTCTCATTCCCAGTCCCATGATCAGTGCTCATCGTCCCCCGGCGTAGCAGTACTCGGCTCAATGACAATCTGCGGTAGCCTCGTGAGCCTCAGACTCGGCAGCTGCGGTATCCCCCCAACGCCTCTGGAACTGGACAACCTCCTGCTGCTGCCCTCCGTCGGCTCCTCTTGCGTCGCCGAAGCCGCCAGATCAGCCATCTGCGTCGAGAGCCTGCTATTCCGCAGCTGCGTCGGACCAGGATAATCCGGTGGCGGCTCGTTGTAAGGGCTCTCAGCGCCCGATCGCGACTCGCGCGAATGCGCAGGTGTGATCTCCTCGAGACTGACGTCGTCGTATCCGGGCGGCGAATGCGTCGGCATGTCCACGTCCCCGAGATCCGCCTCGGCGGCGTCGATCATCTCGGGACTTGATCCGGCCCGTGGCGTGTTGGGGCCGGAATCGGCGCGCGAGCGGTTGCCGGCGCTGTGGAGACTGAACGTGCTGTCGCCCGTGGTCAGGTTCGGTGTCCCCGGCGGGCTGTGGCCCGTGTCGATGCTGATGACCGAACTCGCGCTTCGGTCTCGCCGATGGAATAGACTCCCCGGCCCGCATGCGCTCGCGGACCGTGCCGAGGGCGCAATGCTTGCCGCGTCGCTGAGCAACCCCACCCTCTCGCTCTCCGTGCTGTTGGCTCTCAACCTCGTACCGTCGGCTCTCACAAGGCCGACCTCGTGGTAGCTCACGCTGCTGACGGCCCTCTGCCTCGTCTCCTTGATCCGGTCGTGCTCCCGCCGTAGTTCCTGCACCGTCTCCGCCGCGCTAGCCTCAGCATTCTCCCTTTCCCTCCTCCTCAACTCCTCCAGCGCGACGGCATCGTTCCTCGCTCGTGCTTCCCTCTCTTCCCTCCTTCTCTGCCTCCTGTCCTCCCGCTCCTGGTTCTGCCGCCTCCTAGCCAGCCTGATCTGGTAGAGAGTCTCCATCTCCTCGTCCCGCAGAGCCTCCTCGTCTTCGGCCGTAGGCATCTCCACCACCACATCTATACCGCCCCGTTCGCCCTCCCTGCCCAGCACCTGCTCGTGCTCGTTGGGGTCCATGCGGTAGGCCGGCAGCGTCATGACGGAGCGGACGGAGGTATTGCGGTCGACGCCGGCGTTGTCGGTGGTCGACCCAGCCGCCGCCCCACGGGTACCGGAATCTCGCAGTGAGGCGCGCAGGTTGTTCCTAGCGTCGCGCATGTGGTTGGCGCCGCGGATGGCCATGTCGCCGTCATCGTCGGTCGGTAGCTGGTAGCGGTGGCGGTACTTGGGTACCTTCCAGTTTGTCCATAATCGTTTGAGGAAGGGTGTGGGTATGTACTTTGGATTCTGGTATTGAATGCGGAGGCGTCTGAGTCCGAAGTAGGTGATCGCGATCAGCACTACTGTAGCAGAGATGGCGGCAACGACCTGGATTGAGTTAGTCCGGGGGTTCCGGTGTGAGAAACACATCGACCTATTCTCTTTACGTACGATTCCTGATATTGGTGGACCATTGTGCTGGTCTCGTATCACCAAAGATCTTCTCCCCCAGGGTATGATAGCAGAGAAGTCGAGAACCGGTGCGCCTATTCTAGACGGGATGCGCATCGTGACTTTTTGCAAGAGGGAGGTAAGAAGGCAAGTGAAGGATATATACAAAGAAAGCGTGTCCCTCGTAGCGAGTATCTTGCTATGAGAGAGGAGTGTTAGACTCCCTCATGGCGGAATCGCCGGCCGGAAGTGCTCGTGAGAGGGAGAATCAGCCGACTTGAAGAGCGAGGCTGGGACGTCGCGGCAACAGCTCGAGCGCGGTAGGGATTCGACGTCGGGGGGTTAGGAGGGTCGGTCTTTGGAGCGATCCTTTGCAGTATAGTTTCACGCTTTCTCGTCGCAGTCTGAAAGACTGATGGATGATTACAACAACAACAACGGAATCACAGAAACGGAGGGCATTTGCACAAGGAAAGGTCAGGATTCGGCTCGTGGTCGAGACCTCTCGTCAGCAGCGGCAGCTAGGCCAGTGCAGTACGAGGCACTAGCGGAGCGGCCAAGACCTGGACCCTGGCTTTAAGAGGCGGGCGGAGTACCTGGTACACCAGGGTCCCAATGCGTCAGATGTGATGGTGACGACTAACGAGAGATGCAAACAATCCTCTCAGCCACAATTCCCGGAGTCAATCTTGAATCTTCGATGCTTGCCAATGTGCCTACTAGCCCTATCCAGCGTTTCTGTGGACAGTTTTGACACTAAGGTACACCGAGAGTCTTGAGTATAGGTGGAACGTCGGTTCAAGGCTCGACGGTGCGCGTCGTTCGCAACGCCAAGTTTCTGCCGACTTTCTCGTCGGCCAATAGACGCGCGTCTTCTACACTTGTCTCGTCCAAGTTTCTTCCTTTATCCTTAGACCTCGTCTTCCTCTTAAATCTTTATCGATGATTCTGTGACATCACCGGTCGCGGGCTTGCTCATCAATCAATGGGTTAGTTGTTGCCTGAGTCTAAAGTAACGATGATATCCGCTGCTGCCTTATCCAGCCGTGCGCTCTATGGTTGCCCCTATCTAGACTACCTCGCTCTGTCTGCTTCCCACGAGGCTGGGATGTCAGCATGGCCAGCCGGTTAGTGATGGCTGTGCCTCCCGTCGTTCTTAGGTCAAACCCCTCTCGTCTTCCATTTCGGACTTTAATGCAGTGAGACATGAGACCTCTCATTGGACTCTCGTACCTTGCAGTTGATCGAGTCGCATACGACGCTCTCCACCAAATGACTGAGACACTGTGCCGCCCGCTTCCCGAAGACTCGTCAACGAGCCAATAGACGTTTTACACAAGCATCTGGTGATAGCGAATCATATCTCTGATACATACCACCCGACGTATTCAAGTGCTTTCTGGAAGTCTAAGGTAGCCTACACTACCACGAATTTCTCTGCTGTTAAAGGTTGAATTCCCAGTTGTGAGCGCAACTTTACCATTACCATTACTATGATGTCGGACTCAAGTGCGTTGCTACTCTGACAAGTGATGCGATACTCAGGATCCAATCCGGCCTCAACGAACTTTCCCCCTGCATCCTTAACGCCTCTCGGTTATCACCGAGCGAGTGTGACCGATAATGCTCGTCTTAATCAACCACTTGCAGCAGTCCTCGAGTCCTTGAATGTCTGGCGAGTATCCAGCTTCAGTTCTGAGATCTAGGCGCTCTGTCAGCATTGTCCACCGGTTCATCCCATGCTGCAAGGACTTATACGGGGACGACTGCTTGTCCGTAGCACATACTTTCAGATCAAACCGAATAACAGCTCGCACCCCGCTCTTCGATATCTGGTTCGTTGCCGGCTTACCAGGCTACCAGACTGGTAAGCGTTCCCAGTCTCCTGAACTCGAGTCTTCGTTGTTATCGTGAGTCATGCCACGTATAAGACGCTACAAACCGGCCCCTTGCATCAACGACTCACGTCTACGACAGGTGCTCAACACCTGTAAGTCTTCCGTAGTATAGTGGTTAGTATATGAGCTTGTCATCCGCCATCCGGCAGCAGCAATCGCTCGGGACCCGGGTTCAATTCCCGGCGGGAGAGTTCGTTCTTATTTTTGACTTGTTACCAGTGAGCCTGTCTTTTTGCATCATATTCCCAACAGACGAAACCTGGAGTAATGTTCAGAATGGCTCAATATGTATACAGATATGAGATTTGCACATATGGCGGGATTACGCATGTTAGTGTGGTATCTATCCTACGAGCAGACGACTGGACGATTACACGATTTACAGGCGAGGAGACGATCACCATATCTTGTCTCTATGCTAACCTGCGCAATGGTGCCATAATCGTTCGTTAGCAAGATTCCTATCCTGCCTGTGCCCTTTTTATAGTGTGGTTGATGGATCATTTCGACACAAAATATCACGGACCAGTCTAGACGTCAAGTCATGTCCCACAGCTCCACGCAGCAAAATGTGATCTTGGCAGGGGTCGAACCTGCAACCTCCTGATTCGTAGTCAGACGCTCTGCCATTGAGCCACAAGACCGGTGGAGACAATACCATGTATCGTAGTGTCGACGTGTGCTGTGGTGATCGTGTTGGCCTAAGGCTCTGGCCTCCGACAGGTTCAACCAGCCATACCCTAGTTTTGTCTACCTGATTCCATATCAACCTCTATAGCGCATACGTTGGCCCCAATGTGCACAAGGTGAGAAATTTCCAACTCGGAATGGTATGATTATCGTAGATTCTGCGCATCCAAGCCCTCAGCAACTCCTAGCTCAAAGCCTCCTCAGAATATCAGCCACGACCTCCTCCGTCTTCGCGGTACCGCCCAAGTCAGGGCTGAGCAGTTTGCCTTCCTCCAAGTTGGCGTCGATAGCAGCATACATCAGAGCAGCAGCCTTCTCCTCGTTCAGGAACTCCAGCATAAGCGCGGCGCTGCGGAGCGTAGCGATCGGGTTCGCGATGCCCTTTCCCATGATATCAGGGGCACTTCCGTGGCACGGCTCACCAATGGCAAAACCCTCGCCAACATTAGCACTGGGCACAAGACCCAGAGACCCGACCAGCGCGGCGGCACCGTCGGACAGGATGTCGCCGTACAGATTGGGGGCGACAATGACGTCGTAGTCCTCGGGTTGGCGGAAGAGCTTGTACACCATCGAGTCCACGATCTGCTCCTCAACGGCCACGCTGCTGAACTTCTCGGCGGCGAGGGCTTCTTTGGCGGTCTGGCGGAAGAGGCCGTCGGTCTGGGAGAGCACGTTGGACTTGTGCGTGATGGTGACCAGGGGTCCCTTGTGGATGCTCTGCGCGCCGCCCTCGCGGATCTTCTGCCGCCGCAGCGCGATCTCGCCGGCCATGGTGGCGATGCGGCTGCTCGCGCGCTGGGAGATGCGCTTGATGGCCTCGGCCACCTTGCCGTCGGGCGTGTCGTACGTCTTCTCCTCCTTGACGTAGAGGTCCTCGGTGTTCTCGCGCACGATGACCATGTCGATGGGCTTGGCGGCCGTCATGACCGACTTGACGGGGCGGACGTTGGCGTACAGGTCGAGCTTCTTGCGGAGGGCGACGATGGGCGAGCTGTAGCCCTTGCGCGGCGTGGTGGGGGAGCTGACGGCGCCGAAGAGGGCGCCATCGCACTCGGTCTTGAGCACCTCGACCGTCTTGTCCGGTAGGGCGGCGCCGGTCTGCTCGAAGGTCTCGAAGCCGGCCTTGAGGTCGACGAACTCGAATTTCAGGCCGAGGGAAGCGGGGAGGGCTTCGAGGATGCGCCGGCCGGCGGGGATGACCTCCTTGCCGATGCCGTCTCCGGGAATGAGGCCTAGATGGATGCTACGTGTCAGTCTGCGCCAGTATAAACCATGCTGGGTGACCAATTGACTAGCCTACCTATTCTTAGCGTCCTGGATGCCATGGTTGCTGCTCAATTGACTCTTAAGTGACTGAGAATCTGACCTGTGACGCGCTGCGAAAAAGTTAAAACACCCGTCGGCACAACGCCCGGCACCCAGGCTAGCGCCGGGGTCGGAGCTCAAGTCTAGGTACGTACCAAATGCTCGGGTCCTTCCGAACTGATGCTGCTAGCTGATTGGACTATCTCAATGCTAGCGGAGGCAGCGGGGCCGCTATGGGGGAAGCTTGAAGCTCGGCGCAGGACGATGTAGCTTCATCTTCACCACCAAACATCAAACACACGACATGCATGAATACCGACAAATCTACGATAACCGTGATGCTCTGTAGGTAACGGAGCAGAGCTCTTGGTGTAAGGCGATATTGTTTGTGCACAAGCGACCCTTGGAAGGGAGAATCCGAGATGGATCGTGCTGCTTGGACGGATCGGCGGTGAGCATGATGAACGATTATTCGAAACCGCGTCAGGGAATCCGTTCCTGGAGGGCACGGATCCTGAGCACCGAGTTTTTGCACCGCGAAAGTGGTTGGCAGATTGTCAAATCATGCGTCTCTTGAGCAACTGCTTGACTCTAGAAGTTGTGAGCAAGCTTTCGGTGACCTTGGACATCCGAGGTTGATCCTGGGAACAACTCCGAGGCCAGACAGCTGCCGCATCATGACTAGAAGGGATCAAACACTGACGCAGCGACACAGCATACATGGTACAGAGTAGA
>Ga0209127_100153_pt1 | contig 25381 bp, 14 predicted proteins | sample LakSupMetagenome_FD_187469 | JGI IMG/M metagenome (GOLD analysis project Ga0209127, IMG submission 187469) | Freshwater microbial communities from Lake Superior, Canada - Sta WM archaea (SPAdes) (version 2) | ecosystem: Environmental > Aquatic > Freshwater > Lake | place: Lake Superior, Canada... | reverse complement strand
GACAGTTTTCGGACTGCCGACGCCGCCGCCTCGGCGGAGCGTTTGTAGGCCGTATCGCTCGCCATCGCGCCTTGTGCTGCTGCTTTGGGGCCTTCTCCTGCGTTCAAGCATTCTTCAGCGTTCGAGACTCCTGCTGTCGTGGTCGAGCATTCGATCGCCTTCGAAGCCTCCTTCAACGCGTTGTGCGCCAAGGCCCGAAATGCCAATATGTCACAATCCTCCACCTTCCCCTCTTCGCGCTGGGCCATGTCTGGGACCTCGAGCGTAGTCTTCTCATCGCAGTCGGCGGAGTCTGCATCGGTATTGTCGTCATCCGACCGACATGTATGGCTCGACTCGGTATCTCCATCGTCATCATCCTCCCCCGACTCCGATTCGACGGGCTCCATATCGACAGCGTCATACGCTCCACGACATCTCCGGCACACCACAGACTTCCGAATGCTGCTGTCTACTTTGTCAATGGGGCGTGTAACTAAGGACTTCCGCACGGGTGGTGATGGTGGTGATAAAGGGGGCGGAAAGGGTTCCCAAATGGGTGCTAATGGTGATAATAAAGGGGACGGTAATGGTGGTAATAACTCTGCTTCTTGCGAATCTTCTTCTTCTTCTTCTTCTTCTTCGACCTCTTCCGCCTCGCGGATGCTATTCTAGAGCGTCCCCCTGACGCCACCTTTACCGCCCACTTCCCTAGTCGTAACAGTGACAGCCAGCTTAGCGTCCACATTTATCGTCACCTCCACCTTGCCACCCTTCTTGACCCCCCTGACCGCCGCCTCGGCAAGCGTGGATCCGATCTTCCACACCTTCTCGCGCTTCTCCTCCTCCTCCTCCTCTTCCTCCTCGTCAGAATCCTCCTCGTCGCTGTCCTTGGCGTCCTCGACGGTGGCGCCCTTGGTGCCGTTGGCCTTGGGCTCGGGCTTGGTCACCTTGATGTGCGTGTTGCCCTCGACGATCTTGACGTACACGTCGCCGCCGTCCTTGGGGCCCAGGAGCTGGATGGTCCTGCGGGCCGGCACGGCGGTCTCGGGTGCGATGATAGGGACGAAGACCTCCTCGCCCGACTCGGAGACGGACACGACGCCGATGGCGTTGGTGAGGTGGGGCACCGTCGTGACGGCCGCGTGGGTCGACTGCTCGATGTCCTCGGCCTCGTACTCCTGGACGAGGCTTGCCTGGAGGGCGGCGCCGCGGACCTGGAGTTCCGAGGGGTTGATGGCGGTGGCGCTCGTCGAGGGGGCGACGACGTTGGTGGTCTCGGGGAAGATGTACTTGAAGTTGGCGGCGATGCGGGGGGTGTGGGAGGTGCCGCCCGAGAGGATGACCTCGTCGACGTCGAGGACGTCGAGGCCGGCCTTCTTGACGGCGGACTCGACCAGACGGTTGAAGCCCTCGAACACGGTCCGGCCAATGGTCTCGTAACGCAGGCGGTTGATCGTGCTCGCGTAGTCGATGCCCTCGGCTAAGCTCTCCACGCTGAAGCTAGCGTTGTTACCCAGGCTCAGGGCGCGCTTCGTGGCCTCGGCCTCGAGCTTGAGCTTAGCCAGAGAGCGAGCGTTTTGGCGTGGGTCGACATTGTGCTTCTTCATGAACTCCTTGGCAAAGTGATCCATGAGCACCTTGTCCAGAGCAGCACCGGCAAACTCGTAGTCGTGAGCTGTGGCAAGGATGGTGTAGAGGCCACCGCGGCTGGCAATAACGGTCACGTCAGAGCGTGTGCCGCCGAGCTCGGCAACGACGACGATCTTGTCCTGGGGCGCGCCGGAAACCTCGGGCCGCGCATCATAAGCGAGAATCGAGGCGACGGGTTCGCTGATGAGTTGCAGCACCTGCAGGTCGGCAGCGGCAGCAGCAGCAACAAGAGCCGACTTCTGCTTGTCGGTGAAGTTTGTCGGGACGGTGATGACGGCTGAAGTAACCTTCTTGCCAATGTACTCGGATGCGGCGGTTACCAAACGACGCAGATAACGCGTGGTAATCTCTGATACTGATAGTGTCGAGGGGGCAGCGTCCGCTTCGGCCTTGTCCTTGATTGTGAATGCAACAGCGCCATCGACGTCTTCAGGGTGGGCGGAAGCGTGGTTGTGTGTCGGGTCGATGGACTTGAACCTGTGAAGCAGAATATCAGCAACCACAAGTCACTGACTGTATCTGTAAAGCTGGACATAGAGACTCACTCCTTGCCGAGAAAGTCCCGGAAGTAGGCGACGGTGTTCTTGGGGTTGCGGACAAGGAAGTTCTTGGCCTGCTGACCGTAGTACTCCTCGCCGTCGACGTACGACAGGATGGCCGGTATTTGACGGTCTAACACACTTCGTATTAGCCACATGTGATCCTGTAGAGTTACGCAACATCCCAGGGCAGAACATACCTCCATCCTCGTTTGCGATCACTTGGGGCTGGTCGTCGACCGTGTAAGCAATCGAGGCGTTCGAGTTGCCCAGCGTAATGCCAATAGCCACGCGCTCAGCGCCCGACGAGGCGCCAGTGTTGTCACTCATCTGGACGGATACGAAGGTCTAGTTGGTTCGCTGGAAAATACAATTCCCTAGTGAGCAAACCCTCGGTAGTATACTGAAGCGTTGTAATCAGAGGAGCAAGGTACAGACGGGTGTCGGTGCGGACCAGAAAGTTGAGCAGAATGCCTTCTGAAATCTTGGTGGGGCCGCCTTCCTCGTCGAAAAAAAGTTTTGGCCAAGCATTCGCTGCTGCTCGCTGCGACCGCCAAGGTGCGACCACCCCTGCACGACCCCCACTTCAAGCCCGGTCGTTCCTAACTCCACTGTGAAATCCCAGCCCACCAAGGCTGCTGCGCAAGGCTGAACGTCCCGTCTTGATTATCACCGTCTTCTTGAACCACACCTACAGACCAGCGACACCAGTCATGGCTGCCGCAGCAAGCCCCATCGTCCTTCCTGGCGATGCGATTGACCCGTCTCTAATACCAACATCAAACAAGAAGCGCCCCCTCCGGCTAGGGCCCGGCCTCCGCCATGTCCCGCCCGACACCCTCCAGTCCACCGTCGCCGGCGAGCTCATAACAGACCCCAAGAAGAACACCATGTACATAGAGTACAACTCCCGTCGCGTACGCTTTGCCTCCCTCCTTTTCCCCCTTCTCTATTCATCCTCAACTAACACACAACCGGCAGTACATCGCCTCCCCTAACGACCTCGTAATCGGCCAAATCCACCACTCTTCCGCCGACCTCTACTACGTAACCCTCAACCCCCACGCCCCGCAAGCCCTCCTCCCCCACCTGTCCTTCGAGTCCGCCACCAAGAAGACCCGGCCCCAGCTCGACCGGGGCCAGGCCGTCTACGCCCGCGTCGCCATGGCCAACAAGCACATGGACCCGGAGCTCGAGTGCGTATCCCAGCAGACCGGGAAAAGCGAGGGGTTGGGCCCCCTGAGCGGCGGGACGGTGTTCGCCGTCTCGCTGGGACTCGCGAGGAGGCTGATGCTGCCGCGGCCCCGGGAGGATGGAGGCGTGGCGGTGCTGGATCTGCTGGCGGAGGAGGAGGGGTTGGTGTTCGAGACGGCGGTGGGGAGGAACGGGAGGGTTTGGGTGGGGAGCGAGAGCGTGAGGACGGTCGTGGTTGTGGGGAGGGCGCTGGCCGAGGTGGATGAGAGGGGGGCGGGGTTTGGGGAGGAGGCGCAGAGGAAGTTGGTCAGGAAGTTGGTGAGGGAGACGAAGGGGTGATGTGTGATGTGCTCGGAGAGTTACCACGCTACTGCAAGCTGAAGGTCAATGTGCCAGCAGGCCATTATCTGAAAAGGGCTTCCTTTTTAAGCATACATCGTGTCCCTGTGGACGAGGAAACCGACACGGAGCCCTCTTGCCAGTAAAACTGGCTCAGCATTGTGCCGGAGAAGGGGAGAAGGGCTGTTCATCTGCACACAGGCCACTGCGAGAGACATGCCAAATGCAATCCACTTGCTCGCTTTTGCGGGTATATGTACCAAAATCCTAGACACGCTAATAGAGCCATGCTATAAGATGCATGATACCAGAAATGCACGGAGATGTGCCCATCCTTGCGCCAATACATTAACCCTCCGTCTTGATATCCTGAAGAATCACACGCATAGTTTCCCGTGATCGTGTGGTGAGTGTATCCTCTTGGCTATGCTCACGTCCGTAGATCGCTTGCCCTCTGTCCGAATGGAGACGCAACCTCCCAGCCCATTCCAGATCTTTCGAAAGCCGACCAGAAGAGCTGCCTCATGAAAGCAGCTTGCCATGAGATGTTGGCTAAATGTTGGGGTGGTAAACCAAGAATTGTAGCGCTTCCTACGCGCACCGCTGTTCTGCTACGAACCAGCGTGTCTTGCCCCGGTCCACTGAGCTTGGGCATAAGCCGGGTTATAAATCATCTCGGCCTGAGGCTGAGCCTGGTGAAAGGGGACATGCTGAAGGCCGTCAGGCTGCCCCATCCCGTCCACAAGTACCTGATCGTACATCATCTGAGCGTGGGCCTGTTGGGAGTCGGCAGGCTGAGCTTGCCCCGTCCCGTCCATGACCACCTCCTCCGGGTCGGGAGGATTCGTGATGTTGTGCTTGTTCTGCATGTGTCTCCGCCAGTTGTCCTTCCGAGGAAAAGACTTGCCGCCCTGCCTGGAGTAAGGGCAGTTGCGCTGGGTGCAGAAGTAATGTCTCGATTTCTCGTGCTTGTCGTTGATGTGGCGCACTAGATGTGTCTTGGTGCCGAACTTCATGTTGCAGCCTGCGTGGGGGCACCAATGTCGCCTGTCGTGATATCTCGTGTGGTGACTATATATCATGTCAGCCAAAGTAAGGTATGGGAGTGGGTTGAAGAACGGGGAACTCACTTTAGCTTGTGGTACTGGTCGAATTCCCTGCCACAGTCATCACACTTGTATATCCTTGGCGACGAGTCTGACTGATCGCTGGGACCCTCGTTCGATCTCGGCGAAGGGGTAGCCATTGACGGGCCCGGTGTCAGGTGCGGGTCCGAGAGGTAACCCGGTGTTGTAGGGTTGGAAGGGACGGAAGACGCCGGTGGTGTATATCGTCCGGACGGTTGTTCCACCATGTCAATATCGCCTCCCAGGAGAGCGATCTGCGGGGGAGGCAGCATCGAGCCCTGTTGATACGGTTCTTGCTTGGTTTCGAAGATAATATGCTCCTCGTCCATGTCCACGTCTTCGTCTTGTTCTCGTGCGAACTCCGGCTCGGGAGTTGCGTCTGGGGTCGGCTGGCTGGTGTGTTCCATCGGCGGCGATGGACCTTGAAGTGCCGGTGGCGAAGGGGTGGACAGATCTACCAATGCCTTATAGTCTTTCTCTGGTCGTGTCGTTGGCCCCCATATATCCATCGGGTTGACACTAGCTTCCGGCTTAACTGGCAGAGGCGGACTCGGAATATCCGAGACGATGGCCTTGAGGGGCTGTGTGTCCACGCGCTTAAGTGGTCCATCGCGCCCTCGCGTCTCGCCGAGAGATGCGGGTAGGAACTCGTCGGGCTCTTCGTATACTTCGTCGGCAGCACCTTGCCCGAGCCCGAACGTCGGTCTGGAGGCCAGAGGGGAGATTTGGGAGGACGGTCCTCCCGGAGAAATAGGACTTATGGGTACTACTGTAGACGCGGAGGAGGGTGAGGCGAACGAAGGAGTTGGTACGGCAGCGGTAGATGTTGCTGGTATTGATAATGGGGGTCCGTATGTGGCTGTTTGCTGAGGGACTGGCACTGGTTCGGGCTCCGGGGCATCGAAGCCGTGGTAGTACGAGTAGGCTTCCCCTCGAGCCTCCATGTCGACAGGTTCGAAGACGGCCGGAGCTGATGCCACTTGGGGTATATCATCGCCTGGTGGTGCTAGTGGTGGAGATCTTATACTGCCGGTCGACATGGTGCTATCGCGGCGAAGGGCAGCAGATGCCCTCTGAGCGAGTTGCCGCACAGAGTCGGACAAGTGGCTGGATCGCCTCCTATGGCCAGAAGATTGCCTTCCTAGATCCGACGTCTGAGGCTCATCTGTTATGCCCTTGGATCCAAACGTCCCTTGTCGACTTGGCGTGGCGAAGGCATCGCTTAGACTCTGCTTCTTGGAACTGGTTCCCGCATCGGTCATGGTCTGCTCTTGCGACAGCATCTGCGCGGGTATGCTGTCTTGTGTCGTCTGAGTCGCCAGAGTGAGCGAGCCTGTTGCCGTGCGTCCATCTCGGAGTGCTCTGCCTGGCAGAGGCTCGAGTCGTGCGGCAGCGGGGAGCGGAGGCGAGATCGGTGACGGGAGGCCATAGTGAACAGCGACACCTGTCGGGTAGAGAGTCGTCTGCGGTTTCTCGACCGACTCTGGTTTCTGGTCTGTGCTTTCCTGTCCGTCGCCTGCTGGGTATGTCTTGGGCGGGGGTTGAGGTTGCGAAGGCGTCGAATGCGACAACCGTCTGAAAGCGTCGTTGATGTGCGACCGCGAAAGGAAATCGGGCTGTCCAAACTCCTCGATCGCGGCCTCGTCTCCGTGTCGTCGGCGGAAAGCTCGCAGGCGTCGAGCTCGGAGAATGAAGGGCAGGACGCAGAGGAAGATGATGGTTGCGCCTATGACCGAGCCAATTGTCGCTCCCACGATGGCCCCGGTGGATATCGACGTCGAGCGCGCAACCAGCGCAACCCGCGAGGACAGCCGAGCCGCCATTTTCGCTGTCGCTTAACGACAAACGCACCGTGAGGTGGGAGGAAAGATCACCAATGTTTCACGATTGAGAAGGGGATGAAATGGCAAAGAAGCGCGGCGCTCGTACAAGAAGCGACGTCAATTGGCCGCAGGCGAGGCTGTGCCAGGGGTCTGGACTAGGTATAGCGCAATGGCGAAGCCACAGGCCTAGCTCAAGCGATCGCAGGGTCCCCCGACTTATTGGGCTCTCGACGTCTACAGGTCCGTCGCCGTCGAGCTATCCAATCGGCGGTGCTGCTCCCCCACAGACTATGGCCTCGCGATGAAGGCAAGGTGAGCTTTGATACGCTCAAGCACATTGGTCGACGGATGGAAAAGACAACTTCACATGCTGGGATCGGACGATGAACCGCAGGGTGCGGGAGTGTCAGCAAGCGACCAAGTCTTCCTAGATTAAATAGCTCAGCCGCACTGGACCCCAATGACACACGGTGGTACCTCTGTGTGTGGTCGGCTCCTCGGTGCTCGCTTCAATGAACCACAGGGCGTAATGGCGGGATGGTACCTGGGGGTTCTTCACGAAACATTGTGAGCCCGCGAACAGTCAATCCCTCCCGGAGCGCACACACTGCAGGCTATCTTACAAGAAGTGGTGCTGCAATATCGCCGTTGACGGAGGAGACCGTCTTCTTTTCGTTGTGGTAAGTGCCTGCCTGGGGGGTCAAATCGACCATTATACTAGACCTGTCTGGAGCCTGTCTCATCTTGTACCAATGAGTCGCGCTTGGTCAATAGGTTCAACTAGAAGCTGTTGTTTCCAAGGCCGACCTGCGTGAAGAAGCTTGTTGGAACGAGAAGGACTGGACAGCAGACACTGTTACTTCGTAACCGCTCCTCAGATGTTGCCGCAACCTCTTAAGCGGCCAGCTGTCGCATCTTCCACCCCTGCATATGTTGAATCCAGTTGTTGAGGTAGCTGCCGAGGGAATTAACACCAAGGGCAGCAGACTTAATACTCCAAGCCTGGAGCTGGCAGTACAGATAATGTACATCTCGAGAGCAATGCTTTGCTACGCAACACGAAGGACGGGGAGCCTTTGAGAGCCAGGATCCTCGAACACCCCCTGACGTGACACCGATGGAGGTATGTAACGTAAATTACCGCAGTCGAGAACATCCAAGCATCAGCCCGCTTGGCTCAGTGGTAGAGCGTATCACTAGTAATGATAAGGTCATCAGTTCGATTCTGATAGTGGGCATTGCCTTTTTGCAACTAGGAACTCCTCGCATCTGGAGTGATTCTTACAGCGACGTCGTATGCTAGGACACTGTGCCCTACGAGATAAGTCTCCAACCGATCAGACATTTTTGCCCAGTCAGTATTATCGCAGATGCTAAGTAGCCAATCTCAGGCCATACGATGCGCCAGATGGCCAACTTGAGTCGCGTCGCACAACATAAAACAGAAACAATGCAAACACTCCTTATGGCCCGATGCCGAGTCTACTCGCTCACTAAACCGAACTAATGTTTTCACTCAGTCTGGCTTAATTATAAACCTTAGATTCATAGGACCTTCTGATCAACTGTCCTCTCTCACTCATCATGACGCTGGGTATGATAAATAGCACGAAATGCTACTACCCAAGGACGCCGTATCCCAAACTTGTTCCAGTCCGCCTACATTCTGAAGAGAAAAAAACCTGGACCAAAACAAGAAACAGATACAATCCGAAAGCCGACAAATGACACCCCCTACGTCATCACGAAGCAATACATATATACTGTGGTCTAAAGCATCACAACAACCACAACTAACACGCCCACCAACCTTAGCAGAGCACTCCCTACGCTTCCCATACCCGTCGCGCCCCCGGTCGCAACGGTAGAGGTGCCACTACCATTCTTCCCGCCCACATTGACAATGGCAGTCGCAGTCCTCTCTGGCGGCGGCGGCGGCGGCGTAGTCAGCACCGGGACGGTAACCGCCACGCCGGCAACAGTGGCGTTCACCGGCGCCGTGACGTTGGCTAGTAGAGCCGGGGCGATGGATGTGACGACTGGGGATGCGAGAGGAGGGAGGGTGATGGAGCCAGCTGTGTAGAATGCTACTGGCGCTACGGTCGTAGTGGGAGCGGTGATGTTGAACGAGGGCGGGCAGGAGATTGTGGTCGTGGGTTGGATGTCGGTCACGACTATCACCTGCGTGAGGGAGGCCGGGCAGTTGATCGCGCTGACGAGACAGCTGGTGAGCGAGAACGTCTTTGTGACGTTGCGCGTCGCGGTTACGAGGGCCGAGGTAGGACAGCCCGGGAGCGCGGGCGGTGGTTTGCTGCTGGGGGTGGTCGTGGTCGTGGGCGGCCTGATGTCGGTCCTGCGCTGGTCGAGGCAGGTCGTCGTCCCGGCCGAGAGGAAGACGGTCGACACGTCCGGCCCGTGCTCGAACTCGTGGCCCGCTAGCTCGCCGCCGACGACGGCTTCTGCGGCGGCGCTGCTGTCGACGTCGATGAAGAGGGCTTGCTTGCAGGCGCCGTCTCTGCCGTCGGTGAGGACCGTGCCGAAGGTCACCTCGGCAAGCGTGAGGGTTGCGCTGGCAATGGCGGAGAAGTCGATGTTCTGGGTGAGGGGTGTCTTTTGCAGTCCTATGCCGGCTTCGGCGCGGAGGACGATGGCGGCGGTTATGTTGGCTGAGGCGTGGTTGAATTGGATGGGGAGGACGGCGAAGTTGATCTCAGGACTGTACGTCACGTTAGGGAAGGGAGTACGGCAAAACAGGGGGGAGGGCATACACAAGGTCAAGACCTGCCGTTATATTGACGTTGCCGGCCAGAAGGTCGTTCTGGTCCGGCAGGTCAAGAACAAGACCGATTCTTTCCTTGTCCGGAATGGCGATTTGGAAGCCACCGGTGGCCTTGACGTCGCCACTGAACGACAGGACGAGATCGATGCCGATGCCGACGGTAGCATTGAAGATCTGGTTGACCTGCGGGCGGTGAGTCTGTTACCCTTGCAAGTCACAGTGACGGTCTCACATACACTCTGTCCTGCAGGCTTCTTGCCGAAGAACCTCCCCAAGCCGATGGTGAAGGTCCCCTTTTGATTGGCAAAGACACCAAAGTCCATATGCACACCGACGTTGTTGAATGTCAAGCTCATATTGAGGCCTGCATCGTCGTTGAAGTCTGCGAGGATGCTGCCGAATGTGCGGCAGTCGTTGCATTCGACTGAGAGGGAGAAACTCTCTGTGGCCGACGCTTCGATGGGAACTGGGCCACCTATCGGGATGTAGCCTGTACCGCCAGTCCAGTTGCTGTACAGATTTGTCAGTGTAGCCTGGTGGGGGTGGTTCAAGGGAGTCTGACGCTGAGAACAGTGCCTGGTCTTGGACCTGCCACCCGAGATCGAAAGTCTTGCTGTGGTCGCTCCGTCTCTCGATGCCTCGTGGGCTTAGAGGATCTCGAGTGGATTTTGACCGCGCTCCATATAGCACTTGGGCATCGTCGAGAGGCAAGACCGACGCGCACACAAGGCTGGCCAGGAGTGACGCTGCGATTATTGGGGACACCATGGCTTGAGGGGACTGGCGAAGAGGAAGCTGAGGCCCAGGTTTCTAAGTATCCTTTGCAGGCAGACTGATGATACCGTGGAAAGGCGTTCTTGCTGCCTCGTAACTTGCGCTTCTGCGTAGCGTAGCCATGGACGATATATAGTCATACCAGATCTACATGGAAGTCCGCCAGGATGTGCATATCTCTCGCTGGGCCACTCTGCCTTCGCGGTTTATATCGACAGCTTGGGACGGAATCTCGCCGGAACAGATGACATGCATAGCATAGCCCCTTACGCCGCACAACACGTCTAGAGTGTCCCTATCCCGTGCATTGTTGCCCGATTAGTGAGTATGGCTGTGCTGGATCCCAGGAAACGCTGTGCTAGGGGCTTGCTTCAAGTGTAGGGAAGCAACTGAGTATAGCTGAAGAACGGACTGTTGTCCCCCTGCTCACATAGCCCTAGCACACCCTGGTCCGCGCCCATTCCCACGAGCACCTGTCCAAGGAGTCCAGCCCTATGTGCTGAGACTCCATGACATGGGTTTGCCGTATCGTAGGATTAACATCCAGGGGCCCCAAACTTGGGGTCTCGACCAACGCTGGTCGGGACATTCAGATCGAACGAGCACTGCATATGTGTATCAGCCTCGTGGAGTACATACATGCAGTCGGAAGTATGCAAGATGGTAGTTGTTGGTCACACTTGAACGTTTTGAGGGGCTGTTCTGTAACCAACTGCGCGGAAGTTCCTTACACACGCCCCAGGATTGGATCTCCTCGCTGGGCCAGCGGAGGTAGTCGTTCAGCCCCATGCGAGGAGAGTTGTAGCTCCAGAAAGTAGAATGCCATCCCACATTACGGCAAGTAGCATGCAGTGTGGGAACAATGCCGTGGGGTCCAAACTATGCAAGCCGTTATACTGTAGTACCTATCTAGGCAGGAGGCTGACGCGGGGATTACGGGTGGTTGACGGGAGAGGCTGTGATAGCGTCGAACCTAAAATAAGATACTGCAGCTTGCAGCCACAGCACGAGAGCTTGGGAGCGTTGCAGAAGTTGGCGGCACCTGGTTGCCTTGCAAGCCTTGTTGGCGTCTGTGTGCCTCGCTACTGCACTGGACGAGGCTTGATCCTCCACAGAAGGAGGTGAATAGAAGCAAGCGCAGAAAGAAGCCTATATCCCCAGCAGTGACCGAGCACGGCCCAAATCTCAGAGCGTCTGAAAATACGATAATCTGCAGCTCATCAGCTAAGTCGGTCGACTTTTCATCGAGTATTGGAGCTTGGTTGAGCACCAGCATTTTCTCACACACCGTGCCTCCCGCCAACCTGTTTCAGACGGGACAGGCTGTGCAAGTTGTTACATACCGAATGATGAGACCCAGCACACTGGAAAGCACTGCTATTTCTGGGTTGAGGATGTTGGTCTCGAGTGATTGTTGGTGCGCAGTAATTGCTGAAGCACCTACCGGATTGTCGAGACGCAGTTCGTCCATCTTTACTCGTCCCTCAGCCACTACCTTACATGCAGCTAGCCTGATAGGTCCTCCTAGAGCCCTACCCCAGAATCCGAGCCAGAACCTGGTCTCGAAGCTTCTCCGGATGGGCTGTGGAGTCCAGAATAATGACATTGTCTTCCTCCTCCGGACGGCACGGATCCGTCATCCACTTCCGGAAGACCACGCGCTGGTCTTCACCGCCAGTGCCATCACCACCATCGCCATCAGCATCACAACCAGCAGCCCGAGGCGGGCGGTCGACGGCGGTGCGCTGACTCGGCATCGGGTGCTCCCGGGCCCGCAGCCGCCGGTCCAACAGGTCGATGTCACCAACCGGGACCCGGCACTCAACGTACCAGTAGGCGTGGCCGTGCTGGGAGCGCGCGGCGCACGAGGAGCCCCGGTCGAGGACCTCGCGGAAGTTGCACGTGCTGTCGACCACCACGCTGTGGCCCTGCCGCTGCGCTAGGTCCCGCACCAGGTCCCACTGCAGGCCGTAGGCGAGTCTCGCGGCCTGCTCGAAGGGCAGCGCCCGCATGACGCCGTCGGGGTTGGGTTCGGGGGCGATCAGGGCGGATCGCAGCCGGTCGTGGTCGATCACCACCGCGCCGGTCGAGCGTCCGATGAGTCCCGCTACGGTGCTCTTGCCGGAGCCTGGCGCGCCGGACATTTGGATGATGAACTTGCGTGGCAGCGTCTGCTGTGTGGGCATGGCCATGGTGTGCCGCACTTTTTCTTTTGGTGTTGCCGGGCGGGGGCATGGTACGTGTTCTGTGTTGAGTGTTGCATGTTGGTTGTTGTCACATCCTACCAACATGTTTCAGGCGCGCAGGCTGTGCAAAAGATGCATAACGACGGATCGGACCCGGCACACTGGAAAGCATTGCTATTTCTGGATTGATCTCGGATGATTGTTGCTGCTCAGTAATCACTGAACTGTCGCATTTTTACCAAAGTCCGCATTCGCTCTAGACAAGCGCAAGCCGGGTCGACAGAGGGCGGACACATGAATAAACAAACGGTCCGTGAAGCATGTCAAGATTTAGTAAGCATTCCGAGAGAGTCTCACGTTACAATAATGTCGGGTATTGATAGCCAAACGTATTGACGACCAGATATACCAAAATCCTCTCAATGTTTTCATCGCTGGATAGCTAGATCCCACTGCCCAGCACCACATGACCATATTAACACTCACTGGCTCTTCCACCCAATAGCCCTCAACTTGCCCACCCAGTCAAACCGTCCCAGCTTGTTGAGCCTGGGGTTGTGTGCAGGATGGGCGGCCCCTTTCGACTGCCCGGTCGTGAACATGGTGCCACTGAGCGCGGTATAAGGATACCCAAATGCGAATTTGTACGAGGACTCGATAACCTGGATATCCTGTTCCGACAAGACAACGTCGAGCGCAGCAAGCATGCTCTCAACATCTGCGACCGTGGTGGGAGTGATGACGACAAAGACATAGGGCGCCTTCGCCCTGACGTATGCTACGTCCACCTGTGCGGCATTGCTGGCGACCTTCGGCTTACCGACTTTCTTCAGCGCCACCTCAAGGTCGCTGCCATGCTGGTGCGCCGGCATGGTGCGCTGCTTTTCGGTGGGCACGAAATATGTGCTGCGGGGGAGCGAGCAGATAGCCATGCCCTCGTCGGCGCACATGGGCACGATGTCGCACTCGATGCCCCGGCTTTCGCACGTCGAAAGTCCACCGTATACGGCAAACTGGCGCAGGCCCTTTTGTCGCGCGTACTCGTTGGCTTTGGCGACGATCCAGGCTGGCGTGTCCACGATGCCGAGGTACAGGACCTTGCCGGCCGCGACTAGGTCGTTGAGCCCGTGCATCAGCTCTGGGATGCTGGTCGTATGATCCCACCAGGCGACGTAGAAGATGTCGACGTATGTGGTCTGAAGGTTTGTGAGTGATGCCTTGAGGGCCACCTTCATGGATTTGGCGTTGTTGCCGCCAAAGTTGCTCTGCAGCTTGGAGTTGCCGTGAGGTCTCCAAGCGTTGCCGTAACTGCATGACAGGACTATCTCGTCGTGGATTTTGCGGGCTGTCATCCAATCGCCGAGCCATTTCTCTGGCTGTCCCCGGTCGGTGTCGATGAAGTTCCCGCCGAGGTTGTAGAACCGGTCGAGGATGTCGGTGGCACCGACTTGGTTGAGCGTCTAGTTGTCGGCGATCGACCGTGTGCTCAAGTACAGCGGCGACACCCTGATGGCTGCAGCTGGGGCCAACTGGCGATGCCGTGTAAGAAGGAGGATCGGCTGTTGAGCCGGAGTGGTGGTTCCGGTCGAAGTAGACATCTTGCTGCTGGTGTCGAGACTCGTAGCTGGATACTTGTATGTTTGCTGTTTTCCAGTATGAGAGAGCAAGGCTAAGAAGACTGATGTGAAGATAGTTGATGGAAGCAAATTCCTGACTGGCTGTCGTAATTTATAGATGGTCGAGTCCAGGAACATCCATTATTCACTTCACGAAGATGTGTGGAGAAATCCAGTGTCCGTCCTTTGTACAGGACCGCGAGTCCATCTGGCAGTGGTGAAGGATATGGGCAACCCGTCTCCCGGAAAGTGAATACCCATCCTGGCCTTCACTTGAGACGAAGTATTCAACAAGAGTCGTGTTAAATCTTACATCCACGTCATTTCGAGTCCCATATCCTCGTCGCAAGTGACTCCCCAGGACGGTTGGACAGCAGGGTCGCTACCGGCATTGCATTGACGCTCTCGGCATATTTCAACTCGAGGTTGTTTGATAGTTGGTAGATGTGGTATATACATATGGACTGGTCTGGGACGAACAAAGGTAATTGTTTGCGGACCACTCTGTCTTGTTGTCCCTACCAAAACACAAGTCAGCCCGAGACACTAGAGAAGTGTACGTTTTCGACCCTGCAACGAATGGCCTGGGGGAGGGGATCGGAGCCAAATAAGGAAGCAAGTGTCATGTTTGCCCTTCTCAGGACTCTTTTCTATCACACCCCCTATTCAGCGAAATAAGCCCCATTATGCAACTCTGTTTGACAAACATCTTCTCGCCCAGAGGGTATCTGACCAAACCTCGGCTTGCAACAGTCGCTAAGGTATAATTGATAAAGAAGCCAACCTGACTAGAGGGCCGGACAATGGACCACGTTGATATTGCCAAGCAACGCCTTACCGAACAACCTCCACCCTCTCAATCCTCTTGACATGATCCGGCATCCTCGACACACACAATGCCGTGCAGAACTCTCCCCATTCCCCGCTCGTAGCGTCTTTAACGGCCTGCTGCAGCTCGGTGCCGTACCGTTCCCGGAACGCCACCTTGACCGCCGCCATGTGCCGGCTGTCCCAGTGATACCTGACCAACCGTGAGATGATCAGCTCGCGCCGCTGCTGGTCCTTCTTGGACGCCGACAGAGCGTGGTGTATCAGCAGGGCGTCTCGGACAGGCTTGTTGATGACGCCGTTGAGTATGTGCGCCAGGAGTTCGCCCTAGTTTTCCAAGTCAGCTTCCTGGTCGGGATTAGCACAAAGGGAGAGTGCAAATATACGTACCACAAGATTTCCACTCTTCTTCAGGGCATCCTTTGCGAAATTCGCTCTGTACGTCTCCGTATACGCCCTCAGCACCTCCTTCAAGTGCGAATCGCTCCTCTGCACCACAATGCCAATCATCAGACTCTCTCCTCCCTTCTCGCTCCTAACCGCGTGGTGCAGCTGCTTGACATCGTCCCTCACGAGGTCATAATCAATCCTATTCGGCCTCCCGTACGCGTCCGTCTCCTCCATCCGCTGCTCGTCCAGCACCATCAGCACCGCCTTCTTGAACTTGTCCTCCTTCAGCTCCTGCTTCATGCACTTGGTCAAACTGTTGCTGTACTTCTTGTCGCTGAACCCTTCCTTGATGGCGCGGATCTCGTCGTTGGTCCGCCCCATGAGCGCCTCGATCAGCAGCTCCCGCCGCGTCTTGTCGCCCTGGTACCAGAAGTTGGCCCAGTAGGCCTCGCTCTCCCACCGGCCCAGCGCCACGGCGTAGCACGCCTTCATGAGGCTCGGGTCCTCGTCCTTGAGCCGCGCGCGGATGTGCTTGGCCACGTTGACGCCCTTGCGCTCCGACCCGGTCTTGACGAGGCGCTTGTACTCGACGCGGAGCTCCATTACTTGTTCGTGGGTGAGGCCGGGGAGGATCTCGATCAGGGGTTCTGTCTCGGGCGCGCGGCGCTCGCCTTTCAGGGCTTTGGCTAGGCGGGCGGCGTCGTCTACGGGGTCGTGGAATCGCGCGCGGCGGGACTTCTTCCTGCTGTCGCCGTAGCCCTCGTTGTCGGAGCCCATGGGGGAGACGGGGATGATGTCGTGGCTGCTGCTGGAGTGGCCCGTTGGCAGGAGGAGGGGGCTGGGCATGGGGGACATTGATTGGTAGGTGCCGTGGTACGACTCCAGAAGGGGTGAGGCGGGGGCACCCGAGAGGAGGGAGACGGAGGCGGAGTGGTGGCCCGTGTTGACGCTCAGGCTGGACATGCGGGCTGTCGGGGGTTGGGGGGAGGCGTCGCGCTCGCGGCCGCCTTTCATTGCTGATCTGCGGGGCGCCTGGCCCGGCTCCACGGTCACGACGCTTGAGGAGGAGCGCCGCGGGTCGTCTGCGCCCAGGTACGAATCACGGTTGTATTTCTTGGGATCGGGCCGCTGTGAAGGACCGGGGGAGGGAGCGCGATTGGTGGATGGCCGAGGGTCGAGGGACGTCGACGAGTATCGGACTTCATCTCGGGAATACTTGTCCGTCTTCTCGTACTCCCACGGCTTCACTTCGCCGTAGGTGTACTTGGAGCTGTCTCTTTTGGGGCCCGACTCCTTCCCGTAGGCAAGATCATCCTCGTAGTCCCGCTTCGACCGCTCTTTTCCCCGATCACGGTCGCGATCGCGGTCCCGCTCTCTCTCGCGGTCCGAGTCTCGATCCTTCCCTCTGCGCTCCCGGTCCGAATCCCGCTCATGCACGGATTCGCGCGAATACCTGGGATCCTCGCTGGGGCCGACCGTTATCTTCTGCGCGTACTTCTGCGGCAGGTACTTGAAGCTGTCCAATCCCGGGGCGGGCGACTTGTCCCGCTCTCGGTCCTTGCCCCTATTGCGCTCCCTGTCCGAATCGCGCTCGCGGTCCGAGGTCCTCTCTCTCTCGTATCGATATTCCTTCTCCCTCCTGCCCCCGCCGTACGTGACTCTCGCATCCTCGTCCACCTGCTCGCGGGAGCTGCGGTATCCGCCGGCGCCGTACGCATCCTGTGCCGGCGATGCCGGCCGTCCCCACGAGGATAGGCGCTCGTACTCGTACGCCGGAGAGGAGGGCGCCATCCTGTCGTCGGCGGGGTAGGGGACGGCATTGACGACGTTCGCCGCTGGCATGGGCGGGCCTCGGCTGCGGTCGCGGTCTCGGTCGCGGTCCTCGTCGTCGGGGGCTCGCCGGCGGCCACCTGGGGAGCGGGAACGGCCGCGCCGCCCGCTCTCGTCGACGTTCAGAGACATTGGTTTGGTATTGAGGGCGATGGGTCGCTTCGCTAGACAGTCGTGATCTTCAGGAGGCTAAGGTCGTGTGAGGTATCATCAGAGTGCACCCAGTTTTCGATCTGTGTCCGGTGTTCAAATGCGAGCTCCAACTTGTGGAGCAAAGTTGCCGGACGACTCGGTACCCTGATTCAGTTACAGCGAGGAGTGTTTTGAAAGGAAAAGAACGCCTTCGCCCTGAGCTCCCATACAGAAACTGTGAGAGATCGAGGGTCAAGGCAACGGGGCAGTAGGGCTGAGCTGAAGGGCAGCATAGGGAATGGTTGGCTGACATGAAACACTCGGAAGACCCTGTGGAATCTCCTGTCAACACTGGTCGACACACCCCTCTCGGCCCCCGCCCCCTCTTCCGCCAGCTCCCTTGCATCAGCCCGGAACGAGAAGGCCAATGAGGGGCCGGGCCGTCTCACACGATCCCCCTCATTGTCTGATTAAGTAAGCCGCGACGGATCGGTCAGCTCAGCTTGGCTTGTCTTAGCCGCTTGGCGCTCGGCTCACCAAGTTCAAATGCTCTGGTTTGAATGGAATAGGATTGACCCCTTGATAAGTCTGGCTGTTGCGACAAGGAACGATGAAAGGGAGATATCCTCACAGGCACGCTTGACGTATCCAAAGACGGGCGTCAAAGCCAGCCAGTTGAGCTTAACTTACGAATTGCACATCGCAATCACCGGTGCATCCTCTCTCGCTTCCGGGTTTGGGGGCTGAAAGTCCCTCGGAGTCTCGGACGTCCCCAGGCGTGGCCGTTGGCTTGGCACCCCGTGCAGTCCCCCGGGACGCGTGGTCCATGTCGTCCAAAGCGAAGTCGAGCGCCCCTATGGATGAGGTCAGGTCGCACAACAGTGAGGACGTGACAGGGAGTATCTCACGCGGGCTCCCGGTATCCGAGAAGGTCGGGTGACAAGGCACAACTGGGCGATGAGATCATTTGGCTTCGCATACTGATGCCTTCGTCGGCTGTGGCATTTGCTGTGCGGCGCCATCCACCCAAGAAGACACTCAAGGGCCGAGTTGGACGTCCCTCGGAAAGGTCCACAGACGCAAGATTCGTCCCAGGTGCCTGAGATGCCTGAAGCTGCCGTAGCCATAATATCTGGCCAAGTGCTGGAGAAAATGACTTAGTCTAGTATGTAGAGGGTGGCCTCAACCCGCAGAATGCAAAGTCAGGACACTTGTAGGATCCTCAGCAGTCGGGTGCATATCGCAAAGCAGACTGGTCGTATTGATAATGCTCAGTTGCATTATCTCTCTGAGTAGACGTCTAGAGCATAGAAGCCCCCACCTTCCAACCAAGCGAAACAAGGACGAAGGTATCATCGCGGCGAAGCGCAGGGGCTCGCTGGATCGACACCAAGCCCCGGCCACCCCCTGACATCCATAACACAGGATCTGAGCGATAATCATAACAGATGCAGACATGTCTGCTGAAAAGTAGCCCCGCTGAACGCCGTCAAGATGCTGTAAAATACAAGAAAAAAGCATTGGGGGTTGCGTGTGGCTATAAGCTCTCCTTTTCGTTGAGGTCGTTTGCCGAGTCTGAATGGACAGACAAAGGCTTCCCCTGCTCCCGACCGGGGTCGGTCTCCAGCCGGATAGCTCCTCGATTTGAGAGGAATCGCTTCGTGCTGATTGCTTGGTTAATAACAGTAGCGACACGGCCTAGCAGTCAAGAGCACCAACCTGCTGAATGCCTCCGCGGCAACCACCACCGCAACGAAGATGAAGACCAGGCTGACGGCGAGGACGTCGTTGCGACCAGACCCCATCCTTGCGTAGTGGCAAGGCATGCCTATCCTTGCAACCGTAACAGGTAACTGCGCTTCCTCTGCTCCCATCCCCATCCCCATCTGAGTGAGCAACGATGACCCAACGGCATCGACGGCGTCTGCGGGCAACTTCACCAGCTTAGTAGGACCTCCACCTTTCCTCCTCATCCAAGGGTGGTGCGTAAGGGAGAGCAGGTATTCTGTTGTTAAGGGTCTGTGAGTTGAGAGGATGACCGACGGTTGTGCGGTTACCGAGGGTCTGATCGGGCTGTTGTCCATAGGCGTCGCATCGTCCTCCTCCGAGTTGAAGACGATGACTTCCGGGAGCGCGTGTTTGGGGCGGTGTGCTGCTACCGGAGCCGGAGGATGTGCAGCGCCCGAGACCGCCTCGAGATCTCCCACCAGAACCAGGGGAATCGGTGATGCGAAGACCACGGGGGCCAGGAGGTAGAGTTGTATTAGTGTCGTGGTTGGCCGCATTGTGACTGGAAAGCGGTGTGTTGCCGGCGAGAAAGTAGATTGGAACTCTCGTCTGTCAGTGCTGTCCCCCGGGACGCCAGATCTCGTGGTCACAGGAAGTACACAGTGGAGTTGTCTCCTGGACAGGATAGCCACGACGGTTGAGCTTCGAGCCCAGGTCTCGCAAGCTCAAATGGAGTGTCCTGAGAGCTTCTGGAAGAACTGCACCACGTTGCCAGCATATAGCAAAGGAATTGTCGGCGAAGGTGACGAGATGGATGGCACGTTACTGCTGGGGTCGGTGGCCTCCGGGAAATATATTGGAGTCACACCAAAGGGTCCAAAGATGTAGTATCGCAAAAGGGGAAAATGCGGGCTACACTAAACAAGCAACCGTGATTTGCGGCGTGGGACTGGGGATTGGGTGAGATGTGCTCGAGTTTTGGGTCGAAGGGGGAAGATCTGCTGGGAGGAGCGAAGAGGGGATGCGGGAAGCAATACGATTTGTAGAATATAGGCTTAACCGTGGTGAATCATGCTTTCCTTGGCGATCTGGCAGGGGGGCTAGCACGGCTCAAAAGGTGTGCATTCCGGATAGTTACCTTGACTGTCTGGAGGAATGGGAGATGACTTGAGACTTTATTTGGGAGGAACCGTCAACAACTCACGAATCCATAAATTCAGCCAGCAGGAGAGGTACCTTAACCTAGAAACTCGGTGCAGGAAAAACAAGAGAAATGACGGAATGGATACTGAGCTATACATTCAATTCAATAGTCGCGGCGATCGTTTGGGTTGTTGGATCAGTCGAATCGGCCATTCTCAACTGTGCCGAAGTCATCGTGCAGGAACGTGGTGCCTGCCGAGACTGCGAGAGAGTGTGATCCTGGTCGCCAGTGACAGGGAGTTTAAGGTTGCCGCTAAGGAAGTCTAGGCCAGACCCCGAGTTTCTGCCTCATCTGGTTAGTGCCCTCTCGTCTCTGAACACTTTCGACGGCGTCCCGGATCTCCCTACACCAATAGCAGGAATGTCGATAACGAAGGAATGTCTACAGCAGACCGTCGCATGCTGATGATTACAAGCCGTGCTGGTAGTCCTCTGCCCGGGACGACGACTTCACGGAGGCATGCACAGCCTTCATCCCAAATATGACGGCTTATGCGAGTCAAGCTTCGGCATTGGTACGTACCACAGTACACGTGTAAAGTATTGTCAGGTTTGGCGCCATCGTCACTTGACGCTCTGGATGGAGCCCAATTTCTCCTACGCAAGCCACGCCGGCAGATCGTTAGCCAAGAATGGGAACCGGGCACGTTCTGGTGCCTTTGGCGCGGAGAAATCGCATGCTAGCGGTCAACTATTGGCCCCCACAAGAGCACGCTGGTAATACACGCGGTGCGATTGGTCAACTTCCGCCTAGCCTGCTAGACGTGCTTTTCTCCTCCATTGCTGCCATCAAGCCACGAACAGTCGCGATCTCGCACGTGCTATGGGGGAAAGCCGACGACGTTCCCTTTTCCGCGGGAGGATACTTTCGCAGAATGTGCGGCAATTACTTCAACCACAAGCTGAGCCACTCGAACTACGTGACGGTCTCCTCCCTCGCTCCAGGACTCAAGCTCGAGTGAGCCCAGTCCCTCCGGTCTAGACCTAGCGTCGTCCAAGTGGAGGCTAGGTCTAAGTCTAGTACCTTTACCAAACCCACGAAACAGAGCTGAACTCGTATTCGACTGTTCGTACGAAGTTGTGGTTCGGAAGGCCCGTGAGGGATTTGACAAATTGCCAGAAGGCACAGCAGAACCAACGAGACGGTGGTGAGACGGGTCTAGGGTACCTTAGTTGATGCATATCCACTTGCAGTTGCCACTTTTGCCTGGAAAGACGCACCGTTGGCTCTTCAAGCTCGGTTCTGGGGTCCAAATCTTCTTCGGGGGTTCGTCAGGCACGGCGCTGGCCCGATCTGATCGGACATCAAAAGTCTCTCAGGTCGCTTGGCGACATGTGTTTACTGGAGCGTTATGGACACCAGTCTCACGGTGGGGATTTCAGTGTGGCTGTGCTGCGTCTCAAGGAACTTTTTGACACTTGAGCGGCTTCGACTCATGTTCGCCGTTTCATCCGCGACCGAACATGTTTCGAATAAGAACTTGCTCGTCCGAGTCTTGTCCTGAGCCGGCGCCTCGCGCCATGGGTGATGGCACGGCAGCTGGCATCTTGGCATATCTTGTATCAACAAAGTCCACTACACCGATATTTGATGCTTCCAGCACTGTGAGATGCGGCGGTGGAAACCCATGTAACGCCCAGGGTCCGGTCTTGGCCGAGGATCGCTCCAAGGACCGACCGACGCTGCCGACTGTAACCTGATGTGTCTGGGAACGAGGACCATAGGACACAGAGCCTCCAAACTTGGCGGCGCGTGATACAGCGAGAATGACGACTCAAGTCATGAGAGGCACGTGCTCACGAGCTTCGTGCGTTACTCCACGAAGACACTGCCGGGCATCGTGCAGCACGGTGGATAAGAATGACAAATTCTCGCACCACAGGAGTGCAGCTCAGTGGCCCGGCACTGGTGCCTAACACTGCGACCAAACAACGCGATCATAAGGGCATCTTGCTGCTGCCTAGCAACTGCTCCTCTTCAATACGTATTCGTACGGCGTACGCGTCATCACCGAGTCTCCCGGCCGATGTAGGCTTACAGCGAGCAAAAGGGCCTTCCTCGTCGGAGCTCCTGCTCGCAGCAGATCTGCCTTCATCGTTCTAGGATACCAAGGTATATCGCGGGTTGAAGACATGCTGCTGGTGTAGCGAGCTACGAAGGTGGAGAACACGAGCCTTTCCAGGACTCGAGCGAGTCACGCTGTGGCCAGAGTCAACTGTCCAATTTGACATGTCGAACGTTCGGAACGGTTGTTGTTCTCTCTGTTCGCCAAAAAGTGGTAGAGTTAAATCGCTCCCTTGGGGGTGATCTCCGAACGCTTACACACACCCTGCTAGTCACCCACTCATGCCAGGCTTGCCAGCCTCATTGATGGCTGTCTGTCCATCATCTAACAATCGTTATTCGTAGAATCGACCTCGTCAGCACGAAGCGGGCTGTCAGGGAAACCTTGGCCAACGGCTCATCTGGTCAGAAGCCTTTCCATATTGAATACATGACATGCTGGTTCATTAGACTGACATTGAACATCCCCGATCAGCTAGAGAAATGGGCATACTCCTTGTTGAAAGCCCTTCCAATGACCATCCTCCTAATCTCAGACGTGCCAGCGCCGATCTCGTAGAGCTTCGCGTCCCTCAATATCCTTGAAGCCGGCATCTCCTCTGTATATCCCATGCCTCCCAGGACCTGAATGCAGTCCAGCGCGCACTCGGTTGCCCGCTCAGCAGCATAAAGAATGGCACCAGCGCAGTCCTGCGTCCTAATCAGCCCCAGCTCGTCCACCTGCCGCGCCGTAGTGTACGTGTAGGACCTTGAAGCCTGCAGCTTGGTGTACATATCCGCCAGCTTGCCCTGCATAAACTGGAACTGTGCGATCGGCGTGCCGAACTGCTTCCTCGTGTGGGCATAGGGCAGCGCAACATCCAGCGCGGCCTGCATCAGACCCAACGGTCCGGCGCTGAGCACGAGCCTCTCGAGATCCAGGCCCTCCATCAACACTCTGACGCCGCCGTTGACTTTGCCCAGGACATTCTCCTTGGGCACGAAGACGTCCTCGAACACCAGCTCGCCCGTGTTACTGCCCCGCATACCCATTTTATCCAACTTCCGGGCACAGCTGAACCCCTGCGTCTTGGTGTCGACTATAAACGCGGTGATGCCCTTGGATCCCCCGTCCGGCACGGTCTTGGCGTATACAACCACCACATCCGCGTCAGGGCCGTTGGTAATCCACATCTTTGTGCCGTTCAGCAGATAGCCGCCATCCACCTCCTTCGCCGTCGTGCGCATAGACACCACATCGCTCCCGCTGCCGGACTCGCTCATGGCCAGCGCGCCAATCTTCGTCCCCGCAATCAAGCCCGGCAGGTACTTCTCCTTCTGCTCCTTGTTGCCGTTCAGCTGCAGCTGATTGACGCAAAGCTGCGAATGCGCCGCGTAGCTGAGCGCTATGCTCCCGCTCGCGCGCGACAGCTCCTCCATGACCACGCAGTGGGCCTGGTAGCCCATCCCCAGGCCGCCGACGGCCTCGTCGGCCGTTATGCCCAGGAAGCCCGCGGAGCCGAGCTTGGGCCACATGTCGTTGGGAAAGGCGTTGGACTTGTCCGTCTCGGCGGCCACTTCGGGGGTCAGCTCACGGCGGACGAAGTCCTGGACGCTGTCGCGGAGCTCGTCGAGGTCGGACTGGGAGGGCGGGATGAAGCCCTGCGGGTGCTTGGAGGAGTGGTGGCGGGTTTGGAGGGCCGGGAGGCATTGTCGGGCAGGGGGACGGAGGGCAGGGCGTTGCGCAATGCGGCACAGATGCCGTGATATCCTGATACCTGCCATCGTCTGTAGATTGTGAAGTCGATATCGCAACGAGGAGCCTCAAAGCAAATCAAGAAACAAGCAACCCCAACGGAGTCTCAATGGCCAGGGGAATCTTCTTGCGACGGAAGTTTGGATTGAAGTCGATTTGCCTCGGTGTAAGATGGCCTCCCCGCTCGGCTTGCAGCGGCTACCCACGGTTCGATGACCCCAGATTCCCCCCCAGGTCTTGGCATGCCGACGTCAAGCGCCGGCTTAAGATCCAAGCCAAGGTCGGCGACTTCAACTCCTCATTCAACCACTTGCTGCCATCCTGATTGTCGAGGTCGTGGTTGTCTGAAAGCCTCATCACGAATGTTCAGCGTCTCCAAGATGTCCACAGCACGTACTGGCCGAGAAGCGTTGCTCCTGTCGAGCCAATTGACTCGGCAGCAATGCAGTCGCATCGTGGCTCGGACTCACTCTCACCTCGCAGCATCAAGGATACCGCACCGCGCCCTACGCCTCCCTTCCAGACGAGGAGTAGCGACCTTTACTCCCTCCCACCAGGCGAGCGCTATCTCAGTCATAAAATCCAACGTCGACACCACATCCCCAGAGTACCTCGAAAACAGCAAACTGATGGACGCCGCCGTCAGCCGCCTCACCTCGCTCACCCAAAAAGTCCACCAAGGCGGGTCCCCCAAAGCCCGCGAGAAGCACCTGGCGCGCAAGAAGATGCTACCCCGCGACCGTGTCACCGCCCTCATCGACCCGGGCACCACCTTCCTAGAGCTGTCCCCGCTAGCGGGCCACGAGCTCTACCCGGAGGCCGACGTGCCGGCCGGCGGCATCATCACGGGCATCGGCGTCGTCGAGGGCGTGAGCTGCGTCGTGGTCGCCAACGACAGCACCGTCAAGGGCGGGACGTACTACCCCATCACCGTCAAGAAGCACCTGCGCGCCCAGGCCGTGGCGCAGGAGAACAGGCTGCCGTGCATCTACCTCGTCGACTCGGGCGGCGCGAACCTGCCGCACCAGGCCGACGTGTTCCCGGACAAGGAGCACTTCGGGCGCATCTTCTTCAATCAGGCCAGGATGTCGGCCGCGGGGATACCGCAGATCTCGGTCGTCATGGGCCCCTGCACTGCGGGCGGCGCGTATGTGCCCGCCATGAGCGACGAGAGCATCATCGTGCAGGAGCAGGGGCATATCTTCCTCGCCGGTCCGCCGCTGGTTAAGGCTGCTACGGGAGAGGTCGTCAGTCCCGAGGATCTGGGAGGGGGCAAGATGCACTCTTCTGTATCTGGCGTGACGGATTATCTGGCCGTGGACGACGCGCACGCCATCGTGCTGGCGAGGCGGTGCGTTAGCAACCTCAACTGGCCGAAACCTACGGCTCCTGCGGTGCAGGAGTTCGAGGAGCCGCTCTACAGCCCGGATGAGCTATTGGGCATCGCTACGACCAACCTCC
>Ga0209127_100151_pt1 | contig 25551 bp, 13 predicted proteins | sample LakSupMetagenome_FD_187469 | JGI IMG/M metagenome (GOLD analysis project Ga0209127, IMG submission 187469) | Freshwater microbial communities from Lake Superior, Canada - Sta WM archaea (SPAdes) (version 2) | ecosystem: Environmental > Aquatic > Freshwater > Lake | place: Lake Superior, Canada... | reverse complement strand
TCACTGTCCCCAACCAGATCTGGTACCATCCATACAGACAAGTCCCTTCGAGAAGACACATTAAAGGCATACACATAAGTGGCATGAGAATGTCGTGAGGAATTCAGCCACCGACTAGGCCGCTCATCTCCTTCATGAGCCCCTTCCCTTAACCATGAATGCCATACCTGGCTCATAAAAAATGCAGCGCCATAAAATAATCCGTGATCGTCAATACACCCAGCCGTCAAAGAAGCAAGTCGTACCCCCCCCCCCAACGCCTTGTCCTGCAAGCCAGAAGAAACAAGCATTCCTCAAACCACAACATGAGTAGACATATGCTCGACCGCATCCTTGATGGTCCCCAACATTCGCCGATTGACGCAATAAGGGCACCTCACCGGCCTCTCCGTCCCCGACACAGGGCCCCCGCTCTGGATAGGCGTGAGCGTCAGGTCCTCGCCGCCGGGATGCTGCACCGGCGTCTGGTACCTCCCAGCAACAACAGCCGCAGCCGTCTTGCCGTGCTGCTGCTGCTGCTGCTGCTGCTGCTGCTGCAGTGGGGTGTTGCCGGCCGCGACCTGCGCGTACGCCTGCCCCGCGATGGCGCCCAGCGGCGCGAGCCCGGCGCCGCCGGACCGCTCCTCGTGCTCGCGCGCCTCGCGGACGGCGGCGGCCTCGGCCTCGGCGGCTGCCTCTTCCTGCTGCAGGGCGCGGAGGGCGTTCTGCAGGACGATCTCCGGGTCGTCGTCGGGGTATAAGACAGAGCTGCCGTCGGCGCCGGGCGTGATGCCGTTTGGCTGCTGCTGCGGGTGGTTGGCCGGCGTGTGCGGGGGTTCGTGCTGCGACTGCTCCATGCGGCGCATGATCTCGTCGCGGGCGCGGGCGCAGATGGACAGGCTGGCCTCGACGCCGACGACGCGCTGGACGGCGTCGCGGATGGCCGAGGGAGGGGTCTCTGCGGTGATGCTCATGAAGCGCGGGATGGCGTCGACGAGGTAGTTGATGTCGTCGGCCGGGTTGGGGGCGGCGCCGGCGCCGGCGCCGGTGCCCGCGTGGCGGCGCTGGCGGCGGACGAGCAGGCCGTAGCGCTTCTTGAAGCGGTGGATCCAGCCCGGGGAGAACTCGGGCGGCTGCTCGTCCTTGTAGCGCGGCAGCTGGGAGAAGATGGACTTGGCCTTCTCGCCGAGCTCCTCGTTGGACGGGTGGCGGCCCGAGTTCACCACCTGCTGGTACCAGAGCAGCACGAGCTTCTCGACGTCGGGCCAGTTGCCGAAGCGCAGGCGCGAGCCCGACAGCTGCGGGTCGCCATCGAGGCGCGCGTACTTGGGGCTGAGCGAGTGCGACACGGTGGACTGGCTGATGGTCTGGTCGTACTCGTGGCGGAACCAGTCAATGCATTGCTTGTGACTCGGCCGTGCCGTCTGTGTGTTGGCCCACCGGCGCAGGGCGCGGCGCTGGTCGAGGGTGAGAGAGTGCCGCTCCTTGACGACTTTTGGTGTTGACGCTTCGTCAACTTCGTCGGCCATTGTGATGGAAATAGCTTGATGGCACCCTTCCCGAGTGGAGAATGGGCCCGGAAGTTCCGACTCGGTTTGCTCAATAACTTCGGTGCTTATCTTGAGGCGGCGGGTTTGCGGTGCTACCGCAGCTTGTTCGCCTTGTTTGATGGATTGAATGTTGCGAGGGATTGGACTCGGCGATTCGCAAGCGGTGATCGTTGTAGTAAAGAGATGGATTCGGATAAAAGAGCGGGCATGAGATGAGCGAGAGGAAAAGTGGCTCAGAAAGACCGTGCACCGCCACTGCTTTGCATAAATTCCAGTGGCAATCGCACAAGCGAGACGGCCCGCTATCGTCGCCACCGGTTATTCACCGTCGGCTTTTGCGATGGAAGGTCTTCTTGCATGAATGGTTCACCCAAATCTTACGTTACACGTTTCATTTCATGGTTATCCGAGTGCAAGGTACTCTGTAAATGCTGGAAACCGTTCTTTGCACAGCCTGGGACATGTAGTGGGTTCGATCGATAGGTATGTCGAGTATATATGCCTATGCGCTCTTGCGTGCCTCGTGTCTCATAATCGCAAGTTTTGCATGCCTTACAGCCAACCCAGGGGACATCCGCGTGTATAAGAACACAATCGAACCGCATTAACCGTCAATCTCGATGTACTCAATGTCCACAGGTAGAAAAACCTCCACGTCCTCGCTCTCATCATCAACTTGATCTCCCCCGTCATCGGAATCATAGATATACCCATCATCCTGCTCCGGATCTTGCTCGTACCCGTCCACAAGGGGAAGGAAGTCGTTCAGCTCAACCTGGTGGTCGTCACTCCGGGGCTCGCGATCCGATATCTTCCAGAATGCCGTGGGTCCGCATGGCCCATGAGGGTCATAGTCCCTATTCGAACGTGAGATCGTGCAGCTAAAGCGACACGGGTTTAGGGCATACTTCTCAAACCAGTTCCCGACAACTCCCTTTGCCGACCTTCGACCACCAATCTGAATGCCCTCGCTCTTCCATCTCTCTTGGCCGCTGAAGATGGAGTACGTCGTCCACCTCACCTCTCCCTCGGGCGTTGTTCTCGCAGTACCTTTAATCCCTTTCAAGTTAGTCATCGTACTTTTCACGAACAAGACACAAGATCAGGAAGACCACCGTAAAGCCGAACCCTACCTCTCAAATCCGACTCCGCATTATCGTCCCAGCTCGAGTCTAAGCTCTTGGAAAAGCCCTTGAAGTGGACTACCGGCCCGTCGCCGTCCCCTTCCTCGGGATCGGTGATATCGGTAACGTAGATCTTCATCAAGATCAATCTCGTCGCCTCAAACGTGTCCAGCGCCGGGCGGGGGACATTGTCGGGAAGCTCGTCCCCGATCGGGAAGTTGTACGCAAAGAAGTCGTTGTAATCCAGGAAGCACACCACCCGAAGCCATGTCCCGGACACATCGTACGGGTCCCGCCGCTCCAGCTCGCTCCGCTCCCGCTCGGCGGCGGGCGGCCAGGGGATGTAGCTCCCCTCCCACTGGCCGGCGAAGGGCTTTTCCCAGATGTGGGCAAAGATCGAGAAGCTGTCGAGGCTCTTGTTCTTGATGTTACTGCGCAGGACGACGAGTATCGCCTCGACCTTCTCCCAGTCCACCCTCAGACTGCCGTCGTTCATGAACGGACCCCAGTGCGTGTTCTCCGTGTACTCGCGCAGGTCGTAGACTTTGGAGCAGGCAAAGGGGTACATGCGCGACGAGCGGGTCCGGCCGTGCTTGAGCAGCGGCGAGCCGTACAGGCAGTGCAGGTGCGCGGACATCTGGTGCTCCGCCCTGGGCGGGTCGGAGAAGCTCTTCGTCTCGCCCCTGGCGCGCTCAAAGATGAAAGACCGCGAGAGGAAGGCGGAGCGGTTTGTCTCGTCGGCGAAGAAGTCGGCGAGGAGCGCGGCATTCCGAGAGGTGGCGTGTGTCACGGAGCGGGTTATACGCTTGAGGGAGCGGGCGGAGCGGGAGAGGAGGCGGGAGGTGGTGTCGTGCACGAAGGCGAGTTCGGACTTCTGCACATGTTGGAGAAAACGTCTATCAGAACTTCCGTCGAGAAGCTGCACCCGCGGACGAGCCAGTGCACTATCAGCGCGCTGGCCTTGCCTGCACGTACCTTGTCGAGACCCTTGCTCATGCATATCGCCCGCAGCCGGACGTAGTCCTTGACCTCTCGCTCCCAGTCGAGGTCATCGGAGGGTGGATCGTCCTGCACGACCTTGTTAGTGGTCGGGCGAAAGTGCAGAATCATGCCAGGTACCAGGCAGCCTTACCAGCTTTCGATAGTACAGTTCCCGGAACAGGGCACGGTTGCCGTCGATGAAGTCCAGCAGGTACCGGCATGTCTGGCGCACAAAGGGCGTATCTTCCGGCTCTACATGGCTGAGGATATTGTGGAGTATTTCCGGTGGCAGCTGCGTTAGGTGCACCATGGCGAAGGGTGCAATTGGTTATGGCAAAGTTGTGGCTTCTGTCGTGTCAATTCAACTTTGATTGTGTAAGTCGCCCCGGTTGATGAAACGGCCCGTCGATAGGCTTTACCGGTCACCACAGGAAATGACCATCTGAGTGGTTGCACTATGTAGGCAGGTCAGAAGTGCAACTCCGGGTCCTGAGCGAGGAGGCCTATCGAGGGGATCGCGAGTCGTGATACAGATGACGGCGGGACGTGGTGTGGTGAGCTCGATACCGGACTTAAACGTCCAGCGTCCCCCCTCGGCTGCGGGGTCCGCTTCGGGAAGCTATCGATAAGCCCCAAACTCCAAACTCCGGGCGGGGCCTGCGGGGACCCCATGGGAGCAGGCCGTGAGATGTGACCTCGCACCCTTCGACCATTATTGCGGAGTCTGGAATCACTCGCAAGTAGGAGAAGATCTCACGGACAAGGCGATGCTGCCAACTAGGTTTCAACGAAGGGAGCGCTTAGATACCTACTGAAAGGACAGTGTATAGTCCTAAGTCTTGACGGAGCTATTTTAGGGGCACCGCACAGAATGGTAAAAGAAGAGCCTGCTCCTCAACTGAGAGTAGATCCAGGCTCTCTCTGTCTCTTGGAGTGCAAAGAGTCACTTCTGACCTCGCATACAAGGTCAACTGACAGCCACACATCTCATAGCTTGCTCTTCTCTACCGGGATCACACTCGCAGGCGGATCACTATTGACCTTCTCATGTTCACAAACAGCCAGCACCGCACCGTCCGACTCCCTCGTTATCCGGCCCCTCAAATGCGCCAGCCTCCTTCCAGCATGCACAACCTCGCCCTCGATCACAATCACCTCTCCAATCGGTATCGGCCGCAACAACGTCACCGTCAACGTCCTGGTCACCCCCAAGAAGAACCAGAACCCGGGCTCGTTCATCAACCCCAGCGACAGGGAGGTCACGTAGTCGAGCAGAGTCGAGACACAGCCGCCCTGCATGTGACCGATGGCGTTGGAGTGTACGTGCTGCACCTCGAGACGGAAACGGACGGAGGGCCCCTTCTCGCCTGCGGCTGGGGCGGAGGAGAGCATCGTCAGGTATGGGAGTACTTCGGCCATCCAGGACCGCTTGCCGGGCTTCTTCTCTTCGGCAATCATCATGTCAACAAAGCGTCTTATGCGCTCCTCGCTGGCGGGCAGGTGCAGGAGGGAGCTCAGGTCGTAGGGGGTCGCCTCTTCAGGGCTGTGGACTTTCGGCGCGGGCATTCCGGGCGCTTGTATGAGGTTAGAGGTTCGCTGATGTGATTTGATTCCGAGATATATACAGCTAGCAGGCAAGACGTGGTACTGTGAGCAGCCGGGCGTCCCTCCCTTATAGCCGACACGAGGGATCCAGCCAACATATACCCTCCAAGGATTTGAATCCTTCTACTTCCCTAAAACATGGTATCCTCTCGATTCATCTATCGTCATGGCGGATCTGTTTCTGTCTTACGCCTACTCCGGCCTTTCGAAAGATCGAAAAGGAAATCCGAGCACAGTGTCCGAGCCTGGGGTAGCAGCGCCAAGGCGCTTGGGACCCAAGTGCCGCTGGACGAATAATAAGCGTACCGCTATAGCGGGAATAAGCCCCAGATACAGCGGATGCTTACCCCAATCACCTTACCTCGGCATCTTCAGCCGCCTCATCGGCACGCCCCACGCACCACACTCGTCGCGCTCATGGTTCAACCTCACCACCACTCATCCCCCAATGCGCACATACAGCGCTGCACCTGAACAACACCGAAGATGGAGTTCATAACCTCCCTCCGCCACTCGACCTTCGACCCCCACAAACCCTCCCTCTTCGAGCTCCTCTCCGAATCTCAGCTCTCCTCCCTCCTTCCCCCGACCCTCCGCTACCTCCTCACCGTCCTGACGCAGCGCCACCCGCGCTACCTCCTCCGCGTCCTCAACTCCTTCGACGAGCTCTACGCCCTCCTCTTCCTCGCCGTCGAGCGCCACTACCTCCTCACCCGCGGCGGCTCCTTCACCGAGCACTTCTACGGCCTCAAGCGCGAGCGGTGCCTCGGCCGGGAGATTCCGCGCGCAGCCGCCGCCGCCCCGGACGCGGCGCGCGACGCGACCAGACTTGGAAGGGGCGACGTCTGGCGGAACCTGGCGGTGCTGGTCGGCGTGCCGTACCTCAAGAGGAAGCTCGACGAGGCGTTCGAGATCGAGGCGCCCAGGGCGGCGGTGCTGGGGCGGAGCTACACTACCTTGCCTGCCGGGGCCGGGGTGAAGGAGCGGTTGAGGTTCTATTATAGATGGTTCCTGCGGCGGGTCTACCCGAGCGTCAACGCGCTGTACTACCTGAGCCTGCTGGCGTTCAACCTGGCCTATCTGTTTGATCGGAGCAAGTACCACTCGCCGCTGCTGTGGTTGGTGGGCACGAGGGTCAGGAGGATGGGGGCGGCGGATTATAACGCTATCGAGGCGCTGGAGAAGGCCGCGGCCGGGACGGGACAGAGGCCGGGGAGCGTGTTTAGTCCGAGGAATTTGAGTGCGAGGGTGTTGGGGGGATTGTCGGTGTTGCTGCCGACTAGTATATTTGCGCTCAAGTTTCTGGAGTGGTGGTACGCGAGCGACTTTGCGAAGCAGCTGACGCGACGGGCGGCGGAGAGTCTGGATCTGCCACCGCCCGTGGTGGCTGGGTTGGATGTCGGGGAGAAGAAGGAGGCGAGGGAGGGAGGGGATGAAAAAGAAAGAGAAGAGGAGAAGGGTGATGACGATGCTGTGCTGGCACAAAAGGCGCCGATTGCTACGCCGTCTCTTCTGCCCATCTTCACGGTCGCGCCGCCGGAGGACTCGGCCCTCTGTCCCATATGCGGGGACGACATCGTCACGGCTACGGCTTGCCAGACCGGGTTTGTGTTCTGCTATACTTGCATTCACAGGTGGATTGCCGGGCAGCACCCGCGGCAGGAGGAGTACATGAAGGGCAGGGAGGGCAAGTGGGAGAGCGGCGAGGGGAGATGTGCTGTCACTGGACGGCGAGTCTTGGGCGGCACGGAAGGGTTGAGGAGGGTCATGGTTTGAGCATTGGGGCTGGCACAGTAACTTTCTCAAGATGTGTGCTGAACTCGGGTGTGTACACTACTGCATGGAAGGATTTCAAGAACAAAATACCCCTTTTAACATCGTTACCGCTCATCCACAGCCCTCACTTCAAAGACCCGTCCTCCACGAAATACACCGCGCTGCCGCTGCCGGGCGAGCTAACCACAACCGCGGCATCATTCTGCTCCTGCGTCAAATCCATCTTCGAGTAGTACTCCCTCTCCCAGGCCTCCTTCACCGCAGCGACCTTGTCCGCAGGCACGAGATGCACACTACACCCGCCCCACCCCGCGCCCGTCAGCCTGCTCCCGTAACTCCCCGCCCTCCGCGCGATGGCGCACAGCTCGTCGATCTCGGGGCAACTGCACTCGTACACGTCGCGGCACGAGTCCTGCGTCTCGTTGAGCAGCGCGCCGAGCTGGGCGTTGTACTCGCTCGTGTCGTCGGCGCCGTCCCGGGGCCGCTTGTCCGGGTGCTCGAGCAGCTCCAGGAACCGCACCACGCGCAGCGCCTCGGAGAAGACGTGCAGCGCCCGCTGGCGCAGCTTGAAGCGCTCCGCGCGGATGGGGAAGCGCGAGGTGAAGCGCGACTCGAGCTCGGCGACGGAGACGTTGAGCGCCGCCGCGATCTCCTCGCGGGTGTAGCCCTCTTCCTTGGTCAGCGTCGCCTTGGTCAGGCGGACGAGCTCGGCGAGTTCTTCCGGTAAGGTGGGTGCCTTGGTGTCCGACGAGGAAGGGTTGTTGTCGTGGTGCTGCAGCGCAAAGTACGTCTCGTGGAAGCCGTGGAGGCTGATGCCCAGCGGCGCCGCGTCGCCGGGGAGGCGGGTGGACGGCGGGTTGAGCACGGCGTTGAGGTAGGCGGCGGCCAGGCTGCACTCGACGACGCGGAGGTTGTAGTGGATCGGCCCCGTGACGTGCTTGTCGGCCGCGACGAATGACTGGGCGACCACGAAGGTCAGCTCTGGCTTCGTCTTGGGCATGTGCACCGGCCGAGCCGTGAGCCTCGGGGCGAAGGAGACGTAGAGGGCGCTGCCGCGCTCGGAGAAGACGGAGGCGGACTGGTCCATGCCGCCCGAGTTGACGCCGACCGCGCGCTCGCTCACGATGGCCAGCTCGGTGAGCGCGGTCTTGTCCACCTCAGTCTCACCGTTGGCGATCAGGACGGCCAGGGCGCTGGCGCTGACGAAGGCGGCGCTCGACGACAAGCCGCCTCCCGCAGGGACGGTGCCGTGCATGAGAATCTGCATGCTCTGGGGCTTGAAGTCGCCGCGGCGCTTCTTCCGTAGGAGCTCGAGGGCGCCGCGCAGGCCCGACTTGAAGTAGTTTGTCCACTCGTGCACCGTGGCGTCGATCTCGACGGCGTCGTAAGGGATGTCGAACTCGTGGGAGGGAAACTTGTCCTTCTGCAGGTTGGCGATCTGGATCTTGAAGGTGCCCTTGGACTCATCGCTCGGCTGGGTCGAGACGGCGAGGATGGCGTCCTCGTTGATGGCCATGGGCAGGACCGGGTACAGAGAGTAGTCGATGTGCTCGCCGATGATGTTCACCCTGCCTGGCGAGCGCGAGACGAACTCGGCATCGTGGCCGTAGGTGGCCTTGAACTCTGTGAGAAGTTCATCCCACCGTTTGGCCTGGGCCAGCGTCGTCCTGGCGTCATGCGTGTAGATGTCTTGTAGCGAGCGCGCGGTGGGTACTGTTCCGGCCATGATGGCAATCGTGGATTCGTGATGGACTGACTAGGGACACAGAGGAGACGGAGTTTCAGAACAGGGACCGTTTATTGTCTACGACTTTCTCCTTACTTGCAATCACCTTGTTCCCAGTTCAGTTTCAACTCCGCAGCTCTTTTTCCCTTTGGGAGCATGTGTTCATGTGCCCCTCCAACGTTACAGCGCGGTGATACCTTGGTGTGATTGCTTCCCCACAAAAGGGCCCTCGAAGACCCCGGGGCATCGCTCGGGAGAACTGAATGACGTTGAGAGCATTCGGCTCCGATTACCCCGAAATCGTACTTCACGTTCACGAGTCTGACGGTCCAGACCTGTCAGGACAACTAGGCCTACGAGGCTGCTAAGCCGCACATGGAGTTCCTTCTCTGGGTTTCCCGTTCCACGGTATTCTGGAGCAAATTGATCCGTTTGTGTGAGTGAGGGGTGAGCTCCGCCTGGATGACATAGTCTCAGCTAAGGTACCTTACGTACTTAACTGAATAAGGTAACCTACAAGTGAAGATGGAGCTCACAGAGCTACACCTATGGCAGGATTACGCATGCTAGTGCGGTATCTACCCTCCAAGCAGACGGTCGGACGAGTGCACGATTACCACGAGAGGAGACGATCACCATATCTTCTTGCCGCGCTAACATGCGTAGTCCTGCCATAGGCATACAGTAGGAAGTAGACTACGGTAGTACAAACGACACGGACCGTCACACCACACCAAGGTTGTGGGCTAGCCTTGACCTAGCGTATCTCCTTTGTTCACCACGCGGAGTCTTCCCGATCATCTGATGGCCCATCAACGCGCTGACGTTGAACGTCACGTCATTGTCACCTCAAAGCTTCAGACGCCCAGACACTTGCCCACATATAAGATCCCGTCGTCCCAGAATGGACGGACGAACAACTTGACCACTCTGTACTCTTCATCCACAACCTTTCGTATCTAGTAAACTCCAAAATCAACCAAGGGAACCCTCCTTCGCCAGAAAGATATCATCAACAGCTCACAATGGCCGGAGACGATTGCGGATGTTCCTCGAGCGGCAAATGCGGCTGCGGCGACACCTGCACCTGCCCTAACTGCCCTGTATGACACCGCATTCCGTGTTGGCTTTCACGAGATATCGTTTTACTGACCCGGCTTATAGAAGAACGTCAAGTAAAGACCTCACAGGGCAGCAAGGACAAACCTGTATAATACCAATGTGGGACTGGTAGATGAAGATGGCAGAGACATATGAGTAAAGATGAGATGAGAAAATGAGAAAATGTCGATATAGCATGATGAAATGAGGAGCGTGACGACAGGGAGTTGCAGGATATGCGGAGTTGTAAGTATTGGTGTGAGTGAGTGAGATAATATAAAGGATCTCAACCTGCACCTTGATAGAATCAGACGTTGGTGCCCGAAAGATATGTCATTATGGTAAGTAATATATACAGCCCGCCAGCAGCAGGTTCGACAACCTCGGCACATCGTATGTTAGTCGTATGGGCCCTACGGTGTCAGATCGCATCGCATGAAGGTCCAGAGCATGCTTTTCCAGTACCTCGCCAAAGGCGAAAACACTTTTGAACCGCCTCATGAAAGAGGCGCATGAGCGCCTCAACCACCCATTGCTCCTTACGGAGCCCGAGATGTCGACGGCTATGGTATAAGCGATAAAGCAAACGGTGAAATGCTAGATGCCGGCCAGAAACACGATCCCTCACGAAATCCAGACGCAGATAAAGACGAAATGGCGGCTATCAAGAGTGCAGACCAGCGGTCCGCTTCTTCATCAACTCTCTCCGGGCCTTGTCCTTTGCTACAGTGCGTGTCAGCGCGTCACATTCAAAAAAGGGGCGAGGATGGGAGATCACGTACCACTGTCCCAAGCGATAAACTCATGCAGACCGGATCCGGCAGGCACCATAGGAAGGACAGGCACCTTCTTGTCGGTAATGACTTCCAGCAGGGCCGGGCCATCGCTGTCAATCAGCCACTTCAGAGCGTCAACGACGTCTTCAGGCTTGGATACACGGCGGTGTTGAACACCCATAGCATCAGCAAGCTTCATGAAATCAGGGTTCTTCTGGTGAGTGTGCGAGTAGCGGTCCTCATAGAAGAGGTTCTGCCACTGCGTCACCATTCCTTGCTCCTCGTTATTCAGGACGATGACCTTAACACCGATGTTGAACTGCGCAGCAGTCGACAGCTCGGTCAGGGTCATGTTGAAGGATGCGTCGCCGTCAATGTCGATGACGAGAGCGTCGGGCCGGGCAACCTTGGCACCAATGGCGGCGGGGAGACCGTAACCCATGGTCCCGAGGCCTCCAGAGGTGATCATGGTGCGAGGGTACCTCCACCGGAAATGTTGCGCCGTCCACATCTGATGCTGGCCGACTCCGGTCGAGATGATGGTGTGCTGCTTGCGATCGGCCGTCAGGTTGCTGAGCTCTTCGATCAAAGTCTGGGGCTTGATCATGCCAGACCGCTCCGCCCGCTCGAAATCGCTCAGAGGCCACTTCTTCTTCCAGGCATTGATCTGGTCGAACCAAGCCTTGCGGTCGGCCATGGTCCGGATCTCAACGTGGGGGAGGAGCTGTTGGAGGTTCGACGCTACATCGCCCTCGACAGCTTCCGTGGCCTGGACAACCTTGTTGATGTTCTTGGGCAGGATCTCGAAGTGGACGATACCTCCCCGTCCCTCAGCAGCCGCCTTCTTGGCAGCAGGCGCAAACTTGGTGATGGCAAGCGTCACACGGTCATCGAAACGACCGCCGAGGCAGATGATGAGGTCGGCGTTCTGAATCGCCATGTTGGCATATGCCGAGCCGTGCATACCAAGCATGTGCAGGGACTTCTCGTCCAGCTCGTCAAAGGCACCCAGGCCGTGGAGGGTCGTCGTCACGGGAATGGAAGTCTTGTCGGCAAACTCCTTGAGGAGCTCAACACCGCCCTCAGACTGGATGATACCTTGACCGGCATAGATAACGGGCTGCTTGGCGATGTTGACCAGGTCGGCGACGCGGCGGATCGAGCTGTCCAGTTGACGCTGGGTCAGCTCCTGGACGGCGCGGGAGGCGGCGCTGGGTAGCGGCGGGAGAGTAGACTCGGTCGGAATGGCTCTCCGCAGGACACCGGCAGTGATGTCCTTGGGCAGGTCGACGAGGACGGGCCCGGGACGTCCGCTCGTGGCGATCTCGAAGGCCTCGTTGATGCGCTTTGGCAGCTCGGCGACGTTCTTGACCATGACATTCCACTTTGTGCAGGCTCGCGAGATCCCGATGACATCGGCTTCCTGGAAGGCATCGCTGCCAATGGCCGAGGTGACGACCTGACCGGTAAATACAACCATTGGGGTACCGTCGGCCAGCGCGTCCGCCATGGGTGTCACGACATTGGTGGCACCAGGCCCGGATGTGACCAAGACAACGCCTGGCTTGCCAGAAGCTCGGGCGTAACCCTCAGCCATGTGGCCCGCTCCTTGTTCGTGTTTCGGGAGGATAAAGTCAAAGTGCTTCGAGTTGTAGATGGCATCGAACACGGGCAGAATAGCGCCACCGGGATAACCGACTGCATGGGCCGTTGTCAGCTGTGACTGCCGGTGCAAAAGGCAAATGTCCTCACTTACAGATATGCTTTACTCCATGTCTCAGCATCATCTCGTGAAATATCTCTCCTCCTGTCTTGCCAATAAACCTAGAGACTTGTCAGTCGATTCCGGTTGGGTTGACTTGGCGCCATCGATCAGGGCGGGAACATACGATTCGTCCATCTCGCTTTGGCGAGGGCTGACCAGAGGCTGGACATGATGCCTTGTCTTTGCATCGTGGGGATTGAAGGAAGGACTAGGTTTCGGCCGGACCTCGCTGTGTAGATAGAAGGCAATGTTAGTTACTCATCTGTGTGGTTGTTGGTGATGGTGAGTCACAGCGGACTCGGCGAAGGGGTCAACATGTCGCGGCCGGGGAGCGGACTTACGCAGCGGGAGAATTGGCAGCAGCCGAGGTAGCTTGATTCCTTACGGTCGAGGGTACCTTCCGTGAGGTTGTGATGGCTGAGACGGCGGGAGAGGTGTTGAGAGAGCGGGAGTGGCAGGACTGGCGTTGGGCCAGGGCCTTGGTGACGGCCCGAGTGGCCTGGCCGGAGCGCAGCATCGTGTCGAGAGAAACAGCGGCGAAGATCGGAGAGCAACCGGAACAGACACCAAAACCAAGCAAAGGGCCAGGAACGGGATGTCTTCCTGTCACCTGTTTGAAGAAGAAGGGGAAGTTGGACCGGTCTCACCAACACAAAAAGCCAATTGCACTGACCAAAGGTATGATGTGTCGGAGTGAGTCGACAGACAAGTGGTGTAGCCGTGGGTTTTAGTCTCTGGCCATTTGTTCCGACTGACCGGGGGACTGGGGGGGGGCAATGAGTCTTCCTGGCCTCCACACCCTTGTGGAAATTTTACCCAAAGGGCGCTAATTACCCCACAGTTTTGTCCAGTTGAATGCACCCGCCATGTGATCGAGAGGCGATATCGGGATCAGAGATCCAACGATAGCCCTCGACGAATCGATAAGCGAGCAATGGTCAAGGGTCCAGACCACACTGCCGAGTCGGTCCTCCAGCTTCAACGACGCATCACTGGCGAAGATGTGACAATTGAATCATCGAAGCTTGGTCTAGGCTTGGATTTCAGGTCATAGTTTTGATAGTCGTATACGTATGCGACCTATATCTTTCCGAATTTCTTACTAGTGTTGTTCCCTGGGAGGCGAACATCCAGTGAGAGCTTAGTCTCGGGCCATATGCAGTCTGCATGAGGATTCAGACCCAATAACAGCTTGGCAACGGCAGCCTGTACTGCGATAGAAGTACGTGGCAGCTGTCGGTTGTAAATATGATGCAGCTCCGCTGTCTGCCATCTTGTCCAAGATACATCTGCGGGATTGTTACGTGCCAGACTTCCGAGACATCCCCAAGTGCTTCATCTTCGAGAGCATTTATCAGTGGCCACATCGGTGGATGCTCTCTCTCTCTCTCTCTGCCTGGCAAAGGATACTACCGGCTCATCCTGCTTTGCCTCTCGCCGCCTGACTGTAGCTGCGGCTTTGGCCGATGTCATGGCCGCTTACACGAACCTCATTATGGTAGTCCATAGCTGCTTGTGACTATGAATATCTAGACCGAGTGCCATGTCGGAACTGGGGAGTAATCCGGCTTAGATTGTACAGTACTGCCGGCCAGGAATTCCCGTCAAACCCTGCAATGGGAAAGCTTGATCCAGAGTTCGTCCGTCATCTATGCTTTATACTGGTGGCGGCTGACATGATCGCCACATGTTCGAGTCACACCGAGTGAAGTTACCGGCATCGTGAGGTTCTGTTTGTGGCTTTCAGCGCCAGCCACATGTGGGTCTCCAAGCTGGAGCTTCGAAAGGTTGCAGGAGCTCCATCGAGAACACAAAAATAAGAAACGTCGCTGCCCTTTAGAACAAAGCGCATTTCTTACGACTGAGATCCATTGTCTCTCGACATAGTTGTGTCAGTTCATCAGAGTCCTGCTACCCTCAACACATCAGGTATGTCGTCCCGCGTCTCCAAGGTTGTGAACTGAGGGGCAGGATGGCAAAGAGGGCAACAGCCCTGACCGCTGTCCCTCTATCGTCATACCCCGCCCCCGTGTCTCGCACAAAAAATGCTGTACGCCTACGAAGTACTGCTGCCCGTACCCCGCCCTCTAGAAGTGTTATCTCCGTGCTGCAGGAGCTGACGGAGAGCTTAAGCTGAGCTATGGGAGCTGTCTTCAGAAGGTCGTGAATAGAGCTGCCAAGTGGCCGGCTTTCAGAACAATGGATCAAACACATTCACCAGCGTGTCTGCATGTTTGGGGGCTTTGGTCGAAATTTATCCGGCCGACCCTCCTCACTGCCGGCCCGTGACTGGTTTTTCTGTACAGATTCATTCCATTAGCGGGGTTAAGCACCGGGAGTTCCTGATAACGGCGATTGCCCCACCTTGTCTCGCTTCCTGTGCTGTTTTGTGTCGGCCAGATTTGCTTCACTGCCCAACTTCTCCCTCTTTTCGTTTCCTCCCCGCCCTTTCTCACCACCCAGCAGAAAAAGGCTTGACGGTGCAGGTACAGCTCAGCCCACTTCTGGTCCATTTGGCGTCACAAGTTCTGCCCCTTTGGTGCCGCTTACCGCTGTTCCACTGGCCTCGAAGCTAACAGACCTGTGGCAACAGGACCGCCGCCGAGACTTTTGTCAGCACATTCGAGTACCTCGAGCCTGATAAAAAATCTCTGCCCCGCAACCCACCTCAACTTCTTCATACCACCAAACCACCACATAACCAGGTCGTCGTATCAATACCGCCAAAATGGTCAAGTAAGTGCTCATTCCGTGACGATACATGATGAAGACGAGCTCTGCCTGCCTCTCGAGTGTCTTGTGGTATATCATGACATTGCGAGCAGACTCGTCTTCGTCGACTTACCCCTCCCCTCCCCGGAGATAAGCCCCTCCTCACATGATGGGTGCCATGATGCTAACTTTGTGCGCCCAACAGCTTCACGATCGACGAGATTCGGGCCTTGATGGGTGAGTGGCTTCATGGATATATCCCCTCGAGCTAAGAGCCTCCGTCGCTCTCGGTGTGGTTTGCGCGACAGAGACGCCGTTCTCTGGGCGCTGGGTCTTCGGAGCCGCCATTGCCGAAGGTGTCGGAGACTCGAAGCTTGGGACTGAAAACATGAAAGACAATGTCATGGGACGGCTGACAGCTTTACTGACTGCGCTGTGTGAAATAGACAAGCCGACAAATGTTCGGAACATGTCCGTCATTGCCCACGTCGATCACGGCAAATCCACCCTGACCGACTCTCTTCTCGCCAAGGCTGGTATTATCTCGGCCGGTAAGGCGGGTGACGCCCGTGCCACGGATACCCGCGCCGATGAGCAGGAGCGTGGTATCACCATCAAGTCGACGGCCATTTCGCTGTACGGCAACCTCCCGGACCCCGAGGATCTCAAGGACATCGTGGGCCAGGAGTCTAATGGACAGGACTTCTTGATCAACCTGATCGACTCGCCCGGTCACGTTGATTTCTCTTCCGAGGTCACAGCTGCTCTCCGTGTCACTGACGGTGCTCTTGTCGTCGTCGATACCGTCGAGGGTGTGTGCGTCCAGACCGAGACCGTCCTGCGTCAGGCTCTCGGTGAGCGCATCAAGCCCGTCGTCATCATCAACAAGGTCGACCGTGCTCTTCTCGAGCTGCAGGTCACCAAGGAGGACTTGTACCAGTCCTTCTCGCGTACCATCGAGTCCGTGAACGTCATCATCTCGACCTACTTCGACAAGGCTCTCGGTGATGTCCAGGTCTACCCCTACAAGGGCACCGTTGCCTTCGGTTCCGGTCTCCACGGCTGGGCTTTCACCATCCGCCAGTTCGCTACCCGCTACGCCAAGAAGTTCGGTGTCGACCGCAACAAGATGATGGAGCGTCTCTGGGTAGGTTGCGACAACGGAAGCTCCCCGGACAAGTCAGATGCTAACAGATGAACAGGGAGACAACTACTTCAACCCCAAGACCAAGAAGTGGACCAAGAACGACACCTTCGAGGGCAAGCCCCTTGAGCGTGCCTTCAACCAGTTCATCCTGGACCCCATCTTCAAGATCTTCTCGGCTGTCATGAACTTCAAGAAGGAGGAGACGGCCACTCTTCTCGAGAAGCTCGACCTCAAGCTCTCTGCTGACGACCGCGAGAAGGAGGGCAAGCAGCTCCTCAAGGCTGTCATGCGCACGTTCCTCCCCGCTGCCGACTGTCTGCTGGAGATGATGATCCTCCACCTCCCGTCGCCCGTCACTGCCCAGAAGTACCGTGTCGAGACTCTGTACGAGGGCCCTCCTGACGACGAGGCCGCCATTGCCATCCGTGACTGCGACCCCAAGGGTCCTCTCATGCTCTACGTCTCCAAGATGGTGCCGACCTCGGATAAGGGTCGTTTCTACGCGTTCGGCCGTGTCTTCGCCGGTACCGTCCGCTCTGGCCTGAAGGTCCGCATCCAGGGCCCCAACTACACCCCGGGCAAGAAGGAGGACCTGTTCATCAAGGCCATCCAGCGTACCGTCCTCATGATGGGCGGCAAGGTCGAGCCCATCGACGATATGCCTGCTGGTAACATCGTCGGTCTGGTCGGTATCGATCAGTTCCTTCTCAAGAGCGGTACCCTCACCACCAGCGAGACCGCCCACAACCTCAAGGTCATGAAGTTCTCCGTCTCGCCCGTCGTGCAGCGGTCCGTCCAGGTCAAGAACGCCCAGGATCTTCCCAAGCTTGTCGAGGGTCTCAAGCGTCTGTCCAAGTCCGACCCTTGCGTCCTGACGTCGACTTCCGAGTCTGGTGAGCACGTCGTTGCCGGTGCTGGTGAGCTCCATCTCGAGATTTGCTTGAAGGATCTCGAGGAGGACCACGCTGGTGTCCCTCTTACCATCTCCGACCCCGTCGTCAACTACCGTGAGACGGTCGGTGCCAAGTCCAGCATGACTGCCCTCTCCAAGTCCCCCAACAAGCACAACCGTCTTTACATGGTTGCCGAGCCTATGGATGAGGAGCTCGCCAAGGCTATCGAGGCTGGCCGCATCTCGCCCCGCGACGATTTCAAGGCCCGTGCTCGTATCCTCGCCGACGAGTTCGGCTGGGACGTCACTGATGCCCGTAAGATCTGGACTTTCGGTCCCGACACCAACGGTGCCAACTTGCTGGTTGATCAGACCAAGGCTGTGCAGTACCTGAACGAAATCAAGGATTCCGTCGTCTCCGGTTTCCAGTGGGCGACGCGTGAGGGACCTGTTGCTGAGGAGCCCATGCGCTCGGTCCGCTTCAACATCCTCGATGTTACTCTGCACGCTGATGCCATCCACCGTGGTGGTGGCCAGATCATCCCCACTGCCCGTCGTGTGCTCTACGCCTCGATGCTCCTTGCCGAACCCGGTCTCCTCGAGCCCGTCTTCTTGGTGGAGATCCAGGTGCCTGAGCAGGCCATGGGTGGTGTCTATGGTGTCCTGACGCGCCGTCGTGGTCACGTCTTCAACGAGGAGCAGCGCCCTGGTACTCCTCTCTTCAACATCAAGGCCTACCTCCCCGTCATGGAGTCGTTCGGCTTCAACGGCGATCTCCGTGCCGCCACCTCCGGACAGGCCTTCCCCACCATGATCTTCGACCACTGGCAGATCCTGCCCGGTGGCTCGCCTCTTGACCCCACATCGAAGGTCGGCCAGATCGTCACCACCATGCGGAAGCGCAAGGGTATCAAGGTTGAGGTGCCCGGTGTTGACAACGTAAGTTACTTCTCCTTCAGACATGATCGGCGAATCGATGACGGCATGCTAACCTTTCGGAACAGTACTATGACAAGCTCTAAATGGCTCCTGCCAAGCAAAAAGCAAAACCCTCTCTTCGCGCCTCGATCGACAGGATCATGGCGCTTCTCTCACGATATATGACGCTCTACTCAATTGGGGCAAAACGGGGGGTCACCGTCAGAGTCGGGATGGTGTGGCAGGCCAAAAAGTCAAGGGCTGTGATAGATGGTTGGAGGCAGTTAAGGACGCCGACGACTGTTTTGACTTTTTCCTGGTTGTAGCAACGTAGAATTGATTTGTTGTCTGATCTTGTGCCCTTGAACACTGGTGATGCTCTGTGCTTTGCATGCTAGCTAACACAGCAGTAGCCCAGAGACTACCTAATCGGCACTGCGTACACTGCGTTTGTCAGCCAAGAGTGCTTCGTAGTGTTTGAGCCGGTGAGTCTGCAACATAGAACGAGTAGTGACATGAAGTCATCCCTGTATTGTCTGTCATACGTCTCTTTTTCACTTGCTACACTCGAAAGTGAGGTGTCCATCCATCCATCCATCCATCCAGGTCCTCCACATCCGGCAGAGGGCCTCGCGGTACTATACAGAAATGCAGTGATGATCATACACTTCGTACGCCTTACGCCAGCGCGGTACCATGATGTCTCTAACGCGTGGCCATCAACCGATATCCCACTGATCCTCGCCGGCAACATCGTAATCCATCTCTTGCCCCTGCTCCTCAGGCTGCTGGTCCTGCATCGTGACGTCCTTACCGTCCCGACCGTTACCTCTAGCCTGTGCTTTCTGCTCGTCGTTCGCATTGGCGGACGCTTTCTCTCCCCCACCATTCGCAGCAGCAGCCGGAGAGCTCCCCGCCGTTGCTGACGACGAGCCGCCCTGCTGATCCGCGACCCAGTTCAGCTCGACCTGGCCCTCGATGCCCGGTATCTGCTTGTTCGGAAGGCCGTAAAAGAACTTCTCGGCCGTCTTCCTGTCCTTGAAGGTGATGGTCGTCGCCGTTGGCGTCTCGTGGATGTCCGTGAACTCGCCGATGCCCTGAAGAACCTCGGTTAGTAAAAGGGTCATAATGTGCAGAAAGTTGGCTCTACTCACAAACAAAAACTGCCTCAACGTCTCGCTCTTCTCGTCATCCGTGAAGTCCACCCCGGAGAGAGCAACCTTCTTGGGCCGGTTGTCAATCGAATAAGCCGCATAAGCAGCATGTCCGCCTCCCCTCGCCACGCCACCTCCGCGGCCGCGATACCCTCCTCGGGACACATACCCTCCCCTGCCACGAGGCACATACCCGCCACCCCTCCCGCGCCCACGATACCCGCCGCCGCGGTAACCGAACCCGCCCCAGGGCGCCTCCTCCTCCTCGAGAACGGCATCGGGATCGATGCCCAGCTGCTTCGCCTCGGCCTCGAGCGCGGCCAGCTGCGCCCTCAGCGCCTCGCTCTGGGCACTACCACCACCTGAGGGCTTCTTCCTCTCCTCCTCCCCGCCGCCTCCGCCCGAGCCGGAAGAAGCCGACGGCTCCTTCTTGCCGGCGGCAGAGGAAGACAGCTCCGCGATCCTGGCGTACAGCTTCTGCCTCTCCGCCTGCTGCTTGGCGAGCAGGTCCTTCTGCTTGCGCTCGAGCTCCTCGCGCTGCCTCTCGATCTCGGCCGCCTTCTGGCGCTTCTCCTCGAACGCGCGCTGTGCCTCCTCTTGCCTCCGGAGGAAGTCCTCCATGTCGATCTCGGGGGTCGCCGAGGGCGCGGCGCTTCCTTCCCTGGCGGACGAAGGGGGGCCGCCACCGTCTTTGGTGGCCGAAGCGGGCTGCTCTTCCTCGGGCTGCTCCTTGTACCAGAAGACCTTGACGAAGCGGTTGTCGAAGATTACTTTGGGGCTCCGGTAGGCGGCGTTGGCGGCGGTCCAGGAGTCGTACTTGACGATGGCCAGGTGCTTGTAGGGCCGCATCGAGACCTCGACGATGGTGCCGTACTGGGAGAAGAAGGAGCGCACTTCGTCCTCGGTGAAGTGCTCTTCTGGTATGTTTTCGACCACTATTGTCGACTTGGTGCGGTCGAGGACTGGGCCCTCGGCTGAGAATGCTGCTCTTCGGGGGCCTTTTCGTGGGAATCGGGGCTTGCCGTTGTGTTGCTGAGGTGCGCGCTGGAAGTTGGGGTTGAGGTTGAAGGGCATGTTAGACTGGGTCGGGTTTGGAAGAGGCATCTGGGGCACTGGTATGCCTGCGTTTGTTGGATCGTACTCTGAAGATCTTTAGCATTTCATAGTCTGACAACGGAATGTAGTCTGGGCATCTTACCTTCATGACCAGGCGACTGTGGAAGCGGCATTGCAGGGGGCACATATATGGAGTCCGTGCCGTGTTCAAACATGCAGCTATTGCCTCTAGCGCAGTACCCTTTCGTATCATAGTCCCGACACCGCTGCCTCCTCCGCGGTTGCTGCTGCTGGCCCGGCTGTGGGAACGGCGGCAAGGGCGGCAGCGGCACGCCCATTGCCTGTAGCCTCAACATCGCCTCCAGAGGGTTATTAGGATCGAAGCTGCTCGGGTCGAAGGGGGGTTGATGTTGTTGCCCGCCAGGAGTGGGAGCTCCATATGTGGGTGGAATCCGATATGGTCCAGCGGCCGGAAATGCCCCTGTGGCTGAGCCTCTCCGGAAGCCATTCACGTCGTTCATCATCCCTCCGCGACCACGGCGCGGTTGTTTGTGTGACCTCGGCTGGCTGGGGTACAAGTCCGCCGCATCCTGCATCTGTACATCGCCGCGATCGTGATATGAGCGCTTCCTCGAACCGTTCTGTGAGGGCGGCGCTAGGGACATGTTGGGAAGGTCATCGTATGGCAATCCTGGCTGCGGCACAGCAGCCGGGTTCGGTCGTGGTAGGCCGCCGCCTGGTAGGTATGACCTGTACTGGATAGCGTTGAAGACATCGTTCACAAATACGCTCGTGTCTTCCTTGAGGAAATCCGGAATCTCGGCTTCGCAGAGAGCGCGCACCTCCTCGACGGTGCCCTCGTGGCGGAGGAGGGCGATGACGTAGTCGGCGAGGACATCGGCATCGGCATCGGATCTAGGCGTGAAAACGTTAGCTTGGGGGTTATGTCAAAAGGTTGCATAGGTCTGCGTACGTGTTCTCGAGACGCTTAATGATCCACGCCTTTAGCAGCGGCGCGTCCTCGTCCGGAAACAGCATCTTTGCAGATGGCGGGGAGCCAGGTTATACTGCTCTCTTTACTTGGACATGGGCAGTTGCGATAATTGTTGTAGGAGGTGCATCGATACAGGGATTGCGCCACAGTTATAGGCTTTTGCGGAGGGAAGAATCAACCCTTTTTCAAAAGTTTGGCTTCAGCCGCCGAGTGAAGCTCTGACGTCTGCAAGGCTGGGAATTCACCTGTAAAAAGTTACTGCGGGCGGGCGGGTTATAGCGCGCTTTGTACGGCGGACCTTAGCCAATATCATTCAATACTGTCTGTCGCCTGGAGAAAATGATACTTACGTCTTGGCACCAGATCTTAACCATCTTGTTGGAAGCCTCATGTGTCGAAACCTACGACAGCTACGAAACCGAAACATCGAAGGTGTGATGCGCTCCCTTCCTGACTACCGTTGGAGGCTGAGATCCCCCCAAACCTGGTTTCAGTCAACAACGGGGAAGTGATCTCGGTGTAAATTGCTGTGGTTTTAAGTGCAATATTCCATGAGCTCAAACCCTCGCTCACCACGTCACGGACACACATCCTATGCGTTGCGCGGGGAACTGACACTATTGAACCCGAGATATACATATCTTCTTCCTATAGAGATCATCCTGACCGTCTAGGAGCAGCAGAAGCGGACTGATGAAAGTCGTCAATGATACCCATGGCGGACAACAAACATGATGCCCAAGACTAGGATGGCACTGATCTATCAGAAAGTTGGAAACTAGCAGCCATCACGCTCGGGGGTCGCTCCACCAAGCTGTATGGCTTTATATGCGTAGCTTGCGAATCCCGACTCCCTTTCAACCTCAATATATGCTCTGCTGGCAGTAAAGAGTAGAGTTAACAGAACCTGGTTACCGCAATGGCTGATATGACATGTTTCGCATCATACGCTCTCGGAGCCCTGGACTGTATGTGACGGCAAGGAACGCAGTGCCTAGACTGCTGGGTATGAGCAATACCATATCCCTCATGCGCCATTAGGTTCTCGGGCCGAGTGTGGTCTTCCACTGCGGGTAGGTCCCCTACTGCAGACCACACTGTTGGATCTGCCGTAGATACTCGGGGACTTAGAAGTCCAGACGGACCCGCTAATTCATGGACGAATCCGGACTCTCGCCTAACCCATGGACTGCAGATGGATGACAAGACCAGACTCTCGGCGTCTTTGTCTTTCAACTACATGTTTGGCTCGCCGACTTTGGCACGGCCGAGTTCGATTTGGAAGCGTCTGGGAGTCTCGACAGGAGGTCGAGCGAGTCCCGTATACTGTCCACCCCAAATTGCCCAGAGCAATAGGACTGAGAAGTCGAGGGGTCGTGCAGCCGACGTTGGTTCAGGTTATTGTGTTGGCTCAGGTTGAGGTTGATCTCGACTCCAGCCCAAGTCTGCCTCTCCAGGTACCAATTGCACCATCGGCTTGTCTCGTAGGTCATCTCGAGTGTCACGGAGCCCAGCGCGGCGGATACCTATAGATGACCAGTTTGATCGAGACATATGACAATTAGGGCCTTCGTACTCAAGCCGGATCCAGCCACCTTGAGCATACGCTGCGATTGTCAGTCTCTCGTGAAAAGTAGTGGCTTCCTAGATTCAGACCATCAGATAAGTAGTACGGATACCTATACATAGTATCTCGAGACACGCAAAGGTCTGGAGTATCTCTTTTGGCGCGTTGGGTCTCGGAAATGTCTAGGAAATGCCGTCCCTCGTGCAGCTTGGCATTTCTTCAATGTCCATCGTGGCACCTTGGCACCATAAACACTGCTCGTTATGGCCTTGGCGGCGCTCTGTGCCAAGACACCAAGGCCCCCAAACGAGGCCAAGACCTCATTAACTTCCGGACAAATGCCCGAATCAATTGTGCAGACGATCCCCATTTCCATTTGTGTGTTTCTTCTTCCGTCTTCCTCGCATGAACGAAGATCTGACGGCCCTTCCTGTAATGTGGAAGCTGGCAATGGGTTGATAGAGAGGTTTCGCATTCAGCGTTGAGACGCAGGTCCAGTTTTTGTCAATCGAAACGTGAAACGGAAGAGCAAAGCCTCTGGGGCTCAACGACCGCCATGCCGATCCGGCCCCGGTCGGTGCTGGTCGCCGTGGGCCTGGTGGTGGCCACGGCCCGGGCTCAGATACCTACTGAAAACCCCCTTGTAGCGACCACAGTTCCGGTTTTCCTGCCGGGATACGGCGAGGGGGATTGGGAGGCACTGCGTGGCAGCATCATCGCAAGCGTACGCACACCTTCATGCATGCAATGAGTTTTGTAGCTTTGCTGACGGCGTTGGGGCTTCAGGACGATATAGCGACGACCTACACTCTTTTCTGCGTTGAACAGACACCGCCTTCGTGTGTGCTGGATACCGACGTGCCACTGCGTTTCGCAGAAGGGGCCAGCACGTTGCGGTTTGATGGGACCCAGCAGGGTCAACTGTAAGTGTGAGTGTTTTTGCTCGTCCGCTGCAGCAACTGACAGAAATTCAACAGCACCGCACATCTGAGCTGTAACCTCGCAGGCTCGACAGCCGCAACCTGTACCGGCTCATCTTCGTACGGCACAGGATTCCGCGAAGGGTCTGTCACTGGGCCGACACAGACCGTCTGGACCAAGACGTTGACGGGCAGTGAAATCAAATGGGGCGCCCTGACGTTGACGACGCCGCCCGCGCAGCCGGCGACAACGAATCTCGACGACCCGACCCCTGTCGACAGTGCGGCCATCACTGGGCAGACCTCTGCAACAAACGTTCCTAGCAGCGACGGTATATCGTTTGTGCAGCATCAGGACGTGGGTTGGGGACTACTCGCCGCCTCGCTCAGCGCTATTGCCTGCTTGTTATGATATTAAGCGCGAAACATGCCATTGGAGACTGGAAATGGCGGAAAATTCGAGCGACGCATCAAAGATCCACATGGATCAGAGTCAGGCCCTCTGAAGATCCATCCATACCAGAGGGCCTCGAAAGGAACACAGTGATTCACGGGCCGCGTTGACTTGGGCAGTCTTCTCGGGCGACATGAAGAAGGGTCTTGTGTGTGTAGAAGCAAGAAATGATGTGCTCTAAGACAGATATATACGAATCTCCCTCTAACCACCCAGCTGGCCGAAGGTGTCACTGGAGGCTGGGATTATGCTGTGCGCGCCAGAAGAGTCATGTTCTAGGAGTCTGAGCGAATATAAGCCTGCAGAGGCCTGGAACGATACACGTGCCTCCGTAGCGAACTTCAGCTGAACGTCACTCGTATCGATGGATCTGCAGGCTGCCTCGGTCCGTGCTGGGATGCCACATTCGGTCTTGACAGTCGCGCGCCTCTCGGGATAGATCTGAGTCGCTGTTTCATGTTTCAGAACATGGCTAGCGAGGACCAATCGGCCACAGCAGGTTGTACTTGGACGGTCCCCACTGTAAGTGTTCTGCCCCCTGACAATACCGTCTCCAGCGGGGTCACATTTGCAACCTCACAATGATCGCTCGAATATCATCAGCCCAAAGTAAAGCCATCATCCAATGCGAGTACGACCGAATCCAGAGCTTGACTGGGAAAGTCTGCAACGTTTCCTTTGTCTTCCGCGAGCCTGGGCCAGGTACCCAGTGATGAGTGATGCTACTGCCGTCGTAGACGCCCTTTCATTTCATGCACTAGGTCGGGTATCAAGGACATCACAAAGAACCTCAAACAGCTGACTCGAGGCTTTCGTGGCTGGGCGTTATCGCCTGCTAGTAGACGTCTGATAAGTCTGACGGCTTCCAGCCGCACGAGATCTGCGACCCTTGTTGTGGCTCCCGTTGATCTTGTGGAGGGCCGAGCCTGGAAACGAAACAAGCCAAAAATACCGATCACTGTTCGACAAACCAGGTTCCCTTCGATTGGCCACCAGAGCTCCCGCCGTCTAGATCTTTCCTATGCTGCACCCCCCTTTGTTTCCCGAGTCTTTGGGTGTCATCCTGCCTGCCTTGCTCCAGTTCTTTGTGTATGGTGTACCTACCACAGCACAGGAACAGGTGCATGGCAGGTTAAGGTGGTAGGAGCGCGCCCTCCTTTCGAGGCCGCAAATCCACATAGTGGTCATGTCTGATTCAGGAGGTCCAGTGCCACTCGGCCATCCCTCTCAAGTGATGATGGATGATGGATGGTGCACATGGTTCTTAACAGCCAGACCTCCTCGGCCTGCTCTTTCGTTTCTCGACGCTGTTCATCAAGACGCTCCTTGCGTTCCGTCTCACGATATCTTCGCC
>Ga0209127_100150_pt1 | contig 25587 bp, 16 predicted proteins | sample LakSupMetagenome_FD_187469 | JGI IMG/M metagenome (GOLD analysis project Ga0209127, IMG submission 187469) | Freshwater microbial communities from Lake Superior, Canada - Sta WM archaea (SPAdes) (version 2) | ecosystem: Environmental > Aquatic > Freshwater > Lake | place: Lake Superior, Canada... | reverse complement strand
CCTTTCCGTCATAGCCGTGTGGCGTGGGAGGAGCCCTTCTGGCGTGTCCGCGAGGTAGCTTTCGACTTTCTGTGTCGAGGAAGACAATGTCCTGGACGTTCCAAAGGACGGCCTCCCATGCAGCGACGGACCTGTCGACGACTGGGGTGCTGCAGTGCTAGGCCCGGTCGACATAGAGGCATATGCCGAGTCAACCGGCCTCGAGTTGGTGGAGGAAGACGAGGGGTGCTTCGAGAGAGCATCTTGTGAGGCGTAGAGATTCTTCATATGCTTGCCAGCCTTCGTCCGTCTCTCGTGCGTAGTCGTCTCGCTCGAGCCCTCCAGGCTAGCCGCGAAATCGCGGAGTGTTGCCTCTAATTCCCTCTTCTTCCCGTTCGGGAGGCCGTGAACCTTGATTTCGAAAAGCTTGTCCTTTCCCATCATGTCCGACTCGGCCTTTCTGTAGCGCCTGAGCTCCTCCTTCAGCCTCTTATTCTCGATCGTCAAGTCATCAATCACACTTCGGAAGTCGTCGGCGCTGCTGCTTTGGCGTGTCACCGGAGGCCGAAGATGTGTTTGTCCGCCAATGGACTGCCCATACTGTGTGTGGATTCGCGGTGGGAGCTCCAGTTCGTTGGATGAATCCGTCTCCTGCTGGTAGAAGGGAGGGTCGACATCCATAGCGTTCGGGTCGTCATAGGTCGCGGTAGGGTTACGATTCGACTTGGTAAACCAGTTCGTGGCATCACTCTGGCCCGTCTCGTTACTCTCCCCCGAGGAGTGCCGCCGACCCGTGTTGGCGGAATGGTCCTCGGCAGGCATTTGGGAAGCTCGGAGCGTAGCATCGCGGGCAAGCCGGTGATGGTGTAGAGTTACCGACTTCTCGGGGCACGCTCGACGAGGAATTGGATGGCCGCGCTCATTTCGGCCTGGAGGCGGCTGTATGCCGTGCGCTATCGATTTGGGTGGCTGATCCGCCATCAGACCAGCAAGTGAATGTTCCAGGTTGGCGATGCGTCAGGAGACCGCATAGTCTTCTTACCACATTCCGCCCGGTGCGCACTTGATCGTGTGAGCTGTCCTAGTAGACAAGCAGCCCGGGGCTGCGGGGTTGGTAATAAGGTCAGAGAATTGGCCGGATGGTTCAAGACGAAGACCTGATATGGTGAAATAGTCAGAACTTTGAACTCTGGACTTCTAGAACGTAGAGGTTGTTGAAAGGCTATACGAGGTCGGATCTGGCCAGTACAAGAAGCAGCAAGGCTGTGTCCCCGCGTCTAGATCACACCCTGATCATGATTGGGCGACGGCAAAATCCATCTCATCGAGTTGTTGTAGCGGCCATCGAGAGTGTAGCGGTGCGAGTGTGATGTGAGTGGTCTTCAATCGGCGATGGGGGAGAAGTGCTGTGCTGGGAGCGGACATGGCTCCGCGGGAGGCGAATTTGCATTATTGCGACGGGATGGGTCCTCCTCGGAGGATCGCCGACTCCACTGTGGCAGCAGGCTCAAGTCCTCTCCACCGTGGACCGAAGAACCATTGTCGCGAATGGAGGAGTGTGCAAAAGGTGCATGAACAAAATGGATTGGAATTTTGCTCTTACCTGTAGCAACTACGCTGATGAATCCGAGCCCGAACAGATCGACAAACACTTTTGCGCGTTCAATTGCGTGGTGGTTTGAACTTTCAAGTGTTAAGGTATGGAGGAAAGTTGGCAGCCAGGACGGAAAATCAAGTTTGTCCAATGCAGGCGCCCAGAAGCGCAAAACTAAGTCCCTGGGTTCTCCTGTTGTGCCGTTGCAGCTATGCCCTTCGTGGTGACAGAGCTTGTTGTCGTTGTTCGCTTTTCCGCTGCCGCCAATTCAATGTTTTGTCTCCGGAGCAGGTAAGGCGACGGTGGAGATGGTCAGATGAATCTTGGAATGAAAAGGGCATTCAGGAAGATTCTTGACAGCAAAGATGCAGCGGATGGACAGCAGCCAAAGGTACCGTGACTTGAATTGAAGAACAGCAAAGAAGGACCCTGCACTGCATTCGTGCCGCTGACCCCCCCGAGACGAGGGCGTAGCGAGCGGGCATCATCGAGATCTGTGAGCCCCTGGTAGCTTCATTGTCCTAAGGTATTCTCTGCGGTACACGTGTAGGCAGGGTTGGCTACCAATTCCAAGATCCACGGCCAAATGCAGCGATTGCGAGGATTGCGGCTGGCTTGCCCACGATCGGGAGATCGAGACCGTCTGGCCACTCGCAGTTACTGTCACAGTAGACAAGAGGACAAGCAAGGGGTCCAGTTCCAAACCTGGCAGTGGCCTAAGTACTGTGGTACCTACTTGCGGCTGGCAGTTCAGGGGACCACACCACTGAAAACAGACTGCTGCGAGTGCAACTGCCTCGTTGTTGTTGCTGAACTGCCCTCTAATATGAACCCTTCCAACTGCAAGTCTGCAGATGATTTTGTACCCAAACGGAAATTCTGTCTCACGGACTCCTCGGAGTCGAGGACAATGACTGTGTCCCAGTACCAGTGAAGTGTACAGTGTCAGCAACTCACAGGCCAATCCAATGGTGTGGTCCGGTGTGTGCGCTTTGGTGCAAACCCCGGCAGGACCCTAGGTTCTAGAACCTGACAATCCCCAGGTGCAGGTGTGGTGTGGTTAATAAGTCCACGCATGGTTTATGTCGTTGGGGATCTGACATTTGTGCCTTCATCGAAGTCGTGCGTCCTGTTCAGCCCAAGGCATATACCTGTGTAGTATCATGCAACTGTCCTCCCGGAATAAAAACCGCAATGCACACTTCAAAAACCCGGGCATCCTCTGACATTTGACAGAACTGTGCGCATGGGATAATCACCAGACACCTGCAGGACGTCTACACGTAGTGATTGAGGAGATTCGATACGCTTCGACCGTGCCAACTTCTGTCCTTCCGTGGCAGTCCAATGCCACGAAGTGCAAAGAAATTCCCGAGTTCCCAAGGCCGCTACGCCAGCCGCAGTGCCGCAGTGCCGCCCTCGTGCAGGGCTGGGGAACGTCGAGTGCGGGGCTCACATGTACCTGGCTGCGTCAATCAATCATAGGTCGAGGAGCCGAGCCCTTCCAATGAATGTACATGCAGCTCGGTTTTCAGCGACCACGCCTCTGTAGCACAATCGGCACCGGAAAGTCTGGAGACTGAGTTCAGACATTGGTCTATATATCACAGTAAGGTAGACATGGCACCTGCCCGAGTCGGTACAGTAAATACATAGGCCTGTATATCATAAGGTAAGGTAGCGTTACTCGTACAGTGGGGAGACACCCATCTCTATCTCGATCCCCTCTGGCCCAGACGCATGGGCTCGTGCGAGTTCCATAAACGTGACGTCATTATGAGCCCACAGCTCCTGCGATCAACACCAAAAGTTGCCCAGACGGAAAAGCCAAGCTAGGACCCTGAAGATCCGGCCACTCCACGGCACCGGGAACTGTCACGAAGTTGACGGTCCATTTGTTCCCAGGCGCCGCCCGAGAGTGACAGAAACGCCGCCGGATTGAAACGAAAATGACCCGTAGTGTTAAGTCAGCTACCGGCTCTTCATGTTCCAGTCTCGTGGCGGAGCTTGGGAAGAAAATTCATCGGCGATGAGAGCTTGTGCTTGTCAGTGAACATGCATTACAATGGTATATAGTCGTCAATACTGTAACCCCATCAGGAGCCCAAAATTGCGAGGACCCTGAATGATCGACATGATCGAGATGTTGTCCCTCTCGTGCAGGCAATTTTGAATAATCCGTGGGTACACGTACACTACACGTGTACATCGAGGGCACCCGCAAGATCGCGATGCGATCCCCGTGGCCGGCAGGCCACAGTTTTTGCCACGCGGACGCGGTGGTGCTACGACGGTTTTGGCTTAGTACAAATTCGGCACCGTTGTCGTCGTCTTGTGGTTCGCCCTCTTGCCGGACGGCAATTCCGGAGTGCCTCCAGCGCCCTGACGATCGCTTCCTCCGTGTGTGCTGTCCTGGCTGTGTCCCGGCACTGAGTCAGCAGAGAGGTCTCTACATGTGTACCACTGTGTCCGGATAGGAAAAAGCCGGTCTCTCGAGACGAAGAGCATCTCGCCACCGTGGAGGCTTTTGTCTTGCCAGTGGCTACATGACTGGCATAGTAGACCTAACAAGCCCAGCCGCCCTAGGAGCTTCTTGCAGCTCGTTATTGTAGCGCGCTTGAAGCTATCGACGAAAATACTCGACACCGGTCCAGTTTGCCACAGGCTCATGATTCATGTCCCTGGTCCCCAATAAAGAAGCTCCGGTGCTCCAGTAGCGGGATGTGATGTTTCTTCAGCGCTGTTGCTGCTTCATACACGCGTACATTGAAGGTGTACTACATTGTGAGCATACTACTACGTATATGTAAGCACTGTCTGTTGTTAGTCATGCCTCTGCCCCTGACGCCGGAGCATTTGCTACTGCATCTTTGAAGGCTCTGGTGTCCAATACTTGCGCTAGGTCTGCTCGTGGCCAACCCGCAAGACCCGAAAGACAACCAACCCTTACCCATAACTTAGCATCTTTGACTTCCTGGCATAGCTGCCACTGAGGTCACGGTACGAAATAACGCGGCTAAGGATCATGTAGCGGGTTTAGCTCAGTTGGGAGAGCGTCAGACTGAAGTCAAACTTCATCAAGTTATCTGAAGGTCGTGTGTTCGATCCACACAAACCGCAACCATCTCTTCTTTTGGCACGGATTCGCTAGTGCTCCTTTATTTTTGTTGGCACCATTTCTTCCATTTTTGAGACTTTGCGTCTTGGGCGTGCTTTCATCCAGAAGCGGTTTGTTGCTCAACTTGCTATTCTCAATGTCTTAGGGATGCGCGTGACATGTTCATGTCAGTCATTGCGACGTGCGAGTCGAGTTTCGTAGCACCATCTCGATACCATTCGCTAAGTCCTCGCTGCATTCCCACCTGCAAATGGCACTGCATTCTCGGTCCCGCCAGGTAGATCGAGTCGAGAGCTGTCAGCTTAACCTGGGCGTACAACCCGCCGGTACCAAGGCTCATGGGGCAGCTTCTGAGACGGGCAACGATCCAAACCTCATGGATGTATCATAACCAAAGTACGGCACCTACACTCGCTGTAGGAATCAGGCATGATAAAATCGGACACGCTTCGGCACATGATAATACCAATAGCCGACATTGCACATTCTATTTTGCTAAACCGTGAGCAGTAGTAGTACCAAGTCTCCTAGAAAGGCCTAGGTAGCTACCTGAGCGATGCGTAGAACCCCATTTTCCGGCCATGAGCTCATACCAGGCAAACGCCATGCCTCTGTCCCCCTCCGGACGACTTTCGGCCGCCTCTCAAACAATCTTGTCGGCGCCGGCGACACTAGCAGACCCCAAGACCTTGTCGGCCATGGAAACCGTGGTGCCCGTGTTGTCGGGCTCGACGCTGACGGAGGCGACCTTGCCATCCTTGACCACGACGGCGTACCGCTTGGAACGCTCGCCGCCAAAGATGGGGGCGGCGTCGCCGAAGCTCATGTCCATGGCCTTGGTGAAGGCGCCGGTGGGGTCGGCGAGGAAGCGGATCTGCGTGTGATGTGTTTAGTTTCGTTGACGTAGATGAAAGCTGAGGTGACAATAAGTACTTACCCCGGTCTCTTGGGCTGGGTCGAGGTTATCGCCCCAGGCCTTCATGCTGTTGGTTTATAGGCTCTGTCAGCACCTTGATTTTCTCGTCTCAGGACAGTGCCAAGACTACACACTGCCAAGCTCCAGATGCTGGACGAGTAGAGACTCACACAAAGACATCATTAACCGAGACCACGGCCACGACGGGGAAGTCCTTGGTCTTTGGGTGGTTGATGTAAGAAGGCACGTGGGTGGACGAGCAGGAGCCCGAAAAGGCAGCGGGCACGCCGATGATGAGGGCGTCGCCCTTCTTGGAGATCTCGTCGGCCAGGTTGACCTTGGTGCCGGGCGTGTTCTCCATCAGCTCGATGGTAGGGATGGTGTCGCCGACATTGATGAGGGCTGGCCGGGTGGTGAGGAAGGTGCGTCTGGCTGTCGTTGCGAGAGGCAGCGAGGCCCGGGGCAGGGCGCGGAGGGAGTGGCGGAGGAACATTTTGGGAGCTCCTGAGATGGCGAATGCGTTCGTCCTTTACTGTGGTATAGGAACTGAAGTGTAAAGAGTTGAATTCCGTCGTGAGGCGTTGTTGTGAGGTTGGTGTTCCACGTGCGTCGCACGGGTGAAATGATGTCACGGGTTGGCTTGGCCCATGCAGGTACGGGAGTATCGAGCTGTAGGGTAGCTCCGGAGGACGCTCCATTGCGTTTCCAATGCGAACAGTACGCGATTTTCTTATATAGCGAAACCAGCATCTATTTTCGTGATTATCAAGTAATGCTGTGAACGAGAATAACAGGTTCTGGTCATTACCATCGGCTTGGGACCGTGTCAGAACCTGTTCACTTGATCGTCCACGCCACAGATCTCTGTTGTCCTCATCTGTCATGTAATACTTCTCTCACCTCGCCGGCCATTTGTCGAAGTCCGGATGAGCCATCCGATAATACTGCATGCCAAAGGCTCAAATTGACCGGCAAACAACGCACCTCAAACCTGTCGTGCTTCCCACAATGTCGAGGAATCAGCCCAATACATACTCCTCCAGAACCGGACTGGTTCCGAGTAGCAGGAAAGAGGTACTTTTCAAGCCGCTTCTACTGCTCAAGGACTATGGATATGGAGGTCCTCTCGTGGCACCGCTGGTGACGGTCCATGATGGTCAGCACTATCAGCATCAAGGCCGTCCTTTTGAGAAAAGCCTAGCTAGCTCCTCCGGTTAGTGAGACTACCCCATCTGCAATGTTCACCCAAGGACGACGGAGCAGCCGATAAGTGCTTCCATAGCAAAAGTGCCCGACGGTTCCGAGACGCTCGGCTGTCTTGCGTTGACCAGAGGGCTTAGAGCCACCTCCATCTCCAGTTGCCGAAGGGTTCTCTTGCCCGGCATGATGGACCCGTACGTGACCATTGCCAGTCGCCGAGCCGGAACCAGGACAGCCGGGAGGCGTCCTTGGCAAAGCTGAGCGACCCGGGACAGGTATGTCAGTACCTTGTCGTCCATTTTGGACATTTTGGAAGAAGTTGGAGAAGTGCTGCTCCGGGTTCATGATCAGTCCGGTTCTCCTTCACCAGGTAGGTATGGACTGTGGATGTTGTAGCAAGCCTTGCAGGCGATTTGCCCCGAGGAGAGGAAATCCAGAACCGGCCAATCATCTGAAATAATTTCTATTCATAGAACCTTACAAAGTTCTAGAGTAACCAAGGTGAACCGACCTTCAGCTTCTCTTGCTGGCAGTCCCGAAGCTTTGGCGGTGTTTTGCCGGCGTTGATCCCGCTCATGCCAATACGCCGGAGCTCAGCTGATAGATAGTTGAAACAAAATCACTCAGACAGTCAGACAGAGAACGGGCGCGGCAAGCGACTTATAACACTGTTCCCGCCCTCTCTTTGGTGTCTTCGAATTGTTATTTGATTTGCAAACAAGATCTGGGTTGATGTCACCCGGAGATCAAGGGCGGTGTTACGCTCCAGCGGGGCGGGACAACCCCTGGCCCATGACTGGCCTGAGAGGTGAGAATGCTAAGCCGCAGTTTCACCGGTTGGCACTTCCTTGTCCGTGGCCTGCTTTTGGCCGCTGCAGAAGGACGTCATCGAGTCCCTGAGACTGTCAAATTAGTATCCCCTGCTGCCAAGCGTCGTCGCTGCTCAGCGATCGCCAACCGTAACCCTCGCCCGGGTCACAAGGGTGCCATCAACAACTTGATTCACTCTTGACTGTGGTTTATTGTGCCAGAAACATCAATCATGTCGCCTCTCCGTCTCAAGATCGAAGGCGACAAGTTCCGTGACGGCCATGGGCGGCAAATCATCCTCAGGGGCATCAATGTCGCCGGCGACGCGAAGTACCCGAGCAAGCCCTGGCAACCGTCGCACATCGTCTTCGACTTCTTTGACGGCGACAATGTCAACTTCCGCGAGAAGCCCTTTACGAAAGACGATGCTCCAGCACACTTCTCGCGGTTGAAGCGCTATGGCTACAACACCATCCGTTACGTCTTCACCTGGGAGGCCATCGAGGCTGCCGGTCCGGGCATTTACGACGAGAAATGGATACAGCACACGATTGAGATCCTCAGGATAGCTCGGGACTATGGATTCTACGTCTTCATGGATCCGCATCAGGATGTCGTGAGTATCCCCGCCTTGTGCATTGAAAGACCATCCCAAAGCTGATCCCGGTGTGTGTGCCAGTGGTCTCGATTCACGGGCGGTTCAGGGGCTCCGATGTGGACTCTGTACGCAGCCGGCCTCAACCCCCAGAGCTTCGCCGCCACAGAAGCGGCAATCGTGCACAACACCTATCCCGAGCCGTCCAAGTTCCCCAAGATGATCTGGTCGACCAACTACTACCGCCTCGCTGCCGCGACCATGTTCACATTCTTCTTCGCCGGCAGGGACTTCGCGCCCAAGTGCATCATCGACGGCGTCAACATACAGGACTACCTCCAGTCCCACTTCTTCAAGGCCTGCCGACATCTCGCGCAACGGATACACGAGGCCGGCGACATCGAGAACGACATTGTGTTCGGGTGGGAGACACTCAATGAGCCGAACAGGGGCATAATAGGAAACGAGGACATCAGTGTGATCCCGAAAGAGCAGGCTCTCAAGAAGGGGACGTGTCCGACAATATGGCAGAGCATGCTCACCGGCTCCGGACAGGCAGTCGAGGTCGACACCTGGGATATGGGCGGCCTAGGCCCCTACAAGGTCGGCAGGTCCCTAATTGACCCTCGTGGCGAGGTTGCCTGGCTGCCAGAGGGCTACGACGATTCGCGATACGGGTGGAAGAGAGACCCCGACTGGAAATTGGGGATTGATATCTGGGCGCAGCACGGGGTATGGGACACGACTACATTCGAGTTACTCAAAAAGGACTATTTCGGAGTCCACCCCAAGACGGGGGCCAAGGTCGACTACGAATACTTTGCGCAGAACTACTTCCTCGACTTCTACCGCGCTTACAGGGATACCATTCGATCTGTCCATCGAGAGGCAATAATACTGCTGCAGGGACCGACCATGGAGATACCGCCGAAGATCAAGGGAACGCCAGATGATGAGACCAATATTGTCTATGCACCTCACTGGTAAATATTCCAGCTTGACCCGACACTCACTACCACCACCGCCTTGACCACCACCCTCTTAATACTCTCGAGACCAGTAGCTGACTATGCCCGCAGGTACGATGGAATAACACTAATGACGAAGAAATGGAACCGGACATGGAACGTCGACGTGATCGGCATCTTGCGAGGACGTTACTGGACCCCGGCTTTTGGCATCAAGCTCGGCGAAACGGCCATCCGCAACTGCTTCAGAGACCAACACGCGGCTATGCGACAGGAAGGACTCGATAACCTAGGCAACCACCCCTGTGTCATGACCGAGTTCGGCATACCGTACGACATGGACGACAGGCACGCGTACAAGACGGGCGACTATACGAGCCAGTCGTCGGCCATGGACGCGAACCATTTCGCTGTCGAAGCGTCCGGGCTCGACGGCTACACCCTGTGGCTTTACATGACACAGGTACGTTTAGCCGCGCCCTTCTTGACAGTCTCTTCTAACGCTTCGACCAGAACGACCACGAAAGAGGCGACCAATGGAACGGGGAAGACCTGTCGATCTTCTCCGTCGACGACAAGCCGCTCCCCGTGTCGCCCCTGCCACCTAGTCCGGAACCACACGCAAACGCATCGAGCAACGATCTGCTGTCCGCCGACTCTCCATCTTCCACCCCGTCCTCGATCCGTAAGGACGTCGACTCCGAGACGGGCGTGACGCCTGCTAACCTCCGGCGGGCCATGACCAACGCCTCCATCTCGTCTACCCCGCAGCAGGCCTCCGGCACGCCCGGGTATCGCGCGGCAGAAGCCTTCGTGCGACCGGCACCGATCGTCGTGGCAGGGACAATTAGCAGCTATTACTTCGACCTGAAGAGATGCGAGTTCAACATGACGTTACAGACGGAACAGGAAGCGGGCAGGGATACGCCGACGACGCTGTTCCTGCCGGAGTACCACTTCCCGAAGGATGCGTGCACGGTGGAAGTCAGCAGCGGGAAGTGGGAGATCAGCAGCGACGAGGAGGAAGGGCCGCTGATACAGCGTCTGAGGTGGTGGCATGGCGACGGGGAGCAGAGGATCCGGGTTACGGGGCTGGTGAGGAGGTATAACTCTAGCGAAGAGGAGGATGAAGGGGGGTATTACGACGCCATTGGCCGCGGGGTCGGGAGTTGTACTGTTATGTGATGAAGAGGGCGACGGATGGGCAAGAGGGTGCTTGCTGCAGTGTCGACCGCTATGTCTAGAGGAACAGGCTCGTCAGGGCGTTCACTTGAGCGAATGGTGTATCTTTAGATTGCAGCGGTTGGACATGTATGGTATTGTTATGCGCGGGATTGGATGGCATCAAAGCGTGTGGATATTTGGAGCAATACACAATCACGACCACGTATCCAACTAGCCTGTGGCTTCGCCATTCCGTGGGAGCTCGTGGTACGGTGGGCGAGAATTCCCCAAGGATCGAACAGCGTTGGGCGACCAGGAAACATAGTACCTTGCCTATAATTGCGCTGATGTTTCAGGGTGCTGAAGGATTATTATGGTGGTGGCCCAGAAGTTCGAAGGAGCGGGCGGGGAGGTTGGTCCCACCCGGCACCGTCCCGCGTCGCATTTCCCCGGTCACAGATGGTCCAGAGGAAGGGGCTGACACAGATACGAGAGCCGGCTAGGGAAGAACGGAAGACCAGACGGACAGCGTAGCAGTAAGTGCGCTGCCTTACCATATTCCCTTCCGTTAACGCGGCCTCTTTCGTCAAGACTTGAACTTGGGAAGCCCTGCTCTGTCTCCGGCTTGCACATGACCATGGCAACAAAGACAGACCGGCGATATTGATGGTCTTATCTTCCCTGTACATGTAGGTGTTGCACCACCCCTCTGGCAATTAGTCGGTTGAGTCCTGAATCACTGCATCTGCTTCGAGACGTTTCCAAGATTCCCGTTGGCTGGAGCTTCGGGTCCCACCGTCCTATTCGCAGACCCTGGCCCCGGTTCTCCACTGTCGTGCAGCAAAACGGCAGCAGTGCACCTCCATCGGCAAGGGCAGCTTTCGTCGATTGAGCGGCCAACCGTAAGCGCCTTGCCGCCGAGACGACGAAGGAGAGGGAAACCTGATGCCGGCAGGGGGTACAGACCATACTTTCTTCAACATACCCTGTCCGAACATCGTCGCAGCAAGCAAAGGACGGGTTTCCTACCTTACACGTACTCGGCGCGCATCGGCGAGCGTCCATCTGGCGCATCTTGCACTCCCTCCCAGCTACCGACCTTGGGTAACTCGGATGCATATCTGATCTGATTTTGATCTCGCGCCTGCACACAACGGGAGCCTAATTGTCGGGACGATCTCGACATGCACACCTATATCCTGCTGTCGACCTTCCGATCAGATGTTCGCGAGCCTTGAGCTTCGAGCATGACCAGAGCGACACATAGCTTCGCCTCGAAACGATCAATGAGCGCCTGCTGTAGGCGACGATATACTTGTGTTTCCGGCGCTGTCAACACCGTCTGTCGACCACAAAGCAGAGATATTGGCACGTTCAACGGTGCCGTGCTCGGACCATCTCTTCGTCCCTCGACTCCAAGACGTTCTATCGCTTGTGTCGCCCCGAGATCGCACTCTCTTGCGCTACACCGCCCTCCTGCTTAGCGACTGCTTCTCAAAGCCTGCGACCGAGCGCTTCAAACTCCAACGACTTCATATAACCTCCTGCGGCTTGTGACCAAGTCTAGCTCTTCGCGACCAGCTGGTGGCACCGAAAACGCCCATACTCTCCTCCTCCCGACCGCGCAACAGGAGCAACCGCCAACCATGTACCAAAACCCGCAAGCAAACGGCTCCCGGCCCTTCCAGGTGCCCCCGCCGCCTCCCATGTCTCCCCCTATACCTGGACAGATGGGCACCCTCATGAATATCCCTCCTCCTCCTCCGCGCTATCCCAGTGCGCCAGCCGGCATGATGCCTCCTCCGCCTGGTCCGCCGCCAGGTGGCCCGTATTCCATGAATTCGATGAACTCCTTTCCGAACAGCGCGCTTCCCCCGTCAAGTGCCCTAGGCGCTGCTCCATGGCAAGCGGCTTGGGGCCGCAACATGTACAACGGGCAGGGAGGCTTGAAGGTGCCTCCGCCGCCTCCGGGCGGAGCTGGTCAACACGCGACGTACAACCCGACTCTTCACACTCATTTCCAAGGGTACCCGGGTGGGAGTCTGCCGTTCCCGCCGCCTCCACCTCCGAGCGAGCAGATGAGCGCAACCTATATTCCGGCAGGAGACACATATGGCGAGGGCGTTGGTATACCCGGCCTGGGCCTGAGAGATGAGGATAACAACCCCGTGGCTATTGCTATGGCTCAGGCGCAGGCCCAGCACAATTGGAACATGCAACAGCAGAATCAACCCTCAAACGACACTTTGTCCACGCCTTCCAGCGAGAGGGCAAACCAAGACCGTCTTTATACCGCGGCAATGCAGAACCAACAAGGCTTGACTGCTGGTGGAGCTGCTGGGACATCAATGATGAGCAATGCAAGTAGTGCCGCTGCCGGCATCCCACCCGAACTTGCAGCTCAGTGGCCCATGGACAAGGTCGTACTGTGGTTGCAGGCAAACAACTTCTCCAGGGACTGGCAAGAGACATTCAAGAGCCTAAACATACACGGAGCCCAATTTCTGCAGCTAGGAGGCAGACAGGCTGGCCGCGGTAACTTTGGCATGATGCACCAGGAGGTGTACCCCAGACTGGCCCAGGAATGCAGCAACAGCGGCACCGGCTGGGACCAGGCCCGCGAGCGTGAAGAGGGCAAGAGGATGCGTCGGCTGATACGGGTGATCGTCACTGGAAGATCGGCCGAGCCCTCTCACAGGCCATCGCACACACGCGCAGAATCCTCTGGCGGACCAAATCCTACGAGTGCCGGTGGTGACTCTGCGGATTCTCCCAATGTAAGTTAAGGAGGGGAGAGTTGTACTTGCCTTATCTCAAATTGAGGAGCTAAAGTTATTGAACAGACACCGATTAAGGCACCCGGTCCCGGCTTTGGCGGCCGGAGATACTCGCAGTCGAGGTCGACGACGATGCCGGTGACACTGACAAATGCCACGATGAGTTCTGATGCGAACCATAGGACCATCATGAAGAACCTCGACATTGACGGCTCGAGACGTCGAAGTCCAAGTGCCAGTGACGTCGCTGAAGGAGGGACGATGCGCAGCATGCAACAAGCGCTAGGAGGCAGGAGTAGTCCCAGTGGTAGCCCTCAACTGTCCTCTTCAGTTGGCGCAATCCCGTCCGCCTCGCCGCGGAACCCGCGATTTGGCCATAGATCACGGAACAGTTCCGACTCCGTGTCTTCAAACGCCGCCATCTACCACCCGTCCGGTGTTCAACCCGAAGTCAGCCAGGCGCTTAAGAACGGCATGAGTATAAGCGAGTTGATGCACAGCGGGGACCCGCACGGCCGCAGACACGTGCACGAGAGCGGACGGCCGTCGCCTGCCGACTCTGGCGAGCGAAGTGCTGGGACGCCTCCCGGCAGCGCCAAGGAAGGCAAATCCTTCCTCTCCTTCCTGGGTAGGAAAAAGAAGCAGAAGGAGGATGGAGCGTTCCCTTCACCAGAAGACCATGAATCTCCGACTAGCCCAATGGTGTTCAAGCCGTCCTCTCTCGGCAGCCGGGCGGGCCACGCGAGCGAAGCGTCGCTGGAACGGCCGGGCTCGAGTCTCTCGACGCTGGGTGGGTCTACTCTGCGGGCCTCGCACGTCAGGGCACCTCGGACTTACATCTTGGCTACGGCTGATTACTGGAACTACCGCATGGTCGATGTGACGGACTTGGAGACGCCAGCAGAGCTTCGTCAAACCGTCTGTAGGAACCTTGGAATAGAAGACTCCACGAGCACCGAGATATACCTCACGGAGCTGGGAAGAGCAGACCATGAGGAGCCTCTCGACGACAGCAAGCTGATGACACAGAAGAAGCTCAATGCAGATACACATGGGACTCTGAAGTTCTTCGTCCGCCCTGCCGGAGCACCACAACCCGGCGGTCCCTACGGGCAGGCAACGATGGACCAAGAAGCGTACGCTGCACTCAACGGTCAACGGCAGAGGTCAAGCTCCTCTCCGCCCACGTCCAGACAGAATACGATAGCTGGCAATCAGCGCGAGAGAGACGAAAAGGTTCCCAGTATAGAGGCAGTGGCATACAAGGCAGAACAACTCCGCAAACAACAAGAATACCTGGCGAAGAGGAAGCCTCAAGCGGCTATGAAGGAGTCGAGTCCGTCAGAATCCAGCTACGGCATTGTTGGCAGGAATGTCAACTTTGATCAACCCCGCCTGTCGCCCTACGAAGACAAGAAACCTGATCTGTTGTTCCCCCAGCGGAAGGCACCAGCACCGCCTGGCGACCCTTCTGCTACCCTTATCAAGGCTAACTCACTGAGCAAGAAGACTGGCCAAGCGGCGCGTATACCGCAACTCGACGGCTTTGAGCACCAGCGCCGCACATCATCCGACCTGCGCGAGGAGACGCTCGAGAGGCAGCGCAGGAGGGCTCAGGCCGCCCAGCCGCAGCCCTCCGACGGGATCGGCGGGCTACTTGTCGGCATGGGCGCACGACTCGGGGGCGTCGGTCATCCAGCCGCGGGCGGATCGCAGGTGATGGCCATGTCTCCGGTGCGGTCGTCTACACAACCCGTCACAAACAGCGAGTCTGCTGAGAGAGGTAAGGGAGCCATGTCCACTGTCAATTTCGGCGAGAATAGCGGGTCCGGCTCGGGCAGGAACAGTCCCAAGGCTCCCGGATCACCCGGCTCTGTGACTTGGAGCCGCGGCAATCTGCCCTTCGTCGTGCCGGACTACTCCCCCGGCGGGACGCCGCTGGTCCCTCGTCGAGATGACGAAGGCAACGATCCTCTGGGCCTTTGCCCTAAGAAGAAAGCCGAAAATGGAACTGTCGCTAAGATGCGTCAAGCAGCACAATCATCACAATACCGAGCACCGCTGCCCGGCGACGTCAGTCCGCGTGCGAGCAGACGCCCGAGCGATTTTAGCAGTGGGCACCATCCGAGTGGCAGGCGGAAGTCACAGGGCCCGGATGTCGAGTTCCAGGAGAGCGAGGTGAGCTTCGTCGGAGGTACGCAGGGGCGGGCAGCTCCTGGAGGCTACGACTCGGGAGACGACTCCGACGACGGGCTCTTTGCCGTTCCGATCTCCACTCGCAGCTCCACTGCCAAGGGTAAGGCTACTGCTCCGAAGAAGAGCTTCGACGGGGACAGCGGCGAGTCTGACGGCAGTGGCGGAAAGCGGCCGAGTCTCAAAGTAAACACGAACAGGTCCAAGAAGAATCTGTCTGTGGCGTTTACCTCTCCGTCGAGTGCTGGCATGAAAACCCCTAGCCTCGACGACGATGATCGGCCCAGCACGAGAAGCTCCAAGAGCTCATCCGGCCAGACGCCCTCGACGCCCGCAACCGCAACGTGGGAGTCTGATAAGGAGAGCAAGCTGGCGAGGCGCAAGTCATTCATGGAGAAGGACATCTGGGCCAACCGTCCACCTACCGACGCGCTAATCAACAATCTCGAGGACTTCTTCCCCAACCTTGACGTTGACCAGCCAGTTCTGGAAGAAGGTGACGAGGCCGAGGTACCGGACGCCGGACCTTCGCCCATTGCCGAAGTGGACGAGAACTCGCCCGACATGAGCAAGCCACCTCAGGCACAACAACAACAACAACAACAGAGCGCCGGGCCTTCCACGCTGGCGTCAAACAGGCAGTCGATTCTTTACAACGAGAGCGACACGCTCGGCTCGGACGAATCGACGCTCAAAGCTCTTGAATCGCGCCCTGTATCAATGTCCTCGGTAGCTCAGCGCAGCATCCGCCGCTCCGGCGGTCTGGGGCGCATGAAGTCGATCCGAGAAGTCGCACGCGGTGCCCACGAGGCCAACAAGCGCTACACGCAGACATCGGCGCAGATGGGCGGCTCCAGCGCGGCACCACCAGTCCCGAGCGCCAACCTCAACAGCAACCTCATGCGGCGCAAGAGCACGAAGATGTTCGGCAACAAGATCGAGCAGATTCGGCCGGAGCGGGGCTCTATCAACGCCGCCATGGGGCTTACCACGATCCCGCAGGACAGCCTCCCGACGCAGGACACGCTGCCGAAGCGGCAGACGACGTTCCGGTGGTTCAAGGGCCAGCTCATCGGCAAGGGCACGTACGGGAGGGTGTACCTGGGCATGAACGCGACGACGGGCGAGTTCCTGGCCGTCAAGGAGGTCGAGGTCAACCCGCACGCGGCCAAGGGCGACCGAAACAAGATGCGCGAGATGGTGGCCGCGCTGGACCAGGAGATCGACACGATGCAGCACCTCGACCACGTCAACATCGTGCAGTACCTCGGGTGCGAGCGCAAGGAGACGAGCATCTCCATCTTCCTGGAGTACATCTCGGGCGGCTCCATCGGGTCGTGCCTCCGCAAGCACGGCAAGTTCGAGGAAAGTGTCGTGTCGTCGCTCACGCGGCAGACGCTGTCCGGGCTGGCCTACCTGCACAGGGAAGGGATCCTGCACCGCGACCTGAAGGCGGACAACATCCTCCTCGACCTGGACGGGACGTGCAAGATCTCCGACTTTGGCATCAGCAAGAAGACGGACAACATCTACGGCAACGACAAGAGCAACAGCATGCAAGGGTCCGTCTTCTGGATGGCGCCCGAGGTGATCCGGAGCCAGGGCGAAGGGTACTCCGCCAAGGTCGACATCTGGAGCCTGGGGTGCGTGGTGCTGGAGATGTTCGCCGGCCGGAGGCCCTGGAGCAAGGAGGAGGCTGTCGGCGCGATATACAAGATCGCCAACGGCGAGATGCCGCCCATCCCCGACGAGGTCCGGGAGACGATCAGTCCGCTGGCGATCGCTTTCATGCTGGACTGCTTTACTGTGTAAGTGCGCCCCGAGACCTAGGAGGCGGGAAGAGATGTGATGCTGATATACGAGAGACAGAAACCCGACTGAGCGGCCTACTGCCGATATGCTGCTCTCGCAGCACCCGTTCTGCGACCTGGATACGAATTATCCCAACTACAACTTTTTCGATACGGAGCTTTACGCTAAGATTCGGGGGACTTACTAGGAGTAGTCTTTCTAGTCCGGAGTAGGGCTCGATTGCCTGTCTGTTCATAATTGCTGGACTCGTTTTGTTGGGTTATGGGCTGGAGAGAGGCGAGACTGGTGCTTTGCCTGTTCTTTCACTTTTTGGATAGGATACCTTCACATAGCGGTGGGCGTGATGAACATTGAATGTTATTGGATTCCATGTTTTCTTCTCGGAGCATTTTACGAGGACCCCTGGAAACCAGACGATCTGCCTCGGAACGGACCACGCTGTGCATCGCATGCCGGAGCGGAGGTCATGCGGGTCATATGCCGGTTGAATATGTGTGTACAATGTGTGTAGGTCAGACGAATTTTGCGTGGCTTGCAGACTTTCTGGGAGTGTAGTCTCTTGCACTCGAGCAACTGTCTGCCGGTGGTTGACGCTGGATGGGCTCTCATCATCCCAGTCACCAAGGTCAATTGCGCACCGAATAATCCAACAAGTGTTCTCGTATTTGACTCGTAAAGCTGGCGGTCTGACAATGTCCTTTCATCCACTTTACAGGGTCCAGGATGGGACTCGCTAGCCCCTCCTTCCTGCCTCGGATTACGGCAAGGGAAGCTCCAGCTTCTAGTGCTAAGTATAGTGCTAGACTAGACCTAACTGCAAGACAAGCTCAAAGACACTTTCTCGCTCTCAAGATTTGATAAGGCCACAACCAACAAGGAGACCATGGATAATAGTGGACATCTGACTCTATCATTACAGTAAACGATCTAGATTCTAACCCGGAGGCAATTCTCTCTTCCTTTTCCCAAATCACGACCCAGCTATTGCCAAGCCGCTACTTGTCCAACCGCATCGACTGAGTCTTGGCATCTTCCAACTTTATCCTTCCTATTTGTCCGGACCAGTCGTTGCCTTCTCCAGACGTCTTGGCAAATGGCCGTCCCGTCGCATCTGGCCTGTTTCGGTTACTGCCTCCTCCGCCTCGTGATGAGACTGGATTACAGTGTTTTGCGGGGAGCTGGATAGCTGTCTTCATCTTCGCGAGGCAGTCCAGAGTGGCATTTTTCCAGTTTATCTATTGTTGTGCCTGTACAGTCTTGATCCTTCTTTTGTGACAGGCCGCATCTTGCGCAGTCGTCGGGTCCATCTCAGAAGCTGTGTCGCCGAGTGTTTGTGCGCTCTGTCTGTGCTCTCAGGGAACCCTGTATCCCAGCTCAAGTCCTGATCGCTCTCCTGCGCACCGCGGTGGACAACTCTCTTGGCTGCGTCAGTATCTCCTCAACGGATCTGACATCAGCCTCGTCTCCCGCAATGCGCCCATAGTTTCCGTCCTCGAGATAGCTTCCACCCCTCTCCCCCTCCTCAAGCGCCGCCCACGCGAGCGGCCACGGGCGCGCCGCCACGATGCCCCGGTTCAGGAGATACCGCGTCTTCCTGGTATCGGCCTTCATCATCCTCGTCCTGCTCTACCAAGTCGGTAGGAATTCGAATTGGGAGCCGACGGCGTCGCTGCCACACGGCGCGAAGGACAGGAGCGGGAAGAAAGAGACCAACATCAGACCGCCATCATATCAACCGCCGGGGAACGTCAAGCCCGAAAACCCGGCCGATTCTTACAGGGGCGCTTACCCCGACGAGCCACAGCGGCAGCCTCCCTCTCCTAAGAAGGAGCAGGACATCAAGATCCCGGTCTTGAAGGAGGACTACGGCTACAAGGACTATGCGCTGCCGCCGGTCACGGCCGTGAAGACGCCCGCGACTGCGGCGAAGAATACCGGGGCCAAGCTCGACAAGCCCGGCACATCGACGCCGAAGCCCGCAGCAGCAAAGCCTACCAGAGCCCCCGGCTTGGCCACAACCGAAGACGACGACACTGTGTTACCCGAGACCACCGCCACGCCAGTCGCGCCCACGATCCACTGGCAGAAGCAGACCGAATTCTTCCCCGTGCCCAGCGAATCCCTCATCCGCCTCCCGACCGGCAAGCCCAAGCCCATGCCGACGATCCAGGCCCTCTTCGCCCCGGAATCGCCCGCCGCCAAGGAGAAGCGCGAGCGCCGCCTGGCAAAAGTCAAGTCGGAGGCCGAGCGCGCGTGGCAGGGGTACAAGACGTACGCCTGGACGCACGACGAGGTGCGGCCCGTGAGCAAGAAGGCGCGCGACCCGTTCTGCGGGTGGGCGGCGACGCTGGTGGACGCGCTGGACACGCTGTGGATCATGGGGCTGAGGGACGAGTTCGACGATGCCGCGAAGGCGGTGGGGGAAATCGACTTCACGACCACGCCGTACCGGAGCGACATCCCCGTGTTCGAGACTATAATCCGGTATCTGGGCGGGCTGCTGGCCGCGTACGACGTGTCGGGCGGACACGGCGGGTCCTACAAGATCTTGCTGGACAAGGCGCTGGAGCTCGCCGAGATCCTGATGGGGGTGTTCGACACGCCCAACCGGATGCCGGTGCTGTACTACAACTGGAAGCCCGAGTATGCGTCGCAGCCGCATAGGGCGAACAGCGGCGCGAGTGTTGCGGAGCTGGGGAGTATGAGCATGGAGTTCACGCGGCTGGCGCAGTTGACGGGGCAGGATAGGTTTTATGATGCTGTTGCGCGCATCACGAATGCCTTTGAGGAGTGGCAGAACAGGGGCACAGCGTTGGATGGTATCTTTCCGCAGAACGTGGATGCGAGCGGGTGTAATCGGACGGCGCTGAACATCAAGTTGGCGGAAGAGAAGAGTGAGGCTGCGAAAGAGCAAGCTAGACTTGAGGCCGAGCTGGAGGAGGAGGAGGAGCCGGAGGGGTATAAACCTCGGAGTTCGGTGGAGGAGGAGGAGGTTACGGAGGGTGGGAAGTCCACAAGTGCGAAGAGTGGCAGTTCTGGAGCGGCTTATGATTCGCCTGCACTCGCACAGGAGAGAGCAAGCGCCCGGGAGCAAGCCAAACATCGCAAACGCAGCGTGGCTGCCACTTCCGAAGCACCGACAGTACCCCACTTGGTAGGTCGAGACAGCCACGCGGCCAGCCGGGCGGCACCCGTTAAGGCCAACGGCGCACTCTCAGAATGGGACTGCCCGGCCCAGGGCCTCGTGTCGGGCGGATACGGCGCCGACTCGTACAGCATGGGCGGTAGCCAGGACTCAGCATACGAGTACTTCCCCAAGCAGTATCTCCTCCTGGGCGGCCTCGAGCCAAAGTACCGCACCATGCACGAGAAGACGGTCAAGGCCGTCAAGAAGTACCTCCTCTACCGGCCCATGATCAAGGACGAGAGCCGCGACCTGCTGTTCTCTGCCATGGCGTACAGCTATGATGGCACGGACACCAGTCTCACGTACAACTACGAGGTCACGCACCTCACTTGCTTCTTGGGCGGCATGTTTGGTCTCGGCGGGAAGCTCTTTGGCAGCGAAGACGACGTGGAGATCGGCAAGAAGCTAGCGGACGGGTGCGCGTGGGCATACGAGGTTATGCCGACGGGGATTATGCCCGAGTCGTCGGTTGTGATGCCCTGCAAGAACGTGGACAAGTGCGAGTGGAATGAGACGGCGTGGTTCGAGAAGATAGACCCGAACCACTCGTGGAGGGAAGAGCAGATGGCGGATTATCTCGAGAGGCATAAGCTCTGGGAGGAAGAGGTGAGGAACCTGACGCAGGAGGCTGAGAAGCAGAAGAAGTCACCGGTCAAGGACTGGAGTGCGCTGGAGCAGGAACTCGAAGAGAAAGAGAAGAATTTGAGGCCGGTGAACGATACTTTACCCGGAGAGGACGGACCGGCCCCTCTTAAAGTCGGTACTGCCTCCAGCGAAGGGATGTATGACCTCCGCAGCGAGATGGACGAGGCATCCTCGGTGCACAAGCGCAGCGCCGGAGATGTCAGCGACAGCATCCTGGAGCGGAACCGCAAGACGATGGAGACCAACGAGGCGGTCAAGAAAGTCGACGAACAACTCGACTTCAACACGCCTTCGACGCACAGTACCGGCCACCACGACTACCTAGCCGCCGACGATAGCCAGACTCCTCTTAGCGACGACCTTGACCTCCCTATCGAGCCCATCGCGCCACAGACGCACGACGAGTATGTGGGAGAGAAGATCAAGAACGAGCGTCTCCCTCCCGGCTTCGTGTCGCTGAACGACAAGCGGTACATCCTCCGGTACGTTTTCCCTTGCTCCCCTCGCTCCTTTCCCTTCCCACACTAACTTGTTTCCCATCCAGCCCCGAAGCAATAGAATCGGTGTGGTACATGTACCGCATAACCGGCGACCCGATCTGGCAGGAGAAAGGGTGGCGCATGTTCGAGTCGGTCATCGCCGCGACCTCGGTCGGCGCCGGGCACAGCGCCATCGACGACGTGTCGTCCACGAAGCCGCCTACCTTCATGGACAACATGGAGAGTTTCTGGCTGGCCGAGACGCTCAAGTACTTCTACCTCTTGTTCGCCCCGCCGGACACAATAAGCCTGGACGAGTGGGTGTTCAACACGGAGGCGCATCCCTTCAGACGGCCGACTTAGAGAGGGGAGGTACCGAAGCTCCGAGTGCTGGAGCGCTGTGGTGATTTAGACTTGGACAAATGGGTAACGAGGGACTTGTTTGGGTACCGCGTCTTCTTGCTAATCATGTATGCATGGGTTTATGCGGCCTTGAATCTCTTGTCCTTCTGGCTGAGGACGATTCTGCCCTAGACGTATGGGTATTGGGCTGTGGAGACAAGGTACGCATCAGTATCAACAGCGGCGTTCGGGTGTAGCGGGCATTATTGTGTTGTATTGGAAACTAGCGAGTATAGTCTCTGGACATTCTACGGACTGAGTTGTTGACCGGCTACGTACAGTACATGTGGTATCCCATCTTTCCAGCGCTGAATTCTCGTTACCCATCATATCAAGACGGTAATATGAGCAGGACAAACTGCAAGATGCAAGACAGGTATCAACTGTATTCTCTTACTCAGGGAGGTACAGTTAGACATAGACCAACTCAAAATATCATTAACTCCGGACCCTGATGCTGCTTGCTTGTCGATGGGTGTGTCTGACGAGGAGATTTTCCTTTCCAACACAGCCATACAAACCATTGAATACATGAATCCCACATCCAGACAAACTTGACTCAAAACACACACGTCTCCTCACCGCCCTGGTATCTGACCAAGACGTGGTCTGACCGCCGCTCCGAAATCCCCAACAAAGTCTATAGTTGTCGTCATTATGCCTCCTTTCCTTTTCATGATCTCGTGTCAAACACCACCCCCCTCCCTCCCTCGTTCCGTTGCTCTCCCCCCTCAGTCCATAATCTGCGCCAACACCCTTATACTCAGTATCATAACCAGCAGCCCAATCGTAACGATGATCAGCAGCGTGAAGCTGAACCAGCCCATGACCATCGCACTGGTCCCCACGCCGCTCAGCACGCTCCCGTTGCCGAAGTCCTGGGCGATGATGCTCGCCGCCACCGAGGCCGTGTGCTGCCACAGCACGGACACGAGGATGAAGATGCTGGCGATGAAGATGATGGCCAGCGCGATCTGCGAGACGGGCCGCGAGGGGAAGGGCTTGACCTCGCGCTCGGACCCTTCCGAGTCCTCCTCCTCGTGCCAGCCCGGGAAGGTGGCGAGGAGGAGGAGGCAGATGAAGGCGAAGATGATTGCTATGATGCTTTACCACCACGTTCACATTAGTAAAACCGTTTCCCGGACAGTGAGTGTCTTAAGTCAGTGGCGGGGTGGCTTACATGAGATACGGAAAGACAATCATGTCCTTGAACTGGCTCGCCAGCCATATGAGGTTGAGCGGGTCCTGGTCGACCGACACCTGCGTGACCAGCGAGGTGGCGTTGTTGCTGCACAGCCAGCTGCCGCCGTCCGGGTTGACGCAGATGCCGAAGTAGCCGACGCGGGCCTGGAGCCGGGCGTTCCCCGCGATATTGGCGATGGCCGTGTTGACATTGTAGTCGACCTGGGCAGTGTCCGGGACGGCGACGTAGTGCTCGTAGTAGATGGACAGTAGGAAGATGTCGGGCATCAGCGGGGAGGAGGAGGAGCACCCCGCTAGGAGGAGGGCTAAATGTCGTCCGCTGTTAGTTTGGGGGAATGATTAGGATCGGGTCAAGGTGTGGTTGAGGGCTTACATAGTAATATTATGGCCACTGCTATGAGGATCATCAACACGTGGTGATAGCCCAGGAAGGGTACCCATCCTGTGAATAGTGTTAGTCTCGAAGTCCCGTCTCCTGTGCATTCCTGTCGTCGAGGTTTATGGGTCGAATTCCAGCAGCTGCCCTTCATGACAGACTGATCAACCCGAAATGACCCTGAGAAAGTGGCAATACATACGGTACCATCCTAATTGGAATCTTTCACCCGCCATCTCTGTGTATCTTCGTCTTCTTCCCTCTCTTCTTTATCCGCTAGCTTGACCCAGTCCCGTCCTCGGCCTCGCGCGCCGGAGTTGACGGTCGGGTTGAGAAGGAGCCGCCCCTGCAGCAGCGCTGGAATGTTGTAGAGTCTACCCTCTGGAGAATGAGACGTGGAGCTCGGGAAAGGAATGCGGGACGGGCGTTCCCTTGCGAAGCTGTCGTGGATTGTCTCGGGCGTGATCGATCGTGGTGGATTCTCAACGGCGGGAGGCTCTATACTTTGATGGTTAAGTGATCACCCAATGATAAAGGCAAGGGAGGTCACCAAGTAAGTAGTTCTTGATAGTGATACTTGTGAGAGATGTATCGTGTGACTGTTAAAGTAAGTAAATGAGATAGTGGTGTTGATGCAGGAATGCAAGACGTACTCGAGGATAACTATTGATGGTGCTAGAGGATAGTGTGTGTGTGCGAGAGAGAGACAAGAGACAAAAAACTGGATCTGCACGCAAGCGCAATTGACCCGACCTCCTTCAGGCGTCTTGCGAGATGATGCGTGGTGCCGTCGCCCAGCCACCGGTATTATTTACTTGGGCTGTGGTTGTCCGGGCAGCGGGCTTCGCTAATTGGGAGGGACAGGGGTCTTGCGCCGGGCGCTAAGTTTCAGTGGCTTGCGGCCAGAAAACGCGCCCCGCATCGGTCCGCTTTGCAGCTGGTTTGCGCCTGAACACGAGGCTGGACCCCTTGCAGGGTGACGTATTGGAATCAGGCCCCCGTACCAACGCTGGACATCGCTAATTCCCGGTCTCTTGTTCACGTGGGCTGACATCAGGGAGCTGCGTCTGGAAGACAGACTCCATACTTTACGTGAATACGCCGAGTACGCATCAAATTCATGGATAGAGGTAGACACTTACATGGCATGGCGTTCAGTCCTCCTCAAAGGAGGGTTGAATACGCCCCTCGTTCGGAATGTGAGGGCGGCCCGAACTCCGCGCGTATTTGTCATCCATGAGACGGCGGCAACTTTATAGACGAAGCCATCGCAACCAATGCACGATGGTTTATCCAACTTTCATCAGTACTGACTTCAACATAATCGTAATCTCTGATGAACTTTGTAAGAAGAGCTAGAATGACCAACTTCAAGATCGACGTTATCTCCGACCCCATCTGCCCATGGGTGAGCTCAACCGCCAATAAACCCATCTACCATCTAACGGACTAGGATACTAACACACGACCAGTGCTACGTGGGCAAGCATCGCCTCGAAAAGGCAATCTCCGCGTATAAAAACACCGTCCCCAACGGCGAGCAGGACACCTTCACCGTGACCTGGCACCCCTTCTACCTCGACCCCACCCTCCCCAAGCACGGCACACCCGCCGAGATCCACCTAGCCAACAAGTTCGGCGCCGAGAGGGCCAAGGTGATGAACGCCCGCCTGCAGCAGATGGGCGCCGCCGAGGGCCTACCCTTCAAGGCCAGGGGCGCCATCGGCCACACCCGCGACGCCCACCGGCTGCTGCAGCTGGCTAGGCAGAAGGGCCCGGACGTGCAGAACAAGGTTGTTGCGCAGCTGTTCCAGGCGCACATGGAGGAGGGCAAGGATATCACCTCGCATGACATGCTGGCCGAGGCCGCTGCCAAGTCCGGGATAGACAAGGACGAGGCGCAGAAGTGGCTGGCCGAGGGCAAGGGCGGGGATGCCGTTGACCGCGAGGTGCAGGAGGCGTATGCTAAGGGCGTTCAGGGGGTGCCGAACTTCACTGTGAACGGGAAGTATGTGCTCGAGGGAGCGCAGGATCCGGAGACGTTTGTGCAGGTGTTCCTGCGTGCTAAGGCTGAGGCGTAGGGAGTCGTTAATTCTGTTCAGGGACGATGCTTCCGAGAAAGCGGTGCACTTACAGTAGGTAGCAATGATTCCATCGTTACACTGGGTA
>Ga0209127_100149_pt1 | contig 25939 bp, 32 predicted proteins | sample LakSupMetagenome_FD_187469 | JGI IMG/M metagenome (GOLD analysis project Ga0209127, IMG submission 187469) | Freshwater microbial communities from Lake Superior, Canada - Sta WM archaea (SPAdes) (version 2) | ecosystem: Environmental > Aquatic > Freshwater > Lake | place: Lake Superior, Canada... | reverse complement strand
AGAAACCAATGAGGGCTCCTGGGATTGAAGCGCTAACGTTGTCTAGCGTTGCTCAGTTGGTGTGTGACAGGGATGTCGCAGGGCTGGGCATTTGAGAAGACATTCCTTCCAACAAACGTCAACTTTTGCCGAGTGTGTGTGTCTTCAAAACTCGAGGACACAAGCCATGATATTATGCCGGCTTATTTTCATCAGTGATGGTCACAACGATGGCTGCTGCTAGACTTAGCGGGCGGGGTTTCGGTCAGCGAAAGGCTGACGTACACAGTAGGCGAAGATTATATCCCTATTGTACGAAGTATTCATCTGCGGCTACCACAGTATGTCGATGTCTCCCGAGGTACTGTTGGTGTAGTGTTGAGTTAGGTGGGCCAAACAATGAACAATGCATATATACTTCGTACATCCTACCTGAATAATACTCCATGACTTGCGAGAATGATAACGCCTAGCAGTCGAGTCTAGTGCCTCACAGCATCATAAAGGCACATCTGGTGGTAAGCCGTGTCACTTGGTCGATGTTCACCATCGTATTTTGAAGGCCTGCGGGATGTATGGCACACCGGATCATCAGCGACGCATTGTATAAGTTGATACTCGAAAAGCAGAGTGAATGGCTGGCACCGACGTTTACAGTCGCGATACCAAGAATTGGTGCATGCTCAAAAGTGGGGCACTTTACGCGCACAATTATGGACGCGTTACAAGGTGTCGACGCGTTGTCGCGTCGCGCCTCCCTCCCAAGTTTAAGTGCTTCCGTCCCACTACTAAATTGACGGACAGTACTTTCCGCTTCGCCCATTGAACACCAAGCTTCGAAGCTCCTTCTCTCAAACAACCGTCCACGCTGCTCTTGCCTTACTGTTCAGTTATTGCAACGCATTTCAGGTTGTTCATTCCCCAAGCCAACATCGTAACTTCCGTCTATCAGAATGCCTGGAGCAATCATCTCTCGCCAACCGCGGGCCAGACGCGGAACGGCCGTCCAGCCCGCCCTCGCGGTTTCTTCCAGCATCACAGCCTTCACACGCGTTGCAAAGGTGCAACCTGTCGGCAAAGATGTAGCACAGAAGGTGTCAGCCAACGACGCACCACGAACGTCGGCAATCGAGATCGTCCTCTCGCGGAAGAGGAAGGCGGATAATGTCGTCGACTCCCAGGAAATCTCGGCAGCGGCAGAGGCGTCCAAGAAGCTGCGGCAGGAGGAAGTCAAAGCACCAGCGCCACGAATTGCCCCTCTGAAGAGAAGGAAGGCACCCACGAGCGACGACAAGGAGAACGCCGTCCCAGTCAAGGCTTCGACCATTGACAAGTTTCTCCTGCCAGCCAACACAGTTGCCCTGTCAACGAGCACGAGACCGACCCAGAAGCGTCGGCGGTCTTCGGATGCCGACTCAGAGCCTGCTGCCCTCCTCGAGCGGCTCAACATTCAGTCCTCTCCAGCACGCAAGCGGACGAGATTGCAGCCTGCTCAGACAAGGCAGGTTCTCGAGCGGCTACCCCAGGAGCTCCTCGAGCTACTTAGCCTCCACACGGCACTCCTCAAGTCCCTCACCCTTCAATACGCACACAATGGATCCAACGTCCCAGTCGACATCCGCTCCATTTGCCCGGGCGTGGCCCAGTCCTGGGGAAAGCGAAAGGTCACCTCGGAAGACATTCAACGCTGCGTAGGCGTGCTGGGCTGGTCGTCCAGCAGCCAACCCACCTCACCCTTGATCCTCTGCGACTACGGCCGCGGTAAGCTCTGCATCGAGCTGTCCCCCGAGGCCAGCTCAACCCACTTCGACGAGGAACTCCTGAATAAGACCTTCGAGGCCAACCTCCGCTCGCTGTGGTCCCTCCGCAAGGACTCGGACATCCCCACATTCATCACCGCCCTCCCAAAAGCGACCATGACAACCCGCGCCTCAGCCGTCCCCCTCCTCGTCAAAGGCCGCAACGCCCTCGACGCCCTCAAGTCCGACCTCGCCAAGCGCCAAGCCGAGAAGGAAGCCCGCGCCCAGGCCCTCCCCGTCCTCAACGCGGACGGCACCAAGATGAGCCTCCTCGACCGCATCAAGCACAAGGAGCTCGCCCTCTCGCAGTCCGCCGCGCCGCCCTCGCCCGCCGAGCTGCAGCGCCGGGCCGCGCTCCAGAGGGCGGAGGACGTGGCGGGCGTGATTGGCATGTTGACCATGGCCACCGCCGAGGGGAGGGCGCGCATCTCGTTTACCATGCCGGCGCTGCTGGTGAAGCTCAAGGACTCGCTGCGGACGCCGGTGAGCCAGGAAGACGGGGCCGCCTGTGTGAGGCTGCTGGCTGCGGAGGTGGCGCCGGAGTGGTTGAGGATCGTGACGATTGGGGGCAAGGAGAATGTGGTCATTCAGTGTGCTCTGCAGCCTTCCAAGGCGCTTGTTGGGCAGAGGGTTGGTGCGCTTCTGAAGTAGGACAAGGGTTTTATTTCACATTATTGTCTAGCATGGCAGGTAGAGCAATTGGTGGTCGGCTGGAACTGGAGTTTTGGGAACCCTTTGTTAGGATATGCATTGGTGTCAGGAGTTACTCTGGAGAGAAGGGACTTGGGTTTGTCAGTAGCTGGATAGTCTAGTCTGAATTCGAAGCATAATTTGGCTCGTTTCTCTGACTTCCATCCCGTGTGACCATATCGAGTCTTAAGCATGATGGGCGGCTACATTCTGATCTTAACAGCCATCATCGCTCAGTATCGCTGGATGAAGAACAGATACTCCAGCAGACCATAGATATCAAATTGGATGCAATTAGGAGCAGAAGAGAACACAAGATGCAGGCAGAAAGGTCAGTCTATTTTCGCCTTGCAGCACGTGTAATAATCATAACCTCATGAAGACCGCCCGTGCTAAAATGCAAACCAGCCATATCTACGGCCTCCTACCCGCAGGCGGTGCAGACGTCAGCGCCCCTGATTCGATATCGTCGCCATGCCTTGAGCGTCATATAAACCTCGCATGCCACGACCACAATCAATCAAAGTGGACCAAAGCACCAAATGCCTCAAGCAAACACATCCCGCATTCCCTTCGCAGCCACTTTCTGTGACGGTCAGGGACGAAAGAGCGGAATCAACATCTTCTCTTGCTCCCATAACACCCTTTACGCCTTCTTCTCGAACCGCGGCTTCCCGATGTCGGAGCCCCGGAGCTTGACGTTGAGCACCCGCTCCATGGCCGACAGCACCTTCTGGTCGGGCGCCGCGGTGCCGCGCTCGAAGTCGGCGACGATGGTGGGGGTGGTGTTGCACTTTGTTGCCAGCTCGCGCTGCGTCAGTGCCTTGGGCTGGAACCTGGCGCGCGCCTCCATGATGGCGTTGCCGACCTCCTTGCCCACCGTCTTGGGCTTGACGATGTCGTCTGACCGGTCGACCTTTGTGAGGCGCTGGCCTTCCACGCCGGACTTGACGGCCTGTATGATCGGACGCATGTCAGTATGAGGGCGTACCGAGATGGCGATGTGGGGAGGTTAGAATGACGTACAGGATTGCCGGTGGAGTACTTCTTCTCTGTGGCCATGACCGAACCGCTTCGTTGAGCGGCGTTGAGGGCGCTCTTTCCACGCACAACGGTCTCGCGCATGCCGCCGGGGCCGCGAGCCTTGCTCCCGATCTTGGTGACGGTATCCCAATCGTCAGACATATTGATGGTGGTCGTTGGTTGCTGGAGCCTAGGGCGGTGTAGTTGTGTTCGTGGGATCCAAGATTGAGCGTCGAGCGACGAATTCGTTTGTTAATTATGCCGAGTCAAAGGTAGAAGAGTTGAAGTATTGATCTAGTTGCGAGGCTTGGGCGGTGAATTGCTATTGTCGTTGGCAAATGTTTAAATTCAAAGAGACGGGAAGAGGCAACATTCGGCGGAACGTGATGGTTGGTCGTGGAATTCGGAATCTGGTGGCTCTGGACCCATCAATGACTCAATCGGGGAAGAAGCAGCGGCAAGGCTGGCTGTCCCGGAGTAACGCCGCAGCGCCACTCGGAGGCCTTCTGGGGCTGAGTGTGGGTCTCAAACTTTGCTCCGTGGCTGGTGTCTCGGACTCGAGAGCGTTCGGGTCACTGAGTAAGCCGACCGGGCTTCTGGCACGACGCATTGGCTTCAGTGCAATCGTCTTGCGCTGGATTGGGGAACTATTTCTTCTCTCAAAAGAATCAGTTGGCCTTTCACGGAGTATCCTGACTTCTTGTCGGACTTTGGACGCCCTTCGACGTTTCTCTGCTGGGCAGCCTGGCATATTGTTCTGTCCTTCTTCACGTGTGGTGTCCATGGACAGACAGTCCCGGGAAATGAAATCGCGTGGGTCGACACTCATGAAGGACTCTTCCCTGGCTCTGAGACTTCCACTTATCAGGCATACGAGTCCGTCTGCATGGATTGATACAAGAAGGACCGAAACCCCGAAGCTCCTTTTTGTCAATATGGAGCTGTACGGCCTGAGACTCGCGATCGGACAACCTGGCATGGATCAGCTCCAGCAGCATCAACTGGCCCGAGCGGACACGGACCCCCTGGGCCAACTGAGGCGGCCCAACTGATGTCCTCCACTATCACCAGTAACTACATGATATATCGGCCTGCAGTGTTGCACGTTGATCAGTTCGGTTGAGGGCCCGGGCGGATTGTGTTTCTGCAGGAAAACTGATCATACCATGATGGACAACCTCGGGGATTCGGCGGTATCATACAATCCTGTTGAATACTTCAGGCACATATTCCAAATAGGACACTGGCCGGGCCGTCACAGCGGATTGCGCGCTGAAAGGAGAGAATATGCTGGGCTGGCTGTGATAAGACCGAGATACCTTATCCAAGGTATAGACGTATAGGTAGGGGCCTGCGACAAATGTTCACTGAAGCTACCTACACTGGCTACTATCGCTCGGGGCGATACCGGCAGCTGGGCAGGCTAATGCATGTCAGTGGAACTAGGTGATGTCTGAGGGTTGTGGGAATTCCAAATAAATGCCTTTCGTTTTTGACAAGTGACAAATTTCCAATCACCGAGGGTCCAACACCTACCTAGCTACTTCCGAATCCAAGCTCGAAGTAGCGAACATGGGTCCCACGCTATCATGACGGAGAGTCGGCGTCTGGTCTATATCGACGCTGCGCTGCAGCTGAGCATGTCGAATTTGATCTCCCGAACACGGCCTTGCAGCTCAAGCACTGGACCTGGCAAGCTTGCCCCGCCTCACAGAGCTTCGAAGGAGGGGTAGTGCTTCAGTGGGATGCGCATCGGGCACTACACGTGTAAGTCTATTAGGTCGCTAATCTAGTCTACTTGATGATACGTGGAACCAAGTGCATAAAGCCTAAGTCTAGGGTAAGGTACCACAGTAAGGTAGGTAGAGCATCTGGAAGTCAGCGCACTTTTAGTGGTAGGGTGCCCGCCAGCATTGGGTCCGGATCTGAAATCCCCCGAGTGCACCGTAAGAGAGAGCAGCATTGTGTGACGCTTACACATAGCTCGAGCAGTAAGGTAGTGTTTCCGAAGCAGCTGATGGGCAGAGCTAATAAGAGCTTACACTCCTCAAAGGCTTCCAGTCCCACCACGGTATGAGCGGGTACGATCCTGCAGCTATCCCGATCAATGAAGCATGACAAAAACGAGTCCTTGAAGCTGCTCTTCCACCCCAACTTTGAAATCCTAGTAGAGGAATGTGGATGATGGATGTACAGTAAGGGGCCCAGTCACGGACGGTACAGGGTAGTCATAACGCATTGGCGCTTATCGTGCACAGTAGCTTCGTAGGTAGCAGATCGGCGCCCTTGAGCTTCGGTATTCCATATTGTTCTGAGCATTGGTTATAAAAAGCCGAACCTCCTCCCAAACACCTTCTGTTACTCGACTGCCAAACAACAAGAACTTCCGAGCCAACCAATCTTCCAAACCCCAGCTTGCAATTCATATATCCCTGCTGTGCGCCTATCATACCACCTTGCACAACCACAAGCTTATTACCTTCCCCGTACCACCACCAATCACCCCAAGATGCCTCTCACGGGCCACTGCCTCTGCAAAGCCGTCACCTACAAGGCTGACGTCGACGCTCCCCTCATTACCGGCTACGACCACTGCGACGACTGCCAGCGCCAGACCGGCTCAACCTACTGTAAGCTTCCCCATCCCATGATGAATCCAACCTTTTGTTTTGTTTTCTCCCACTGCAATCTGAAATCTTGAACCCCATGCCATCCGGGAACCCCGCAATCCCAATCGAAATCCATCCAAACGTCATCAGTCAAGCTAACCCCACACTCTCCCGCGCCCCCTCTAGCCCTCGTCTGCGTCGTCCCCAAGGACAAGCTCACCATCAACGGCCCCGTCAAGAAGTACGAGGGCAAGGGCAGCTCCGGCAAGAGCGTCTGGCGCCTCTTCTGCTCCGAGTGCGGCTCCCCGATCGCCCACGACCCGGACGCGGCGCCCGAGATCATCGCCATCAAGGGCGGCACGCTCGACAGCGAGATCAAGAAGACGCTCAAGCCCGACACCGAGATCTGGACCGTCGGCAAGCTGCCGTTCTGCCAGGAGAGCCTGGCCCACCCCTTCGAGCATATGCCGCAGTAGATTGGACGACAGGGCTGGATGGAGCGTGGAACTGTTGCATAAGCGGGGGGTGGGTTTGAGTTCGGGATTGGGGCGGGGGCATGGCATGAATGGTTGGGTTATGACGAGAACTGGGATGTGGAGAGGAGGCTTGTAGGCTGTGAGCCTCGTTGGCGTTGTTGAACCGCATGGAGGAGTATCACTACACAGTAGTGATAGTAGTTTTCCACTCGTGAATCCTCTCGCTTTACTAATTCCTCGCTACTACCGCGTCAGACTGTGCCTCTGCCAAAGTATCTGACATGATTCGGGTGACTATCTCATTAAACTCATTAACACACGTTTGACCGAAGTCTTGACAGACGCACCGTATTGCCCAACCAAAATCTACACTGAGCCTGCTCACCCTCCATATCTCCCGCGGTCTTAGGATCCTCAAAGAGCAATAGCAACCACACCGAGCATCACAATCGAGCCGAGAATACCAGTCCAGGACTTCGCCATGGCCGTTGCAGCCGCATTCGGCTTCGTCGTGGTCGAGGCAGAAGGACTGGCTGATCCCGATGGCCCAGCTGTCGGTTTCGTGCCGGGATTCGCTCCCCCACCGCTAGAAGTAGACTGAGACCCAGCCCCCGACCCTCCAGTTGTTCCAGATTTTCCAGCCGTGCCAGAGTTACTAGGTGCAGGCGCCGAGCGCGTAGTCGTAGCCGTCGCCCCGGCGGCACTGCCCGTGATCGCACCCGGGCCCTGACGTTCAGATGCCGTGTAGTAGAGACTCACGGCAGTCGAGCTAGGGGCCCTATCCGAGCTGACCGTGCCTCCCGTAGTCGGCACCGGAAACGTCCCCTGAATTGTCGAGAAGTAGTCGGCAAACGTGGCCGAGGGCGTAGCGGCGCCGCAGAAGGAAGAGGACGCGGCGGAGATGATGCCGGCGTACTGCGCGACCTCGCGGTGCGCAGGCCGTGGTAGAAGAGGCAGTCCTGGCAGGCGGGCCACTCGGCGAAGTAGCTGCCGCCACACATGCACTGCTGGTGGGCGGCGAGGTAGATTGGGTCGGTGCCATTGGGCATGCACAGGGTCTCGATGGTCTCGATCTCGACGCAGGGCGGGACGGTGTCTGTCGGGTTTTTGGTGGCCGGCTTGCAGACTGCGTCGATGTAGTCTCGCGCGAAGATGGGGGTGTGAGCGAAGGCAAAGGGCGTGAGGGTGGTGAGAAGCAAGAGAGCGGCGCGGTCCATCTTGGCTTAGGGGAAATGCGTGATGTCGCGAGATGAAAAGGCAGATGGTGAGTAGACGCAGTTCGGTGAGTGAGCCTAACGGAGGACCTTATGTCTGGTTCTTTAACGAGCAGCACAAGGACGTGATGAGCTTGACACGAACGAGTGAAAGGAGTACTGGCTGAATTGTGTTGAAGAGACGGGCAGAACAGCAGCGCAAGAACATAATATGAATTTTGAGCACTCAACGTTCTGCCAGAAATATCCAATATCCGGCATAAACATCCAATCCGACCTGCCGCAAGCAGACTTCTGCTGCGTTCTTGTGACTTCCTCTGTTGGTCAGCTTCCCCAGCGAGGGGAAGGGATGGCCACTAGCCTAATAGGTGTTACGCATGGTGAAGGCACAGTGCTGTGCCGCACTAACGGCATGCCAACCGAGATGCTGACAACGAAGGCATCGTGAAGGCAAAGCGTCTTGGTGCTCCGGTGACGATCGCTGATTGGTGCCCCTGAACACTCCGGCCATCGTTCGCGTGCTTGCCTCTTATTATCCGTAATGATGTCTGCGAGGAAAAGCACACCACCCCAGAGCAATCTGGTCCCTCTGAATTACGTGAGAGATCATGGAAATCCAGTCCTGACTGCACAATTTGATCCATGCTAGTGAGGCTCACACGGAAGAAAGAGACTGATGTTTGGTGCCTGCCCGACTGTTATGCTACTTGGTGTGACATTGTCAACGCCAACAGTCTAAGAGCCCGGCAGGGTTCGAACTCAGCCAAGGAGGGCGAGAAAGCGATCGTAGAAGGAAGAGGCGCCTGAGGAAGCTAGGAAATTGGCAGATGTATATATAAGAGTCGGCGGTTGATGCACCTTGATGGACAGTTCCACGTCACTGCCAAGGCCGGCCGCCTGAGCGAACCCGGCTTCAGACCAGTGTGTCCGGCCCCGCTATCACCCGGCCGCGTCTCCGGCCATGCAACTCCGGCCCCTGTCGTGCAGCATACTGTGTGAGGAGTACCTAAGGCAAGTTTGAAGAGAGTCAAGTCGCAAATGTAGCGCTTCACGTAGGTTCTTTCCTGTTGACACGTGGTTTGGCGGATGTGCCGTTCATGACTGGCTCCTAAGGCCAAGAGAAGGCCCCGGCGCTCGAGCTGTTTCAAGGTAAGTCTAGTGCTAGTGCTAGAAATTGAGACGGGAGAAGACTACACTACATCCTACATGTGAAACTCAGCGCGGTTCGCAGCCACCTAGTACATGTGCTTCCATTCCGTTCCTGTTGAGCTCCGTGGAGTCCGTATTCCTCGAACTGTACAGTGCCGGCGCGGTTGGGGGATTCAGTCTCAAGTCGACGTTGTGTCAGACTATGTAGAAGGGTGACAATACATGGCATGCACACCAAGGGGGCCACGGATGGTGTTGGAGGATAACTACATAATCGACGCAGAATGAGGCTGTCGATAGCAGTCTTCCCTTTCCAGATGCCGTTTGTTCCAAAACCTCTCTGTTTGCGAAAAAGTCGCAAACCGCACCTTGTCGATCGGTGGTCACTGTACACTCCCTGTCACGAGCAGGCCCCGAGTCTCGTAAGATAAGGCCAGAAAGGATGCCATCCAACAAGAACCGTCTGTACATTGCTCTTTACCCTAGCGGGATTCAAGGGGACGAGGTCAAAGGGTGTGTTGTCCGCCCAAGCATGGTCCCTGCCCCCAGCATCCCCCAAGATGGCTCCTTTGCTCATGACCACTCCATAGATATCAATGGGGCTTCATCGTCGGCCCAAAGAAAGAGAAGAACACACCAGTGCAAGGCACGCGCTACCAGATCAGGAATTTGCCAACAAAGGGCTACAAGTACGGCCAATGGATCTACGAGCCCTACCTCCTGTCCGATGTCCAGGAAAGCATAGATCCCCTTGGACGCATCCTCACCGGCAAGATCGAGGACGAGCAGCGCCTCGCCACTATCATCAAGTCGATCCCTGTGGTTCAGCACGATCCGGAGTATTGGTGCCGGCCATGGGTAGCCGAAGTCCAGAAGGCCCTGGCCTAGGACGGAAAGACGATGGGCACCGCGGAGCTCGAGTTCGCGAAAAGATCGAACCGGCGGCCCACGAGTATGTGGGGATGAAGAGGGCCGCTGGGAGGTATAGGGCTGAGCATACGAAGTGTTTCGCCGGTGAGAGCTCTGGTACGAGAAGGAAAGGAAGACAAACAAGCTTCCTGTAACTCCGCCAAAACCGACGTGGGACATGCTTCCAAGAAGGGAGGTCTTTGCTTGATCGAAAGGCGTGTCGTTGGGTCTGCTCTTAGTAGTTTTGCGGCGTTCCGTCTAACTATATAATAGGCGTAGTGTCGAAGGCCGAACGCAATGACTATTGCTGATGGCGCGTTTTCAGGGAGTTGTTGGCGTTATGCCGTCTTATCGTCTTATCGTCTTACTGTCCGATTGTCTTATTGCCTTACTATCTTGTCACTCTGGAATGATACCTGCGGAGACAAGACGTGCATGCAGCAAGGCAGACTGGTTGCATCTGACTGGGAGTAAAACCATCTTCATAAGTCGGCAGAGAGTTACCTAGTCACTCGACCAGACAGCAGACACAGATTGGTAAGGCATCCTTTGGAAGCAATCTACTGGACAATGACATGATCGATCAACTCCATAGGTGGTGTATAGGTGGTGTATAGGTGGTAAGAGATGGATTGGCAAGGAAATATGGAGAGATAGAGAGGGGAACTCGAGTGGAACGAAGGGTTAAAGGAGGCGAGGAAAGCATCAGAAGTCTCCCCACCACTTCTGTCGTCTGACTTCCATCAACAGCTCGTCAGGATAGGGCTGCAGAGACTTGGGGATCAAGTCTTGCCATCCCAGCCGGATACGGTTCCCGTATCACGCGGAAGTGTACTCCCAATACTGGGGATACCACCCGGATGTCTCCCAGTCAATGATGCCCGTGATCTTGTCGCCTTCGACGAGTACGTTGGACGCGCTGAGGTCTCCGTGTGTGAATACAGGGGGAGGCCAGGGCCCGTCCTGCTGGGGTATCGTTTCCCTCAACGCAGCATCCTCCTCGACGTTGAGGTTGACTAGGTCATCAGCCGGCTTGAAGTCATCTCTGAGCCACGGGTGGAATTCCTGGATTGCCTTGAACGGTCCCATCCGCGGGCGACAGTGGGGGATTGTACTGTCACGCAGAGAGCCTCCGACACAGCTCTGGACCCCGGCACCGGGAGGAGGCCGCAGCGCCCTCAACTCGTCCAACATGCGCCGTAGCTGTTTGCAGATACTCTCCAATTCGGTTTCCGATAGTGTCTTTCAAAGCTTTGGTATGCCTTTGCCAGGAAGGCGTTCCATCACAATGTAGGCTCGGTTCTTGTGGAGGAATGAGCAGTAGACGCGCGGTACCGGAATAGAAGTGTTCTGCGCAACGAACTGCATAGTAGCGCCTTCTGTGAGGTGGACGTATGGACCGGTTTTGACGATCAGGCGCTTTGAGAGAAGTAGACAGCCGCCATCGTATCGCGTATAGGTGCAACATACCCAAGGCTTTGCACTTGAACAGCACCCATGAGCGGCGGAAGAACGTATTGTTATGGCCAGGTGTTCAGTCGCTTGGTGCTGAGTAGCACCATTGTTGGGAGGGGTACATATGGAGGGGCAACAACTGGCTGCATGTTGAGTCGATGCGTGAAAGAAAATGCAGGCGAAACGGACGCAAATCTGTTCAGGAGTGAGAGAATATAGACAGCACAGGACCACGGCCCTTGTAGGGCTCTTTTACTGTAGGTAGTTCTTGGACGGTCACGAATAGTGGTGCCACTCAAGTGGACCGTCGTGATAACGGTAGCAATGACGCGACACTCATCACAGAGGCGTAGCACAACGAGTCGCACTTGAATATAGGACGAAGAAGGACGGACAATCGAGCCGGACCAGAGTTCTGCTGCAGCGAGATTCAGACGGGTTGGGACTTGGGTTGCAAGTTAAGCCGGTGATAAGCCGCCGATAAGACTTGTTGACGATGACAGATTGCGATAAGCGACAAAGGAGACACCTCCCGGCTCTGCATCTGCATCCTGACCTTGTAACCACCACGCCGCCGCGTTTTCTCCCTATCCAGACCCAGTATCTCTCGTGCGATGCCGTAACCCAAGCCTGCCAGCATGTCCAACCTCCTCTCCCTAATAGGGTGGACATTCCTCCCCAATGTAAGCTCCTCTTCCCTCTCCTTCGCACACAAGTGACACCATTCTAACGTCCCGCCCTCCAGCTGGTAACAGGCTGGGTCCAAACAATCTACTACGGCATCTCCATCCGCGCCGGCGACCCCAAACCCCGGCCCGGCACCCCCCGCTTCGCCGAGCACAGGCGGCGCATCCACATCCTCGTCGTATCCCTCTACCTCCTCTACACCATCTACGAAGCCGACCACGACCTCCGGCGGCAGGGGTCCTTCTACTCGGACCTGGGCGTCTCCCTCGACGCGTCGGACCGCGACATCAAGTCCCGCTTCCGCCGGCTCGCGGCCGTCCACCACCCGGACAAGGCGGCGACCGGCCGGGACGCCGACAGCGTCAACGCCTACTTCGTCCACCTCAAGACGGCGAGCGACACCCTCCTCGACCCGGCGAGGCGGTTCGCGTACGAGCGCTTCGGCCCGGACGTCGTGCAGTGGGCGAGCCAGGGCCGGTGCGTGACGGTGCGCGACTTCGTCGTCCGGGGCGCGCAGATGCTGGTGCCGTACTACGCCGTCGCGGCAGCGGTCATGTACGCGCTGGGCCTGTTCGGGTACCTCGACTGGGCGCGCCACGAGCGGTGGCTCGTGCTGGGGATCATGTTTGTGTTCGAGCTGAACACGGTCATGCGGCCCGGCCGGCCGGCGCTGTTCGAGAAGGTGGTCGATCCGGTGTTGCGGCTGTACGGACAGACGGCGGCGTATCTCCCGTTTCAGATCATCGCGCTGGCGAGGAAGCTGTGCGTTACCATCTACGTGGCGCTGTCGCAGGTCGGGCCGCTGATAGGGGCGGATACGTCGACTGGGCAGATTGTGGTGGGCGGGAAGAAGGGGGGGAATGAGGAGGTGTTGCTGCGGCAGAATCTGGATAGGTTGGAGGGTGCGGCTAAGGCGCTGGATGCGGACGCGGCACGGCTGCTGGAGATGGAGATGGCGCCGTTTGCGGGCGATCAACAGGTCGTGCAGAGCATGAAGGGCAAGATGAAGGAGTGGCTTGTCCAGAATACGATCAGGGCGGACCCGATGGTAAGGGATGCCCTGGGGAGGGCATTCCAGAGGAGAAGAGCGGATGCGCCTGCTGGAGCTAGGGGAACCCGATAGGACCTCAGTAGTTGACTGAAACGACTCCTTGTATCAACTCCGTGAACTCCGTACAGTCAAGTCAGTGCGGCCTAGCTTTGACGCTGATACCTAGTTTCGATCCTTCAACTTGCCTATGACGGTGTAAAACCCAATAGGAGATGTCAAGCACGACGGCCAGAGCAGACGAACAATGCGAAATCCGACTTAACAGTTGTACAAAAAAATCACCCGCCGGCCCTGGGCCAAGAACAGAGGCGGTAGAGAGTTGCTCCTCGTAACAGAAACATGTAAACATACAGGCATATCGCAAGCTAACTCCTAGAACGCCGTTGGGAAGCAGTGTTAGAGGCGGAAGCAGGAGGGCTGTCGGATCGAACAAGCCGCGAGAAGTCCCGTGGCTCGTTGTGTGGTACGAACTCCATGGGCGAGACGACGGCCCCCATGCTCCCGTTAAAAGAAGACTCCGTGACAGCAGTGGACACGCGACGAAATTCGCCGCTCCCAATGCCGACGCCACGCGAAGAAGTCCGAGGGCGCGAAAAGGGGCTTGGGCTTGTCAGAATCTCCCTGGAATCTGAAGGCAAGGATGCCGTCAAAGGTCGTAGAGACTGCGTTGATTCGTTACGGACACGATCAAGAGGAGAGCTGCGAGCATGCTAGGCCTCGCCTCGCCCCAGATCACGGCCAGAGGCGACCGCCGTGCCGCCACCAGACTGTTTGTTCCCGGCGGGAACGTTGTTCCAAGACAGGTATGTGTGGTCGCCAAGTTTCCTGCAGAGCACAAGTCAGCATACGGTACCGAGCCCAAGGAAGCTAGCGACAGATCATACCTGGGCTTGATCAAGTGAGAGGCGGTGAATATCACGCCGAGCACGATGCAGATGCCTCCAACGACAATATAAGCGATGCCAAGGAAGGGATTGCGTCCGCCCATGACGGTCCTAGTGGAGATGACAATGGACTTGGTGCCCGCATATACGTCAGACGGGAAATCTGTTGACAATGTTAGTGTCGTGAGCCTCCAGTGGGAGCCTGTAACTCGTTTCCACTCACTGTTCAGGATTTCAACGTGATACCTGCCCGCCGTCATCGTTTCGTTGTCGTTGCGCTGGTATAGTTTGCTGAAGTCGGGGAGACCTGCAGTCCGCATCCATACCATGAACGCCTCCCACGAAGAAAGATCCGGCGGCCCGTTGGTCTCGGTGTACCCATGGGGATACCTCTCGCGCCAGTTGGGCGGCGGGACTATCTGTGAGATGTTGTACTTCGTCTTGCCGTAGAGCTTCTTGTCGGACGACCAGGCAATTCCGGAGTCGTTGGTCATCACGTACGTCTTGTTGTCGCCCGACTGCGTGTTGAGCATGACCGGACTGCTGAACGTGTCGTTAAACATGGAGTTCGCAATCAGACCGCAGGGGTAGATGGGTCGAGGATCTATGTTGGTCGATAGATCGTGCGTGAGAGGATCGCAGTCGGAGCCGTTGATGGTAGAAGCATCGACGGCATCTCCCTTCAGCTGCTTGTCGAGGAAGCTGCGCACGTAGCGGCGATGGTTCTGGTAGAAGGCTGTAAGATGGTAGTAGAATAGCACCGGCGGCCCCATATCCTCGGGGATCGAGAACTCGAGGGTGCAGAGGGGATATTCCTTGGTGACGCCGTCGTACGTGACGCTCTTGTTTGTGACCTTCCACTGCGGAGGCAACCATGTGGTGTAGTTCTTGAACGCCGAGTGGACATTGTCAGAAGGCATCGTCGTGAGCTCGCTAGTCGCATCCTTGTAGCACGTCGTATAGTCGAGTCGGATCTCTTGAACCTGGCAGGCAGAGACACGATTAACATCCAAGGACGCCATCGCTATAGTCGCTAAGATTGGAGGCTCACCTTCGAGCTCGCGTATAGAAGCAGCCCACCTATTGGCGCAAAGATGATTCCGATTGTGAAGAACAGCGGGAGCACAGTCTTGGGTGTCAATATCGGCCTGTACCAACGTCAGCCTGGTGCCATCGAGGCCCCGGATCACGGATGGGATGGCGAGGCGAAGGGACGACGTACTGCCATGCCTTTAATCTCTGCTGCCGGAATGCGGTATCTGTTTGGAGACGGACAGGTCAGCTCTGCTTCCAACCGCACTGGATCGCGGCCTTGCCGGAGTGGCCGCCGGTATGTCCCTTACTTGCTGGCCTCCTGCTCTTCTTCTTCTCTTGCTTGTTGGGACCGGAGTCCTGGGATGAGATGGAATCGGCGCGATCCTCTCCTCTCGGAGTCTCGGCCATCGCGTATGCTGTCGAGGATGGCTTAACCGGGGGAACTCAGCGAGAAGGGGTGGGTGTGCAATCGAAATCGTTAGAATTGTTTAGCCGTCGACACAAAGTTAAGTTGATACGAATGTCCGGTCCCTTGTTGCCAGGCGGATCCCTAGTACGTACCTTCGTAACCACGGCCGCTGTGGCTTAGACTAGACTGAGTTTGACGCTAGCTGAGTAAGGCTGAGCGGCTATTGTAAACGATGAAATCCTCCATCTGGCCAGTGCACGCTGGACGCTTCCCACGTGATGTGCTAGGCCACGTGACATCACCCAAACGTTGGACTCTGGAGGGGAGCAACAATCTTCAGCCTTGGTACCGGTACTTCTATTGTTACTATGACATTTTTTTTTTTTTTTTTTCAATTGCGATGTGATTGCACAAAGCTGATTGTTGGAGCTTGAACTACAGCATCATCAAGCGGCGTCCGTGGATCGTCGGGTCAGCAAACGGTGCCCTTGCGTAGCTGGAATGCGAATTCATTCTAATCATGCCAAACCGATTGGAAGTGGTAGTGATCACCATTGCGGGGTCCCAGCATGATGCAACCGATACCGCTCCAGCAGATGAGCAGATGCGATATTGCACGAGAGACCGTGTTACCAGAGTCAACTCGTTGCAGATAGAGACATGAGAAGCTTAAATCATCTACTTTAATGAGACGCTCGTGTCAACACCCGTCGTTCAGATTGCTGGCGGTCGACGATTTGATCACGGGGCACCTCACTGTTGTTGGCGGCTATTCGTGCGATGATGCAAACAGGTGTGCTCAAAGTTAGCGTCCCTGCAGAGAAGCTCGAGAACATCTGCTCGAGCGGGGTGCGCAGGGACACTCTGCAATCTGTGCGCCTTCTAGAAACGTTCCACAGCCGTAGAAAGCAAGAGGTTGTCTGGCGGGGGAGGGGAAGAGCTGCCAGGGTCCTGCTGGTTGCGACCATGGATGATGGAAGTCCTGCTCCCCACTCTGTTGATGGACCATGCCGATAGCACTCGCCAAAGCTCCGTCTCTCTCATCTCCGAATTCCAACCAGTTTGCTCCCTCACTTTTCATCGCTCTTTGCGCATTGAGCTCTGTATCGACTGAAGTCTCAGCTTCTTTATCGTTTCTCGCCATATTTGCGACACCCAGGACTAGGAAGTCCCAGATCTGTACGTCAGGGCGCTGCTCTTGTGACAGTTGACTGTTATCTGCTCCTTCCGAAGCTCACTTGCAGTTGGAACACGCCCCCTCAGGCTGCATCCACACCACCAAGCAGAACATCTCAAGCTCCCGTTCTCCCTCAACGTTGCCAGACATTGCCCTTGCCTTGTGGTCAGTACTGTTTCTCTCTCTCAAGATCACAGGTAGACACCTCGCCACGAGGACCCTTGACATCGCTTGCCATATCTCCCCGCTGTGGCCGATATCCGTAACCTGATTTATCTTCATCAACTGCATCACTCTATTCTGTATATCCCTTGGCAACCGCAGCCCTTTTTTTTTTTTTAATGTTTTTTAAACACGCCTCTCTGTCTCTGTTTCTTTGTTGCCGTTTCTACTGCACTCCCTATTCTCTGAGCTGAATATCTGCTCACACCTGCGGAACAAAACAGACGGCGACTCCGCGCATGCTGATACCAGCTTCCTCGCCATTATCATGTAAGAGAACGATATCTGACTGGTCTTGGCCCCCTCCTGTCCATTCCTTACACGCCGCACTATCATGTGTGCTACACCTTGGCCCAAGGCGGAGCGGCTCCGTACAAGGCTTCTGTCCTGTCTGGGGGTCGCCGTGGCTGGAGATGTGCCTCGTTATTTGCGTTGCCATATGCACGCTCCCTCCCAGTGACGTGACCGGCTTGCCCCTTTTCCTCATACGCATACTGCTTGCGATGCATTGATATCGTCGCGTCTGTCATATATCTGCTGCGTTCCTTTGGGTCTCCTATATTCGCTAACAGCGTTGGTGCAGTAGCCGGGGCGCTTCTCGAGACAAAGAGCCCGAGTAACTAGGTACCGCATCACCCCAAGCAACCGCACACGTCCGTATCCCCTTTACTCTTCCTTCCAACACAAAGAACAGGGGCCACTCCAGCATCCGTTCTAGCCCGCTAGCCCTGCTGCTTTCACGGATATAAAACCCCGTGTCTCTCTGCCAGAAGCTTACCAGAAGGAAATAGCAGCTCTCGATCTACAAGTCATCACATCAAAACCCCCCCCGATATTCTACAATTCTGCGCCGACTACATCCTCAAGCGCCTAGCCTCCGAACGGCAATCTCTGCTTGCATCACAGACCCGCGAAGCGTTCGCTAGATCTGCAAAGCATCCGCTTGATCTGCAAAGCATCTGCCCTCCGACATGTCGAACCCGAGTTTCACAAGCCCTTTTGGGGCGAACTCCAACCCGTTTGGCGGCAGCAGGCTCGACGCAGGAGGCATGCAGAAGGTGATTGAGGAGGAGAATGATATAGTCACATCGCCGACAACCCCGAACTTTGGCACCAAGTCGGGGCCGCCTTTCAAGGGGCCCTTTGGAGGGTTCGGCGGAGATAGTGCGATGGACGGACCACCCTCGGCCCTTAGGAGCCCGCCCAACCCAGAGTCTTACCCAGCGCAGTATAACTTCAACCGTCGCACATCGGTCTCGGCCGAATCGCTCAAGCCGGCAGCGGACACTGATGACAGCTGGACGCCTCCCTTTCACCCCAAGACTCCCGAGCAGCTGGAGAGACTGAAGAAGGCAATAGAAGGCAACTTCCTCTTTAGCCACCTGGAGGAGGATCAGAACAACCTGATTCTCGGAGCATTACAAGAGAAGCTGATACCTGCAAAGGATATAAAGGTAAGATCACCTTCCACTTCCCCGGTTATTTGTAAGGAGACTATGCGCACGTCTGGTGGGAGGCACTAACGCCATGCTAGGTCATTACACAAGGTGACGCCGGCGACTACTTCTATGTGGTAGAGAAGGGTAAATTCGACGTATACGTCAACAGCGCCGGTCAACTGCAGCCTGGTCCCGACGGCTTAGGCACGAAGGTCACGACCATCGATGCCGGCGGTTCTTTCGGCGAACTCGCACTCATGTATAACTCACCACGTGCCGCTACCGTTGTATCAGCAGAGCCACAATGCACGCTGTGGGCAGTCGACCGCACCACGTTTCGCCGGATTCTCATGGAGTCGACATTCGCACGCCGGCGCATGTATGAGGGCTTTTTGAGCGAGGTGCCGCTTCTGTCGTCGCTTACTGCCTGGGAGCGGTCCAAGATCGCGGACGCGCTGGAAACTCAGAAGTTCCCAGCCGGCAGCGTCATCATCCGAGAGGGCGAGCCGGGCAACTCGTTCTTCCTGCTGGAGGAGGGCGAGGCCGAGGCGTACAAGAGCGGAAGCGAAGCTCCAGTGATGCAGTACAAGAAAGGGGATTTCTTCGGAGAGCTCGCGTTGCTTAATGACGCTCCGCGCGCCGCTAGTGTCGTCGCGAAGACCGACGTCAAGGTCGCGACGCTCGACAAGCCGGCCTTCCAGCGACTGCTCGGACCCGTTGAGGGCATTATGCGACGGACCAGGTACGAGGGCGTGAAGTCTGGCGTGGAGGATGTGGACCCTCTGCACCCCGCCGCATGAGAGTCGTGGGTTGCGGTAGGGGGGGGGGACCTCTCTTGCGATGGGGGTGAATGATGGTCATAGGAGAGGGCGAGGCTTATGCGGTGGTTTACCTCGGCTAGAGAAGATCGTTTAGGAATACGGTTCAACACGGGGGTGCAAGTTGGGGTCTGGCGGACTGGGCGGCGTTTTGGAAATCATTACCTTCGTTTCGACGGACGATGTTTCCTTTCCTTGACTTTCAGATACCTGTGCAAAAAGTTGCCATGCCAGAATACATTGAGCTGCATGTTCCTAGCAGTATTGCGCCGTGAACGCCCCCTTTTCGTGAACCACGGTGCTTTTGCCCAACCTCGCTCATTCTCTCTGCAAGCAACATCATCCGGCGGACGTGTCCATCTCCATCTTGCTCCTCGCCTCCAACACCTCCCTCCTCAACACCTCGGTAGCAACCTCCGTCTCCAGTGCCCTGGCAACCCCTTTCTTCCAAGTATCCTCGAGACTGTGCATCTCCCCCGCCACTTCCTCCTGCGCCTTCCTCCTCCTGACAGCCAGCACGTCAATCTCCCTCTTAGCCTCGGCCAGCTCCCTCTCCAACGCCTTCAGCTCGGCCTCGAGCTGGTAGTTCCCCACTAGCCACGCGTTCTTCCCGTAGCTATCCAATAAAGCGAGATGTGCTCTCCTTGCCGAGAGGTAGGTAGCGCTGGCGTAGGCCTTTTGCAGGACGGAGGCGAGCTCGTCTTTCGAAGCGGAGGGGAAGGGGGGGTCTTGCGCTTCGTACCGGGAGAGGTCTATCGCGGAGAGGGGTTTCTTCGCGGCGACGCGGTCGAGCTCGGCGGCCATGGCGGGTGTGAAGTTTGGTGCGACGAGGGGAGGGAGGAGGGCGTGGTCCGGGTCGTCGGGGACGAGGGAACGTTCGACTGATATGAGGGCTTCGGCTGCGGCGCGTTGGGCGGGGGTGGGTTCCGGGTCGATATCTGAAATGGGATTAGATTGTGCTCTTGAGAGCTGGGCAAGGTAGCTTGAACGTACATGGTAACGACTCGTGGATCGTTGTTATGGATGCCATCTTGGCGGGTGGTTTGCGACTCTGGTTCGGAGATGGTGACAGGCTGAAGAGGGAACCCGTGAAGGGCGGCAACAGACCCAGAAAGATCAAGAGTGTCGTAGGTATCGGAGGCAGCGGATATCAAAAGTATGAGGCAAACTAACGGACTTATTCTTGAACACAGGTGCGTATCTCGACCACGGCGCGGTTAGGTACCGTGAGCTGATGGATTGGTTTAGGGATCTTTAGGCCTTATCGTGTACCACAGTAGGTACTTTTGGCGATAACGGGTTATGCTGCCAGCTGCCGGAGGCCATTGCGCAGCTGCAGTGACAACAAGGTTCATTGGAAGGCCCAGTCGCTACGCCGCCCAATCACGGGCCTTACAGACATCGTCTCTTGGCGCCCTCGGACATGATCACTTCTCGCCAATTCTGTTTCCGGACATGGACACACGAGGCTACAGGCTACAGCGCACCCAAGGCCTGCAGTCCGGCGGCTTGTCGTGTCCATTGCTTTGCTTCTTGCGGGCTATGACTGGTTGGCATGCAGTAAGGAGTTAGCGGAAAGATCCATGTTAAAACTCACTGAAGGTCAAGTTATACGCCGCTGGAATGTGACGCTGGGAATAGCAATTATGTCAGCTTCGTTTATTGCGATGCAGTACCTATTTGCCGGATCATGAAAGTTTGAACGTCGTACCTGCCTCCGAGTAGGTAGGCTAGTATCACTGAATTAGACAATTAAACATCTTTCTCATCCCTTCTTTGGCCCCGTTCTCTTTTTGTGTGCAGGACGGGCTTAGACGACGCCGGGTGTGCTTCCGCTGTCTACTATACCTAGGACGCTATAGCCTCTGTGCCGTTTACAGACAAAAGCCGCCAATAACTTTGTCGCAGAGCCAAGACCGACATCCCTTGGTTAAACAACGCTCAGCCAGGACAACCGCCCTGGCCGTATACCAGGAAGTGCAAGCCCAGCCAGGGTCAACACATGCGAATTCGAATACCAGCTACAGTTCTTGACATCTTCCATCCTGTTGTCGATTCGATAGCCGTTCTATTCCCCGCCCTGGCGCGGCCGCAGCCGCTTGTCAGGCAATCAGCCAGCCATCTGGTGCTCCCACCTTTTTTTTGTCCGCAACAGCAGCGTAACCTTCTGCGGCGGCCAAGCAAATCTAGCCCAAGTACGGGTTGCGCCTCTACCAACCACGACAGCTCGGCCCAACCAACGACTTCATCCCTCCTTCCATCTCCCCAACAACATCGGCTGCTGAGCAAAGCATAAGGTGCCTTGCTGCCTCGGCTCCAAATCGTTGGCACGGGAATTCATGGGCTGTAATCGATCCTGAACGCCTTCTGCGCTTCGCTGCTGTCATCCCGCCGCCACCATGGCCTCGCCGGCGACGGCGGCAAGTCGGCCTGAAGTGGGCGACATCCTGGTTGTCATTCGTGAGTTTGACCTTTCTTTTGTGTATGAGAGACACTCTTGCGACGAGCATGCTTTATTGTGCTTGCTCTCGTTTGTCTGACGCCTTGTCTACTATCCACAACATGTTATGGCATGTTAAAAGAGACGAAGTCCTCGCTAACGAGCCATCTACCAGATGACTTCGTTGCCCGCAGTTCAGATGAGCTGAGCCTTGCCAAAGGCGATCGCGTCGAACTGATCGAAAGAGACGACGAGTTCGGCGACGGCTGGTTCCTGGGCAAGCATCTGGTCAACGGCAACAGTGGCTTGTTCCCTGAAGGTTTGTCACACTCTATCCGAAGGCCGAGTCCTCCCAAAGACTAACCACAGTCCTAGTCTACACGAGGCCTGCCCCGAGGATAACAACTACGAGTCCCAACAACGTCACCACCCCGAAGCCAAGTACTCTTGCCCCCGTCGTCGAGACAGCGTATGACGATAACCCCCCAAGCCCCACGAACAACACAAAAACGGCGGCCACACCGGTCGCGAAATCGCCGGAACCCACACAGACGACCCCGACTCCGCAGCCTCTGAGCTCGCTATTCTCAAGTGCGAGCGCATCTGCAAGCGCTCCGCCACCAGCATACTCGGCTAAGCCCGGGGCGCCGAACCTCTCAACTTCCAGCGCTGGAAGCTTCAATAGTATAGGGCGGTTAAATACAGGCCCGGACAGCCAAGTGCTCCACGAGACCCTGAACGTCATCAACGAGCACATCACGGACTTGAGTTCGCCACAGCTTGGGAATGGAGGGCTCAAACCCGGCCACAGCGGGAACGACTCGGGAAGCGAGTACAGCTCGCACATGGATGCGCGCATGTCTTACATCCAGGGCGAAGAGACGGACGAGGAAGAGGACGGGGCACACACGCGCGAAGAGGTCTTGTCGTGGTCGGCCGACGATGTTGCCGAGTACCTCTTCACGATTGGCGTCGAGAAGCACCACTGCGAAGTTTTCAGGGATCAGGAGATTACCGGTGAGGTGGTTCTTGGGATGGACCAGACGTCGGTATTCATTAAAGCGCTTGATTTGGGCTCTGTTGGGCGCAGATTGAAGACGTGGCAGAAAATCAAGGCGCTGCAGGACGAAGTGAATGGATTTGGGACAAGCACGAGACGGACAACTCAGACGTACGGCAGTGAAGCCGGTTCTGATTTGGCTGGACGGAGGAGCAGAACCGGCACATTCACGTCACAGAGACTGCCACCCGTCGAAGACCGGCCAATGTCTGTCCAGACCAAACGTCTCTCTCTGACGCAGACGCCCAAGATGGAGCCAGCGCAGCCGATGACTCCTGTTTCGCCGCTCACTGACAGTCCAACCAGGCCTACTCACGAGAAGCGGCCTTCCGCTGCGTCTGTCCGCGACCTCCACCACTCGCGTCGGTTTTCGTCAACTGATTACCGTCTTACTGGAACAACAATCAACCCAGCCGTGACGCCTAAGCTTGTCAGCAGCGGCACCTTTCCCCAGTCCACCGACATGGCGACGCATAAGAAGCAGCCGTCCTTCGACCGGAACTGGACCTTGGGCAGCGCAACGCAGTCAGCTTATTCGCCGCGGCCACTATCCTCGAGTTTCCAGGATGTCGTGATAAACCCGTCGGACCCTGACCTCCAGGACTCTGCTGTCGACTTGGACCGCGGCTACTTCTCGGGGCCCGACGGAGACCCCAAGAGACGCAATGTGCTGAAGAAGCGGGACAGCACTACTGTAGCCCCTCACTCTCGAAAGTCGAGTTATGCAGACGAGCAGCGGATTCGCTCCGGCACGGCTCTTTCCAGGCATTCAAGGTTTGGAAGCGTCGAGTCTATTTCCGCCGCTGCATCAAAGTACTACGGGCTGGCGACGGGCCCTCATCGTCGGACGGCCTCGACCAACACAACCGAGTCCATACGGCCGGTAGCTCCCGCCATCGACTCCCCCTCTCCGACGGTTACAAAACTCGACGAACCCGCAGTACGGTCTGCCAGCGCTGCCTCTCCCATCTCGCCAGCACACCGCCAAGGCATGCATGTCGACTGGCCCAGCAAAGCAAGCCTGAAGCCAAACTTTGGGTTGCGGGCCATCTCGGACGCTGTCACCGGCACCGAGCGCTCCAAGCTCGCGTCGCCCATCGACTCGCCGTTCAAGGAACCATCTATGGACTCGCCCTCTAGAACCGGGTCGAGCACACCGTCGGCCGGCCCCAGCTTCGAGCTAGACTCGCCGGATTTCGCCAAGAGTCCCAGCACGGCAGCCACCGCAGGCAGCCGAAACACCCGGAAGAAGTCGAAGAAGGAGACCAGCGCATATCTGCGCGGCCTGCAGAAGATAACACCCCGTGAGGCGATTGTCGATGCGGACTATAGCGGGTGGATGAAGAAGAAGAGCTCCAACCTCATGACAACATGGAAGCCCCGCCTCTTCGTCCTCAAGGGTCGCCGGCTAGCCTACTACTATTCGGAAGACGACGACCAGGAGAAGGGTCTGATAGACATCTCATTCCACCGCGTGCTGCCGGCAGACAACGAGAAGCTCACGGGGCTGCACGCCACACTGACCGGAGCCGGCTCCTCGCCCGCGGTGCCGGCCGGCAGCCACGTGCCCACGCTAGCGGCCACCGAGGCCGCGGGCGACACGACCAAGGAGTCGGAGCACATGTTCATCTTCAAGCTGGTGCCCCCGCGCGCGGGGCTCTCGAGGGCGGTGAACTTCACGAAGCCGACGGTGCACTACTTCGCGTGCCCGAACCTCAAGCAGGGCAGACTCTGGATGGCGGCGCTGATGAAGGCGACTATTGACCGCGACGACACGCAGGCCATCACGACGACGTACCAGCAGAAGACCATCTCGCTCGCCAAGGCAAGGGCTATGCGCCACCGCCCGCCGGCGCTGATGAACCTGGACGAGAGGAGCGAGGACAATGCGGAGGGGGAGGGCGACGGCGGCGGCGGCACCGCCAACGATAAGAGAGCGGCGACGGACGGCGGTGGTGGTGGTGCTGGCGGGAAGAAGGATTCTAACGGGCTGGGCATATACGATGCTGCGAGGGAGAAGATGGGGTTGCAGAAGGTTGAGAGCGCGCGGTCGAGGGGGTTCAGCTTTGGGCCGGAGAAGGAGAGTCACCTGCCTCTCAGTGCCTGAGTTGACGGGGGAGTTGACATGTCTTGCTATGCATTTTGGATGGGGGAGGGGTGCTGGCTTTTCCTTTGTTGCGACCACGGGCAATACCTACGATGACACTTCCGCAGAACGTTTTTATATATACCTAATGTGTCATGTACTAGGGAGCGAGAAAGGAAAGAGGAGAAAGAATGAACGGCATCGGGCTGGCGCATATTATCATTATCATCATCATCGATTATTTTGACTATCGTTAGGGCGGGGGAGTCTTACCTGCAAAGTAAGGCCAAATGCAAGGACAGTCAGTGGCATGGTGGAGTGTGCCGGCAGGATGTTCCAAACTGGTTCCCGTTGTGGCTCGTTCCCGGCTTTATTACCTACTGTCGTTGATGTTCGGGAGATATGGGACGGATCTCGTGTGAGGAAGAATGGATCATCATGACTGTGATTGCTGTACATACCGGCCTGAGATTCGAGGTTTAACGGAACGAGCTAGTATCTTTCAATATAGGGACGGGGTGACTTTGACTTGGTAACCGAGCAGGGAGCCGTGTGATGAGCGTTGATGTGATGCTGTTGATGCTGTTGAACTCAGGGAGGTAGTCCGTGGTCTTCGTCATTCGCCTCCTGTCCTCGACGTTCATTCCTCCCCCAACTCGATTCTAACAATTACTGAAGTTATCGTATTTGAGAATAGATCGTGGGATCTTGGGAAACACAAAGTGATGACAAGCAGGGGTAGAAGGGAGCTAGCAGCACTGGACTAGATTCTGATGCACTGTGTGCTTGGTTGCTACAGATGTTTGTGCTTTTTCTATACCTGCCAATCGTCTTCTCACGCCTCTAACCGATGTGAGTCTGGAAGGACCCCCAGGCGTTCCTCTTCTTCACAGTGTCTACATGTATACTGTCAGGAAGGGTTGGGTGATGGAGGTTGTCGAGAGGGGAGTGGTAGATTTCTAGGTTGCTGTCGATGCATTTGTAGACGCCCCATGGTGTCTTGCCATAGCCTACCAGTGTGAAGGCGGGTCATGTTTACTTGGCTCAGCGCTGCCATCCCCTAACAGAGCTCCCATGAGGACATCTCAGCTATACCAGGCGGGCTGGTGAAGAAGTCTAGGACCCCCATGTCTAGACCCCCCACTGTCACAGAGTGGTACAAGCCAAATGGTCAATATCCCTTGGAGTCAGCAAGTAGCTACCCGTTGTAAGCTCTTACGTCCATTGTGACAAATGTCGGCACTTACGTTGACATACTTGGAGTACCCATGCTTGAAGGAAAGCTTGGATTTGCGGCGGATGTTGCGAGGAAGGTTCTGTCGGGGTTA
>Ga0209127_100148_pt1 | contig 26016 bp, 34 predicted proteins | sample LakSupMetagenome_FD_187469 | JGI IMG/M metagenome (GOLD analysis project Ga0209127, IMG submission 187469) | Freshwater microbial communities from Lake Superior, Canada - Sta WM archaea (SPAdes) (version 2) | ecosystem: Environmental > Aquatic > Freshwater > Lake | place: Lake Superior, Canada... | reverse complement strand
ATGCAGCCAAGGAACCCCGGGGAGTTGGACAGCGAGCAGAGACGAATGCGACATCGGCTTGTTGGAATGTTAAGAAGAAAAGGGGATTGTTCCAACCTATGTAACGACGGCTATTGACGGATGGGGCGAGTGCGTCATTGTACAGCATCTCCTGGCAATTCCCGGAATTGATTTGTCGAGGTTTTCAATCCTACCAACAAAAGCCCTGACCGTGAGCAGCGTGCTGCTTTTCCGAATTCGGCGAAGCCGATATCTGAGACCACAGTCAGTGCCCAGCTGGATCCGTCAATACGTAAAACTTACTGCGGTAATTCCTGATATCTTATGAGCAGGCCTGTACATAATGGCCTTCCTTCACTGACACTCTGTGAGATGGCCTGTGGATGATCTCGTGTGCCCCAGTAAAGCAGTCATTTCACCCTGTCACGGGCACTCCGAGTGAACCACAAATCCACAACGCTGGCGATAGCCTAGGTCTAGGGGTTCCTATTTAGCATCACTAGCCGCAATTGTCAGCGACGAGCGGGCGTGTGCCCCGACCCCGACTAATACGCATCTCCACCGGTCAGGTTTCAACGCAATTATGCTCCAGTCTTGCTCCATAGATATGGAGTTGTCCCGACGAGATCCGGGGAAGGGCGCCAATCCGACAGTTCAGATACACCCATTACGTGTAAGCATCTGTAAACGAGTCAGATATAGCATCCATCCATCTGGGGTAGGGCCCACCACTCGGCAACAGACCGGCGACTTCCTTTCCTCCTTACCTCGGGCGGCGCTGAAGTTGTTCGACACGCACCTACTAACGAATGCAGACTTTCCAGGTTGAGACTCGCTGAACTCTTTCTACACTCTGTGCGGTAGCTGCGGGCGTATAGCTGTTGTCTAGATTCGAGGCCTCTTCATCATCCTGCATTGTGTACGACCACGTAGATGACCGGTGAGAAGTCTGTTGACGCTGCTCCGAGTCAAAATGTCATCCCTTTTATCAAAGGTCTCATCGAAGAAGCAGTCCCAAACTTCATATCATACTCATCCGCGTGCTGCTTATGCCATGGTGGAATTCGACTCCCAGGCAATGAAGCAACATGTACTATTCTATAGCAGAGACATTCCTATGGGTAAGGAAAAAGACGAGTATGTCTTCTCGCAAGACTCATGACCTGGCATAGTTGCTTGTGAGTCGGCTCTATATTGCGCGTAGTGCTCTATAGTCAGTGTTGGTCACTCGGTTATTGTTTGGACGAAGTGCTCGGAGGTTCTCTTGTCTGTGACTACAACTTGTTGTAGATTGGATGCAGTGTACTCGACTGTGGAACGTATCACGCGACAGTTGCGGCAGGGCTGTAGTTGAGGATTGCCTACGGCAAGACAATGGTATAACGGCAATACCAGTAGTGCGAGATTCGTATCGCCTCAAAATGCCCAGCTTAAATCAGCCGGCCTTGGTACAGTGTCGGGGCCGGTATGATCCGTGGTGACTAAAAGACCTAGACTATAGGAAACAGTGACATTACAAAGTGATATACAGACATCGTGCTACCACATATACTTAGTAGGATAACAACCTCTGGGCGATTGGCATACCCCTCACCTTGGCTCTATAAGAGACGTCCAATTCCAAGGTAGACTGTCGGGCTCTAGATTAATCGGATATTAAGCGACGGTAGCTTCCCAGACTATTTATCCGCTTCATATTAAGGTTCCAAACTTAGTCTGCGGTAGTTTACTCATATAGTCCATAGACACGTACCGGATCCTCTCTGAATCAACCTTCTTGCGAGTCACTGATGATATTTGGCCCGTGTAGTCTGGCAACGCATCGTCAAAATGCGCCTTCTTCACCTCCTGACCGCCGGCCTCCTAGCCCCTATCACGGTCCTCGCTGCTCCAACCGGTGACAACTCTGGATTCCTCCAGCACTACAAGCGAGAGAATCTCTGCAACCTAAAATCGCCCCCCAGCCTCTGCCAGCCAAACTCGTCCGTAACGGTCGAGGAGACGGCACTGAGAGCGTACAAGTTCTACCGCGCCTTCGTGGTCGACGGCGATCCGCGGACTATGTTTTCACTGATCGATTCGAGTTATATTGTAAGCGAACGATTGCAAGCTACCCGCTGGAAAATGCAGGGTGTCGAGCTGGGACTGAGACAGATCGCAAACACAGCAACATCATCCCGGTTACAACAGCGGGCCGCAGACTATCTGGTCTCTCTTTTGCAACGGCAACAAGATCGGCACCGAGGCCAGCACGGGCTGGTGCTTCGATGCCAGCACCAACATGTCGTACGCGCGGTACTCGACGACCGATCGGTGGAAGTGGGTTGATGGGTGTGTGCATGAACATGTAAGCGCTCTCCGTCAGGCATAGCATTTCCTTCCACAAGGGCTGACCGTCTTCTCAGTGGGACCAGGGGGAGAAGATACCTTCGGCGGATAAGTGCTACAAGTTGAATACCACGAGTCTGTATTAGAGGGCTGGGGGGTGTCGTAGAAGTGGTGACTTGGGAAAGAGATCAACCGCTCGAGGATCCGACAACTCCAATTGTGTCTCAGAAATTCACAAAGCACGTCGGACAAGGTCCAGTGTTTAAGTCAGTTCTGCTACGTGATGAGAGACAACGCAAGAAACACTAAAGCCGTCACAAGGGAAGCGAAAGCTCAGTACACCAAAAATTGTCCCGCAAACGGAGGCGTCATTGGTAAAGGGACACCAACGAACATTGCCGCGAAGAAGGTTGCCGGAAGGAATCCCATGGCAAAAACAGCAATGGTCTTAATAGACGAGCTGTGACTATTGATCCACACGGAACCCATATAGAAATTGACGGCCGCATCCTCGTGTGACAGCAGTTCCAACAGTTGTCATACCCTTGGCTGGCAGACCGCATCATACACCGATCGTAGATATACATACACTACAGCCAACCACTCTTCGACTCTCTACCCTTGCAATCAACCAAGGAACTCCAGGTAATGCTTAGCTGCCCTTAAAGCAAGGATACCGCCCACATTGTCGGTCAACATAGGACAAACCCGGTGCTTCTGTCGGGCTTATGACTCCAACCGCCACCGCTTAACTGGCCACGTTACCCCTCTTGCCTTTCTGCAACTCCTTAACTTTCCCCAGACTCCCCTCGTCGCTAATGCCCTCGGCGGTAAGAGTCCCGACAGCCGTCCATCGTCCATGGAGAGCCATAAGCATGACTACGGCCATAGTCCATGACAGCACCGGCCAGTGCGCCACACCTACAACACTGTGACACGTCTGGCTCTCTGGTGGATGAGTGAGTGCTTGGAAAGCGCCAGTGTATCACCACTTGTCGTCCGTGTAAACTCGCCCAGCAGCATGACACTTCCCCGCTTGTGCTTTCTCGCTCCAATGCCGTCGAGTCCGCAAGAGAAACTGAAGAGTTGCTACTGGCACTGGCCTCGGGTGCTTGGTGTGTACGTGCTGTCAAGGTCGCTGCGGGAGGGCGTCATGTTCCGGATTGCTACTGCTCTATGAATGCTTTCCACGGTCGGCCTGCGGAAGAACATGGAACTCGGGAACCGACGGAGGCTGCCCCTGAGGGAATATGACGGCGCGGCCATGTCACTTTTGCGAAGCTCAGAGTTGAGTGGAGAAGCTGCCGCGAACCTGCTATGTACACGCTGAAGTAGCCATACATAGGTCCTTCCCAGCAAGAGGCAGAGAAATGGTATCATGACGTGGGTGCTCGTCAGAGGAAAGGGTCGTCTGTGGCGTCCTTCCTGGCTGGTTGGAAAGCTGACCACAAGGTCAAGCCCGCCCCGCGCGCCTGACTTGAAGTTCGTAGAGGGCACCAATCCAAAATGCGGACGGGTCAGTCTTGTCCGGGTGGCAATGTCTACCTTGCTGTCTTGCTTTTCTCCTCTCCCCGCTTCGACGGAGATACATCATCGCGTACGTCTGCCGTACCACCCGGCAGCACTCCGAGCTGACAGCCACGAATAGTAAACTTCCGGTCCCACACCCCGGACCGCCGACCGCCCTCTTCGGCTGCCGAACCGACTTCATCCGGGACATGACCGCAGTACCACAGTAGAACCGCTCCATCTGAGAGACATCTATGTCAACCGAACACTTCCTACCCTAGCCGTAATCGTCACCTTCCTCCTCGTAACCACCTTCCACGAACCTCTCCGACGACAGCCACCCACCACACGAGACGGTCCGGCCATCTCCCCCAAGGCTTATTCGCCATGGTATTGTAGCCAGAACGGCGAGCCGGTAATCCCCAGGGTTCGTTGATGGGCGCCGGGAATTTGCTCGCTGGCGCCCATCCGGGAGAAACCACAGATCTGCAAGCTAGGCAAGCAGAAGGGCGAAGCTCCGTCGTGCCTAGGTGCTGGTAAGTATATCGCTAACACACTCAAAGACTCCAGAGCAGTGATAAGTGAAGGTAGGTATGACTGACTACCTTACGTAGTTGGTAGGGGTATGACAACAGGCAGGCAGCGGAGGTCACACGACAAGGGATGTAGACGAATGAGTTGATTAACGCAATGCGAAGTACACCGTAAGAACTGTGACCTTTCCCTTGCCTAAAAGACGAAAAACGCACATCCCGATCATGACTCCTCCGGTTGTACGTCAAAACCCAAGTTAGGGAAAAAAGGAGACCAATTCTCTACTCATACCACGTTCGTTCGTCCATCCACCCTCGCTTCCACAGTCGCGATGTACCACCCTGCGAAGAAACAATCCCCTTTGGGTCGTCAATCTCGTTTCATGCCGGCAATAGCCATACGCCAAATGCACAACCAACGTGACAGTTCCGGAGATTCGTCATGTTTCGCAGTTGTACGTCCTTTTCTACACTTCGTTCACGTAGCTCGTCTTGTCCCAAGTCATGATCCGTCGTGAGCAACTCAGCGCCCGAAATAGAGGGCCCAGCCAACATCCGGAGGAAGAGAGATGTCAACGACAAGGAGAGACCGGCGACCTGTCCTAGTTGCTCACCGCTTAGGACAGAAGAGGATCGGCGGTCTTCAGCGCAGGGTCGTTGGGCTTGATGACCGGGTCCTCGGTGTGCACCTCGGGCGCCTTGGACTCGAAAGAGGCCTTGGGAGCCTCAGGGAAGTCAGTGTCCTTGTACTCCTTCTTGACGGGAGCAGGGGCGGGCTTGGTGCGGGCCTCGGGGGAGGCAGACCGGCCACGGATGAGCTCCTGGGCCTTGGCGGTGTAGTCTCCCATGTACTGCTTGGTGACCTCGGTGTACTGGGCTGTGGTCTTCTGGGTAGCCTCGCGGAGCTGGGCGGTCTGAGCGCTGACGACCTCGGTGGCCTGGCGGAGGTGCTCGTCGATGAACTCCTGGTTCGACTTGTAGACGAGAGGGGCGAAGAAGAGGGTAGTGGTGGCAATCAGAGAGAGGCCCCAGTACGGAACGATCTTGACGAGGTAGTACGAGATGAAGGCGGTGACGGCAGCCTAGAGGATGTTAGCTGCTAGGATTTCAAGAAGGCCAAAAGCTTGCAAAAGCAAGGGTGGATGAGGCAAACTTACAGCTGCCGAGGCATACACGTTCTCGGCGAAGAGGATCCGCTGGGCCTCGATGACGAAGAAGTTGACGAGCTCGTTGACATCACCAATCATGGAGTCAAGGGTCTCCCGGGGGACGGTGTAGTACTTGCGGGGCCGGACCTGGGAAGCCAGGCCGCTGTTCAGGATCGTCTTGCCAAGAACCTCGGCGGCGACGGTGATGCCGAGCACCATCCAAGTAAGCTTGAAAGCCCAACGGAACACATCGAGATACCTAATCGAGAAGATAAGAGTAACGATAGAGGCATAGGCAATGGCAGAAGCACCTAGGGACCTTATCAGTACGGGGAGCTCGGTCTGACAGCACGTGTCAATCACACTTGTCCACTGGGTTGCACGTACGAGGGTTGTTCCACGACAAGAGCTCCGAGAAGAACGAGTGGTAGTGTGTCAGCGGCTGGCCGGTGGCAGCGGGCGTAGAAGGGGTCTGGCGAGCAGCGGCGAGGTTGGAGAACTCGTTGGACGTCTTTGCGGTCTGGTCCTTGATGTTCTCGGCTACCGGGCCTGATGTCACACGAGCGTCAGCAAAACTTTGCCTAACATCCAGGAGAATTGAATAGGTTGCACATACCGTTCGCCACGGTGTTGTAGGCTTGGTTAGCAGCATTGGCTGCGTCTGCAGAGCGGCTGTCAGTGAACTTGTTGCTTGATGGCGTCGGTCGTTGCGGAGCTTCTGAAACACTATCCCGAGTTAGCCAGCTGTCGTGTGCTATTTTGCAATCTCCCAAAACGGATGCCAAAGGAGAGCGCCAACGCGGCCGGGGGAAAAGCTCAGCGCCAGGATTAAACGAACCTTACTGTTCTTGAGAGCCTCGAGGTTGGCGTTCCCGTTAGGGGCAGATGCCGTGCTGTCCGACATTGTGATGGTGTTGTGGTGCGAGGTTTTGATGCTTGGTTTAACGGAGAGTGCGGGTGGGAATTTGGAGGATTTCTTTCAGTAGCTGCTGATGTCACTGTCAGAAGCTAGTTCCCAGCAGCATTCGGAGCTCAGCTCCGATCTGATGGGCAGCTCGAAAAACCTACCTCTGGCGATGAAAGATAACTCGAGCAGGCGAGATGTTTGCAGGTAAAGGTGCGAGTAGATGGGGGAAGAGGACTTCAGGTGCAAGATGGTGGGATGGTGTTGGGAGAATTCCAGGCAAGGAGATGGAGAGGGTGATAATTATTTTGGTGGTAGAAAGGAGTGAAGCAGGTGCTACGTATGGAAATGACGGAACCAACTCTGTGGCGCCCCTCTCTTTGCGTGGCCAGTGCTCCGAGCTGCTGTGGCTCTTCCATTTCCACCAAGGCAATCCAACCACTGAAACGCGACTGCAATCCAATGATCTCATCATGCCAGCCTTGGTCAGCCACAAACTGCATCATACTGTGTAGTCAGACCAATTCCGCCTGCTTCGCTCCGCTTGGTGCCCATCACGGCATTCACGGCCTAACATGGCTCCCATCTCTACCGTTAGATACCGAGAGAACAAAGAGCCGACTCGATAACGTGTCCTCGGTAAAACCTCAGTTTTCTGCCTACAGTGAAACGGCGAGTCGTAGTCACCCTTTCAAGCCATCCAGGCAGAACGTCTCATCAATGCATCCCGTGCTGCAGCGGAAGCTCGAAGCTAGGGCGACATTTGTTGGCAGCTTCCAGAAAAATCAGCATGTGATTCAGAGCTAAGGTACCTAGTTTTAGTACGTAGCACGCGACACTAACGGTCTGGCCAGCCAAGAATGGACACCAGCACGCACGTACGTAAGGTACTCTTATCGTAATGCACCTCCATGCATCCCTCAAGAGACCCTGATTCTCGTCAATGACGATAGGCATACTGTAGCACGGCAAGCAGCTCGGGTAGTCTGCACGTCTTGGTAGCAAATAGTTGAGCTTGGTAGGTAATGATTCACCTATCTGAACATCAACCGTCCTGCGAGCCTGCCTGTACTCCCATAATGCTGTACTGGTAGCAAAAGAGTGTCCCCGCCTATTGCCTCATTCGAAGCACTTTCTAAGAAGTAATAGACTCCATCTCTTGTCTGCTCCTTCAGACAAGACCATCAAAAATCTAGACCTAGTAGGAGGAATGAACATTGTGACACCTTGCGTCCGCACCGACAAGCTCCGTCTGTCTTGTCGCCATTGGAGACATTGCAGAACAGGAGACATGTGAGAGTCCCGCGAGGCTCATCGCTTCCAGCCCCAGAATCCTCCTCCTCCTGTAGCAGTCGCAGGAGCCGGGGTAGTAGCAGCCGACAACAATGCCGGCCTATTCGGCGTGGCAGCAGCGGCGGCAGCAGCGGCGGCAGCAGCACGACCATCGGCAGAAGCAGCAGCGCCAGATCCGGTCAGACGGCCAAACATGCCGCCAATAGCTGCCGATGCTGCCGCCGTGGCCTGACCAGCCGTCGTCGTCGTTGTCGTCGCCGCCGAGACAGAGATGTTATTGTTGTTGTGGCTCGCGATGAACGACGAGACCTCTCCCGGCGCCAGCCCGAAAGCCTTTCGCAGGCTCTCCAGCTTCTGCTTCATCTCCTCCGCTTCCTGCCGCGCTATAGCTTCCGACGTCTTGGCCTGGACCAGTTCGAGGAGCAGGCCGTCGTGTTCGCTAACCGGCGCCGTCAGCGGTGCGGGCACGAGAGACTCGCGGCTGCCGTTGGCTGGTCGGTGGAGCATCAAGGATGATGCGCGTTTGCTCGGAGGGGAGGTAGATTGTGAAGGCGTGGACTTGCTACGGCCCAGCTTCAACTCCCGCAGTCCTCCTGGAGCTGACGGTGTCGCACCAGTTGCTCCGATGCCGGTCGCTTGGGAGAACCACCCGCTGGTTTCGGTGGTGCTTGTCGTTGGGGTGCTGTCAGAGGCCCGTACCCGCATGCCGTGGATCTGCTTCTCGAGCCTTTGCTTCTCTTGGTGTAGGCTCCGTACGTGCGTGCGACTCTCCCTCAGCTGGTCCGAAACGCTTGACACCTCTTGCTCTAACTGGTATATTCTCTGATTGTATTGCTGAGACTTGGAAAGCTCGTTTGAAAGCTGCTCTTTTGCTCGAGCGAGCTCGTCTCGTAGTTGGGGTTTCGTCTGTGGTATGGAAGATCTTCGGTTATCGTGTTCGTCGCCGAATCGTTGCTCGACCACGTCAAGGAGGCCCGATAATTGCTCTTCAGATGGTCGTTCGATGGCACGACGGCTGTCAACCAGGGTTATTGTGTCGCTGTCACTCGATCCGCCAGACGGCGGGGCTGTTGGTTTGTTTCCTGCTTTGTTCCGGAGGCCGTCTAAAAGCGACCTTACGGCCTTCTTGTCTTCATTCCGTTCTTCTCTCTCCCTCTGCAACTGGTCAGCTAGCAGAGCATGGTTTCGCTGCAGCTCGCTAAGCGCAGTGAGGAGGTCCTCAATCTGGTTGTGCAGGTTCCTTTCGTCCTCTTTGTTCGCATTGCTGCGACCGGCGGAGGGTTTGGCGCCGGGGCCGTTAATCGAGGGTGCCGATTGTCGGCTCGAGATATTGTCGGCGGCCGAACTGTCTCGCGAGATTGAGGTCAATTCAGTAGATGCTGAACTCAGAACGCTAGCGGCTGACGACGACGACGAGTTGGAGCTCGCCTCCATAGAATTCAGTGTCGAGGCCAGGCTTTGCTTGGAAACGGTCCGTCTGAGCATGCTCAGAGGACGGGAGGCCGCCGAGGTGAAGCCGGGAGTGAGGGTGCTGCTGCTTGCGGTGGACGGCGAGACTGCCCCTGAGGCCGAGGAGCCTAATTTCGGGGATGATGAGGAAGTAGATGCCCAGATGCGGCCCAGAAATCGGGATGCGGCCGTGGTAATATCGAGCGCCCGCCGTGCATCAGCAGCTCCTTTGAGATTGGCGCCAGGCCCGGCAATATTGGCAGCGCTATCCGATAATTGGGATTCGCGGTACCCCTGCTCGAGCGCTGCCAATCGCTCTCGAGTGATAACGTCGGAAAGACTGACAAAATGCTCAACCAGCTCATCTGCGTTGTAGTTGTAGCAACCCCACAGACTTCGAGAAAGGAGAAGCTGCACGACGTTTTCGAGCTCTGTGCAAGCCAAGAGCCGATCTTGGTTCTTGTGCATGAGCGACAGCGCCACGCGCATAATAGTCTCCGATGCACCCTCGGCAAAGATGACATCGTAGATGCGAAACAGCATGGGCAGGGGGCATGTTACGGCGAAGAAAGACAGGAACCATTGTGAAACGTACGCCGGATCGACCTGCAAATCTTCCAGGTGGGCCGACAGAACGGGCAGATGCTGCCGTAGAAGTTCTCGAAACTGGTAGATCCGCACATGCAATCCTGCAAGGTCTGGTAGGAAACAGTCTCGAAGATCGTAGCTCTCCATAAGCCTGCAGTTTTGGACACACAAGACATTAGCAAAACATCAGATGACATGGGCCCATCACCGGCCCATAACTGCAACTCGGTGGACGGGTTCTCAAGAAGAATCAGCTCCAACTCCTTACCTGACCAGGACACAGAATGCCTCCTTGTCGCTCATATGCATGAGCAGAGGCCCGACCAGGAAAGCGAGGCCCTGACAGTAACCGATCTTCTGATCGTAGAGGCTGAAGCACCTCAGAACGCGACCCAGATTTCGCTGGCCCTCGCCGTCGGGATCCCTGAACATCTCTACGCCAGGGAAGCTCCTCCCGAGATCCTTGCCGATGATGCCCTCATATGGGCTAGACTCGCCCGACAGGCTCTCGTAGGTCTCGTGCAGACTCCTGTCCTGGGCGAGTGTCATGCTCTGCCATACTATTCCTCGGAGCGGCGGAGGCACACCTTTCCGGATCTTGTTCGTGAGCAGCGTAGGCAGTCGCGCAGCTGTCTGGCGGTAATCTTTGACAAGCGCCGCGTAGAACTGGAGGTCCGTCATTGGCGGAGGCGGCAGTACGGAGTAACGAAGAGACGGGGGTTGAGGCCCGTTGACCATGTGTCGGATTTGCGCCATCGAAGGTGGCCGTGTTGTCCGTCGACTCGAGTCGCGGCCTTCTACCACTTGAACTTTGACAGTCTTCGGGTTTGTTGCTAGCAGGTTGTTTTCCTGATCCAACCTGGCGAGCAGTGCAGCGGTCGCCTGTGTGTCACTCGTCAGTCACTTGCCTCGCACAAGCCATGTAATCTTTCTGACGGACAAGATTAGCGCAGGAGAGGAGACTCACATTCTCCGAAACATGATCTTTGGATTCCTGATCCTCGATCTCTTGTAGTTGTTCCCAGTTTGTCTCTTCCGAGCTCCGGGGGTGGCTTGTAAGCGAGGTGTCGTTGGACTCCTGTTGTGTAATGTCCGGATCGTCCAATGCGCTGTGTAGGCTCTCCGAATCGTCTGGGAGGTCGTCTTCTCCAAGCTCGTCCTGCAGACTCCTGGAATGCTCTGAGACGGCCGTTGCCGTGGAGATTATGCTCTCGCATTCCTGAGGATGATGCAAGCCTTCGACCCCATCTTGATCTTCCCTCGTTAACTCGGCCATGGCATCGCTTGGCGTATGTTCGTTTCCGTGCATGCTCTTCCTCGAGGGCAGAAGGTCCGAGGCAAGGCTCGTATTAACGTGCAGATAAGGAGGTTCGGACAATCGGACTGTGACAAGCGAGTCATGGTCTACGCCCCGTCGGTTGTCCTCGTCAGCTGTCGGGACGGCGTCCGAGCGAGGTCGAGATATCTCGTCCATGGCGGTTGCGGATGCTGGAATCGATTGAGGAGCATGGCGATCGTTATCTGCTCCGTTGTGGTCAGGCTCCATGTGGGAAGCCAAGGCCGTGGGAAGCGAGGGCACCGACTGTGGTTGCGGCTCCGGTCTCAGGGAGGAGACCCGAGGCTGACGACGATACCTACCTAAGCGACCAAAAGACCTGCGCGTTGACCCAAACGAGCGTGGACGAGGTAGGTTCCTCGAAAAATCCCAGATGAAGTGCTGGCCCCGCCCGTGGCAAGAGAGCTCGCGAACGGAGCGGCAGAATGGCAGGGATTAAGTCGTCGGCGACAAGGGATAATTCGAGGTTTTGCTTGGAGATTGGCTCTCTTATTATTAGCGGCTTCCTCTATGTCGTTTCACCGAGGGGCCGAGAAGACTGAAACCGCAAACTGGCAGCGTCGAACGAGCCGTCCAGGCAAGAAGGAATCAACGATGACACACACACACGACGGTACTATATCTGGAAGGAAGTGCTTCGAGAAGTTCGAGGTCGCGACTTCCAAAGCAATCTTGATCTGCCTGGTTGAGGTGTTCCTAGCAAGGGATGCCGTCCATGAGAAATCCGACGCACTGTCAGCGTGCTCCAGAATCACACCAAGCAAAGCAAAGCATGGAAGAGTGATTCAGCAAAATGTCCTTCAGACACAAATTGACATTGCTATGTCCGTTACAACAAGTAGTTTACAAAATGAGGCGATTCCCATTTCTCGCTCACGCGAGCTTCAATTTGAAGCCGGACTCGCAGAGCCGTTCGTTAATGAAGGGGATGACGAAGACAAGGGTCCCGGGACCCACTGGCGAGAATAAAGCTGGCGCGCTAGTGCTGCATCCTGCAGGTGCCAGGCCAGCAGCACTGGCTGGTTGGGTCGTGCCGTCTGCCAATCTGCAACGCGCTTAACAACGAGCCCTTCACCAACTGTTCACTGGCCCCGGAACGAGGGGAAGCTGCCATAACGAACAACGGGGCATGGCGCTGGTTGAAGCGGTCGAGAGCGCTTCAACATCGACCATGTGGATGCATAATGCAGAGATACAGCGGCGAACAATGGCATTGCGGCTGCACAATCCGAGGCCAGGCTCGTCCCGCCCGGATGTGGGGTTAGTGTAGGCTAGCAGATCAGCTCCGGCTGGACTGCGAGAGTGATCTGCGTGTTGATCTAGGCTCATAGCAACTCATCATCCTGCGACGGAGGGCAAACTCTTGTGTAAAGGGATCTGGAGCGTTCATAGCCCTTTTCTACGAATCCGACGTGACCTCTTCTCCTCACTTGTATGGAATAGCCCACAGTCCCGCCTCAGGTCAATACCACCATACCCTCCGTTGAGCAAGCTTACATCCAAACGCCCCTAGAGTATCTTCTTTTCCGAGAACGCCGATACATTCCAAGTGCTGCTTGTCTAGCGCCGATAAAGAAAACAAATGCCCAGCCGTAGTTGAGAAGATTCCAAAACCCGAACAACTGGCCGATGCACATACTAGAAAGGGTATATACGTAAGGAAACGAGGATATGGGACACCATCTCTTCCCCCTTCGATGCCGCGACGAGCGTCTCTCTCAAGGCCGTCCTATGAGCCTCCCACGGCCTGCTGCTGCATGGTAGCTGGCTGTGTCGGCATCTGACCCAACCTCTGGGCTTGAGGAGCCGGCGCAGGGCTGCCTTGATTTGACGATGGTCCGCCACCAGGGCCACCGGGAGCAACTGGCCGCTGGCTGTTGTTTGCTTGTTGGGTACCAGGGTTCGGGTTCGATATTGCGAACGCCGGCTCTCTCCTGGGGTCGATCCCCGGAAACAGCGCTTGCAGCTTCTTGTAAAGCTCCTTGATCAGCTTGTCCCTCTCTTCCCTATCCGCAGCGAGGAGCCTATCCTTCTCCTCTCTTTCGTGATCCGGTTCGGATGTCTTGCCGGTAGAATCGGCTCCGGGTGCTGTCGACGACCTCAACTTTATACTTGGGTTGAGCGGAGGCGGCATCAGATGGGCTGGACAAAGCGGTACCTGGCCGACTTTCCTGTCCGCCAACGCTGCCAGGTACGTCAGGTTTCCCTGTAATCTCCGCATGCAGCTGGTACACGTCGTCAGCACATTGGTCGCCACGCTGCTAGCAAACTTGGTTACTTACTGCGCATAGTCTGTCTGGATCATTTTCTCTTGTTTGGCCAGCTCAGACGCATCAACATTGGGGCCTCCACCCCCATCTGCAGCGACGGATTGATCTTTCAGGTATTCTTTCTTGATCTCAGCTCTGGTATTCTGGAGCTGTATTGACTCGTAAAGCAGCTCCTGGTTGATATTGAGCAGCAGAGAGAACGCCTCCCTTTCTCGAGACTCGGTGCCTGGACTGAGCGGCGTCGACTCTTTTGTGCTGCCGTTCACGTTGGCGGTCGGGCCGTTGGACGGGAAGGTAGGGGTCTGCGGCGTTGTGGCGGACATGGTTTGTTGTTGGGGACCGTTCGGTGTTTGGCCTTGGGGCATGCCTTGCTGAGTGGGTGGTGCTGCAAACTGTCCTTGTTGGGAAGGTGTCGACTGCCCAGGAGTGCCCTGGCGAGGGTTGAACTGGCGTTGCGGCGTGGACGTACCCATGACTGGTCCGTTCTGCTGCTGCGGATACATGCGTTGCATCATCTGCTGCTGCTGCATCTGCTGCTGGGGCATGCCAGAAGCATTGGCTTGGAACTGATGAGGCATTGTGCCGGCCATTGTGTAGTTCGGAGGAAAGTGCGGTTGGGGAGCTGCAGTAGCTGGCACCCCGCCTCCATACGGAGAGCTTGTGAAAGGGGTCTGATATGTCACTGTGTGCCAGTCACATTAGCTTACAAGCTTAAAAAGAGTCGATGCTGTGCAAAAAGATGTGTAGTCAGGATAAGGTCGGACGGTGGGAAGAGAGAAGCGCCTTGGTACATCGTCCCTTAACCAGGCGGAGTCAACCACCCGCTCGTGTCATCCTGCAATGTGCCGTCTGAGACAGACATATGGCAGGAGAGTCAATAGCAAAAGAGGAGAGAGAATATGGAGACAGGGCAGGTGGTAGAGCGAGGACATGAAGGGGTGTGTGGCAGGGAAAGCAAATAGTAAACGAAGGACGGACAGGCAACTTACTCTGACCATTCGGTGTCATATGTGGCATGCCGGGAGTCTGCATCATGGGTGCAGGACCAGCAGCAGCCATCATGGCAGCGGGATTAGCCCCAGAAAAGTGAGCTTGGGCACCCATGGGAAACTGCTGGTTGTTGTACATGATCTGAGGCTGGGTTGGAGATGGGCCCGGCTGCATGTGTGTGTTCTGCTGCGGGGGCGCACCACCGCCGCCGCCGCTGAACGTTGGGCCAGCACCTGCGGTTCCAGGAACGGCATTGGGGAAGGCGTAAGGGGCCGAATACATGGCTTGGAGGCCCGGGGATCAAGCCCAGGTTAGGTTTGGGATGGGGTGACAAAGAAACCTTGAACAACCGCTTAAGCGGACGGGATGGTGGTTGAGCACGAGCGACGGGAACGTCAGCGAGTGACGCAGCCCCGCCAGACAGGTGGTCGTTGGATCAGGCAGGGAGAATATTAAATGGGGGCTTTGCCGTAAGTGCGGCAGGGGGGATCCGCATCAAAGTGCAGGGAAGCAAATAAGGGTCGGATGTCCCAACCTCTGCCCTATCGAAAGCCGGGGGGTGGAAGGGACCTGGATGCAACCTGTGTGCGTGTATCGGCGCGTGTGGCCAACAAGAGTTGCTCGCGTGGGTGACGATGAACAGATTGGCCCGGGGTGGCGGCGGTGGGCGAGCCAATCCGCGGGTCGATAACTCTTGTCTCGTCTTGTCCAAAGTGTGCTTGTCTTTCCGTTGATAGACGGCAAGGCCAGTGACAGGCAGGTACAGTGCAGTACGACCCGACGGATTAGACGGTTTCGACGGATCTGGACAACAGCAGGAATGCTCTCTTGTAGGAGGGGCTGAGATGTGCTGCGGGCGAGTAATCTGGCCTTTCTTTCCAGAGTACCGTCAGGCAACCAGGTAGGCTCCAGAGGAAGAGTGGGACGTTATCCACGCGAGCCTTGCTCTCTTGACTCTGGGCACCTAGACAAGGAGCTCTTTCTGCTATCTGTGGACTTGTACCTAGGGATCTTGGCGCCAGATAGGTGGCACAACGGACAAGGGCGAGGCTTTTGTCTGTGTATGGCAGGCAGATCCAAACAGCCCGCACCAGAAAAAGCGGAATGTGACGAATCCAGCAGCCTGTCGGAGGATAAGAAGGGCGATAGGTTTGACGGCAACTAGGAGACTGCCGGCATGTAACACCGGCCGAAAAGGGTCTCAAAGGGACAAGACTGAAACCAGGCTGGCCAAGTGGAGGGCCGAAAGGGAAAATTGGGGGCGTTGGCCGAATGATGATGAACTGTCACTCGCTTTTTTGTCGTGCGCTGTGCTTTCCTTTGCTTTGCCGGATGAGAATCCAAGGAAATTCGGGTTTTGCGTCTTCCCGTGCACGGGCCACCTCCGCCCCATAAAACGAGACGCATGCTTCACTCTGTCAATGCAGGATCGTCGTACCGTATTAGGTTAGCGTAAGCTTCTTTAGACAAGAAGTTATGAAAGATCAAGATCATAGCGTAAGCTTCTTAGACAAGACGTTATTAAAGATCAAGATCACAACATGTATGCAACGCTGATATGATTGACGAAGCACAGAATTTATTATACAATGCCTTCGTCCAAGCGCAGTGTCTTAACCGCCCCTATCAACAGGAACATGGGCCGGATGAACTCCGTCTCCCACTCCGGATGTGCCCGGAGTTGGTCAACAGTGGGACACCACTCGTCAAAGTTCGCCAATTCGAAGCCAGTGTCTAGCAGCAGGTTGATATAAGTCGCCATGGTTCGATGCTGCTTCTCCACCCCGTCGACAAACCACGGCTTAGACCTGATGCCCTCCTTCTGATAGTCCTCCAGCTTCCAGTACTTGCGCCCGGTGCCGGGATCCACCATCAGCGCCCGCGCGGGCGGACACGTGAAGATAGGATGTTCGACGCTGAACACCAGTCTTCCTCCCGGTCTCAGCACTCGGTGGATCAGGCGCACAAGCGGTGGCCAGTGCTCGAGATAATGGAATGCCAGGGAGCTGAAGACGAGGTCATAGCTGGCTGAATCTGACTCCGGCCGCTCCAGGGCATCGAGGTTGGCGCGCGCATATGTTATACCGGAGTGCTTGTCTTGAGACATGGATCGTGCCTTCTCGAGCATGTTGGTGGGGATGTCAACGCCGTGCACGCCCTCGGCGCCGTGGTCCGCTGCCCAGCGACAGAACCACCCGAAGCCGCAGCCGAGATCGAGCACGCGTGCACCGGCTAGGTCCGGTAGGAATTCCTGTAGACGTGGCCATTCTGGTGCCCCGTCTAGGCCGTGGACTGAGCGCGGGAGAGCCGAGTAGTTCTCGAAGAAGACAGCATTTTCGTATACATTTTGTGAGGGCATGTCAGCCACTCTTCTTTGAGTTGTTGATGTGTGAACTCAAGAAGAATTACCATGGATGATGGCCGTGCCTATGTGCGTCCAGGCCGGAGCCGTATGCCGGCGTGACTCAACCCGGTCTGCGGTCGTGAATCATAGCCAATGATGGCACACGTCTATATGCAAGAGGCCGTATGAGGCTGGGTCTTCCATTTGGTGTCCTTAGCATGGTACTCTCCTCGTTCATTGATCATCCTGAGCAGAAGTCTGGTTCATGTATATCGATCCGTCACTGTTCTAATATTATCACTTGGTAGCATATCGAAAAGCTAAGGTAATAGAACCCAAGATGCTTCGCTATCAGTCTGGTATCAAACTGATCTTTGATGGGCACTCCTTGAGCATGTCGGACATTCACAGCTTGACTTTGGTCAAGTCAACGACCTTGCTCATATCTCGTTTCTCCTTCTCGCCTCTCTCCGATGCAAACCCTGGCGGGGAGTAGTCGATAGGCGCCTGCAACCGCCGCAACATCCTCGCTGTTGCCTTCCTCGGGTTAAGACCGTCAGCTGTCAGAATATCGGTCAGTCTCGAACCACAGGCAGCAGGTCCTATCCGACAAGGATGGACTTACAGTAACCAATGAACGGAAAAGCGCTCCGATAACCCATCATATCCGCAATCTCCCTCGGAATCTCTCCGTTCAACACCCTTCGTGGGTCAATCGACAGCATCAGGTTGTCCAACGGCCGAATGAACGGCATGCAGTACTGCACCGTCAGCGCGTATCGCGGTTTGTCGCTCCTGTTCTGCCCGCCCGAGTGCCAAGTCGTGCCTAGGAAGTATATCACGCTGCCCCGCGGACAGACAGCCGTCCTGGCCTCGTGGTCCTCCCCTGCCCTGTCCGAGCCCCACAGGTGGCTTCCCGGTATCAGCCTCGTCGCGCCGTTGGTCTCGGTGTAGTCGTCGAGGCAGATCATGGTCGCCGCCGTCACGGCGGGCCGGGACCGGGGCATGCGCGTCGGCGCGTCGTCGTGGTGCAGTAGCTGCGCCCTCTCGCCGGGCCGGATGACGATGCTCTCCATGATATACAGCAGGCACTCCTCGTCCAGGAAGAAGTCGTTGAGCGCCCGTACCGCCTGGATGGTGCAGAACCTGTCGAAGGTGCGCGACTTGGCCAGCAGGGAGAAGACCCGGTTCGTGCGCTTGCCGTCGAACTCGGTCTTGCCCACCAGCGGGGCTGGGCCGTGCAGCCGGTCGATCTCGGCCTTGGCTTCCAGGGCTTCCGCGTCGGAGAAGCACCCAGGGATGATGGCGAAGCCGTCGCGGAGGACGGTCTCGACGTGCCGGCGGAGGGCTGCGTCAGCGGGGAGGGGTTTGTGCTTGCGCTGGTAGAATGCGTCGATTATCTCTTTCTCTGTAGGGGGAGCCATTATCGGTCGGTATTATTTCTCAGCCAACTGATTCTAAAAATTGGTATTTTTCATGAGTCGCGTGAGGAGCACGCTCTATTCCGTGACCTGACTTTCTTTATATGTCGTTCCACGACAGGTATGAGCCGAGGTTTCTGAAGCTGACTGTCAGATATGTCTCCTCTTGTCTAGGTGACACCGGCCGTTGCAACCGTGCTGACGTGCTGACATGCTGACGCGGGGCATAACCAAAACTGATGTCCGCAAGGACGTCCCTGTTCAAATCGACGAATTGAAGTAGATTATGGAATGATCGACCGGTGGGTTTATGAATTTGGTGGTTTCCGATACGGGTTTCCGGTTCCTTCATGGTCTGCCGTCGCAGTACGAGGGACCATCCACGATAGGCCGACCCCTTATGCTTAAGGCTAAGTCCTCTGCTTCAGCTCATTCACAGGACTTCCTCACTATACAAAGCACCTGGGAATATTACTTTGTGTCTGTCTTCACACAGTCTGCTCTCACAGGTTCTCCCCGTCTGAGGCGGACGACTGGGAGGTCGATTTGAAGCTATGGCAGCAGCCTGTCTGGGATGGTTAAATTGAGGTAAGAGAGGGCTGATTGTGTACGATTTTGTACGTACTGTAGCAGAATAGGCTTCAGTAACGGAGCAGATTCCAAAGCGACAGGGCTGATGTCAGATATTTGCCCTCTCACTGGAGTCTAGGAACGACATGCGAAACATGGGGGACGGGATTTTGAGGATCAGTTGCTGGCCGGTGGTAAGGAGCTCATTTAGTCCTTGGATCAAGCGCAGATGCAACTAATATACATAGCACATCGAGCTGTTCTAATACTGACATGATATCCTACACTACTCGATATCTGGCCATTCTCGTCAGGGCTTCGATACCTGTACCCGTCCTCTAATGTATACTCTATCCTTCCTCCATTTCCAAGGTCGTGTGTTGCGTTCTCTCGGCCAGTCCAGGGGATTACCTCAGCCGCCGGCTCACAGCACGGGCCAGTAGACGACCCCGCCAAGCGCAAGGGAGCTTGGGCCACCCGACGGGCTGGACCGATGAAACGTCAGAGCATCCCAGCATGGTGACGTCGATCCATTTGATCTGGAAGTGACCCTTGGCAGCCCTGTGGACTTCCAGGTTCCTTGGATCGTGGAGATCACAAGCGTCATTGTGGCTGCCGACTGGAAGATAATCACATATTCTTACCTCTAGGTAGCCGACCCTAGTAGTCTTGTTTTAACAACGTCCTGTCCTTGTTCGTTCTTGATACCAGAATAGCTCGCCACAGTCAAGCATCGCTCGTCGCAGTCAAGCAGGTCCGACAACATGGCCGGCCTAAAGGACATGTACGACAGTACAGATCCCAAAAAAGACCCGGGTCTCAATTCCAATTTTGACGTTGACTACGTGATCAACTACAAGGTTCCTCCAAATGGTAGGGAGCGAGGATAACCGTTACTACGGTCCCTGAACATATCGCTAACTTTGTCCCAGAAACGGCAGAAGCGGAAGCTGCGTTTGTGCAACTGATCCAAGCTCTCGCCGACGTGGGCTTCGCGACCGAGGTACGGAACGGCGACGCCGACTCCCTTCTCGTCTTCACCAAGATCGTCTCCGAGAAGCTGCTCCACAACCAAGTCTACCGCTATAGGCTCCAGGACTGGCTGTACGGCGTTCGGACCTCAGCCCCAAACAAAGACATCGCGATACACCTCCAGGAGGAGCCCGTGACGGAAGCCGAGCGGTTGAGGCTAGCATACCTCCTCATCACCAAGCCTAAGAACGAAGGCGGTGCCGGCATCGCGGCCAAGACGGGGCAGTGGAAGTACGTTGACTCCATCTTCCCTCTGCACGACCACGTCTTCAACAAGAACTGGATCAAGGAGTGGAGCACCAAATATAAGCTGGAGGACTCGGATCTCGACCAGATCCGGTACAAATTTGGCGAGCAGGTTGCGTTCTACTTCGCTTTCCTGCAGTCATACTCGACATTCCTCCTTTTCCCGGCTGCCTTCGGCTTCGGTGCCTGGGTGCTCTTGGGCCAGTTCTCCTGGTTCTATGCCATCGTGAACTCGCTCTGGTCTGTTGTCTTCTTCGAATACTGGAAGGTTAAGGAGGTCGACCTGGCCATCCAATGGGGAGTACGGGGAGTATCCAAGATCCAGCAGCCACGGGCACAGTTCCAGTTCGAGAGCGAGGCTCAAGACCCGGTTACTGGAGAGGTCGTCAAAATCTATTCTCCCTGGAAGCGTCTGCAGAACCAGTTGCTGCAGGTGCCATTTGCACTAGCATGTGTGGCTATTCTTGGAAGTTTGATCGCCGCCTGCTTCGCCATCGAGATCTTCATCACCGAGGTCTATAATGGGCCATTCAAGCAGTACCTGGTATGCATACCTGATGTGGGATTCCTGAGTCTTCTGAAGCTGATAACGACACACAGACTTTCGTGCCTACGATCATCTTAACCGCTCTCATCCCTACGCTATCTACAGTTCTCACCGGCTTTGCCGAGAAGCTCACACATCTTGAGAATTATGAGACTCAAGACGGTATGTCCTCGCCGTGTCCGTAGGGCTTTAGCATGTTACTGACACCCTCAAAGCACACAAAGCAGCACTCGTGCACAAGATCTTCGTTCTCAACTTCATCACCTCGTATCTCGGCATCTTCCTCACAGCGTTTGTCTACGTTCCTTACGGAAGGGTGCTTGCTCCGTACCTCGACGTCTTCCAGATCACAGCGCAGCGATTTACGACCGCCGGGAAGCCGCTGCCGACGAAGAAGTTCGACATCAACCCCGATCGCCTGACCAAGCAGGTGATATACTTTACCGTCACGGCCCAGATTGTCAACCTTGCTCTCGAAGTGGTCGTCCCGTACTTGAAGCGAGTGGTATTCAAGACTGTCAACGACGTCCGCACCGATCTCACCTCCAACAGCAAGAAGGTTGAGCACCGCTACAAGGATCCAGAGGATGAGAAGGAGTTCCTGGCCAGAGTAAGGAGTGAGGCCGCGCTCGACGAGTACGACGTTACGATAGACTATAGGGAGATGATTGTACAGTTCGGTACGTATACCAGGCCAAAGCCATCTCCGTGGACGACTGACCTACTAACTTGATTTAGGTTATTTGTCTCTTTTCTCCGTTGTGTGGCCCCTCACCGGCTGCTCGTTCCTCGCCAACAACTGGATCGAGGCTCGCTCAGATGCACTGAAGATCGCCGTCGGCAGCCGACGGCCGATTCCCTGGAGAGCCGACAGCATCGGACCCTGGCTCGGCTCGCTGGCTTTCCTGTCGTGGCTCGGCAGTCTTACCAGCTCGGCCCTGGTCTACCTCTTCCACAACGGCAGAGCAGGTCCCGACGGATCGCCATCGACCATCCGGGCATGGGCGCTCCTGCTGTCGATCCTCTTCGGCGAACACATCTACCTCGTCGTGCAGCGCGTCGTGCGACATGTAGTCGGCAAGATGGACCGCCCGGGCCTGCAAAAGGAGCGCGCCGAGCGCTTCGCGATGAGGAAGAACCTGCTCCAGGAGACGCTGGGTCAGGACCTTACCGAGGAAGCGTCTGGACCTGGGTTCAGTGGCGGGGAGAAGATCACCCGTCAGGTGCTTGAGGAGGAGGCGCGGCGCGAGTCGATTCACGGTCATACCAGGGAGGAAGCGTAAGCATATCCACGGGCTGAAATAATTTTCTCGAAACGAGTCTAACGGTAGCACAGATTCTGGCAGAGACAGCGTGGCGCTGCGGAGAGTATTCAGATTGGCAGGAGCATCATCGCAGATGTGAGTTTAGCTTGTGTCCAAGTACGTATGACTGACTTGAGGCGCTGACGAGTCGAGGAGGTGGCGGCCAACAAGACGAAGTCAGCGAAGAGATGATGGGCGTCGAGGGCGCTCAGTGTTCTTTCGACTGGGCAGTAGTGAGCGGGCGTTTCCTTTGTATTGCGGTCGATGACGTCTGCACATGGCATGATCACAGGCAGCGCCGACACTTGCCTGCTCAAACAGTGGTCCTACGTCCTCGTGCTAAGGTAGAGGTGCACCGTACACGTGTAGTCCTGGTCGGCAAGCTTATTGCGGAAGGAAAAGTAGCGTGGGATGGTTGCCACTCGGATCGCAATGTGCCTTGTTGAAGTGGAGGCTAGGTAGTCTCGGTGACACTCTGGGAAAGGTGCAAATGGAATTAATGCTGCATTCTCGCAAACGAACCCCGGTGACGGATCCGGTCCTTCCCAATATCCTCGATAGAATCAACTTTACGATGGCTGCTTGCTGCGGGCTCGTTTAGGGGTGCGCTAGGCCAAGGCACACTCTGGGGTAGGTTGTCACCGTCCATAATCTAGACTCAAGAGGCAATGATTCTTCTTTAACGTTACAATACTTCCATCACCATTATGGAGGGATCGCTGCGTTCAAAGCCAGTCTTTGTTCCACTAAGTACCGCCCAATCATTCAGTATCTCATCATTTCTTGACCTAGACCTACTAAAGAGGAATGGTCTCCGGTCTGGAAATTGTAGGTCGAGGAAGACACAACGCTAGAAGACAATGGCGCAAGAGCTTCGACCCCTTTACCGAGGGCGTCAGGGACAGGCGATCTTCAAGGTTGCAATGGACGGAATCGTAACCGACAGGGAAGCAGCTGCTAGATTTACCCCACCCAAGTGCGTCTACTTCGCAGGTCAACCACGTGTGTCACTTGACGTGCGAGAATGGTCTGAATGGATGAGGTGCGTTAGATCTGGGACGTTTGGCCGTTCTTGCACAGCCTCGGAGTTCCGATTCAGGCGGTGCAGACTGGAGATGCTTCGCAGGGAAACTCCCCCGCCCGTCTACTATGGTACTGCGACGACGTGGTCTCAGTCTGCAGCTGAGGACGCTACGATCGACAACTTGGCTCTGATTAGCTGCTAACAAGCTTCAGCCTCATGCAAGAAACACCGACCCCCCGGTCGCACCCATCTGGCAAAGTGGCCAAGAGATAGGCAACCTTGCACATGCGCTTTCCTGCACAGGAGACAGACAGTCCATGATTGTGGCTGTCTTCTCGCCCGAGGCTCTGAGACCTGCGCTTCACCTTTGCCTTCAGCAACTTCAATGAGGAGCCCTATCCGTCCATTCTTCGCTCAGAGATTGAAGCTTCCATTAGTATAGGGGTCTACTTGACCCAGGTTACACAAAAGAGTCATTTTACCAACTTTACATGCCAACCACCTGGAATAGATACGCAGCCGGACCCTTGACGGGCATCTTCACACACCGGCGGCGGACAGGACGTCCTATACGGCCTGCCACATACCAAACATGGACGACGACGTCCAAAACCTTGTTCTCGCTCCGTTCCAGGAAATCGTTGAGAAGGGCAAGTCCGCAGTTACCAATGCAACGGCGGCGGGTCTCACAAAGTCGGACGACATGTTCAGGTCAGCACAGAGTCTGGTCAGGGACGGAGAGCGTGCTTTGGGCAAGTTAGAGCCCCTTTGCAGGAAGCAATGGGAGGAATACACCGCCAACTTTGTCGTTGCGCTCAAGGAGAACGGTAGGTCGACTGCGCGACCCTCTCTTCGTTCTCGGTCATGACTTACAGCACCCCATAGATGAGATCGCCGACTTCAGGACACAGCTGAATGATTTGCTCTGGGACTTCGATTCGTTCATCGAGGTGGACGAGTTCGATGCCGCCGAATACTCTAAACTGCGGGCTTTGTCGTCCAAGGCTGCCAAGAGGATATATGAGATACTGATGAGACTGAAACTCGAACATCCTCCCATTGCCTTCGGCAGCTTCGATTCTGCCGGTATCTCTAGAGCAACTTCAGCAGCTAGCCATACTTATGTCTCGGACACGCCACAACTGCCCACAGAAACACCACAGACGATCGACGAAGAGACTCCACAACCGCAGGGGTCCATAGGTGACACGTCCTCGGTTTCCCTCATGGCCGCGCAGGCAGGGCCAGACCTGGGCTACGAAGGGGCTAATCCGGAGCCTGCCCGCGGCCAGCGGGACGTCGACAGTCCGGAGAAGCAAGGACCTCCAGCGCCCGAATCGCCCGTCATACCACACCAACTATTTGCCAAGTCAGTTCGTCCCGAGGACATACCCGCCGCGCCACTTGAGAATCCCTGGCAGCCAAACGCCCGGCCTCCAGTCACCGTCGTGGAAGACCAGACGGATTTAGCACCTCCCCCAGACCGGAGACGTCGAGTGTCGTCAGAAGACTCGGAGCGGCCTTTTACGCCGCCCTTTGTGGTCTCCAATGCTTTTGGCGAGCCGAATGGGCCACAGCCACGGCCGCGACGGCTCGATGATGGTGTAGCAGCTCTGGTTCGTGAGGAAATGACGCGAGAAGGAAACAAGGCCGGGCAGAATACAGCTTGCTCCCCGACGGAACCTGTCAGTAATGGCGATCAAGGACCGATAGCGAGGGATATGCCTTCACCAAGCCAAAGGAGAGTCCTCCCCTCACCTCCATTTTCGACAGTAGATATTTCAACTCAACCGAGATCACCCCGAGCTGGGTTTACTACGGCGGTAGCCCGCCCGATGAAGCACTCAGTGTCGTCTCACAGACACTCCCAAGCCAGCTCAACAAATTCCGGTCGATCTTCAATGTTCGATCCCGGGGCAAGAGATAGCATGGTCAGCCCGGTTACGGACCGCAGCGTCTCCAGAAACGATGACCATAACCTCAAACCAAGCCGCACGGACTCCTATGCCCCCATACCGGAAGATTCACCGGTGATGAGTGCCGGATGGTTATCGACCGTCACGAATCCCCTCCCTGTGAGGCACGGAGCGTCGCCACCGACACCAACAGATATCAATCCACTTCGGACACCACAACAAGGCGCTCAGTCGCCTCTGACTGAGCAGTCCGGCGACCCGGCCGGCCTCATCGTGGCGCAAAATGCCGAAGAGCAACCGGGGCTAGAGCCCGTCATACGAGGTAACGGGTCTGCTCCCGGGTCAGATGGGGGGCCTCCAGTCGTCCTGCGAGAGCCAAACTGTGCCATCACAGTAGACAGCTCATTCTATCAGTTGAAAGGGTTCTGCGACGGCGCGAAAGACATTATACGCGGCGGGGTGGGCGTCAAGAAGGTCAGAAAAGTGGTAGGTTCCTCTCCTTTCCAAATCGCGAGACGCCCTGAACCTTGCCGAGCCAGCAGCTGACTTAGTCGCGGTAGGGAATCGGAGCTGCCAACTACGTAGCCAAGTGCACAAACAGGTCCTGCATGTTTGAGCTCGAATGGAGATCACTCGAAGCCGATGTTAACAAATCAGGTAGATCGAACTCCGACAACTTCTTCCTGTCCCCCGTCATGGTTGTCAAGCCCTAACACCCAGCAGAAGAAGCAAACTATCGCAACAGCGGCATCGGCTTCCGGCTTCGCTTCATCTCCAAATCCCACCTCGCGGCCAGCCACATCGACGACCACAAGTACGGCTGCCTCTTCTGCGTCCAACTAGGCCGCACCCCGGAAGAATCCGACGCCACCGTCTTCCCCAACCAAAAGGCCCTATTCGCCCACCTCGCGCGCCACCCCCGTCCCCTCCCCCCCGTCCCAGGCCTCACCGTCATCGAGAGCCCTGACATTCCCCCGCATTTCCGCGACAACTACGACCTCCACCTCCCCAACCCGCCGGCTCGCAGCCTCATGGCCGGCCTCGCGCGCGAGCTCTCCGGCATGCCCACCGCCGTCGCGGCGGAGCCCTTCCGGCGCACGCAGCTCAGCGCGCCGCGCGCCGCGCCCGAGGGGGCGAACGTCGCGGCGCTGCAGTTCTTTGCCGGGCAGCGCATCGTGGGCGTCGAGTTCCCGGCCCGGTTTGGCGGCGAGTGGGCGCTGGGCTGGGCGGACAACGTGCGCGGCGCGTTCCCGGCCGAGTGCGT
>Ga0209127_100147_pt1 | contig 26063 bp, 14 predicted proteins | sample LakSupMetagenome_FD_187469 | JGI IMG/M metagenome (GOLD analysis project Ga0209127, IMG submission 187469) | Freshwater microbial communities from Lake Superior, Canada - Sta WM archaea (SPAdes) (version 2) | ecosystem: Environmental > Aquatic > Freshwater > Lake | place: Lake Superior, Canada... | reverse complement strand
TGGGAACTTTACTGTGAATATACGCCGGATAGCGACGGTGTGCTGTATACTACTAGACATACACTTTACTTAGACTCGAAACTAATACTAATGGCGGGATATCAGTCCCGCGGTTTCAGCAGGGTTCCGTTGGCCCCGATCAACAGTCTTCGATTTTGGTAGCTGAACAATACAATCGCAGGAAAGGAAGTGCTGGCAACGGCTAGAAGTACACACAAATCACAACTGGTATCGACAAAAGGGAAATGATGACAGCCCTTGGGTGCTTCCGTGTTTCCTGGAGTTGTACCCCATTCCATCAATTTCAAAAAGAACGCAACCATCAATAACAACCCAACGCCATGCCCACCTGTCCGTTCCTCAGTGCACAGCGTTCTTAACAGCAAGCACGATAGCCAAGATGATCAGCACCAGCACCGTGCCCAGCAACGCCATCAACTTGACATTCTTCCACCACATCTTCCTCTTCAGCCCCCTACTCCGGACCCTGAACTCGCGCGCGCTCCCGCCGAGCCTGTCCGTCTTGTCCACCAACAGATCGATCCTCTCCCCCCTCTCGAGCAACCCCTCAATATTCCGCGTCATGATCCCCCGCACGTCGTCGATCTCCTTCTTCGCGTTACCGATGGCGTCGTCGCCGGCGCCCTTCTGGCCGGTGCCGTAGTCGACCATGCGCGAGCGCAGCTCGGCGTTGAAGCTGGCGGCGCCGTAGTTGGGCAGCTCGGAGAAGTCCGTCGTCGTCTCCGGGAACTTGGCGAAGAAGGCGCGGCGGATGTCGAGGAGGTAGGAGAAGGTTATGCGCCGGCCGAGGGTGGAGGAGGCGATGGCGAGGAAGGTGAGACCTCCCGCGGAAGGGTTGGAGGCGTGGTCGCGGGGGGACTCGGCGACGTAGTGGATGTGGTAGTCGCCGTGGGTGTAGGTCAGCTTTTGCGGGGAGGAGTGGTCAATCTTGGGGAGGATGAGCGAGGCGAGGGAGGAGGTCTGGCTGGAGGCCGAGGTGGTGCATTCGGAGAGGATGGTGGTGTTGTGGGCTATGCAGGAGCTGGATAAGGGGGGTTAGTAGGGAAAGGCGAAGGAAAGCTGGGTGAGAGTGATGACTTACTAGAGGAGCGGAGTTGTTGGTGCTGATGACGACGCCATCTTGAAGGTCAGGTCGTCAGCTCGGCTTGTAAGGATTGATTCGGGTGTACGTAGCAGCTGAGATTGTCGCTGACGGTGCTTGATATGGTGTTCTGCTCAGGAAGCGTCGACAGCAGAGCGCCTTGTTGTGGGGAAGCCGTTGATATTGAGCTGCACCTCATGCATAGACGAGGGCCCCGGAGGATGACGATGATGGGCATTAGCATTGTTAAAGACAAGTGGGGCCGCGCCGCTAGCAAGACAGTTCTTTTAGTGACGGCAAACTGATAACAAACTGATAAGACAGCGCGCTGGAGTCGCTCGAAGAAATTCCCCAGAAGGGGCGATTTGGCAGCTAGAACATACAAAATCCGTCGAGATCAGCAATGGTTTCACGGATCCCCAAGAAACGGCCATGAAATTGTTGTCAAGGGCTGCTTGGTCATGTTCCAGGACGGCAGCTCGCTCTTTCTCGGCGACGTGCCGCAGTCTACGCCGCGAGACCAGCGGCCGATATTCGAAGACTGAGGACTTCACGAGTCAAATCCCGAACTACGGATTCCGCTCCGACATCCTGCGCGAGAGACTCGACGATGACACCACTACGAAGGACTCTACCAGGAAGAGCTACGCGCTCTTCGCCGGCCTCGTACAGAAAAGATGGGAGCTGGTGAAGCGGGACATGGGAAAATGGGCCATAGACCACCCCATCTACCGGTCCTTCGGCATCCACAGCGAGGGCCAGCTCAACCGCGAGTGCAGGCTGTTTCTCCAAGCGATCGCCCATTCAATGGTTGCGGCCGGCAAGAGCAGTAAAGGCGTCGGTCGGAACTCAAACCCGCTGTTCTGGAACCTGCGGAACGCCTTTGTGCGCGGCGACGTCAAGGAGTTGGACAGGGAGCTGAGGTATTCCTTCCAGAGCTTCGTCTTGCGGGCCCAGTTCTCCAACGCCGTTACCGACGCCCATGTGCGGCTGGCCGACTTCCGCGAACCGTACGACTGGTTCCCCGCCACCCGCATGATGCAGCGGACGATTCACCTCCACGTCGGCCCGACGAACTCGGGGAAGACGTATAATGCTTTGAAGGCGCTCGAGAACGCGAAGACGGGCATATACGCTGGGCCGCTGCGACTACTGGCGCACGAAGTCTACAGCCGGTTCACGGCAAAGGGCAAGCCATGCGCCTTGGTTACAGGAGAGGAGCAGAGGATACCCGAGGGCGTCGACGAGTACTTCTCCAGCTGTACCGTCGAGATGACGCCACTGAATAAGAGGGTTGATGTGGCGGTCATCGACGAGATTCAGATGATCGCCGACGACGACAGAGGCTGGGCATGGACGCAGGCTGTACTTGGTGTCCAGGCAAAGGAGGTTCATCTCTGTGGCGAGGAGCGGAGTGTCAGCCTTATCAAGCAGTTGTGCTCCATGATGGGCGACAAGTGCATAGTACATGAGTACAAGCGGCTCAGCCCGCTCCAGACCATGCGGAGAAGTCTCGAAGGAGACTTTAGCAGGCTCCAAAAGGGGGATTGTGTTGTCTGTTTCTCTCGAATTGCGATCCATCGACTGAAGGCTGGTATCGAACAGCTTACCGGGCGCCGGTGCGCCATGGTATACGGCTCTCTGCCGCCCGAAACGAGAGCACAACAGGCGGCCTTGTTCAACGACCCAGATAACGACTACGACTTCCTTGTGGCTAGCGATGCCATCGGCATGGGCTTGAACTTGGAGATCAAGCGGGTCATCTTCGAGACCACGACCAAGTTTGACGGTATTGATCACCGTCAGCTCCGGATTCCCGAAGTGAAGCAGATCGGCGGGCGAGCTGGCCGGTTCAGGACGGCGCGGCAGGAGATGCAGGGGGCGGCTGATAACAATGGTGAACCTGCACCTGCCTCTGTGGGCCTGGTCACATCTCTCGACCAGGAGGATCTGCCCGCTGTCCAAGAAGCCTTCAGCCAGGAAGCCGAACAAATACGAACGGCGGCATTGTTTCCGCCGGTCTTCATTATAGAGCGCTTCTACTCCTACTTTCCGCCGGAGACGCCATTCAGCTTCATCTTGTCGAGACTGCGGGAACTGGCGAAGCTGTCGAGTCAGTTCCACATGACCGACTTCAATACCAGGCTCCAGGCAGCGGACGCCATCCAAGACGTTCCAATGAGCATATACGATCGATGTGTGTTCCTGACGATACCGGTGTCGCTCAGAGACTACAAGCAGCCCGAGGTCCTGAGGTCCCTAGCCAGGTGTGTCGGCAGCCATACCAGCGGACACCTGCTCGACATCGAGCACATGGACCTCGAGATACTGGACCTCAACGCGGACCAGGTTGCCGGGACCGAGTACCTGATGCGTCTGGAGGCGCTCCACAAATCACTCACCATGTACCTCTGGCTGACGTACCGCTACCAAGGCGTGTTCCGCAGCCAGGCGCTGGCCTTCCACACCAAGGCGCTGGTGGAGGAGAAGATCACGGACTATCTGGATCACCTCAGCTTCGTCCCGGACCACAGGAAGCAGACCCGTAACATGCAGCGCGCCAGGGCCGCCGCGCACGCCGAGAGAGAGGCAGCTATTCTTGGCGATGAGCCTGACGAGCACGAGCCGGTTCACGAGGGGCCTGGCGTGTGGAACGAAGAGCCGGACGACGAACCGCTGCTGGACGAGATACCTGGAGAGGATGACCTGCCGGACGGACCTACGGAGGCTAGAGCGAGTGCCTCTGTGCAAGGTGGAGAGCAAAGCCAGGGGCGTTCTGAGAAGCAGGGGGCATAATACTTATGGTGAACTGCCGATGTTTCCAGGAGGCCGTCTCCTCGACTGCTGTACAATATATGTAAATCAACGCTGGGCTGGCATACAAGGTGTATATACTGGAGGTTTGGGATAGAGTCACCGCTTTCAACGACAGATGAATCCACGCCAACAACCTTGAATACAACTGCATACCACAGCTATCCTCCTTTTTATGGGAATCCCCGTTCTACCTCACATTCACGCGACGGCTCGGTCTTGAGCCGCCAAGGTCGCTGATTAGGTGTCGCAAGCTTGTCCGCCGTGGCGAGAAGAGAGGATTGAGTGACCAAAGATGTTGGACGGGTAAGTTGGCGAAAGATGCAAGTTCCTTGGAGAAAGAAGGTTGTTTGTTTGGAAGATGAGAACTCGAGATCACTCTGGCTCGCGCTCCTTCTTGTAGCTACTGTGTCTACCTTAGCCACTTGCCATGGTTCCAATCTTTTGTTGCGAAATCCGTTGAGCCTTACGGGGTTCCGAACATGGATCCTTGCCCAGTTTGCTAAAGACCAGAGGTCCTCCTTATCCGGCTTATGTCCTGACTTCGTCTTGGTCTGTTCTCTACGGGTACTCGTGGGTTAGTAATAACATAAGTCAACTTGAAGGCCATCACTAAGTGTTCAACGTACTATCTCTTCGGCGGTTGAAGCATGCTTACTCGGCGGCGCACGAGATGGGCGATGCTGGTAGGGTTGGTGATCGTTGTGTAATTGGTCTCAACTCCCAGCCCTTCTCCAGAGTCTTCATGTACGCCGCAACAAGCTCTGCATCATCATCGACAAGTGGAGGAATGTAACGGCCAAACGCCATGACACGGGACCAAATCGTTGCAACAAGACGAAAACAATAGATGCCGCATAACTCTCGCGATAGCACGAGCCGCTCGACCTAAGTTGCCGCATCCCAGACTCGGACAGTGTTATCAGCAGAAACCAGACACGATCAGTCCGCCTGCCGGGCGAGAACGCAACGGGCACCACAAACACCCGCTCGAGAACACACCGCTCACCCCCTTCCCGTTATGCGCGAGTGGATTGCAATATTCAACTAGAACTTGTCCCCGAGACAAATACCACTAGCACTGCGGCATATGCGGCCGTTGCGGCCAACAACTCAAGAGGCAGCTTGGTAGGAGAGTAGTAAGCTGTGGCGACAGCGAATATCATAGTACAGACCGGTACAGTTACCAGACTTGTTACGATACCGGGCACTAAGACCATGAGGATCATCGGGGCGTTAATAATAACACCGCCGAGAATCGCTAGGACGTATCTCTCCTTCCTGGTTCGCGAGGCGGATGGGTAGTCCCACGGCCCTCCTGGGAGCTCGGGCAACAAGCGGTCTTCGTGGTCCAAGACCATCTGATCGGGCTGAAGGCCGTTTGACTTCAAATAGTCGAACAGGTCCCGCTCCATTGGCCGTTCCGACTTCAGGTGAAACGGACAGTTGTCCCAGTCACGATATGCCGTGTCCCGCATGAGCTCACGGTCCCTGACGGCCGCACCTAGGGATCCGGTGTTAGCAATCGATCGCCATCACGATAGGAACTCACGGTCTGAGAACAAACAATAATCTTGAATAAGAGTTGTCAGTGCGTCAGAGTTTCCATTGCTCATCTCCCCTCTGTCGAGGATCGACATCGTCTCGTCCATTATACGTTTCCGCAGATAGTGCATGTTCATTCGATGCACAGCCGTGATGTTGAACCTCTCGCCTCGCTCGTTGGCGTAGAATATATGCCGCCGCCCCGCATCCACGACCGATTTCGAGATCGGATCCCTAGATGCTACGTTCTCTTCCTCTCTTCCAGTCATGCCTGGCATACAAGACGGGTGAATATTCTTTAGAAAGGGCTTGGGTAAGTCACTAGAGGAACAAAAGAGGCCAGGAGCACGATGAGGTCGAGTGCACTGGGGCTATAGGCTTTATTCTACCTAGAGTTAAGCTATCCATTCCTCCTGGGACATGTTACGCAGGGAAGCAGCTTCTCAATTCCCCTGTTGCCTAACGACGGGAGTGCTCGATTGGGCGCTGTGTCCGTATAAGACTGAACAGTTCTGCAGCATAGCCCCTTCCCGTTTAGGAATTGGCCCTGTATGGCGGACGATAGCTGTATTAGTCTGAAATTTTGAAATAGTATATCGTCTGCCATAGCCCTATCAGTCCGATCGTACCACTGAGGCCCTTGCTGTAAGCAGGCGTTTACGTGGGGTAAAGAAGCTGCCTTGCAGCGGCCGGAGCTCCAACCGAGCCCCTCTATTTATTTCCCAACAGCGTCACACCCAGCCTTGCCAAAACCAAACAATCTTTCACCAAAGGCACATCCCTCAAACTCCAACAAACAACCTCCACAAACTCACAACCTCGATAAACCACGACCCGCAAATCATGGCCTCAATAGACGCCCACCCCACCACAACCGCCTCGGCAGACCCGGCCTCCTCCTCCCCGGCCTTCATCCCCCTCGAAGCGAACCCGGAGCTCATGACCTCCCTCCTGCACACCCTCGGCTTGTCCCCGGCCCTCCAGATCCACGACGTCTACTCCCTCACCGACCCGGACCTCCTAGCCTTCATCCCCCGACCCGCCCTCGCCCTCCTCCTCGTCTTCCCCGTCTCGGCGGCCTACGAGTCCCACCGCCTGTCAGAGGACTCCCTGACGGCACCCTACACGGGCAAGGGCCCCGACGAGCCCGTCCTCTGGTTCCGCCAGACGATCAGGAACGCGTGCGGTGTGATGGGTCTGCTGCACGCCGCCGCCAACGGACCCGCGAGGGGGTTCGTGACCGAGGGGAGCGAGCTGGACGGGCTGATCAAGAAGGCCGAGCCGCTGGGTCCCGAGGAGAGGAGCCGGCTTCTGGAGAAGAGCGAGGCGCTGGCGCGGGCGCACAGGGACGTTGCGGTGAGGGGGGACACGGCGGCGCCCGAGGCGACGGATGATGTGGATCTGCACTATGTGTGTTTTGTCAAGACGGAGGACGGGGCGCTCTGGGAGCTGGACGGGAGGAGGAAGGGGCCGATCAAGAGGGGCCAGCTGCCGGATGGGGAGGACGTGCTGGGGCCGAACGCGCTGGCGCTGGGGCCGTTGAAGTTTCTGGAGCGGGAGGGCGGGGATTTGAGGTTTAGCTGTGTGGCGCTGGCGGGGAGCGTGGATTAGTGGTATTGGGTTGGATGAGGAGAGTGGCCGGGGTAGTGGGAGGCGGACTTGGTTACGTCTTCTGGAAGGAGATGCGACTGCGATAATCATGTTGGTGGGTGCATTTGTTTCCCGTGGGAGGTACGATCTCGGCAATACAGAGCCCATATCGGACCATGACGCGGATGAATATCTCTCAGGTTCATTGTCTCAACTCTGATTCGTACTTGGGCTTTATAGGTGACCATGTTCCTATTCCGATCCCCCTTCCTTGGCCTTGCTCCGAGAACAGTTCACCCACCCTAACTCCTCCTGACAGACGACCGGCGCCGAGCTACCAGTTGGGTTAGTGTCTGTGCTCTTGATCCTCGGTATCGACCAATACCGCAGTGTAGTCAAGTCTGAACTGTGCCTTTACGAACCTTCAGCAAGTTGTGACGATCGTCGTCGACTATCCTGGTATGACCTGATGTTTGGTTCCTGATCCGGCTCACTCAGCTGCGCGACTTCGAATGCCGGGATGGTGAGACTTGTTCGGTGTTTCATGAGCAGATGTTTGTCGATATTGCTCACGGTCCTGTCTGACAAGATTCGAGTCGCTGCGGTCGTATCACGCTGCCAAGAAGGGCTTCTCAGGGCTACTGCCTCTCTCTGTCGCGCTTCATGCTTGCTTATGATTCCATTCTCGCTCTCGAGTGTCGTTTGATTCGTTTCGGTGACAGGTTGGTTCGCAGTTGGGTGACCAAGGAATGATGTGGCTTGCGGCGGAGTGTTAGTGGAATCTTCCTCGGCGTCGGGGAAGTACAGCTTGAAGCCGGCGCCGTTGATGTTAATTGCCATCTTGAAGTATAGGAATGGTGCACATGTATGTAAACAGCTCCAAGAAAAGAAGACAGGGTATTCAGAGGTCACAGGTTACCAAGAGTCTCAACGTGATACAGAGCTTGCACGCTGGAGATATATCATGGAAGTCGTAGTCTCAGGGGGATCTGGGCAAAGCCGCCGTTTGAGAGATACCTTGCCCTCGAAAGTCCCTTCCTGGGCATATGGGGGAACTGGGAAGCAGCTTGCGGTAGACCTAAGGTACCGACATGCCTTCGTCACTTCCGGCCTCCGTCATTTCCCCTTGAGCATCCATATGGTTCCAGCGGCAGCACATTGCACACTTACATCAAAAGACCCCAAGGGGTCGCCACTCCGTATCAACACTCGGCGATGCTGCCAGAAGCGTGATATATGGAGGCCATGTCTACCTAGTTTCCGGGATCACCCCTACAACAAACACAACCACAACGGCCGCGTAGCTAGAGTATCAAATGTTATGACCTTGCTATGGACCTTTCCGTCATCTTACGCAGCAGTAGCCCTGAACACGTCCCTGACCTAACGAGGGCGGATAGGCTCAGCTCACATCATCTGATTCTGTAGTCGGGTATATGTCTTCTATATCTCGAAAACATATATCGAAGTATCAATCGTGATCATGTACGTAGTGAGCTGGAGATTGAAGGGCAAAAAAGCTCATGAGCGTAGGCCCAGCTGGACTTCCTGTGCTATCCCCACCAAAGCTTGGTCCGGGCTGGCATCGCACCTGAATTAGGTTAAACTTCATGGCCAAGCTCTCGAACAAATCTGAGACCATTCTGGGCCAGGCAGGCTCAGAAGAAATATGGACAAGTACGTTTGGGTTGGTCGTGGAATTGAAGCCGTCGCGGGGGCAAACACTCGTCAGTAAATAGGAGGTGGTCCATAGCCGATTAATACCAAGCTTGCCGCCAACCGCCAAGTATCAAATAGTGCCGTTGGCATAAAATGAGGGAGTGGACGTGCACCTCGTTTTCGATCGCTCAATCGTACTTCCAGGCGGAGAAGGGAAAGTTTGACGGAGTTCAGCGCCGAGCTTCTTCAGCGTGATTCCAAGATCCATGTCTGTCCGGCAAAAGAACGCTAGAACACTGCACGAAGATCGATCCCTGCCAGCTTATGTCGATCACTGTTCAATCGCGCGTCAGCGACCGCCCGCCGGGCATACCGGGCGGCCACCCGGCGCTCACAACAGGACGGCGCACCGATCATTGGAAGAATCAGCGGCAGCAGAACGGCACGATGTGTAACTCTAGGTTTTCTGCTCTTGCCTTGGTTATCCCGACCGCACATTCAATCCACAGCCCAGTCTCTCGGCGACGGCTTCACCTGTGTGCCGGAACACAAGCAGGCGCGTCTTGCTCCTCGTCCGTGCAGTGCCGGTCCCGAAAGGCTTTGTAGGATATGGGGATAAGCGACTGGACAACCGTGTGACCTGGCTGCGGCTCATGGCATTTTGATGTTCCACAGAGTCGCTCGTTGCCCATGCACGGAAAGGGAGTAAGACCGAGCGAAGCTTCCTAGCGTCGGTGCAGATGGTCGGACACGACTTGAGACCGGTAATTCGTGCGTAACGAAGCTCTAGCAGTGTATAAACTCCTTATCCTCGGCGTCATCCCCATGCGCCCTTTGGCTACTTCATTTCCTGTCTTTTATTTTAGAAGCGTAGCCACTGACGCTGGCAACCAAGGCGCCCCTGTTAGTGTGTGCAAGTCAACGAGCACATCCTTGCCCGGTCTGCTGCCTTCTTACGGATCTGGACTCTTCCGTTTCGCAACATCAAGCAAAGCCGGTTCCCACACGCTAGAAAATGGTGTCAATTTTTTCATATTGCCATGTTGTTGTGCTATTGATTCGGGCGTCAGCCCTGTGTCGTGGACGAGAGAGACGAATTTGCCGTGCGCAGGAGGACAAACTTTAAGCTGGTGTCTCCGGGGGATTTCAGGGGACCCTTGCAATCCCACTTCAAGCCTACCACAGTACACGTATGATCCCGATCTGTGAGGCCTGGCGCAGATCCCCGCCAGCCTCGATAGTGCATCAGAGCTGAACTTCCGTTGGCTTTTTACCTCTGACGTAATCTGCGTTTCGCCTGCGGGATACTATTCAACAGTCTCCCTTCCGCCGGCTTGTGCATATTCGACGAGTACAAACGTACATACCTGGTTGTGTGAGGGATGTTGATATCAGCACGGATGCGCTCTGGCCACTGGCCGGAGCTTCAAGAGGACCAGGGCCGCACGGTCCCCGGGTTAGACTCTATACGGTGGGTCCTCGTACCTTTCTCTTGATCTTGAGGAAATCCGGGTGTCTGACCGAGTCTAATAAAGAACTGACGGAGGACAAGTGCGCCAGGAACAAGACACTAACGGAGAAAGGCCATGACGTTAGATTGCAGCCAAGATCCCAACCGAGTGACAAGGGGCTCGACATCGGATCTCAAACACTTCAGAGAATAGCCGCGCTGCCGGTGATGCTTCGAGCCTCCCGGCTGCCGTGTTTGTCGGGAACAAACGAAGTGTTGACCCTGGTTGAAGGCTAATATACTAGGAGCCTTGAATGCAGAGCGTCATGGTGTCCGATGTTCGTGCATGGCTTTGCCGTGCCGTCTGCATGTCCCCTGCTCATGCCGCTCATGGGCCCCCTGACGGTGGCATCATGAACAAACGATTCAAAAGAGGAAGTATCCCGGCCGAGGTGTGTCGACCTACTCCGCGCTATAACGTACCAAATATGTCTCGGCAGGATGTATTTGCTGTCGTGCTCGAGGACAAGAATGTCTCGGTGCCTCGTGCGAGCGAACATCGGGCGGGACTGCGTGGTGAGTTCCAGTTCAGGTCCCTGAGGAACTATGTAGCACACCAGCCATGTCTCTGAGAAACGGGAGATCGGTGTGGAGGGTAGCACTGGATGTCGTGGAGGGGTTTGAGTGTCAATAGTGAACCCTCCTCTCCTCTCGGCGTGCAGGGAACAGCCTGTGTGGCTTGAGGTACCGCACCATTGGCACCACCAACGGGAGCAATGTATATCTATGGCACCCATGTCCCTGCACCTCTGTGTTGCTCTGATTTTCCACGCATATCTAGACCTCCCTCCTCCCTCCCTTCGTTGAACACAGTCTCCCTTGATTTGGCCCGCCTCTGTTCCTGGAACCGTACATGACTCGCTTGAACGGCTCGCAATGAGCTAACTGTGCCCCATTCATTGCCTTGGCAAACCACGCGAACATTTACTGTGATAGACAATCTACCCCAGATCCTACTGCCGATCATTGCTTATTTCACGGGAATGCGCAGCAAGACCGCCACTGTCCATGGCGATAAGCCTCAGCTATAAGCATGGGGCTTCTGAGCTTTCTGTCCAGGAAGTCCTCTTCTTATAAGGACCAGCAGGAGGCACAAATCATATCACAAGCATACCACGCCACTACCGCTCGTGTTCCGCCTGTGAGAGGTACACTTCCCCCTGCAGACGCATTTCCTGAGGAAGCCTACTTACAACTACTTAGGAGAGTATCCTATCGGAGGAAATGGCTCGAGGAATTTGGAGGGTCTGACGAAATACCACGCTTTGGGCCAGTCTCAGCTCCGACTTAGACTCCCATCGCCGGCTGAGGAAGCAGCTCCGGCACCGGTCATACGTACTTTCCGGGACGGGAGTGTCGAAAGACCAACCACAGCCCCTAATGGGAGACCCCTCACAGCGAACAGGTCCAGCACATCGACGACCCGGCTGAGGAGGAGTTTTCTGAGCTCACAGCTCCCACTCTCATCCTCGAAGCCGGAGCAGGAGTCACCGAGGGGACGGCAACCTTTCATTCGTTCCGGGCGGATGAGCTCCGTCCGGGACTTCCATCCAGTTGAGGCAAACTCGAGGCCATATACTGCTAGGCAACAGACCAAAACAGTTTTGGGCGCTTCTGGAACCGGCTTCAAGGATATCCTCGACGCACAGTCCGAGTTCAAGCCCCTAGACTTCAAGTCCAGGCTCAAGGCGTCTGGGGCGCGTGACTATGGTGAAGATGTAGCAGACCGCAACATCGGAGAGAATGGACACAACCTCGAGCTACCTCAAGTCCAAGCTTTCTACGCACAAGAAACGCATAGCGACTCCTTACGAAGGTCCAAGTGGGTGTCTATGGCAGACATGTCCACATACCCGCGAGACGTAGTTGCAGAGGAACACATTTCCAAGCCAGTTTCACTCGACTCCGATCTTCGGACGAAGTCTCTGAACTCGTCGAGCACATCCAAAACTCAACGTCAAAGGGCGGCGACCGCTGGACAGAAATTGGCCCAGCGACCGACAACATCTGATGCGGGTCGTCAAGATCAATCCTGTGATACGAATGCAAAGAGGAATTCTAAGCATGGCTACACGAGCGAAAGGTCAAAAGTCGGGCGCCTCAGCTACCGTGGAGGTTCCAGTCTGCCTTTGTCTCCCATGAATGACTCTCTGGACAAAAGTGCGGAAGGATTCCCTACATTATTCGATCAGGGTGTTATTCCGTCGCCTATAGTCGAACTGAGACCCGGCACTAGAAAGTCGCAGTCCTCGAAGGGCGGCAACCCACCGGCCGCAATTGTTTATCAGAAATTCGACTCGGACAAACAAGTCCCTGAGCAACAGGACGAGCATACTGGCCGCCCGCCGTCCAGTCAAAGGTCGTTCCCTCTGAAGCCGTCGACCAAGCGACGCTCGGGCACCGCTTCGTCTGTCGCATCCAGCACGCAGGGCTACACAGCACACTCCGTCAAGCCTTCTATTGCGTCTACTGTCGCTAGCTATCACACTGCAATCGACACATCCCCTCCGAACCGTCACTCGCAACGGCAACGAGCCGACTCTACCAGGGCTGCAAGGAGAGCCAGCCTCCCAGTCGCTCTCGTAAGACCAGATAGCCGGGATAGTACCAAAGTAACCGGCCTCCCACCATCAATAAAACTCGACACCATCCACCCCAAGCACCAACGTCCCGAAAGCCTAACCCCCAGCCTCCGGAACCCCGCCACAGAAGATATCCCGGAACCCGTGCCCCCGCCACGCACGAGCAGCCTCCGGCACTGGTCCATATCCTCCTCCACAACGCCCACCACCTCGGACACGAGCTCCAACCCCTTCTCCCACCGGCCCCAGTCCCGCAACACGGCCACCACCTCGGTCGACCTAGGCAAGGACTTCTTCGTCTACAAGAACACCTCCCAGCTCAGCGTCACCCTCTCCTCGGCGGCCGCCAAGACCCCGAAATCCTCCGCCTTCAACATCGACGACTACCTGTCCCCTGACGATAACGACGACGACGACAACAGCCTAGAGCCCCGGATCCCCCGCGGCGAGGGCGAGGAGGACCTCCTCTTCAGCGCGGCCGGGTACGGTAGCGGGTCCCAGCTGCCGGGGTTATTCGACTCCCTAGCATCATCCAGTCCTCCCCCCCGCCACATGGCCGTCTTGGCCGACGACAACCCCCCCTTTTCTTCTTCCTCCCGCCCCCGATCATCAACCTCCCTACCCCCCATCTTCCGCAAACCTTTCTCCCCAGGGACGTTATCCCCGCGCAGGCGGTACATCCTGGACACGGCAGCCGACTCCGATTCTGACTCTGACTCTAACTCTGACGACGCCCGATCCTGGCACGGAGGCGACGCCGGCTGCACCATGGCGTCGTCGCCCGGTGGTGGTGGTAAGGGACCCGGGCATACCAGACGGCTGTCCGCCCTAGGATCCCGTCAACCCCCCTCCGCCACCCCACCGGAGGTGATAGAGGAGGAGAGCGACTGGGGAAAAGTCGACCCGGCCGCCGCGGCGAGGCAGAGGAAGGAGGAGAAGTCTAGGAAGAGGGCTGGTACTGCTTCTGCTGCTGCTGCTGCTAGGCGGAGGGCGCTGAAGGGGAAAGGGAGGGAGGGGGAGGGGAACGAGGGGTTGGCTGATGTTGAGTGCTAGAACAAGGCAAGTGAAAGGGCTGGGATGGAGCGGGTGGGTGGGCTAGGGCTACAAGGAGGGAATTACGGACAATGGCGTTTTGTGGGACTGGTAACGATAGCATGTAATTCCTTTTGTTTGGTGGTTCGGATGAAGATATTATACCCATGGGATAAGAGTTTACGATAGGGTAGGGGGGAATGTATTATGCACACGGCAGGCGCTGGTGGAACGTTTAGACGGGTTCAGCAATATGTTGTAACATATCATCATGTCTTCGGAGACTTTCTAATGCTTACTCCGTCTGTTGTGCACTTGTTACAAGTCATGATTTTCTCATGCGTGTTGGGATGCCGTGTCACTTTCGGACTCACTAGCGGGTGACTTAGCCCCTGAATTCAGCTCTTGAGCTCAGCTCCGTTGCTGCCAGGGATAAAAAGACCAAGAAGGCGTCGCATCGCAAGGTCATACGTGTCACAGAAACCCAGGTTGGCTTTCAAGTCCGGCTTTAACTCTCATTAATGTCTATGAATACTTGTCGAACGAAAAGCTAGAATAGCTATGGCTGGTAAAGTCAACGCTGATTCGATCAGGTCTTTCCCGTATGTCATGACACTGCTCTTCCATCTTCAAGTCCCTTTCTGGCAGCAAAAGCTCAATCTCGGACGGATCCTCACTGATATACGTAAAGCCCGTTCACCAGGATCCGGGGTCCTGCTCCCAGCCCTGGACATAATCACTCTCTCTCACCGGAGCCGGCCGTCAGGTTCCCAACCTGCACATCCGCCATACCCTCCAGAAGCACATCCCCAGCCTCCCCTCCAGGCAACGGGCACTCACAACCATACTTCTTCCGAAACGTCCCCAGATCCATCCCGGCCAACTCGGCGAACGCCTTCTTGGCCGCGCTAGTCTTGGCATACCGTCCGCTGGTACTCGTCCCATGCGCCAGCGTCTGCCCGTGGCAGCGCACCGCGCCAATGACCCTCTTCGCATTCGTAGCCAGGTCGTACAGCTCCTTCGCGCCCGCCTCGCCGTCGTCGCTCCCTTTCGCGGTCCCGGCACTGGCGGCGGCCAGCTCCTTGACCAGGATGCGCCAGTCGGTGCAGTGAAACCTCTCCTGCAGCAGCTGAGTGAGGCGCGTGACGGGGTGGTTCCGGGCGAACGAGTCGTAGACGGTCATGTCCTCGAAGTACGGCAGGACCTTGGTGTCGAAGAACCCCTGCACTGCGGCGAAGTCGTAGCCCGAGTCGACGAAGATCGCCCCGATGTACGACTCCACCACGTCGGGGAGGCACTTGGGCGCGCTGGAGCAGCCGTCCCAGAAATTGCGCGCGTAGGCGGAGCGCGGCTTGCCCTGCCGTACGGCTTCTTCCTCTGCCTCCTCGCGGGCGAGGGTTAGCTCCGTGACGTAGTTGAAAATCTCGTTTTGGAGAGCTGAGGAGAAGGAGACGAGGAGCTTGTTGAAGCCCAGTTCGACTGCGAGACAGCCGAGGAACTTGTTGCTGACCATGGCCATCTTGTGCTCCGTCAGCCACTGAGGGTCGGCGCCCGGGTAGCGGTGGAAGAGGTACTCGACGCATACCATGTCGTGGAGGGCGTCGCCGAGGAACTCGAGGCGTTGGTAGCTGGGGAGTTTCTCGTACGAGCGAGAGGGGTAGGAGGGGTGCATGAAGGCGCAGCGGAGGAGACGCGGGTAGGTGAAGGTGTAGCCCGTTCGAGCAGCGACCTTTTTGACCATGTCCTTTTGGACTGTGGTGGCTGATGCTGTCTGCCAGTCGGGCTTTTTGTAGCTGGCGTAGTACTCGGACCAGTTCGCCATCGGGTGGCGCTTCTTGTCTCTAACCATGACGGTGACGGCTTTCACTGCCTCGTCAAAGTTTCCGTTCCGTCTGGCGGTCAGGTAAGCTGCGCCTATGAGGGCTTCGCAGACGTCGGCAATGGTCTTGTCGGCGAGGGTGTGCACGCTCTTGGGATTCGTCCTTTTGCCTCGCTTGAGCGTCAGACCGTCAGGGTACCATGTTCGCCGATTCAGGGATTTGGAGCGGACGTATTCCTGCAGCTTGACTTCCAAGGCGTTATTGAACAGGTTCTTGTTGCAAATGATTGTCATGCGCTCGACGTGGCTCTCAAACTCGTCGTCGTCGGGATTGAGCGTGAAGAGGGAGACGGTTGTTCCCATCTTCAGGAACGTGTCACCCAAGAACTCCAGCCTCTCGTAGTTGTTCCCCATCCCGCCCTGGAAATTGACCTGCTCTACGTTGTGCTCCTCCGTGTTGTCGCTGTCCTTGGTCACGGCTTCGAGGGCCAGGTCGGGGAGCACGGTTAGGTCGAGCACCTTGCATGCGTCCAGCGCGATCAGGCACGACTCGATCTTGAAGATGATTGCTGGGAGGAGATATGTCATTGCGACGACGTCCGGCGGCAACTGTTCTCTTGTTTAGCGGGCCTTCCTAAATGCATGTCGGGTGTAACTTACAGCTGACACTTTAAGGGGCTCCAGAATCACGAAGCACGTACGGTACGGTACATCATCATCGCCTAGGTTGTCGTCGAGAAGGTTGCGCCGGGTCGAGAGTAGCTTAGCTTCATAGACGGGTTGATCTTTCCGCCATGTGAAGCGACTCCGTGCGTTGGACCACAGGCTTACACTGTAGTTGAGGATGTTGCGTTCGGATTGCGCTAGCTTGAGCCAGGCCCTGTGAGACGGCGAGCTGACTCTCTCGGGCACAGGATCGCTTGGCTTGAGGTCATTCCTTCGGCCGACAATAAAGAGCTTTCGAGAGCCATCCCAGGAGTCCGCGACGTACTTGTTGTTGAAGAAGCCATCTTCCTCCTGCCCTGTCCAGGCGACCATGTCCGTGCTCTGGACATGATCCAACGACTCCCAGTCGACAAGCTCATGAGCATTGATAGCCGCAGCATAGTCGGACTCATGGTCGCGGCTTGAGGGAACCACAAAGTATGGTAACTGGGCCGGAGTAGCCTCGTATTCCTTGCTGAAGACGTCGCGGAAGACCCTTAGCGTGAAGTCGCCGAACTTGCCAAGCATGGCTTCGTCAACTGCAATAGAAGCTGAGACGCGCACACAACAAGCGGGCGATGACTGCCCCTTCGCAAAATACAGGGGAAAGCTCTTCATGGGTGGCAAAGCTTGCCTGGTCAGCAACAAGAGTGGTCGGGAGCTCCATCCAAGTGCCTCGGCCTTCTCCAAGGTGAGGACTGTGATATGGAGCCGATCAGGTAACCCTAGATGTGACCACATGTCGGGCTTCGTGCGCATCGCGTACTCCTCTTTCTTCTTCGAGCTGATGGCAAGATGCGCATTCCGCAACAGTGGCAGCTTCTTGGTGAAGACGGACTGCAAACGCGAGTCGAGATAGTCCTTCAGATAAAGCTTCAAGCACATCTCGAAGGCAGCAGAGCATTTTGCAGCCTGTTTCGACGTGTGTATCTTCCCCATTGCATTAGAAATGGGGGATCCCTCGGGCATATTAACCTCGCAATGGAACCCACCAAGGGCACCAATGACCGAGTAGCGAGGAACCAGGGGGTCAGCGGAGAGGGTTGGCAGTCTGGCTGTGAAGTTCGCCAGACAGCCTAAAGCGGAGCTGTAGGTGAGGGTAGCTCCAGTCTCCGGCACAGTGTACTTCTTCTGCCCCTTCTCCTTTCTCAAGAAGTATTCCATGTCAAAGTCGTTTCCGGTCAGCTTGCGATCCTCGGGCAGTGCCTCGCAGAACCTGCGCAGGGTGCTCTCATGGAACCTGTTTTGATCAACTGTGCGCTGCTGCTCTCCGTTCTCCGACTCGATCATGCGGATATACTCCGAGTTGACGTGGCGCGCTCTGCCACGGGACTGGATGTACTGTATCATGGATCTGTACAGATCATACCTGATCACTATGTTGCAATCAGGAATATCCAGGCCTTCCTCGGCCACCGAGGTCGCGAAAAGGCAGTTCTTCTCCCCTTTCTTGAACCTGTGAATTGTCAATTTCTGGTCCTTGTAGGACACTGTCTTGTAGCTCGTGTCCTTGGAACCTGATCCAACCTGCAGCATGTCAGTCTGTGCATAGGATAGCCACCGATAACATAACAAGCGTACCAGAATCGCAGGACGCAGGCCTGGAATAGCCATGCCCGGCTGAAGAAACAGGTCGTTCAATATCATTGCACACCACCTCCGCTGAACGAAGATGATACATCGCGAAGTGTTTTCGGGATCGCTGAACTTCTCTTGGAGGAGTTGGACCAGTTTGGACACCTTGCCAGAGACCATCCGATGGCAGTTCTCCAGCGTCAGGTCCTCAAGGGGGTGCTCAGCAATAATCTGGCGAGCGGCGCGGACCTGCTCAATGGACAAGTCCACGTCCTCTCCCTCGGGCTGGAACTTGAGAAAGTTCTTCTCCGTCTGTGCTTCAAACTTGCCCAAGTCGTCTTCTCTGAGGAATAGAAACCAGAAACGGTCCGCACACCACCGCCCCAGTTCGGAAGCGGCAAACTCGCCAAAGACCAGTGCTTTTCTAAACACCTCGTTCTTCTCTAGGAGCGGTTTTAGTGACCTATACAACTGCGTCGCTCCAGCCGGGAGAAGACGAGGGTACTCCACATCTATCTCGGTCTTCGGCCTGCTCATCTTTCCCCGCAAGTCGTTCGGATTGGCGGGAGTGACAATTTGACTGCGAAGAAGGCCCTCGAGCTCTTCCGCTGCCTTGTACATGTCTACTTGAGCGCCGTCGACAGGAGATGCGGTCATGCCGAAAATCCTCGGAAACCTGCCCTTGCCTTCGGCCTCTGCATAGAAGTCCTTGATAATCCTTGCGTAAGGATGTTTCTTTTTCGTGTGATGAGCCTCGTCGAATACGAGGAGGTTGATCTGGTCCATCTGGATGTAGGAATGGTGGAGGCACTTGTAGAGAATCTCGGCGGTGCAGACAATCACTTCGTTCTTCGCAAATGCATCATCCCAATGTTCCTGGTTCCAGATTCTGTCGCCCATCTCTCCACAGAAGCGGGCACACGGGTAATCCAGGCTCTTCTCAAGAACATCGTGCTGCTGGAAGACCAAGGCCACTTTGTCGACAAGGAAGAATGCGATCCTCCGGGGTTTGCCTGCCGCCCTGTCTTCCAGCTCGTTCCCGATAGTCCATCGGATGAGGAGAGCTGCAATGAGCGTCTTGCCAGAACCTACGATAACCGAGTCAGTATGGTTTATCAGGAGCTGAGGATATACACACCTGTGTCTAGGACGGCAATGGTGTTTTGCTGCTTCGCCCTCTCGTAGAGCTCCACCTGGTAGTCAAACGGGCTGTCGATGATATTGTACGACCCGTCATCTTTGACCAGCCAGGCCAACGACCTCTCATCGTCAGGTACCGGCTGGCCATCATCAGCAAGCTCCTTCTGGTTCTGCTCCAGCCATACGTCGAAAGCAGCGGCATCCGCTCGCTTTCGTTCCGTGACCTTGCGAGGTTTGCGCGGCTCGCTGATGAGCCATCTCTTCACGCCTTCATCTTCACTTCCGCTATCGTCTGCAGCATCATCGGCATTTGGGCTATGGTTTGGCGAGGCGTCGGTATCAGGCAGCTTCACGTTCTCGTCGTTATTCAGCAATAAAGGATACAGGCCAAATGCAGAGATTTGGGGCACTGAAGCTTCTTGAGTTTGGGAACCGCCCTCTGATGTCGCGGGAAACGAAGGAATTGGAAGGCGTTTCGTTCCTTGGTTCTTGGTCTCGGTCCGGCCCTGAAAGGACAAGGTGTTCAGGAATCCATTGAGCGCCTTTGCCTGTCTCTCAGCCAAATGATCCGAGCCCATGTTTGGAATCAGACGATGGACGTCAAGCGTCCAGACCAAGGCTCCAGGCAAATAAGGAATATCGCCAAACAGCAATGAAGGCTGGAAGATCCAGGTGGATGAGAGTGTACCAGAAGGCGGGCAAACGAGGCGACGACGCCCATTGGACCACTGAGGAGGGAGGGTTTGAGGTGTAGAGAGGCTTATACGTTGTGAAAGTGAGAAACAGAGAAGTAAATAAGGTACCTCAGGGAAATAAGAGAACCATGGGTATGTGACAGATCGGCCGTGAACTTATCTGTAGCCTCGCTTGATAGGCGACAGCTTCCCAAGAACTAATGCTGGGAAGGAGCAAGCAGCACTTGCTGTTTGCCTTAACCGCGAACATGAGGCACCATTCTTGTTGGCCGCTTGGTTGAGGCTTCCCGACCACAAGCAACAAGGCAAACAACTGCCATCCTTTCTGTCACTACTAGAAGGACGTCTTTTTGTTCATACGTTCAGAGAACAGACATCTATTGTAGGGCCAGCCAGTCTCCATAAAACCGCGAGGCTTCTCGCCATCCATGATCCTTCAGCTGCACCACTAAGCATGCGAGACGCGAGACACGAGACGCTAGTCCAGACAGGGTAAGCTTATTCTGCAACCCCTGTTCCTCCGATAACCTAAGATAAGAGCTGCCCTGTACCGCGGGGCAAATGCCCCACCAAGATTTGGTCAGCTTCAGTGCCACCGCGCCTCAACATCTGGAGCGAGAACTCGTGCCAAACGACAGTCTCAGTCAACTATTCCAGGGCTCTAAAATGGACGACGAGCCCAAATCCCTCAAAGCTCTCTTTGCAGAAGCAGAAGCGAAACGGCTCGCCATCGAGGGCACCTACGCGACCAACACCCCCTCGTACCTCGACGATGTCTCCTCGACTGTCCAACTCTACAACGACTGCCTCAAACACATAAGCCACCTCTCCCTCTTCAGCCCCAACGAGAGCCTAGAGGATATCTCGACCTCCGACCTTCCCTATCTACTTATAAACTACTACCTCGCCGAGCTGGCCCAAAAACTGCCCACGCCCACCCTCCAAGCCCGACGCGCCCTGCTATCCTCCGCGCGCGACGCGTACGAGCGGTACCTCCACCTGCTAGACAGCTACTCCCTCCTCTCGACCCCGCACAAGAAACTCCTAGAGCGGTACACCGACTCCCCCACGACCTTCAGCACCATCTCCCCAGGCGCCGACGCCTCCGCCCGCCGCGACGCCAAGATCGCCAACCTCAAGACAGAGAAAGAGCTACGCCAGAAGCTAGACTTCCTCCGGCGGCGACCAGAGTACGGCACAGAAGAGGGCCTCGGCGACGAAGAGGCCGTCAGGGCGGTCCACCTCGCCCACCTAGCCTACGCGGCGCACATGACCTTCCAGGCCCTCGAGTCCCTGAATCGGGAACTCGACGTCCTCTCGCAAGCGCCCGACCCCTCCGTCCCCGTCACGGCAGCATCGTCGCAAGATGAAGACATCCGCCGCCGCGCCAGGAAAGACGAGGGCTACAGCGACCGGCTCGACGGCGCGGCCGCCATGAGCTTGACCAGCTCGGACGGGCCTCTGCTTTCGGGACAGGGCAAGCCCTTGCGGCCGTTCACGCTGCTGGGGAACAGGGCGGAGATCGCAAAGGGCGTGTTCCGGCCGGGACATAACCTCCCAACCATGACGATCGACGAGTACCTGGAGGAGGAGAAGCGGAGGGGAGGAATCATCGAGGGAGGCGGCGAGGCGAGCGGACGGCAGCCGACGCCGGACGAGGATAATTATGAGAAGGCGGATGCGGAGACGTACAAGGCGCGGGAGTGGGATGAGTTTGTCGAGGCTAATCCGAGGGGGAGTGGGAATACGTTGAATAGGGGCTGACCGGTCCTGGATTGCTGGGGCAGAGATGCAGTGTCACTAGCTTCAGTTGCAGTAAGAGGCGCGAAAATAAGCAAGCAGTTATGAATGTTTTCTATAGTTTTATGCTGGGACCAGCTGAACCATAACTCCGCATGTCGACATAAACTCATGACAAGACCTCGGCCAGGTCCTACTACCAATCCACACGCGTTGCAAACGCCTAGACTCCTTGCTGCCAACAAACAACCAAACAGGTACCTTATCCACACCTTTACAATCATCCAGCGAGGCCAAACATTTTGGGGCACGTCAGCAACAGTCGGGTCCTGGCCACCGTGCAGAAACAGTCCCTTGCCGACGAGCCAATGCCAGCCATTAATCCTCAAACTCCCAGAAAACCAAGGCGGTTTCCTTCGCCTCTCAGATGATCGTAAAGTCCGCAAATTCATCGTCGTCCTCGTCGCCGTCGAAGTCGTCGTCAAGGGAAAGGGTGTCGTCCGTGTCCATAGCATCGATGTCATCCCCCTCCTCAGCCTCAAACTCGTCACCAACCTCCGTCTCCGTCTCCGTCTCCGTCTCCTCTCCCCCATCACTGGCGCCCTCTACATACTGCTCCACCGCCTGTGCAATCGCCTGATGCTCAGCCGGCACAGCAAGCATCGCCTCGGCCATGCTCCCCTCGTCCCCGCTCGTGAACCCCTCGGACGGCAACGAGATAACACCGCTGCGGCGGCCCATCGTCGTCTCGGCGCTACCCTGCGCCGCCGTGCTGCGCGCCGTGGTGTTGTCCTCCAGATCCAACCCGCCAACCCCCAGATCACTAAACGTCGCCGTCGAGGACCCCGCGTAATCCACCGTCGAGGACGAGGCATCGGTGTCCTCCCCGCCGCCTTTCGACGACGACGACGCGATGGTACGTCCAGTATGGTAGTGCGGGCCGGGCTCGCTAGGCCCCATGTCCGCGGGCGGAACCTCGTCCTGGAAGACGCCGCCGCTGCCGTCGTCGAAGCCGCCGGCCCAGAGGGGCAGGTACTTGGTCTCGCCCTCCTCGAGGGTGAGGAGGAGGTGGTCCGACATGAGCAGCTGGATGCCGTCCGCCTCGGAGTCGCGGAAGCCGGTCGCCTGGAGGGAGAGCGTTGACAGCTCGAGGTCGAGCTGCGTGTGGAAGAGCTTGTCGTCGAAGCTGTAGGTGGTGCGCAGGAGGTGCTCCCTGAAGTCGGCGAGGGGCACGGTGAGGTAGCCCTTGGTGATGGCCTCGTGGAGGCGCTCGTTGAAAGCCGCCGCGATGTGGGTTAGGTACTCGCGCTTGTAGGTGTGGTAGCGGAAGGTGTGGTAGGGCGCAAACATGTCCTTGAGGTGGTACCAGAAGAAGGGGAGGCAGGCTCGCTGGTAGTCATTCAGTCGTTCCACGAGCGATACGGCTGGGGTCTGCTTGTCTTTGGGGCAGTAATGCGCTCGCTGGGCGGTGATGAGGCCGTCCAGACGGGCTGCGGGGCCGAGGAAGATGCAGTTCTTGATGTGGTCGTGCAGGTCGTTGAGCAGAGCGTTCTTGAGCTTGATGAGGTCCTCTAAAAGGGAAGTAAGAAGGGGACTGTACGTGACGCTAGCGGCGGCAGTATCGGCTATGAGTTTCGTGTAGTACTGCAGCTTCGCCCACTCATCTATATTGAGCGTCTCGAAGACGGTGTCGCTGCGCAGCGAGTCGAGTTTGGCCTTCATGCGGTCCGCGAAGGCGCGACTAGCGTGCTCGATGGGGTCTTCCGGCAGGTCTCCGTAGTCGGTCCGCGGACGCTCCATCCACGTCACGGCGGGAGGCTTCGTCAGTGGGGTCGTGGCAGCATGGTCGACGGCACGCTCGTTGACGAGGATCTTGAAGGATGCAAGCAGGACGTCGCGCATCTGCAACATCAGCGCGACCCTGAAGGACTCCTCGGGAAACATCTCAATGAACTTGGTGTTCGGGGCCGCTGAGAACCACTGGGTAATGCTGTCTCTCTGCTCTCGCGGTCAGCGGTGCTTCTGACACTAATGGAATTTCAAGGGGAAGGAGACTCACCACGACAGGAACCATATCCAGATAAACGGCCAGTTGGGCTAGAGTCCACATCCTGGTAGCCGAGTTCACGAGAAGGTCTTGCCCAGCAATGGCGCGCAGAATTCTCGCAATGTTCATGCAATGGCGGACTCGGCAGTAGTCCTTGATATTCTCGCGATACGTTGGAGTCCAGTCTCCATGATAGATGCCGGGCACATCGTCCGTCACAGCCCAGATGTCGCTGATGGACGTGTACGTGGTGTAGCACGAGCATTCATCGTCGTGGCCGAGGGCAAGGACGGCCCCAACAGGCTTGTCGGCAAGTGGCCTGGTGCCCTGTTGATGTTCCCGCGGGCCCGAATTCAAAAGTCCGGATGGCTTGTAGTGTCCGGCCATCCACCAGATCTTGGTGCTCGCAGGCAGCCACAGGGAAGCAGTGAGCTCGGAGCACTCTTCTCCCTCGAGCGGCGGCGTGAAGTCCAAGACGAATTCGACGCCGTCTGGTAGCGTCTTCATCTTGAGGAGACGACGGAACCTCTCCTGCTTCTTCGGCTCCAACATCTTCTTGACCTTGCTTGAGCCTATTGCAACAAGACGGTCATAGTCCAAGCGTAGCTGGTACATCTTGCCGAAACTTTTCATACCGTTGCAGTCTCGACCACTGCTCTCGGGAAAGTTGACAACAGCCAGAACGGACCCTTGGTTAGCGTTCCAGCGCAACTGGGAGCCGGCCAACACCGAATCTTGTTGGATGGCCATGAGTTCTGCCAGATGGCGACGCACCGCGTCCTCCGCAGCTTCCACGGTAGTTGTCATGATTGCAGGTAGAATGTGGTCCTAGAACTACCTTAGGTGGCGACCGCTGCGATACAACTGCCCTGTGAGAAGGCCTGCCCAGGGCAGAATCCTTCTGGATATCCTCTGGATTCGATCAATGGAACCAGACCAGACCGGGCCAGAGTCACCGTCGTCTTCGAGCCTAATGACAGCTGAAGTGATGAGAAACGGAGTGTCCTAGTCGATACACTTGCTTAATAAAAGCCTGTGGTAGACGTCAAGTATTCGCCGGTCCTAATGGAGTGATGGGAAGGGGAGTGTCTGGTTACTGGTATATCAGCGAGCAAGGGCTTTCGCAGTTGGGTTTATCGAGATGGACGACCTTACGATCCAGGTTAAGGTTTGGGAATGTCTGAGATGCCTCAAGATAAGTAACCACAAGTCAATATGCTTTGACAGAGAGAGGAAGACAAGGTGCGACAATAAGTGCTTTGAATGCCAACTTAACCTTGTAGTAAGTTGGGGTTTGCCCGTCGACAACAAAAGCAGAGATATCAGACAAGTTATCACTTTAAAACTCAAGGTCCCAGCCTTGCGTACTTGTCTGCGTGTGCCTGAGGTATGGCGGTACCTACGAGGCAGCGAGGCAATCTCGGCGGGGTAGCTCTCTGCGAGACGATTCAGACGAGGTCCGTTCTATGACTGTGGTTGGTCGTCAGGTCGCAAGGCAGCAGGATTTGGGGCGCAGCAGGCACACAACTGATTGGATCGACACATCCCACGTAGAGTCAAGAGGTTGTTGGCGGAGCGTGGCAAGCCGGTGATACTGAAGCTCAGCAGCTCCTGCTCGGATGAGGCTGAGATTGAGTGTCCGGCGGCCGGGGTAATACCTCCTCTACTATCTGCGCATGCTGAACGTTTATGTTCCACAGGCTAACCTTGAAACTCGGAACCAGATGTCAGATATTATGGGGGCTGCCAATGGATGCTAGCGGATGGATAAGGTAGACAGATGATGATTGAACACAAAGTCAGAGTACACTATAAGGAAATACGGATGTAGAGTGCACTGTTAGTCACTGCTGGCGCTGCCAGCAGCGAAGGTGCCTACACTCACTTACCTCCACGATGCACCGTCGATAGCCGCAACCAACATCCCAAATAGGAGCCGGTCGGCATCAGTCAGACGTCTGTCTACCTAATTCTGACCAGCACCAGGCGAGCGGCACGGTTGCTACAAGAAAAGGACGGGTCTGGCCTCGAAGGCTGCCAAGGCAGGTACAGTTATGCTTTCCGCAGGAAGACGAGAGTATCAATGCCCTCGACGTTGTTAATGAATGAAGCTACAAGAGAAAAAGTTCGTGGCATCCCAGGCTCAATGGCACTAAAACAGCCCCTCTGCCCCGGAAGTTCTAGACTACCTTACCTTTAGTGCTAGCCGGGGACCCGCACCGGAAGCTAAGATCGGCTGGGAACTCGCCTATCACAGTAGAGGTGCCCTAACGTCAACCCCCTCGACAGATCGGAAAGGAACAAGCGCGAGTTCTGGGCATCGGGGACATGTGAGTATTTCAGGGAGGTTGGCTTCATCCGGTCTCTGATGAGGAATACATACACAGGTTGGGTTCAGAGCACAAGTCTGGCATCCCAATTGCTGTTTCAACACAGAATCTATACGATATCTCACACCGGAACACCATAACCCACCAGAACCACCCTGACGTCAGGGGAACTTAGTTA
>Ga0209127_100146_pt1 | contig 26568 bp, 13 predicted proteins | sample LakSupMetagenome_FD_187469 | JGI IMG/M metagenome (GOLD analysis project Ga0209127, IMG submission 187469) | Freshwater microbial communities from Lake Superior, Canada - Sta WM archaea (SPAdes) (version 2) | ecosystem: Environmental > Aquatic > Freshwater > Lake | place: Lake Superior, Canada... | reverse complement strand
GGCCCCAACCCAAACCTCAGGTCGTCCGCGCTCCCCTCGATCTTGAGCCCCCCGAGCGACCGCGCCCTCGACAGCGCGACGTACGTCTGCCCGTCCTCGAACGCCCCGGACAGGTTCACCACGACCCTCTCCATCGTCATCCCCTGCGCCTTGTGGATCGTCATGGCCCACGCGGGCGCGAGCGGCACCTGCGTGCGCGACAGCAGGCTGTACGGCTTCTCGTCGCCCAGCTCGCTAACCGAGCACTCGGCGTAGATGGTGCGAGTCTCGCCGTTGAGGAACCGCACTTTCGGCCACGCCTTGCGCTGCTCTACCCGCTCGCCGTTGACAATGCGGTGGTCCCGCTGGAGCTCCATGAAGCGGCGGATCATGCGCTGCTTCATGACCGCGAGGTCGCCGTGGAGGAGCTTGCCGGGCTGCTCGGCTGCCTCCCGCTTGTCCTTGCCGTTAACGGTGGTGGCGGCTTTGGGCAGGTTCTTGGGGTCGTACGTCTCCCAGCCGACAATGGTGCCCTGGCTGCCGTTGCACAGGCCGGCGTCGAGGTCCAGGTTCGTGAGCAGCACGACGAGCATGTTCTTCTTGAGCTCCACGCACTCGTCGAAGCGGTGCTCCTTGAGGGACTCGAAGGCGGGCAGCGCCTCGGGCCGGCGCGCGTCGCGGTCTTTGGTCTTGTGGGTCCCCTTCCATCTCAGGTCCGGGTGGTGCTCGCGCCACTCGAAGTGGTCCAGCGAGAAGAACGCGTGGGGTACCAGGTTGATCTTCTCGAACCTGTCCCTGTTGATCTTCACGACCGCGGCCCGCGTCGCGTGCAGCTGCGTCGCGTGCTTGACGCCGTCGACCTTGTGGTTCATCAGGGTATCGATCTCCTCCTCCGACAGCTGCAGTCCCCTGCGGCACTTCTGCAGCATGCCGACGAACCGCGCGTCGCTCTGCCGGTGTACCCGCGTCAGCTCGAAGTGCGCGAAGCCGCACTCCTCCCACGCCCGGCTCCGGAAGGCCCACTTGTCCTCGTCGCGGTAGAGGCCGTGCCGCGCGCACTTGTGGTACTCCCCCGTGGGGTTCCGCACGCGGGTGAGCGCCTTGCCGCACTCGATGCAGTTCTGGAACGGCTTCACCGGCGGCAGCTGGCAGAAGTCCCCCGTCACCACCACCTGGGCGCCGCCGAAGGGCTTGCCGGGGTCTCTGGCGGCCTTCATCATCTCGTTGATCCGTTCGAGGTGGAAGTTCTCGATCATGCTGATCTCGTCTATGACCAGCACGTCCGTTTTCTCGAGCCGCTTCCACACGAGTTTGCCGTGCGCGCGTTCTCGCCAGAACTTGAGTCCTTCCTTGTTGTGCTCGGGTCTCATGCCGAGATAGGTCCACGTCGTCTTTCCGTTGACCTGTAGCGCCGCCTTGCCGGTTGGAGCGACGATGTCGACGTGCTTGCCCATCGCGCGGAGGCGTCTGACGAATGCCCTCAGCACGGTCGACTTGCCGCACCCGGCGGAGCCGGTGTAAAAGACATTGTTCCCTTGGAGAATCAGGTCAACTAACTGCTGCTGCTCGGCACAGAGTGGTGGCTCCGGGTCACCGCACGTGTCCACAGTGACGGACGCTGGAGTTGCTGGTCGCTTTTGGTGAAGTGAAGCAGGTGGCGTGGGCAGATCGTCGTCGAGTGGAATGTAAGAGGACGGTGCTGCGGCCAGGGACATATCAGGCGCATTCGTCCAGCCTGGCATTCCGACAGACTTGGCGCATGCAGCAAGCCCAGAATCTGGTGAGTTGGGCGATGAGGACGCTGGAGTAGCGAAGGCGCGGGAAGGGTCTCCATACAGTCTCTGGGAAATGTGCGCTTTCTTGCTGTGGGTTGCAGAGGAGGCGACGACGCTCTGGGGAGATCCTGATGGGTTTAGGTGCAAAGCCTTGCGTTTCTTCTTGCGAGCGATGGCGCGTTCAATCTCTTCCATCTCTATGAGCAGCTCTTCCTCAGTGGGCTCTGCCTCGACCTTTTTGGCGTCCTGCAGTTTGTCCGTATGGATTGGTTTGGAGGGGACGGCGGCCTGGGGCGGTAATTGGGGACTCGGAAGCGGTCTGTTGTGTTGCTTCACCGCGCCAGGAGCACGAAATAGTCCTGACCTCGTGCTGTGGACGTTTTGAGCTTTGTCTGCCCAGTCTGACGTAGGTGCTGCCGGGTTTGGAGGTCGTGAATTATTGTCGCGTTCCTTCAGCACCGGCGCTTTAGCGTGATCTGCCAGAATGGCAGTGGTAGGAGCTTCACACTGAGCCTCGAAGGCAAGATTGGAGGGATTGTTCAAGTTCACTGGGGTATATGCAGCATTTTGAGGGGGTCCTTGGCTACAGGCTCTACGTTGGCCGGTCCTCCTCTCTAGCTTCGAGGCATTAACCGTGGTCGTCTGCCGGACTTGTTGCTGCGGAACAGAGCTGTTATCGGCACTCGCGGACGGAGGGTAGTTGTCCAGGCCAATTACTTCAGATGGCGCGGTTGCCGGAGTAGATGTTGTCTTTTGTCGCTTGGTAGGTCTGCCTGCGGGTTGGACAGTCTGCGTTCCGCTCACGCCCTGGATGTTGGCAGCCTTTCCCCTTGGATCGTAGACGTACATGCCAGACGCCGGATCATATGTGTACATAAAGCTGTAGGTGGCGAGTCCATGGTTCCCGTATGTCGGTCCGACATAGTGCCACGGCTGTTGGTTTTGCGCGTAGCTCGGCTGATGTGGTGGTACGCCGTTCGGTTGTTGAACGGCTTGAGCATTCGGTTGCTGGTCCTGCTGCTGAGCCTGCTGATAGCCATACTGCGCGTTAGTATAGCTGTATCTGGGGTCTTGGTAGTAGTATTGTTGAGAAGCCGGTTGGCTTTGCTGGCTTGGATAGCTCGGCGCTCCTAAAGTTGCAGATACCAGTCAGGACAAGGTGTCGCATACTGAGGAAGAATTTGGTGATCTTACCGCGATTGGGGTCGAGATCAAAATGCGTTTGACCACTCATGACACCCTTTTCCTTCTTCAGTTCGGAACATCTCCAGAATAGCAAGCTCTTTCCGTCGCAATGTAGAAAATAAACTCGTTAGAAGATGTGCCCGACGCGGTGTGACGCGATCCGCCGCGTCCTAAGGTACCCCTGTCCCATGCTGGTGCTCGAAGTGGATACGGAGCACTTACACGGTCTGTCTTGATGCCCTACCCGCAGACCGATCAACGTCTACTCTATGGGGGAGACGGACGGGGCATCTTCAGTAGACAGGTACGTTGTGGATTGTGATGGTTTCAATGATGAAATGGTATCGACTGTCGTATGTGCAGTCCACACGACTGGAATACGCTCTACGACTAACAACCGATATTACCTCTCTTACCACCCCTCTTACTCCTCTCGATGTGTCCCTTGAGCACCCTCCTCGTCTCGACGAGACTCCTCTTGTTCTTGGCCTTGGCCTTGCCGATCGTCATGAGGAAGTTCTTCTTCCGCGCCTTCTCCTTGTTCGTCGTGCTCTTGCCCTCGGCGTCCTTCTTGGACCGGCGGATGGCCTGCGTGGACTTGTGCTCGCCGCGCTCGGGCTTGCCCTCCTTCGCCATCGCGATCCGCTCCTCCTTGGTACTCTTGCGCAGTTTGGCCGGCAGCTCGATCTGCTCTGCCGTGAGCCCGTCGTCCGTGTGCCGCGCCGCCAGTGCTTTGGAGTGTTTGTTCGACCGGTTGCCCATGGCCTGGTCGAGCTTGGCCTGGAGCCGCAGCTCCTGCAGCTTGGCGAGGTCGGCCGGAGTGAGGATCGCCGTCGTCGCGAGCTCGGTGATGCGCTTGAGCTCGGCTTCCCTGTCCTCTTCCGTCTTCTCTTCCACCAACGCGGGGGCCTCCGAGTCTGTCCTGGCTTTCTTGAGGGGCGGCGCCTGGTCCTCGTCGTCGCTAACATTTATCCAACCACCAGAGTCGCTACTTTCGAGAGATGCGACCTCCCATTCGTCATCCTCTTCTTCCTCCTCGCTGTCCTCGCCCTCCTTACCCTCCCCATTGGCCTCCTTGGCCTCCCGCTTCCGCTTCTTCTCTTCCTCCTTCCACTTCGCTAGCAGCTCGAGACCCTCAATACCGCCCACTTCTTCCTCGCCAAACTTCCGGTTCTTGAGCTCACCCGTCCGGAGACCAATCGTCGCATCCTTGCCGCGGTCCCTCTTCTTCAGCAGGTCGGCGCCCACCTCGCGGTATAGCGACAGCAAACCCTTGGCAGCCATCATGACGCCCTTGTCCTTGCTCTTGCGGTACTGGACAAGATCCTGTAACAGTGTCTCGTTCATGGCCAGCGGCTGCCTAACGCAGATCTCTCTGATCGCATTGATGCCCGCCGCCGCCACCTCTGAGGCTGCCGCTTCCGACACGAACTCGTTCGCAATCTTAACAATCAGCGGCTCCAACGCATCAGGAGGCACAAGGTTATGTGTTCCCTGGGCCAGCGACGCAAGAAACGACGTGACGTTCGCTTGCTTCGGCGTAAGGTATTTCGTAAACCACGAATAGAGCGATATAACCGTCAGCTTGTGCAGTCCCACCAGCCTCGTGACCAGCTGCAGCACGAGCAGCTTGTGCTCGAGCGTCAGCTTCGCCTTGGTGTTCTGCAGGTGCTTCTGGAACAGCTGCTCGGCGAACCCCTGCGGGTCGTGCAGCAGGTGCAGCGCCGAGAAGTTGAGCGGGTGCGGCGCGTTCTTCTTCTTCTCCTGCCGGTGCACCTTCTCGACGGCCTTCTTGTACGCTTTCTCGCGCTTCTTGCTCTTCTTGTTGATGCCGACCTGGTGCGCCACCTTCTTGAGGTCCACTGCATCGGCGTCGCTCTCGTCGTCCTCGAGCTCCTCGCGCTCCTTGTCGCCGCCCAGGAAGAAGCGGACACCGCCCACGACCACCTTCTCGTTGTCCGCCAGGCAGGCCTCCTTCATCACGTCGACGGGCTTGGCGTCGGTCCAGATCTGGCGCTTCCACAGCTCGCGGGTGAGCTTGACGGCCCAGATTGCCTTCGCCGAGGTCTTGTCGGAGGTTACGAGGTTGTGGAGGACGGTCTGGATGGTGCGGTTCAGACGGTGGTTTATGGACTTGGAGTTGGCTTCGCGGAGGTCGCCGAGGATTCGCTGGAACAGGAGGGCGCGCAGAGTCTTGCTCGGCGTCGAGACGAGGATGGGGAAGAGAGTGGTCAGGAGACTCGTCGAGTCGATGATCTCCTTCCGTTTTATCAGCGCGAGACTGCCGACCACCTTCTCCCGCAGCTCCGGGTCGAGCGTGGCGTGGTGTTGCGTTATGAGGGCCTTCAGGTCTTCGGCGAACTGCCCGGACATCTCAGGGTAGCAGTCGGCGACGTGGGCGATCATATCGACGAGGTCGTGAAAGTTCTTGACATCTTCGGCCGAGGCTGTGGTGGGCGCCGACAGGAAGATCTGCTTCTGCGCATCGTAGGCGAGGTACTGGTCGTAGAATTCCTGGGCGTACGACTTGGGATCGCGACGGATCTTGTACTGGAGACTCACCCTGCCAGGAGTTAGCTAAGGGGTGACTGTCGCATGTGCTCCGAGACTTACAGGTCGGCATCGACCTTTTCCAAGGCGGCTACTTTTCGCTTCATCTTGCCTATTTTACTGGATTGATGGCGAGGAAGTCTTGTTTACCTTGTCTTGCTGAGGTTAGAAGTCCCCGATGGCACAGAGAATTTTGGCGGGGCCATCCTTATCTTATCTTATCGTGGCGGCTGGACCCTTGGGGGGTTTGTCCCACAATTCTGTCCGTCTTCCCTGCCACTTGCTGTCGTCCCATGCCTACCGTACCTATGCTGTGTGCGAAAATGGGCCATGGGGAATATTGTCCCACGCAATACAAGTGGTACCCTTGATATGAGCTGTAAGCATTGCTTTGCTTACTACGGATCCAGGTGTCACACCGCAACCTGTTCGCTCGTCATGTCACTCAGCAATGGACTCTTTCTTGCATTCAGAAGCAGACCTGGCAGACAACCTGCCTGGGGCAGCGCCTATCTCCCGGTTGGATGACGGAACAATCAGCAGGGGACATCTCATTGCGTATGCGCATGGCGTCGAACATCCTTTGGAAACAACTCCTGCCTCCACGATCCATGTTTGGACTGCATTCTTCAATCGAGCAGACGGCATTCCACAGGCTCCCTGAATCGAGCCAAGTCCTTGTCGGCTGTCCTCGAGGTGCTGATCAGGGCGAGCACCCCCGTTGAGGGACTGTCATTGGCGCCGGGAGACGTCGCTGCCGGTTGCTACGCGGCTGAGGGGGCCCAATGCGCGTGCGAGGCATGTGGATGGATGAGGCGTGTTGTAGGTTGCTTGTAGGAGGCAGCAAGACGCGAAACGCCGCTATGAGGCGGCGGCACGGGGCCGAAGGGGCGAGCCGGTATTTGAATGGCGTTCTCAGGTGATTTGGAGACTTAGACCGTTACCTGACAGGCTTTTTGGTCAACCGGGAACAGGTGAGGAAACCCCGGATGTTGCTGAGCTGTGAAGTTGGACTGCAGGGTTGGCGAAGTTTGAAACACCTATCCGTCTTATTGATAATTGCCATTTAGTGACGTGTGACCAGTGCCTTACATGGCTTAATGAGCTATACTTAAGCATCAAGCGACCCTACACTCCTCTCGCCTGCAGCAACTCACATCTCCCCTCCATCTCCCTAGTGTCAATGACCCTCGCCGGGACACCATTCCCAAACTCTACTACCGGACCTCCATCAACCTGCTTCCCCCTTTCCCAACCAACAACCGACATATTCCTCCCCGCCGTCGCCACAAACTCCACCCAGATATCCTGCATCGCCCAGCTCGTTATCCTCTCTAGCTCACTTGATTTACCCCTATACAACCCATCCGTCCCAAACACAAGCGGCAACTCCGACCCATGCCAGGCGCCGAGCCACGGCCTGGGACTGACATTCGAGAAGTTCCCCGCATAGAGGTACCGATATACGGGCCCGGCCCCCGCCGCGATCCGCGCCTGAGCCGCCTTATACGTCGGACAGAAGAAATACACCATCGTCATCTGGTCCGCCAGCTCCTCATCCACGCCCTCGGGGCTATACGGTACGAACAGATTCCCGTCCTGGGCGTTACTCCCAATCAGCGCTGGTAGACGCGCAATCTTGCCACCCTCTCCCGAGGCACGGGTCGCGTAATCGCCGAAGACGGTGACGTTGTCCACCACCGGGGAGAAGGTGACGTACGGGACGGAACCGTTGACGTAGTAATCGTGCATGAACTGCTCCATCTCCCCCGCGTCGACGCCCCGCATACAAGACAGCTCTTCGGCCGGAGACAAGCCGCCGCACCCGAAGCGAGAGGCGATAAAGGTGAAGTTCGCGTGGCCCGAGTCGTAGGTGAGGATGTCGATAAACTCGTTGCCCGAGTCGAGGATGATGCTATTGAAAATTGGGTCGTCGGCGTACTGGTACTGGTAGTATGCGATCGCGACGGCGCCCGAGCTCTGGCCCCAGGCGCCGATGCGGGACGGGTCGCCGCCGAAGGAGGCGATGTTGTCGCGCACCCACTCCACGGCGAGGCGGGCATCGAGGAGGCCGACGTTCTGCTCCGAGGGGGGCAGGCCGGCGGCGTTGGGGAAGCCGAAGATGTTGTCCCGGTGGTTGAAGGAGACGACGATGTGCAACTGGGTGCGCTGGATCCAGCGGTCCGGGAGGAGGTAAGGTGTGTCGACGCCGCCTCCTATAAAGGCGCCGCCGTAGAAGAAGATTAGGACGGGGAGGAGACTGGGTTGGGCAGTGGTGCTGCGGGGAGCCCAGATGCTGAGGGTAAGGCAGTCTTCGCTTGTGGGGCCTGTGGTGTTGAGGCCGCCCAGGTTGAACTCCGGGACGTCGTTGATGATTATGCTAGGGAGGTCGGGGAGGAATTGAGGGCAGCTGGGGCCGATGGTGGTGGCGTTCAGGTCGCCAAATGGGAGCGCTGGCTGTGGAGGGGCAAAACGGAGGTCGTTAACGGGCGGCTGTGCGTAGGGGATGCCGAGGAACTGGCGGACTGATGGGGTTGAGCTGTCTACTTTGCCGTGGACTAGACCTCCGGTTGTTTGGACGGTGAGGTCGGCATTGCAGGAACGGGCTTCTGCAGGGCTTTTGAAGGCTATGACTGCTAGGAGTGCCGCTAAGGTGGATTGCATCTTGCGCGAGCGGTCTGTCTGAATTGGCAACAGCCATTAACATGAAGCATGTCTCCATGTCTTTCAGCTGGTGATGTAGCAACGCTATTTATATCTAGCAATTTTCCCTACTTCCGAGATGGCTCGGCGTTTACTGTCTGCAACTTGGGAGCTTGGCCCTACAGAGTACAGGGTTGGAAGCACATCAGCGGCGTAAGCGAACATTGAGCAAGTTTGAGAGGATTGAATACCCTGCAGTCGCAGTGTTGACTCGCGAGTACTAAACAGACATATGAGAACTCTTGACATCTCCCCGGACAGCGTTTCATTTCACCAAGCTTCCCATGTTCAAGCCTTTCCAGCATCACGTTATCGCATACGTGAATAGAGAAACTTATCAATTCAGAGATGGCTTTGACGACCTTGTTTGCCAGTCGAAACAGGCCAAGTACAGCGATCGCTCGACACTAGACCATCACATGTGGAAATTGCCAGAGGACTCTAATGTTAACCGATCTTTGAGCACTTTCAACAAAAACGGTATAACGTCAGCCGAAAGGCAAATTATCAGGCGGGATTCTAGACATTTCGCTACTGGCTATGCTTGCCTGTTGCTGAGTTGACAGAGATGCGATTGACAAAGTGACTAGGAAGAATGAGAGAATGGGAATGAATTCGTCCCATTCTACTATGTGATGTGTACAACTAAGCCGGTGGAACGGTGATTTGTGTTTGTGAGGGGGACACATGGCTGTTGTGATACTATGTGACTGGTCATATCTGGTATCAATCATGTTTTCTCCGAATGACGACCACCAAAGATTGGGAATCGCAAGGCTCCAGAAATCCTTTATAAGGACCACCATGTGCTCGAGTTGCAACTTCTGCTCAACTACGAAGGTCATCATCGCTTGTAGCTCCCACAACTTCTTTGACACCATCTATCGACGATAACCGCGCAATCTTAGGCTGAGGCAGAATTATCAATCAAAATGTCAACAGATGTACGAAGTCTATTTCCTTCTATCTTTTCTTTACCGGCAGATGGGTCTGGCTGACATTCACCGCAATAGAGACAGCCGAGAAAGCTCCTTTGCAAGTGGTACCCCTATACCAGGTGCAGACAGACATACGACCCCGGCCAATTTGAGGCCTGGAAGGAGCACGCCCTCCAGCATTACCGTGACGACAACACACTGCAGAATGCCATGGGAAACACGATTTCGTGCTGGATTCAAGACTGCCCTGCGGCTTTCAGCGTCAACGACAAAACAGAGCGAAAGGGAGCGTTCCTCAGGATGCTGGACCACGTCTACGACCACATGCACTCTGAAGGAGTCGACTTCATGGAACTCCGGAGGGATGATCGCGATGCTGTGATGTATTCGTGGAAGGACATTGTTGCCGCCTACCGGTCCGGCAGCGGCGTCCCGCGAGGGGAGCTGGAACTTCTGCACCGGCATTATATCCCGTGGGGCGTGGATCCTCAGCATTGGTCCCTTTCCGGGGAGCTTGGAGAGGATGTACAAGCGAAGGAGGATCCTGGCAAGCGCAAAGAGTTGCTAGCCCACGATCAGAGACATGAGAAGCGGGAACTCGAACGCCGCGCTCGTGAAGCAAAGGGCAAAGGCAAGGCCGTAGATCGGTGCGGGTCCTCGAGCGGGCATGGCGCTGGAGTGCGTAAGTGCCTGAGAGAGGATATGCAGCCATACTAGGCTTAGACATCATCGAATGGAGCAGTCGAAGTACACTCAGTCCTTCGGGTTTGGATGCCAACAAAAAGACTCTGTGTTCCGCCATTGGGGTCTCTGTGATCCTATAGTATGCCCAGCAGTCAACAATAGGATTGCTTCAGCAGCCTCGAGAGATAGAAAACATAAGATCTAGTACATCATACATTAGCAACAGACTAGAGAATATAACTGAAGTTTGGGCCGGCCTTCTAAGTAGTCCTCCGCATTGTCCCAGCCTCGGAAGGATGCCGGTATCTAAGCAACTACGAAACGACATTGCAAGGCAGACGACGATCAAGATTCCACGGGTGTCTCAAAGGACATCGGCCATATAAGCGTATTAGCCTTAAAATTGATAAATTATCAGCGATTTCATTGATTTCACCTAATCAGACTGCGTCTATGAGTGCGTCTGTGAGAGGGGTTTACCAATTGTAATCCAATGACCTCTTCAGGGTTCTTCACCTTTACTTTGTTCGCATACGTCCCTCAACGCAGCATATTGTAGGATTTACACGACCTGTCGAGTGCAGAATCCGAGTCTTTCGTCGGCATGAAGACCCATAAATCCACATATTGGCTGGCTTGGAACAATCATCGCCAATACCATGATACCAATTGAATATATGGTGGACAGACTTCAAATGCATATAAAGCGCCGCTCCCGCACACATGTCAGGCGTGGCTTCGACTCCAATGTAATCCTAACACAGTTTTGTGTCAGGCAGAACAACATCGCCAAGAATGTAAGAGTATATAAGGAATGTCTCAACATTGACCAATTCATCTGCAGCTGACTCAACCCCCAACGCGCATAGCGGAGTACAAGTGCCATAAAGGCTTCAGTGGCAATGGCGTGGCAAACATACAGGGCCTTCTGCCCGATGTGGGCTTACAGCCGCTGCAATTACAAAACAACTATCAAAAACCTCAAGGACGAACAGGAGTGGAGGGATCACATGCGCAACCACTTCCGCGACGACGACGAAGACATCCCCGGCCATCTCCGCTGTTGGTTTACCGCCTGCCCACACTCACAACCTGAGAACGCTTTCAAGAGCCGCGATTTACGCGACACGGACGCCAATCTGGATAATTTCGACGAGTTTCTTGGTCACACGTCGAAACACTTCCAGAATGAGCCATGGCTGCGAGAGACAGACCTGCACCACGGCGATGTCGATATGCTTTTCACCGCGTGGCTGAAAAACGAAATCTACGATTCATACTTCAATCCTCAGATTCCTAGGAAGCAAGACGAGTTTCTTCCCGACGACGTCTTTGTCTACTTTGCGGGCATACTTGAGGAGCAAGGCTACGATTCCACAGAGCGAGACCTCACCTCTCATGAGGAGGTTCAGCAGAGGGCCATGGATACCTAAGAATGGCAACTGCCGATCAGATAGCTACCGTGTGAGGGGAAGCCATTCGGGCAGAATTGCATAACGAGACAACTTTGAATGCACATTGTGTTCGCGACGACTGAATGGTCTGGAAGGGGTGTGAATGCCGAGGCTTAGGAAGGCGATCTGCATCAGCGTTAGCCTAGTACCCTCTTGGTAGATAGTGACCACAACAGTCAACGTAACAAACTAAAGCCGTGGTGAAAAATAGGGTATCATGCCTGTATACATGTGCGTCTAGAGAAAGAGACTATGTACGGGGGCAGAACACGTTTCTACTTATGCTTCTGCAGCTGTGACAGTCCCATATGTCCCGTCTACTAATAAATATCAACTAGTCTAATTATCCATTGCTCGTGGCCTGTGTGGAGGTTCTACATATTCGGCAGGTCGAACTATCACTGTCCGGTGAAATCGGGAGAGCGATACCTTAAGACTAAAAACTTCGCCTAACACAGTGATTATGTCCTTTGCTTCGCACACCATAATTTCACGACGAGCAAACTCATGCATACGAGGTAATCCCGGCATGTTATAAAGATATTACCTTTGTCGTGGTCGGCTTAAGGTAGGTGTAGGATCATGAGCGCCCGTGCCTGGCAAATGTCAACTCTAGCCACGTGTATTAATTCGGGTATACCTTCCTTTGGTGAGGTCGAGTCTCTTTGAGTTGGACTCCGAAGATGGAGGATGCTCTTGAGAGCCTGGGTACGGATGAGGACCGCCCAAGCGACGCAGTGCTGGTGTTGCAAGTCCGCCTGCAGCTGGTCTCTATGAGAGAGGCCCAGGCTACTCGTGGGCCGCGCGACCAACATCCACTAACACGGTACTACCTCTGTAAGCAGCGGCAAAGAGAAGTCGGAGTCCTGATCTGACTGATGGCGAGAATCCGGTTTTCGCTTATTACCCGATTTAGAGGTTACGGTTTACACGTCGACCTCCATCTCTAGGGTCTTAAGTATCGGCGATAGCACCCTGGCAGTCATCCGCCATTGTTCTTCCTCCTTAGTCGCGAGCGTCACACAACATGTTGTTGTTCATGCATCAGACAGCAACTCTTATCAGCGGCACGGTTGAGTAGTCACAACGTTTATGGACACCCTGGGGGCCTTGCCGCAACCGAGGTCCTAGGGTCTTGTATCCCCTACAGCCTGCCCCGAAGCTTCGGTCCTAGCTATCAACTACGGCCTATATTCTGTGTCCGAGTCTGATGATCAAACACCAAAGGAAGATAGCTAAGTGTATCGGCTACGGTCTTTATACGCCGCCGGTCGGGATTCCAGTGGCCGAAGCCCTGGCTACCTTCTTCCCACTCACTGTCAACACCAACATATCCTCTGACGCCCAAACCTCGTTGCAACCCTGTAAGTACCCATTGCCATGGCCATCATCACCTTCTGGTAGAAAATGGCCAGCACAGCAGCCCTGATCGTCGCCAAAGACGCCTTCAGCAACAGCTTGAACAAAACGTTTCCTATCGGAAACATGTCCATCCGCAAATCGTACTCGGCACGAGGCTGGTTCGGTTCTTGACGGAGCCACTGCTATTGTGTGGTGCGGGCTTATAGTGACTGTGTAGTGCAAGGAGTAGGTCTAGAAGGTGAAGGCTCCGCATCAAGAGAGGCCGCATAAAGGATGGGATGATGAAAGGGATTGGCTGGAAAAGTTCTCGCCGACTGGGGATCTGGAGTGCGTTCCCGGGTTAACCATGACAAGAGGAGTCCTGGGATGTGCGAAAGGTTTCTTTTCATCGAGTGATTCGATTTTGGCGGCTTTGGCCTTATTGCACTCCGCGGCGCTATCCGACTCCCTAAACTCTACCCATGGGATCTCATTGGGACCGAGGCGGGGGTACTGCACCTGTGCAGCTTCTTTGCCACTGACAACCAACACATTCTAAACGTACGGTCTTGGCGAATTATTTCCCGCCTGCAAGTCGAGAACATCTGAGCGCCCTGCGTAGAACCAAAGAGGCGGCAACCACGCCAAGGTCGACACGCCCACCACTTTCTGTCTTTACGATGCTTAAGTCTGCATATATGCACACATACACCTCGCTAGGCGCATCTAGCTGGATGGTCAGAATATGCTGGGTAAGGACCATAAGGTAAGGCCACACAGGGGGACCCTAAGAATACTGATGCAGGGAAGCATCGATGCCAGCCCGATGCATCCGTGCATCCGTAGAGTGAATCAATGTATCGCATGGAAGTGCACCAGCAGTGGGGACTCCAAGTTGTCGAGATGGCGGTTTACCTTGGAGTTTGGGCGAGAAACCTGCCTTTCGGTGCACCACACCGTCGGTACGGAACGCCAATAGTTGCGCTGCCCTGCAGGCTAGCCGACGGGGACGCCATCATGGGGTGCCAGTCACAGATTCCACGGCGATGGTGCCAAATGCTTGAGGCCATGCTTCGGAGCCCTGTTCAGATCCGAATAGGTTGATCGTACTGCGCTTATTGGTCGGTTTTCAGCAGACGCGCGCCGGACAAATCTCCGCCAACCGTAGGTAGACGTACATACCTAGTAATACAGTCAAGCAGTACTGCACGGCATTCTCATATATATATGCATTGGTAATTCCCTCTTTCCTGAAAGCGATTCTTTCCGGTATACCCTTCCACGAAGTATACCAGGCCCCAAAACACATGTTCTTGACTGGTTGTCCCAAGAACTCGCCGAGTAGCTGTACCGTCTTGCATCAACCCGGAGTGGCTTGATAACATCTCAAAGAAGCCTCTCGATCGTTACTCTGATATTTTCCTAGTTCAGCCCCGTCACTGCGCATTACTTCTGACTGAGCCTATATCATCCATTCAATGTTCACTTCGGGCTTCGAAACTCGAAGACCGCGATTGAACGCCAAACTATGTCGTCCAACACTGCCGTCCACTACCTTGGCACTGATGAGTAAGTATGAGGCCGAACACTCGAAACTAGACTTTATCTGTCTAACAAGCGTCTACAATCAGTGGCGACGACCATGGCTCGCGATCTCCGTCGTTGAATGTCCCCTCGGACTCGACTTACACGCTTCGCTGGTACCTGTGTCCACACGGCCAGGGGTGCGACGGCGGAGGACTACCCCACCATCGCGCAGAGCTGCACGACCGGCAACCCCAGACCCCTGCACAGGCGCGAGCTGGGATGGCTGCCGTCATCCAACAACTCGAGGCTCAGCTGATTGCGAAGCCACTTGTGGCTGGGAAGTGATGCCACGATAAGCGGGATGGTTTCTGGCTGACAAACGAGGAGAGAATGAGGTGTCACCAGCTATGAGTCCCTTGATCAATGATGGCTGACGGTGTCAATGTCATATTTGCAGTGTCAGCAGCGCACTACGTTCGGTCCGTTACTTTCCTAGTTAGGACACTGAGTATGTTTGATGCCAATCCAAGCCTTTCGTGTCTTCATTCATCATCCAGAATGTTTACGCCTTCATGTTCGTCCGTCGTGGTAAGGTACCTACTTAGTGCACAGTACGATGTGTACACGGCGCCGGTGCTTGGTTATGTTCTCCACTTACTTGATTAGGCAGGCGGGTCCTGTGCTTGGCCTTGATAGACACCGTGGTGTCCGTCGGGAACCGGGCACAACGGGATGGATGAGTTCCGTGATATGTGGTAGTAGCTTAAATCGCATGTCCTTGGAGAAATGTCCGACCTAATACAACTGTGTATTGCCCTAACGATCACAATTTCTCTGGCGACAATTCCCCTCCCGGCCCCAGCGGCAACACTGCATGATTGTTCCGTGACTGTAACAAATACGCGATAAACATCGCGTCCACCTTGCGACCTACCGTACCGTGCCTGATGGCCACCGTCGACATAAGCCTTCTCCCTCGCCTCTGTCCCTCACCGCACACCTTCCTTTGGATGAAGTTCCTTTGGACGAAAAGTAGCCGTAAGCCCCGGGATAAACGTGATAACCGAAGCAGTCACCTTCTTGCTCCGATCCCACTCGATCCCGACCTCAAAGTGCGTAAACAGCGCAGCATACAGCTTGAAGATGATGAGCTCGGCCAGGTGCTGGCCGGGGCAGGGCCTCGACCGGCCGCCCCAGCCGCAGAAGGTCTGCTGCATCAGCCTCCTGCGCTCCTCGTCCCCCGGGCCGCCGCCGCCGCCGCCGCCCGCCAGCCACCGGTCCGGGTTGTACTCCCCCGCGTCGGCGCCGAACACGTCCTGGTTGCGGTGGGCGACGTACAGGTTCGTGTCGACGATCGTGCCTGCGGGCACGTGGTAGCCGTCGATGGTCGCGCCGCCGGGCGCGGGAGCCCTGCGCTGGATGGGGATGAAGGGCGCCGGGTAGAGCCGCATTGCCTCCTTGACGCAGGCTTCGAGGTAGGGCAGCTCGGCGATCTCGCTGTATTTCGGCGGGGTGCTCAGCTGTGCCGCCTCCAGCTCCTTGACGATGCGCGCCTGGACGTCGGGCCTCGTGCTGAGCAGGGCGAAGAAGGCGAGGGAGGTGGAGACGATGGTGCTGTTGCCGGCGATGCCCGAGGCCATCAGCATCTGGCCGGTCCACTGCGGTTCCCACCCGGTCTTCTTCTTCTGGAGCAGGATCAGGTCCCGCGCCACGTCCGACTCGAGCCCTCCGTCCTCCGACTTCTCGGACGCGGCGCTGGCGACTCGCTGCTTGATGTTGGAGAATATCCAGGCCGTGAACTCGTCCATTTCGAGGAAGTTGGCGAGCCCCGTGTGGGCACGTACAAATCTGAAGATGGAGGTTGCGGTCGTGGACTGGCCGACCACGGTCCTCACCCACCACTTCCTCCAGTCGAGGTAGCTGGTCCCGTGGTCGTGGCCGTCCTCGACGTAGTGCGGTGTTTTTGACAGGAGCATCTCTCCGAGGGCATCGCAACCGTACATGTGGAAGAACGCCTCGAGGTCATGGACCTTGTTGGGCTCCTTCTTCAGACTTTCGATCAGCACATCCAGCAGTCGATCGAGGTTCTCTTCGTGCTTCATCATGGCAGCAGTCGTATAGGCGGGACCAAAGAGCCGCCGCTGAAACCGCCTTTTCTTGTCGTCAAACTCCACCAATGTCTGTAGGGCACCGGGGTCGTGAAAGACTTGAGCCACCTTGTACCACGGGCCTTTTGTAAACTCCTTTGATGACATTAGTGTATATAGCTTATAGATATGACGAAAGCGGAAATTTAGACTTCAGTAACAGTTATGACGAAAATCACTCACCGTATTCTGGCCATGTACGACCTTGAGCGCCTCCGGCGACATGACGCTCAGTTCGTTGGGCGCCACACGCACCACAGGGCCGTACCGCTTGTGCACATCAAGATTGACTTCGTGGAAGTTCCCCTTGGCGACGTTGTAGTAGAGCCAGAAGCGCGAGAAGCGCGCAACGAACGGGCCCGGGACGCGGGCTAGTGGGTGAAGAAAGACATTGTATATAAAGCTGAGGGCGAGCCAGATACAGAAACACCCGGCGAGTATCTTGATCCCCGATCCGATTGTGTCCTTGCTCAGAAGATCATACCGCAGCAAGTCCTGCAAGTTGTTGGTTATCGGGCTTGGAGACATGTTCGTAGCTCTGCTTGGAACAACACCGTGGTTAAGCGTTGAGTTACTGCATAAAGAGACCATGTGTCTTGCCTGCCGCAGTGCGAGAGACTGCAGATATGTATGCCCGACTAACCACCTGTTACGAGATGACGAAGCTTGGCTAGACACATCGACGGCTCTGTCGGGTTCAACACAGTCAGCATAAGATAATAGGCCAAGTCGTATGGCAAGGTCCGCCGGTCTCTTCAGCCGCTTCGGTGGTTGCGGAAGCGCATGTTCAACCTGCTACCCTCTCAAGGATAATCCTTGAGCAATAGGAATCCGACCCCATTGATGTAAGACGCAACGGCAATCTGGATAGTTAGCCCTTGTGAGGGTCACCTAACGCAGCAAATCTGACCATGTCCAATAGTAATTATGGTCATCCCTTAAGAGATTCCTACAACGACCTCCTGTACTGGGCTGGACAGTTAGCGTTGTTGAAATATCGCTTTATGAAGCTCTGGAGGTCCAGCAAGCCACAGTTGCCTCATAGTACCGTCTCAAGTGAAGTAGGACGGAATATTGGCTCTGATGAAGAGCCCCATTGCGAACAGCTAGGATGGGGGTCAATAGGGTCAGACTGCCGCTTACAAGTGTAGTAGTGCTGACACTGCACATGCTATCGTCATCACGGGGTGAGATGTGGGTTGAACCCACCAATCCTTCTGAAGCTGAGGCAGTGAGAGTAATATCATCTAAACAGAGGGAGAATCCAGCGAGTTGATATATAGTCTCATTGAAAACCGGCCAGTCCGGGTACCGCGACGCAGGTTAGCACCCATTTGCGTCACGACTGATCGGCCCTGTGTCCTAGGTCTAGGATTGTTGTTGAGATCCGACCTCGGACTTTGGCATCATTAACAAATGTGAACGGTGCTGAAATATCTCTGACGGAGTCGGTGAGACATGCCTTATGTGCGAATCATCATCTCGGGAGCGGTGAGCATGGTCCAATGGGGGCAGAGACCTTCGGCTTGGGGTGCCACGCGTCAACCGCTACGGCATTCGGGCAAGTTTGGCGTCATAGATCCCGTCTCCTGCTGTTTGCTCCTCCTTTGTTCATGATTTTCGAAAAGACAAATACGTTTGTACTAGCTGATAAGCATGCCAGTGCCTTTATGTGCCACGTGGGGTCATCCATGAGAGTGTGGAAGTCGATCCAATCTCGCGGCCGCTCACGTGGCAATTGTGACTCTCACCTCATCAGCTGTGGCTCTCTGTGGCGTCTATGTTCCCTGGCCAAGCAATTATCCCAGAGAGCAAAGTTCATATCATATCTCTTGCCGTTTGTCCTTCTCCAATAGTAACAGGGCTAGATCAAGCCTCATGTTTCAGCCCTATTCGTGTTTTGCGCCACATTTATTCGAGGATCGCCGCCAGCCGGAGATATGTGTGGGTCGTTCCTGGATTTATCGAAATGGAGCCGGTTTTCCGGGTGTCTCGGCAAGGTGCGAGCATCTGTTCCTCTCTCACCACAGCTGAGGGGGGGGGGCTAAGCCTAAGCTCTTGCGCTACGATCTCTTGACAGATTGTGTCGCTGCGAGCCAACTAACCTACCTTATCGTCCAATGTTCACGTTCGGACATGTAAACGAGACGCTGACCCCTCATCTTCTCGACCACAGACGAGTGCGCGGACCTGGTGTCGTTCAATCTGAGCCGTGCACGGATCGCAGGTTGGGGCCCCAGCGCACAAGTAGTTCCAATAAAATAGCCGTGTGTGCCGTGGTGGGGGGCTCGATCCCCTTGCTGTCAATCCAGCTGATCAAGGTCCAGCCATCTGAGATCAGCACAGGGGACAAGGCGTTTGATGGGGGCCGCTAACCAATCACGAGCGGGGATCCATCCCTTTCGAGCACCACCAAACTCAAAACGAGCTAGCCGTGCATACAGCACTGGGGACTGGGGCCTCCTCCCTTGCTTCTGCCAAGATACACGGCTCGTTGAGAGCTGTCAAGCTCCTCAAGCTCCCGGTCGCTGTTTGGCCCAAACACAACGAGCTCCCGCACGCAACGGGAGCGATTTACGGACCATCTCTCGCGGGAGGCTTGAGATGTGCAGCTAGCCTCGACTAGCGTTGCCCTCAAAATACCAGATAGGATAAATGTCGCTGATCAAAGCGTACTTCTGGATATGCAGCTTTCAAGAAAGTTGGGCCTGAGCGCGGATCACTGCGTTTTGAGGGTGTAGTGCGTGTAGTGCCACATCTGATGTCCGATGCTGTGCGCCCGAGTCCGGACCTTGTGCGCCCAACGTTGCGCGCCATGATGCGTATAAAGCAAGCAGGACGGGCCAACGCCTGGGGCAGCCCGACTTACGCTTGCTTCTCCAGTCCTACTTCTCCACGATTGTTCCAGTTCTTTGTAGGTTCTCTGCTTTCTGCAACAACCCAGTAACCCTGACAGCACCTCGGCTGAAGTTGTACCAGAACTAAGCAACCCATCATGCGTCTCCCTTCGTCCCTTACCTGGTACAAAAAGCCCGAGTACCGGGACATCAAGGAGTACTCTACTGAGGTCCGGTCCGGAAAGCGGCAACTCAGCCCGGATGGCCGGGGCAAGACCGCCGTACCCAGCCGGCTCAAGCTGGAGAGGATACTGCAGAATAAGACATGTAAGTCGCCATAATGATGCCGTTTCTGGAACCCCGCATCCGATACTAAACCCGCCCTTAGGCAGCCCGATGTCCCTATATGACTTCTACATGTATTTAAAGTACATTGAGCTCTCTGCGGAGAACTTGGAGTTCTACATATGGTACGTTCGCACAGCGCACTGTAATTGTGAAGCCGGTCCTCACAAGTTGCTAGGTTCACAAACTACGAGACGGCCTACCTCAAGATGAGCAGTGACAAGGACGACAACTCGCTGCACAGTGCCCCGGAGAGCACCTCGTCGGAGACTCAGCTGGGCGAGAAGCTCCCGCATATCGATGTATCCGAGTTCTCTGTAGACCCAGAGGTCGGTAAGTAGTTTCACCGCACGCCGAATCTCGCTGCGAAATTGTACTAACCCGAGCCGCAGCCAAAGACACCATCGACCGCATCACCCAGATGATCAGCTCCGAAGCGCTCTGCAGTGCGGGCAAGTGCTCTCCTTCAGTCGGCGACCGCGTGCGCTCCTTCATCCGAACCGACTCCACGGCCCTCCCGGTTCCCCCACAACCAACCAAGACGCAAGGCGGCCACGGCGGCCTCTCGACTCTCAACCTGACACAAGCCACATCCGGTCCCAGGTCCGAACTCAACGCCGTGATCGAGACCTTCCTCCTGCCGGGCTCCGAGAAGGAACTCAACATCCCGCCCTCGATCCGCAACCGCGCCCTGATCGAGCTGCAGTCGTCCTCAGACCCGGCCCACCTGCGGCCCGTGGCCGACCACGTCTACGGCCTGCTGCGCAACTGCTCGCACCGCAACTTCGTGCGCCTGGGCGTCAGCAACGGCACCTTCGAGACCGTCTGCGTCGCCACGAGCCTCGGCATCGTCCTCACCCTCGCCGGCTTCCTGACGGTCCTCTTGCGGGCATTCGTCCCCTTCGCGGGCGCCCACGCGCGGTGGAACGCCTTCGCCTCCTGGCCGCTGTGGTGGCTGGGCGTGAGCCTCGTCCTGTCCGGTCTCAGGGGCAGCTGTTTCTTCCTGCTGCTCTTCTCGCGCCGCCAGCCGCTGCCTTGGGAGCGGTTCGATGATAGCGCCTCGGCGCTGTCGCAGAGGTCAGGGATTGTCAAGCTGCTTTCACGGCTTATGATCTTTGACCGCAAATTCAAGGTCCAGGACGCGCATCTGCGGAGGCTGCAGCGGAAGATTGTCGTCCAGAGCTTGATTGGAGGTGCGGTCTTTGCAAGTCTTTCCGTTTTGCTGTTCGTTTTCTTGCCTGTGTGGAGCGATACCGTTGAGCTTTGAGCGGCGCGGAGGAAGGCTCTCTTGGTGTATTTGCTATCAAACCCCGGATTCTTGTATCTAGTGGTTGTATTATTCCATGCAACGATTAATGACTAGTCATGGTAGCGAACTTGAGTACCCGTACTAAGAGCTGGGACATCATTGACTGCGGCTCCTGCATGGGAAGATATGGATTGGCTCTCAGTTCGCTTTTACAAGTCACTCCAGCTTCTCAATTGAAGATGGCCCCTCGGGAGAGATTGATTATCGCACTCACGCTATATTTATTCTCCTCTCTCACACAATCGCAGCTTTCATAGCTGACTGAGCCTCATCCATCCGTATCGCAAGACATAAGCTGGCGTGGCGCGTACGCCACATGAGCAGTTGCTTTTCTGACAATCTGAATCAGCCGTTCAATTGAGATCTTTTATATTATGTTCCGTTGCAATAGCAGAAATCTTCGGAATCCCGCACTAGGGCCCGGGTAGAGGGGGAATCACGGGCCATGATGTGCAAGAGATTACGAACTGCTCTAGGTGGACTTCGACTGCACGCTGGTTGGTATGAGTCGGAGTGAGGATGGGTCTTCTGCTGACCGGGATGTGAGATTCGCTTGTCCAGTTGCCATTTGTTCTCAGAATGGTGACGGGTTGCTCAACATGCATTGCGACCATGTGTCGTCCGGACAAGAATTCCTAGCGCGTTGATAGCATGATTACGCTGCCCTTGCAGCTCCGCAAAGATTTAGCCACTGAAGGTGAGTTTTCTGTCGAAGTCTTGACTTTCGGAGAGATTACCAGGTAGAGGTGGCATTGGATGGGCGACATTCAATGATGCAATGGCTGCTTTCTTTAACCTAGTTCCATGGCAGGATTTCATAACGTTCCCCTCACTGTAACAGGGAATCACAAGTACGGGGCCAATACTACGCATCTCGGACTTTATGTTGCGTCGTGTCGGAATCCAACGTGTGCAGTGATCAGCGCGATATAAAGATCACAACTCCTTCTGTTGCGGGGTGAAGCGGGGAACGTAACCTCCCACTGACCACATCAATATTGCACCTTCGTGAAGCCTCATAAGCACATTCAGTATGCTCCCTCAAATTCTCATGGGCTCCATGCCGGCGCTCGCATCGGCCCTCATCCCCAACTACACGACCTCGGAGTCCGGTAACCCTTTCATCGACGGCTGGTACGCTGACCCGGACGCCGACTTCTTCGACTCCCTCTACTGGGTCTACCCGACCTCCAGCCGGCCTTACGACGAGCAGACCTACATAGACGCCTTCTCCTCTCCGGACCTGGTGCACTGGACCAAGCACCCCTCCATCCTCACCACAGCCAACGTGTCCTGGGCCCGCCGCGCCGTCTGGGCCCCCTGCGTCGTCCGCAGAAACGGGAGGTACTACCTCTACTTCGGCGCCAACGACATCCAACCGGGCGACGGACAGTTAGGCGGGATTGGCGTAGCCGTCTCGGACAGCCCCTCTGGCCCATTCGTCGACGCCATCGGCAAGCCGCTCGTGGATGCCTACCACCACGGCGCCCAGCCCATCGACCAGGACGTCTTCGTCGACGACGGGGGGCAGGCCTATATCTACTTCGGCGGGCACTCTCATGCTGTCGTGGCCAAGCTGAACGAGGACATGGTCTCCCTCGGCACCTTCACCTACGACGACGGCAGCAGCGAGGTGTTCCGCGACATCACGCCCCCCGGCTACGTGGAGGGCCCCGTGGTTTTCAAGCGACTTGGACGGTACCACATGCTCTGGAGCGAGGGCGGGTGGGGAGGGCCGGATTATGCCGTCGCTTCCGGCGTCGCAGACACACCACTCGGGCCGTTTGATCGGGTTGCCAAGATCCTGGAACAGGATCCTGCCGTTGCTACGGGGAGCGGGCATAACGGCGTGCTGAATGTGCCCGGGACGGATATCTGGTATATCGTCTACCACCGCCGGCCGTTGAGCGAGACGGATCAGAATCACAGGGTGGTGTGCTATGATCGGATGTATTTCGATGAGGAGGGGATGATTAAGCCTGTCAAGATGCTGGTTAGAGATGATTTTGAGGATGGGCAGATGATTGCGTGGAAGACATGGATTTCGGGCACGGAGTTTGTGGTGCAGGATGGGGAGATGGTTAATGTAGTTGACGACGGCGGACTTGATAACGTCTCAGGACTGGCATTGTTGGATACCAACTTCACCAACTTGGTCTACGAAGCGGACGTCAGGATCTTGGAGGACAGCGACCAGGGGCAGGGAGCCGGATTGAGTTTCCGCGCGACAAAAGCCGGGCCCGAGGATAAACCCTACTTCAACGGCTATCTCGCCAGCATTAGCGCTGCCAGGGGGAAGGTGAGGGTCGTGAAGCTCCAAGACGCTGGTTTTGTCTTGATAAGTGAGACGGATGCCGATATTGAGCTTGGGAAGAAGTACCGTATGATGGTGGTGGCTGTGGGCAACGAGATCAAGATCTCTGTCGATGATGTCCTGCTCATCACGGTTAGCGACTCAGCAGATGGCCAGGCGGTCTTTATGAGTGGAGCGAACGGCGTTGCGGTCGACCGGGCCAGGGCTGCGTTTGACAACATCTCGATCGACAAGGCATAAGCATAACAGCAGGCGAGGCGCACCTCAGATGAATCCCATACGGTGTGGATGGCTGCTGCCAAACATCGGCGTCTTTGACGTCGCACAAGATAAATCTTCGTCAGCACGAAGTGACCTTGCCAGATGACTCGAAGTGAATCACTTGAGCTTGAGGTCGTATAAGAAAGTAGTAATTGTGCGGCCCGAGGTACTTCGGGTCCTATTCTTATACCTCGTACCGAACTTTGCCCTTCATCACGTCAGACACAGGGCAGTGACCCCATCCAATAGTGTGACGCTGAGAGTACCCCAACCTACGGGGACCCAATCCTGGAGTCGACACCAAAACCTGGGGTTTGCGGGGTGTTTCTGCCCGATCCTACCCTCCGCACGGGAGAGACTCTCCAGAATGGTATTTTCTTCCATCTCATCTGCCCTTTCCACCCCAACTCTCAGCTCTCTGCCGCTTGACACCTGCATAGAGCTAGCAGAAACGTGCGTCTACCTTCTCGAACGGGTGTGGCCTCGGTAGGTTTTTTCAACGGTTTCCGCCCTAACCTCCCTCTGTCCCCTGCGCCATTGGCTGAGTTCTCCGAAGACGGGTTGCCCATCCTGACCACGAGGCCGCCGTCAGCAGTCATGAGCTCGAAATGTCCCGAGAAGGAAGACGAGCGAGCGCTGGATCCGGTGAGCGCTAGGATGTCATGGCCTAAGATTGCAACCACAGTGGTACGCATCCGGGACCGGAATATAAAAGGGCTATTATGACGACCCGTCCCGCAATATCCAGTCCTCTGGGACGAGGACGATCCCGTTAATCTATTCCGCCATTTATCCATATTAGCAGGCTCGCCATAATGGTCGCCGTTATAGTGCCGGTTCTCTGGGCCCTGTTCCAACCGCTGAGCCACGCAGCGGTCCTCAACTGCCGCCAATCAAAGCCATGCGCAGCGTCGTCTTTCACCAGCGTTCTACCGGCCGGCGCATCCATAGAGAAAGTCGCCTCGGTAGCTAACGGTGGCAGTTACGGCGAGGGCGCCATCGACCTGGGCTACCCAGGCAGCGCGCTGAACCTGCCGGCCGTGTGTGCCGTCACCGTTCGAGTGACCCAGGGTACATCCAAGTACCGCTTCGGTCTCTTCCTCCCCACGGCCGCAAGCTGGAACTCCAAGTTCCTAGCCGTCGGCGGGTACTCCCAAGCCGGCGGCATCAACTGGCCGGACATGGGCCAGGGTCCGCATTACGGCATGGCCACCCTATCCAGCGATCTCGGCCACAACTCGACCGGCGCGGACCTTAGCTGGGCGACCCCGGACACCCTGCTTGACTGGGGCTACCGCGCCCTCAACGGCTCCGTCTTCCTCGGCAAGGCCCTGACCCAGGCCTACTACGGCAAGAGCATAACCTACTCGTACTGGAGCGGCTGCTCCACGGGCGGGCGGCAGGGCCTCAAGGAGATCCAGATCAGCCCTGAGTCATTCGACGGCGCCCTCATCGGCTCCGCGGCGTGGGACACGAAGCACCTCTTCCCCTGGCTCACCAAGCTGGCGACGTACAACCTCCCCACCTCGGACCCGAAGCACATCGACGTCGCCCAGTTTGCCCTTCTCGCGCAGACAGTCCAGTCCCAGTGCGACGGCCAGGACGGGCAGGCCGACAACATCGTCTCCTCCCCGGAGACCTGCGCGCTCGATCTCTCGGCCATCCAGTGCGGCGACCCGCGCGCCAACGCGACCAACTGCCTGACCGCGCCGCAGGTCCAGACCGCCAGGAACATCTACTCCGACTACGTCACCGCCGGCGGCAGATTCGTGCATAACGGCTTCTCGCCCTCTTCGGAGGCGCAGTGGTCCACCTTCCTCTCCTTCGGCGCGCCCGAGGACTTCGACGTGCGGTACGAGCGGTACTGGCTGTACGGCGACCCGGCGTGGAACTGGACGCAGTACACCGACGCCGTCGTCGACGACAGCGAGCGCATCGACCCGGGCAAGGCGACGGCGGACGCGTACGACATCTCGGCCTTCAAGAACCGCGGGGGTAAGGTGCTGATGTACCACGGCCTCGCGGACGGGGTCGTCCCCACCAAGAGCTCCGGACTGTACTACAACCGCACCGCGGCCGCGATGGGGACTCCGAGTCTCCAGGACTTCTTCCGCCTCTTCTACGTGCCCGGGATGCAGCACTGCTGGTTCACGCCGCCCGAGGTCAACGCGCCGTGGGCGTTTGGCGGGGCGGGCCAGGCGACGCAGCTGCTGGCGCAGGCCGGGTTCGGGCAGGGCTGGTCGACGCCCGGGTTCTTGGGGAACGCGAAGTATGACGCGCTCGTGGCGCTGATGAACTGGGTTGAGAAGGGGACGGCGGTGGATAGCGTGGTCGCGACGACGTGGAGCAGTACCGGGGCTGTTGCGAGGCAGAGGCCGCTTTGTCCCTGGCCGAAGAAGGCAGTGTATAAGGGGAATGGGAATAAGAATGATGCGGGGAGTTGGAGTTGCGCTTGATGTTTGAGGGGGCCTGTGTTCGGTGCTGGCTTCGGCAGAGTCTCCGTTTCTTGTCGATATAACATCTTGAAGGTCGGAGTCAACCAGGCTTGTCCTCTCCTGCCATGCATTCGATATCCGTTATGAGACCTAGCTCTGTGGCAGCTGCACGGTGCTGCATGACAGCGATGCAGTAGGGGCCAGTGACTCGACTCTGGTGATGGGAAACGTGACAGGGGCTACCGAGTAGATCGTCGTAGAGCTGTGTCCATCCGAGTAGGTCATCTGGTACTCGTACGTGGCGGAGGATATGAAGGTATCAGTAAACGTACAGGGATACGACGACGGTGCCGCGCTGTGTTGTTCGAGTGTCGTGTATGTTCGGGTGACATAGATAGTGATCAACGTGGGGTCGTTCCACTGCTGGCTGGAGACAAGAGTATCCGTCGTGGTCGACGCTCTTGCGCAATATTGCGGAAAGCCTGTGGCCATAGTCGTTAACGTCGACGCGGGCGATGTGCTAGTACGCGGTGGAGTTGCTTTGTCCATGGAGTTAGATGCTGCGGCGGCACAGGCGGAGCCGGTGAGCACGCCGGCGCAAACAAGGAGTCCGGCACGTTGTCGCATGTTGTCATCTAGTCCCAACTGCTTTCGTATACTCCTAGTGGTAGAATTGCAGTCGAATGGTGAAATATACTCTCGGTCGTGAGAATCCAGTTGGACGAGGGTACCAGGTGTGCAGCAGATGCCATTCCAGGTCTCTACCCCTATTTATCTCACTCTT
>Ga0209127_100145_pt1 | contig 26602 bp, 17 predicted proteins | sample LakSupMetagenome_FD_187469 | JGI IMG/M metagenome (GOLD analysis project Ga0209127, IMG submission 187469) | Freshwater microbial communities from Lake Superior, Canada - Sta WM archaea (SPAdes) (version 2) | ecosystem: Environmental > Aquatic > Freshwater > Lake | place: Lake Superior, Canada... | reverse complement strand
ATGAATTAGATAGGTGAGTGGTTGGAGAGTAGCTGACAGTGCCTGGCTGACGGGATGCTCGATATGTAGAGTAATGATGCCGGGTAGGGAGGTGACTCGATATAAACGGCTCGGTCTAACACGGCAGTTGGACTAGGAAGTTGTTTGCTGAAGATAGTGACAGGCAGTGATGCTGAAGAAGGAGAGGGGAGTCCGGAGTGAGCGAGATACACACTTACAGATATACCAAGTTGCCTACCTCTTCTACTCATGTAGGGTGGCTTGACAATCTTGCCCCTGAGCAAAGACGTCGTGTTTGCCTGTAGTGTGAGCAAGAGACATTGTCGGAGCGAGTCAAGCTAACAATGGGACAAAGAGACCTCTGAATTGCAGATCAAAGCCCGAAGGCATTGTTAGTCGAGTGAGAAACGATTTGTTCTTGTCAGATCATAGGAAAAGTGATGCGCAGATGTGGGTGTGGTGCTGGTTGCGAAAATGATTGGGTCTCACGCATCGTCGCCGGTCTGGTGTTTCAAGCTTCAACCATCCAGTTGCGACGGTTCTTGCTATGGCGTGACCACCCACCGCCCGCCACGATTAGGAGCCCAACGAGCTACGGCATCATGGGAAAGTAAGGTTCTTTTACAAGTGTCAATCGTGTGGTCTACAACAGGCTGTCCCTCAAGATAGCTAACCGTAGCTACCTTATCTGTACATCGTAGTCTCCGGCCGCAGTATGGCAGATGCCCTCCTGAATCCCCATTTACAACCCGAAGTCATTTTACAACCCACGAAACCCGTCTCTGTCCCATTAACCACCATCAAAACTTAACACTAGTCTTCCTCCTCCCCCGTCCCCCCTTCCCACCAACCGACTCCCTCCCCTTCCTTGTACCAGACAGCGCACCGAGACTAACCCCCCTCTTCCCCCTCCCCTTCCCGCCGGCGGTAAGCGCCTTCTTCACCCACCCGCTCCCGCCCGGCATCACATCATCTCCTTCCCCCTCCCCCTCCTCCTCGCTTTTATCCTCGTACGTCGAATCGATGCTGTCCTCGGCGTAATGCTCCTCCACCTCGGGCTCCGGGCTGGACGTCAGCAGCGTCACCACCTGGCTGCCCTGTGGTATGCTAAACTTCTTCTGGCTGCTGCCTGCGGTACGCCGCTTCCTAGACTGCGACGAGAGTTCCTGCTTGGGGAGCTGCGAGGGAGGGGATACCGCCTTGGGGGAAGACGAGGGTTTGGAAGAGGAAGAGAAAGTTGTTGCGGTCTTTCCGGCAGCCGCCTGCTGGCTCCACCGCTCTTCCTTGATCTGGCCGCGGCGCTCGTCCCAGGTCATCGAGCTGGGAGGAGGAGGGGCGGCGGCGGCGCCTTTGATCTGGTCCTGGTCTTCCTCCCAGCCGTCCGAGTCGTCGACGCGGCGCATGATCTCCTCGTATTCCACGTCGTGCTTGAGTTTGGCGGGCTTGCGGGCGCCAGAGAGCTTCGCTTTCACGGGGCTCTGGGTCGCGCGGATGGGGGCTGTGCTGAAGATTTCCTCGAGGGAGGGCAGGGGTGATGATGTGAAGGGGTTGTCTTCGCTCTCGTATGTGGTGGACTTTGCCGGTTTGGTGGGTGTAGCTTCGCCCCGGTTGGTGTCCAAGTGCGACCGGCCGAGGGTGCCGAGGTCTTCACCCAGTTCCGCGGAGCGGTGTAGGAGGTCGTCGTCGCCCCAGTCCACGCTGTAGTCGTTGTCTGGTTGGCGCCCGCTGTGGACGCTGCTGGCTGATGAGGCAGGCACCGGTAGCTGTGGGAGTTGCGGGTACGTAACCGTAGGCGTCATCTCCCTCGGCGGGTTTGCCTTGGGTGTGTCATACTCATTGTCTTCCGGGGTTTGCTTATCAGCAGCACTGTCAGACGGCACAGCGACTTCGCGGAGAGCACTGGGAGCGCGAGAAGACAGCGCTCGAGGCGGAGACCTGGATCCTTGGTGGGAAGCGGCGGCGGCGGCATCGGACATCTCCTCATCGAGTTGCCTAGATGGGCTGCTCAAGTCCTCGATGCTGAAACGAGCCTCTTTCGCGACGGACGGAGGGACATCGGCCCGGAAGCCGGCCTCATGGATCATCAAGCTGATGTCGTGCCGCCTGTCCTCCGTAATCGAGACATCATGGACACCGTCGCTCGCAATGTCAGTCGATACAAGTGCAGGCTCAGCAGCTGCGTCTTTAGGGACTGAGTCGGGGATGACGCTTCCGTAGGAGCTCTCGGCTGGGTGGTCATGCTGGCCCTCCACGTTTACCTCGAGATGGTCATCCACCTGGGCCATGTCTGATCCTGGTTGCTCGTTTGAAGGGACACTGTCGGCGCCTGTCTGATTGGATACCTCCTTGTCTACGCTCTTGTCGTCCAGTCCGTCGTGATCTGCCATAACCATGTCAGCCTGGTCCTGAGACTCGACAATTGCATGCAGGGTCGCCTGTTGCAGGGATGGGAGGGGTTGCTGTACGATTCGGGGGTCCATCATGTCGGAGAACTGCACGGTCCGGTAGCCCTCGGCATCCTCGCCGTCCGCCTCGTCATCGTCGTCTGGCGCGTCGAACCTGTCGTATACACGGTTGCCCTCCTCGTCAAACGTCTTCTCCTTGCCGTCCAGGTGCCTATCCCGTCTGGCGAGTACGACCCGGAGTTCCTCCGCGGCCTCGTCGAGGGTCACGACGACGGCCGTGAGGTCGAGGATCTGCGGTGCCCAGTTGGTTGCCTTGGATACGACCATCTGCTTCCAGGCAATGACCATTCCCGGCTTTGCCTCACTTAGCTTCAACGCCGGTAGAGTTTCAAGATCCTTGGGTAGAGAGGGTAGGTCGTCCATGTCCGTAACCTGGCTTGGCTGTTCGGCCTGGGTCTTGTCGGGGACCGAGTCGGGGATGTCGTCGTAGTTCAGCTCCTTACCCTGGTCCTGCGTGTTGTTGGCGTCGGCTGCCAAAGAGCTGTCGCCATCCGCATCGGCGAGACGCTGCTTCTTGGCGCTTGGCAGGGCGCCGTCATCCTCGTAGAAGTCGGCTTGGTTGCGCTGCTTCCTCTTTCCGCGGCCGCCACGCTTGTTACGCCAGCCATTCTGCTGCTGGGAATCCCAGCGCTGGACGAAAGGGAAGGGCGGCTCGCTCAGCTCGACGCCTTCTTGCACGCATTCAACGGCGCGGTAGTTGATTTTGCTCCTCCACGCCTCAGGGTCTTCGTCCTCTGGCTGTTCCGGTACCAAATTCGACTCGGCAGCGTCATCTTTCTCTGTAACAGGGCCGTCGGGGATACGGTGGTTCACCAAGGGCCGGACACCTTTCATCAGGTCGCCTCGAATCTTGTCTTCGTCTGCCTTGGTCTTCGGGGTTTTCAGGCCGAGAGAAGCGAATAGAATTCGTCGACCAGCACCGACGTCGAGCTTGGACCGACGTTGTGAGGCCAATCCCGATCCCATGGCGTCGGTGGAATCTTCCAAGTCTGGAAGCCGCTGTGGAATGTGTGGGACTTCTGTCTCGTCCGTCACCGCGCCTATTTGAACGTCGGCAGGCGCGTCTTTAGCCTGCGATGAAGATGTTTGAGCGCTGTCGTCCTTTCCTAGCTGCTCCAGAAGTGCCTGCTTTCTTTTAAGGAATTCGGACTCATCTGTCTGAGCCGGTCGGCTAGGAACCTCGCCGGCCTTATCGGCGGCGGATGGTGACGCAGACTTCGCCAACGCTGCCTTCTTGGCTTTCAGCGCCAGTTTCCTGCGAGCGTTGCGCGCCTTTGTCTTAGAAAGGCCCTGGCCAGGCGGTGATCGCCTCGTTGCGCTATCCGGCTGTGATTGTGTGACAGTTTCAACCGGCTTTGGAAATGCGAGTTTAGTTGACTCCACGGTAGAGGTTGACGTTCCTTGCTTTTCAGACTCGTCATCTGACGAGTCGTCACTGCTGCTTTCGTCGCTTTCTGATCCGGATGAACTAGACTCGTCTGAAGAATCTTCTTCGCTGCTTGACGCATCCTGGACACTCGTGGCTTCCGCGTCCTTGGTGCCGGTGGGCCATCTCTTGCGTTTTCTCGTTTGACTGGAATCGTTCGCAGGTTCAGCGCTACTACCAGAAACACCGCCACCTTGCGGCAGGTCTGAATTCGCAGGTGGTTTCGTCGAAGCCACTTCAGGACCACTGTCCTCTCCCCCATCGTCACTGTCGTCAGAATTGCCCTCGTCACTGCTGGCGTCGTCGCTGTCGCTCTCCGAGCTACTGTCATTATAGCTATCCTCCGCCTCGTCATCGTCAATGTCCTGCTCCTCACTGTCGTCATCCTGCTCGCTGTCAGATGAAGATGAATAAGAAATATCAATCTCGTCATCGTTCAGTCGCTCATGTGATAATCGCGCCTTCCCACCCTTCTGAGCTTGACGCGGCGCGGCGGAGCCCGCATTTCCCACACCGTCATCGTCAAACTTCGTATGCACAGGAGCCTTAACCGCATGTCCCGCCCTCCGTAGTGCCTCTGCCGCGGCCCTAGACGCAGACCCATCGAGGATCGAACCGGACGGAAAGCCGTGCTGGTCGTACCGCTTCACGAGCGAACTCGTAGACTCGGCGTCACTCTCGGCCGCTTCCTCTTCCGCTCCCGCATCCAACCTGTTGCTCGACGGCAGAACGGGACAAGAAAAGGAAGATAGAAGATCTGCCATCTGATCCAAGGACATGCTGGCTTCATAGGACTTGCTTAGCTCCCTGTACGCCATCCGTTCGTTCAAGGCGTTGCGCCGGAGCACATCTTCGTAGACATGACAGTCGACGGCGGGAAAGGCGCGTCGCAAGGCGGTGATCTTGTTCAGGCGAGCGAGATCTGCATCTGGGTCTAGCTCGGCCGGGGTGCGTTGCGCAGGCTCCGGCTGCCGGTTTAGACTGTGGTCTTCGTCGTCCATCATGTCGTTGTCCCTCTGCAGGTCTTGAAGTTCGTCCAGCAATTCGGCTTCGTCTATTTCTGCTTCCTCTTCTTCGTCTTCGTCTTCTTCTTCATCGAGGTCTTCCTCCTCTGCTTGTTCGCCCCCTCCATCCCAGTTGTCGGCATCGTCAAACATGGCCTGAACCCTCACAACGCTCGGCTCGTCCTCGTCCTCGCCATTCTCGGTAAGCATAAGAGGAGCGTCTTCCTCATCCTCACTCTCGCCACGGTCCTCCCGGTAGTCCTCGTCATCTTCCTCCTCATCCACATCCTCCCCCTGATCAAACGTGATCCTCCTTTTCTTCAACGGCGGTATGTCAACCGGCGGCCGTCCTCTCGGCACCCTAAGTCTCGGCCTCCCAAACGGCACCCCGTCAACGAGATGTTTCCCGTCGGCAGAGATCTGGTCTCTCCCGCTGAGCAGCCGCTTCTTCCGATCCACCGTAAACAACGGACGAATGACGACCTCCTCGTCCCGGTCGAGAATCGTGCCGACGGGCTGGAAGTGCAAGCATTCGAAGGCGTGGCCGTGGCTGTCCTCGATCTCTACTACGTAGTCGTCCAGTCCCCAGTCCTGGCTCTCGAGGGGCACGGTGTCGTTGACCTGCTCCAGGAGGTTCGCGATGGTGGGCTCGTCTTGGAGGCTGATGCTGAAGAGGACGCGCACCTCGGGGAGGTTGTGCCGCCGCACAATCAGGCGCAGGCGGAGGTTGGACTCCTTCATCTTCGCCGTTACTGGGACAGACTAGCCGGCTTCATCAGGTCTGGCTGGGTTGGGGTTCGGTCAGGCTGTAGAGTCGATATGGGTGGGGAAAACAACTCTTTAAGGTTGCGACTTTCTCGCGCAGTGGCTTCAAAAGTACTATTCAGAAATATGCACAGGAAATAAGTGCTTCCAGAGTAGTACTGCTGCTCTGACGAAATGGTGAGCTCGTGGTTTCTACTTGAATCGCGTCAGTCGGAGAATTGGATTTACGCGACCAAAAGACGCAGCTTCACCGTGCTGCACAATCCGATTGGGCCCAGACCGAGCTCTTATCCGTATCTGATCCGCAACTCACAATCAGGGCCATATGTGACCAGGGAATGCTCCCCGTTCTCTTCACGTCCTATAAACATTCAAGGTATCTTATATACATGAGTCGGATCCTAGTAGCCCTTTTGGTCCAGATATCGAAACAGCCCTAGATTGCTGCATAAATTTCGACTTCAAAGATAACCGTCTGGTCTATAGCTGCCAGGTATTTCCACGCCACCACCATCACCAAACAATACCGTATCATTGCGGTAGCGCCGCCATATCCAACATATGTCCCATCTTCTCAATCTGCTAAAAGTCAGCATCACGTCCCTCACAGGCTTCACCAGAAGAGTTGAGCATACCTTAGTCTTCAAATACCCCTCCACCTCAGGCGCCCTAAACCCGCCCTTCCCCTTCCAACTGAGCGGCACCATAGCCACCCTCTCCGTCACCACGATCTCCCGATTAGGCCCCTCCACCGCCCTGATCTTGTCCGGGTTGTTCGTCAGCAGCCTCACCTCCCTCTGCCCCAGGTCCAGCAGCATCGCCGTCGCGAGCCCGTAGCTCCTCGCGTCGGCCGGGTGGCGCAGCAGCAGGTTGGCCTCGACGGTGTCGCTCCCCAGGTCCTGGAGGTTGTACGCCTTGAGCTTCTCGCCCAGCCCGATGCCCCGCCCCTCCTGTCGCAGGTAGATGATGATGCCGCCCGCCTTGTTGGAGGGGAGCGACATCAGCCGCGCCGCCTCGTCGAGCTGCTCGCCGCAGTCGCACCGCGCCGACCAGACCGTCTCGCCCGTGTAGCACTCGCTGTGTATGCGCACCAGAGGCGGCTGGCGGGGCCCGGCCTCGTCCCTTTCTTGGTCTTGCCCCTGCCCCCCCTCGCCGCTCGCCCCGGAGTGTTGTTGTTGTTGCTGTTGTTGTTGTTGTTGTTGCCCTTGTAACCGACTCGTCGTCCGGCCGGGGTACAGCCGCCCCGTGTACGCCCCCCTCACCAGGCGGTCCATCTCCGTCTCCCCCGGGCGAGGCGCGTCCAGGGACTTGCTCCGGATGTTGTTGCCGAAGACGATGGCGAGGTGCTCCTTGTTGTCCACGTTGTTGGTGTATAGGTGCAGGAACATCTCGGCCCCACCCGTGGTCGGGATGCGCGCCCGCACGATGCACTCCACCTGCGGGAGCGTCTCGAGGAGCCGGGGCTTGTTGGTGCCGCAGCCGCCGCTGGGGTCGGAGCTGTCTACCGGCACGCCGCGGGGCTCGGACTGTGCCGCTGGTGTTGCGGTGCCGGGGGTTGCGGGCGGGGTGAAGGCCGGGGAGAGGAGGGATGGTGGCGGCGGCGGTTGGGAGAGGTGGAGGGAGGAGGCGAAGGGTTTTAGGGGGACATTGTTGGTGGTGTCGCTGTCGCCGGAGGTAGACGGTTGGCGGCTGGACGTGACTGTTGCGCCGTATGTAGAGGAGAGGCGCAGGTCTTCGATGTTCTCGTTGCTGCTGTCGCCGACGTCGGCCGCAGCTTCGGTAGGCGGGGAGTAGAACGAGGGCAATTGCGTGCTCCCGGAGGGCAATTGGCCCGAGTCCTCTGTCTTGTGCATCTCCGGCGCCGAACCCGGCATGGCAACCGGCAACTGTGACTGCGAAGGCCGCTTGAAGACGGGAGGATATCGTGTGCTTGGACTTATGGCGGGGGAGGGGAATGTGGCCAAAGCCGGCAAACCTGGGGAATTGAGGGTATTGGAAGGAAGCTAGATGCGTGTCAAGGACGGTGAGGATCGATCAGGGTATATTGTGTGCTCCGCCTGCAAAATTATCGCAAAACGACTGCCATATATGAACAGGTCAATGTATCTCAATCTCGATGCTGCACGACGAGGTCACTTCCCTCACGGCGGATTACCGATGACAAGCCAGAGGTGCGTCTTGGCAATCATTAGTCAGTGCTGCCGCTAACCTTCGTCATTTTCGCCGAGGTTCTCTGCAGCCCGCACGGGTCCTTGCAGGCTGCAAGGGTTTTGCGGGGTTGACTCTGGTCTTCTCCTCCCGGGGACTCCACAAACGTCAACAGTCATGTCACGTCGTTACAATGGGGTTCAGCTTCAATGAAGCGCAATCGCTGTGGTTTCTTATTGTTATGGTAGAGACTGTACTACTTTCCAGGACTTGAGGCGATACTAATGCTACAGAATTTCAGGCCGGCGACAGAATGAGAGGACGCTCGAGACCAGCCTGAGCAACTCCCGGACCAAGAGACTCCTTCATCTGACCAGCTTGACCTATTTGTTGCAGGTCTGCCACTGCAAGTAGTGGATCTGGGTGAACTTGAGATCGGTCGAGTCAACCTGCAGCTGTCAGTTACTGATGACTCGTCAAGGAACCACAACAAAATATCTTACCGTGAGAAGAGCAGGCTTCGTGGCATCCGGGGGACTCAGCCGGACCTCGGAGTTGATGTTCAGCAGGCCCTCCACGCCGCAGGGCGACCACACCGTGCTCTCGACGCCGAACTTGTCCGTCTTGATGTAGTTGTCGTCGTACGGACCCTTGATGATGGAAGTCGACGAGATCTGCTTCGAGTCGCCGCTGAAGTAGTACGTGGCCTTGCAGGTGCCCGTGTCGCCCGACGGGATCTGGGCGTAGCCGCGGTAGTCGGCCTTGAAGACGGAGAACTGCCACCCGGACGGGTACTTCAGCTTGATGTTGAGCTGGCAGTTCTTGCGGTACTGGCTCGCCGGGATGTTCTTTCCCGCCTGGGCCACGAAGCTGTCGTACAGCAGGGTCACCGTCGTGAGGTCGCTGGAGAGCTGGCCCGCGACGGACCCGGCTGGGCAGCCCGAACCGGCGAAGGCGATGCCTTCGATGGTCACGTCGTGGCCGGATGGGCCGCCCTGCGGAGTCGGGATGGCAGCGGCGAAGCCTGTGAGGGCGAGGATGGTGGCGAAACGCATTGTTATTGAGGCTAGCTTGTTGTGTGTCTTTGATGTAGGCGCGTTGGACTGTTGATGTTCCTGTCTGTCGGAATCTCGGGCGGGATGCACCATTTTATAGACGTTGGGAACGCGCCAGTAGCGCTTCAAAGTCCTCTCATGCTCTCCGAAGAGCAATCTATTCCAACCCTCCAGATCCGACCCCGACGAACCCATACCCGGTCTTCGCCTGTCGAAGATGGCAACGCGATGCCATGGACAATCTATCTTCACCCTCCATTGCCAGCCCCGAAAACACCAAGCCCGACGTCGGCTGTCGGGCGGACTCCATCTTCAAGGGGGAGGTTCATATGAGGGCGATCTTATGACCTCGTGCGCAAAGGAGGCCAGACCTTGCGAGTCTGAGCCCCGGACATGGCTGGATGGATATTGAGCATGGTCCGACGTCAGTCGCTTGGCAGTCATCTAGCAAGCGGTCAATAATGCGCAGCACCATCTCCTACCTTCTTCAGTATGGCGTGAGGCAGAAAGAAGCGAAGAGCATGATCGGCTGCCATCCGAAGTCATTGCGCGCAGAGTCTACGAGCCCGGCGTCCTATCATATGTGATGCCACCTGCATCGCCCAGGCTGTGCGATATAACTTGCCAATGACGATGGTGTGACAATGTTTCATAGCATGCCGGGAACTCGTGCTTTACGGGCAGCTGTGGATGGAAAGAAACCACGTGAAAACCTTATTACGCCGAGAGGAGCAAGTGGTTAGGTAAGTTAGGCCGTTCGCGATGCGGCTGATAGTGGGAGGCCGATACATTTTATATTGCCCAAGTATCTATTTTTATACCCGCCTATAGAGGGTACCAGCATGCGACTATCACACCACATCCATCCATGTTGCAGGGACTTGAGCTTCGGTCCTTGGGAGAGTTACTTCATGGTGTTTAAACTCGTGGGCTTGCTGTGCGAACGTTGTTGCACATCCTGCAGGCAGGTATTCGGAGTTGTTGGAAGGCTCATCGTTTCACCCGTATGCATAGCTGGGTGCCACCGAGTTTCTCACATCTCAGCCCTGGCTGATAGGGGAGCGGTGCCTTAAGGCTTCTGTACTGGATGAGAACGCTGCGTGATGGAGACATCACACAAAGTGCATTGCGAGGGGCATTTCTCAGTTCAGTAACGGAAAGAAAGAACGTTCCAATCAAGCAAGCGTCGTGCCTATCCCGCATACACTTGCTAGAATTGAGAATTGGGCTGACTTGACGTCTTTGTGGTGGAGGGAGACCGACGTTGGGGACTGCCCCTGATGCCAACGGGACCTCGCATCTCAGAAAGCCGCAGCCGGACCGTCATTAGTAATCTCCCAGAAATGATCTCTAGTATGTAAGGATGCCGATCATATTCCCTCTCAAATGTCAGCAGAAGCCAGTCTGATTTCCAATCACCAGTCTCATGCTCGAGCAACAGACCGTCCAGCCCTCAACACGCGAAGACTGACCGCGACTGGCGGGACGTATGACTGTATGTTCCTGTGTACCTGTCGAAGATGACTGAGGTTATTCCTGCTCCGATATATGCGGGCTGGGCGAGTCGCCTCCATCCCCATCACCATGCAACTGCGCGGCGGAGGGTGGAGAGACTGTCGGGCGTCGGTTCGGAGCAAGACTGTGGCCATGTTCCACATCCGAACCCTGTGCCGGAACTCGCAGCGGTGACAGTCAAACGACCATCCTACTCCGATGGCTGACTAGCTTTGGCGTGAGGCGTACCGTGGTCCTCAAGTCGGGTGGCTCATGAGCCGCATCATGAGCCATAGTTGGTCTCGCTGCAATTCGACTAACCCCGTAAGCGCATGGACGACTTTACATATGGGCCGGAATTCTGGTAGATGCATATCCGCAACGGATGAATGCGTTGGTCTTGTTGGTGTGAATGGCGGTGATCTGAGGGAAATAATTCTAGGTCATACCTGGAGCTAGCAGCCATTCGTGAGACCGATCCAGTGCGTATGTGAAAGACATTAAACGGCTTCTATCACAAGCCTAGTGTTCTTGGAGCGTCGGGAGGGATGAAAATGAAGCATCGCCCAAATCACTGCGAGCCATCGCGCCTTGAGCTTAATCTGGGTGAGAGGCTATGACCCCAGTTTGTCGTGTTATTTTCGCGATCTGACATGCTGACTGTGTCATCGGATAGTGGTGTCATCCTGATCGTCTGATTGTTTGTACTTGGAACTACTTCCTGCACTACTCGAAATCTCGACCACGACATACTAGGGTTCTGTTACACCCACTGTCGTATGTTGCCGTCCCTGTCTCGACAGATTGGCTCCGTACGTATGCACTTACATCCATCTGCGGCCGTTACGAGCTATGCTCCAGGTCTCATCTCACGGTTAGACAATGATCAATAACCGCTGCGTTATCGCCCACCCAGACCAAAGTCCCAAACCAGTGTCGTTCCTGTTGTACACACAGAATGATGTAAGAAAGTCGCCTTCAGATGGCATGACCTCGTGAACAGTTGCGGTACACGCGATGAGAACGTCCAAGACTAAGGTAAGCATCGTCACTAAGGTGATCGTGCTTCGGTAGTACTGATTCAATCCTGGGACTGGAGCTCTTCTATCATCAGTTTACAGGTTGCACGAGTACTGTGCGTGGCAGAGATTCAGATCAGTCCTCTACCTCCTTTAGTTGGCGACAACAACAACAACAACAGCCGATATACTCTTGTCAGCACTCACCGCTCGTCACCGGACATTATCAACCTGTGCAATAGAACTGAAGAAATTGTTGTTCTGAAGCACAGCTTTGGCAATGCGGTTGAGGACATTTCATAGACCTACAGAGCGAACATATAAGGGCCGCCCAAGACACCTTCAAATGGCACTACTGTTCAGACGTCGAAAAAGAAAACCACTACACTATCTCTACGTCTACCAAACGAAACTCATTCCAATAAGTTCCAGTACCCATCTCCAAAATGCATTTCAGCCTCTCGCTCATCCTAACCGCCATGGCGACCACCGCCGTCAGCGCCGCCACCCTCCCAATGCAAGCCAGCAAGGTGAACACCACAGAACTCGCCGTGGCACACGTATTCAGCCTTGCAGAGTTTACGGATGGCCATTGCACGCAGGGCCAGCGCGACTGGACCCTCATTGAGGGCGTGTGCTACGCCGCCGAATCCAACTCCTGGTCCCTGGATATTTGGTACATGGATCCGGGATGCCATGGTAAGAAATTACCCCTTGACACGCCAGAAAATCCTTGATGACCAACGGCTGACACTTCCATCCGCGGTAGTCGGACTCTTCAACCAGGGAAACTGTGGCAACGACGGGACTATCGCCATCTCGAATCCTGGCACGTATCAGTGCGCTGATCTGACTGGAATCACGCATTACCAGCTCTATTGCTAAACTATTGCTGGAGATGTTGCTCTGATAATAAGAGGAGATCATGCGCTACGCCGTGGGTAGAGGCTGGTTCAAAGTTGCAATGGCTGGAGGTGAACGCTGCAGTTTTCCTACGGCTGCCTGTCGTTTCCGAATTCGTTTCGTTCGATTTGTTATTCTTACACCCTCGGAAAAAGTAAGGTAGTTAGTGTGCATTTATTCAACAAGGCGCACTTTATACACAGAACTCATGTTAAACTGACGTTACTATGAACATGCTCAGCCAGTGCATTGCCCTTGCCTCCGGAGTCCCGGGCCACGCGGAAAAGACCTTGCGTCGGTGAATAACTTGCGATGCTAGCATTGTTGTTATCTTCGTTCAGTTCATAGCCCAGTGTGCTTGGGATATCTCGTAGACGTACAGAATGACAAACAAAGCCAGACACTCGTCGCCATGCTCGTTGTATTTGGGCTTGATAGAGAGACGTGGTCGAGGTGGGTAAAGTATGCACAAAAGTAACCAGTCAAAACAACAAACCCAGACAATGGAAATGAGTGCAATCGATGACCGATAGCACCGGCAAGAGGAGTTGAGGAGTTTGGATGGATGATGAGTGACAGGGGCAGAGTTGACCGCGGCAGGCACTCCGATGTGGTTGAACCTGAGCTATCGTGCCCCGTCTTGCCCGAAGAATGGCTCTCTATATACTCAGCATACTCGCAGTTGCAACACACACCCTGGGCATAGCCAATTGACTCATAAAGTCCAGGGGTAAGAGCCACAGTTGTGATTCCATGCTCACAAGAGTTTCTGAGCCGTTGATGAACCGGCACCGAGGATCGGGTTACGCAGCTGTCCCACATTTACGGCCCGGCGCCGGGGACGGAGCCCCACCTGTCTCCACCAAAATTGAAGCTGCCCTGGAGCAGTTTGACGTCGCGAAATGACGATGGTCGAGTACATGTATAGCGAATAGTACGACTAACGATCCTACTCAACGCAACCCCGCGATAATCCTGCGGCCTATCGTGCTTTGATATAAAAAGCTCAGAACCACAAGGCACGGCGCCGCGCATCCTCACAATGGACATCCGCCTCCTCCGCCCGTCGGACATACCGCTGATCCAGCACGCCAACCTCGAGAACCTGCCCGAGAACTACTTCCTAAAATACTACCTCTACCACGCGCTCTCATGGCCGCAGCTAAGCTACGTCGCGGTGGACGTGTCGCGGCCCAAGAAGACGCCCTACGACTACCCCAAGATCGTCGGCTACGTGCTGGCCAAGATGGAGGAGGAGCCCACCGACGGCGTACAGCACGGCCACATCACGAGTCTCTCCGTCATGCGGACGCACAGGCGGCTAGGAATTGCTGAGAAGCTGATGAGGCAGAGCCGTTAGTTTTCCCTCCTCTCTCCCTTCTTTCTGTAACTTAAGTGTAGTTGGATGGGCGGCTGTCTAACGAACAATGTGCGCGTGCAAACACAGAACAAGCAATGGTAGAGACCTTCCACGCGCAGTACGTCTCCCTGCACGTGCGCGTCTCCAACGCCGCCGCCATCCACCTCTACCGCGACACGCTGGGCTTCAAGACGGAGAAGACGGAGCTCAAGTACTACGCAGACGGCGAGGACGCCTATTGCATGAAGCTCGACCTGGGCTTCATCCGCGAGCAGCTCGACGACGAGGAGGAAGCCGCTGCCGCGCAGAACGGGGATAACGTGGACGAGGGCGACGCGGTCGGCGACGTGGGGAAGGACCCGGAGGCGAAGAAGGATAAGGGTGCCGGCGCTGCTGCTGCCACTGCTGCCGCTGCGGATAAGGAGAAGAAGAGGAAGGTCAAGGTTGGCAGGGGCTTAGGGGTCGGCGAGCTGGTGGAACGGGTCGAAAGTAAACATTCGGGTTAGGTGTTTGGATGGCTCTCTATCGTGGACGAGGCGACGGATACCAGCATGCATACCTCTCTAGTCAGGAAAAGTCGGAGCCGAAGTCGTGATGGATTTGGGTGCACTGGCTTAATTACCCCGTATTGTATATATCTGGTCTGTCCGTCAGGGAAGGAAGGGCTTCCGAAGCACAAGTGCTCTACATGTGCATTACGTGGCAGCAACACCTCGTTCCTCGCAGTATTTCCTAACCTCCTTCTCTAGCGTCTCCTTCTGCCTCCTCACCACCTCCATGATATCCCCGCACTCCTCTCCGAGCCTCTCCCTCCCGCCCTCCTCCCTAACCCACCCCTCATACAGCCCGTCCATCTCGCCCAGCACAGCCTGCAGCTGATTCGGCAACCAAGTCACAATCGGACTGCCCCCCGTAGCCGTCGGATGGCTGGTCCTCTTGAGTATATACTCCCTCGCAAAACACCAGTGCCGCCACCTAAAGTCTCTGACCTGGTTGAGCACCATCAGGAACAACCTCCTCGACCCGTCCACCTCCCCTCGCATCTCAACATCGCCCTCCTCCTGATCGTCCTCCTCCCCGAGACACCACCCCCTGAACCCCAGCTCCCTGGCCCTGTCCCCAACCCACCCCAGGAACTCCCGGTGGTTACTAGGCCTGTACTGCCTGAAGTCCCTGAGGATGTCCGTCAGCGGCGTGTCCGGCATCCGCACCTGCAGCAGGTTGTCCATCAGCGGGATCATGCTGTCGTTGGCGCCGCTCTCCCCCCTAAAACTCTTCGGCTGCCCCTCCCCGCCTACCCCCTGGTAGACGACCCCGTCGGGAAACATGCTCTGGCTGGTGATCCCAAAGATAAAAGTGCGGAACTGCGTGTACCCGGCCGGCTTGGACTTGGCCCACATGGTCTCCATGACGGCGTTGATGCGCTTGAGCGACGCGAGGACGGTGGACAGGCCCGCGTTGAGGGCGCGGCGGTGGAGGAGCTGAGCCTGGGTGTCGCGGGTGGTACACAGCCGGGCGGCGGAGCAGGCGTCGAGGCAGGCCATCGTGCCGGCCACGAGCGGGCCCGAGTTCCGGACCATGTCCACGTGCACGAGGACGAAGCCCGCTTCCGAGGAGGAGGGGTCCAGGCCGTGCTCGAAGGCGCGGATGAGCCGGAGGTTGGGGTAGGTAAGGCCCTGGGACGGGTCTTCGAGGCGGTAATTAAAAAGGGCGTATGAGCCCGCGTATTCCATGAATGGTTTGAAGCCGCAGCTGGGTGTATGCGGTGTTAGGAAGACGAGCTGGATGAAGGGAGGGGAGGAGGGAGGATAGGGGGCTTACATCTCGGCACAGCGGGCGATGGGACGGGCGATGTTGGCTGGGAGTATGTTGCGGCCTAGACCGTAGGGCTCGCCGCGGACGAAGCGCTGGTGGCAGGGCTCTAGGAGATAGGCTGAGGCTAGGAAGGAGTAGTCACGGTACAAGGCGTTGACAAGAGGGAGGTTGGCCTTGTACTTGTCGACTGCGTCGGTGAGGTCGGGCAATTCGTGTTGGACGGTGTCACCGAGCTTCCCCTCGGCGAGCAGGCCGGGAGCCCCTGACTTGGTCTTCACGGGCATTCGCTGGAGGATGGACTCGAGGATGTCGAAGTCGGGGGGAAGCTGGACGATGGGGTCCATGCGAGGCAGGAAGCCCCGGGTCTTGGACACCATGAAGGCCGGGAGGGAAATGTCGTCCGGCATGGTGTCGTCCAGGACACGGAAGGAAGTCTCGACGGAACCCATGTTGATGATGCGAGGCAACTAGACCACTGAACAGCAGGAAGGAGTTGTTGTGGTGTGGTTTTCACGTGACTTGTGATTGTTGATACGTTTGGTGAGAGAAGGATTGAGGCCGAGCTGGCTGACGCCGTCCGCCTATATAGACCGTGGCCGGAATGGATTCCGGCCTCTTGCATCACGAAGCCTGTCCGTCGGAGCCCCCTCATGACCGCGGTCCGACGTTTCCCTTTGTCATCGCAAGCCGTATCAGGTATCGACCACAGGATCCTAGGCGGCTTAAATGAAATCATTCCAATCATTCGACCTCATCAAATATCCAAAGAGCGAACGTAGCAGTCGGTCCCTCCTTGAGCGCCGCTGCACATCCGGAGGTTGCAAGTCATCCGATATTTGCTCCGCATCGCACACTTCGCTCTCCTTCAGAGACAGACACAGATGTTCTCCGCGGGCTACATCGCACTTCCCAAGATCTGGATAGTATTGTCCATGGAAGTGAAGCACGCTGGCGTCGAGCTGGACGTGTCGCTGTGTGTAATGGTGTGGTGGTTAAGTAATGGATTGCCAAAACTCCACATTTCTCCGGCCCTGGCCGCCAGAGGCCGGAAAGATTCCGGCCTCCGGTTCTCGGCAGCTACCCCGCAGGCCGGCCGTCGTCATTACGAAGCCAGGTGTGCGTCCGGCTCAGAGCGGGCGTCATGCGCATTGTGTGTCTCAAGCTCTGGCAAAGTAGCAGCCTGAAGTCTGAAGCTTCCTGTTATATGGCCGAAAAGTTCAACCGTATGTGACATGGAACGTCTCCGAGACCATGACGAAGTCCTGCATCCCAAGATATTAAAGAGACTTGCGATGTGTTTGCGTGACTTCTAGCGGATACTGCAGCCCACAAAGTACTGATAGTCGTCTGTCTCTATATAAGAGGCCTCGACCAGGTTTCGCTAGTAGGAGGACATCAAGAAGATGCGCTCCTCCAGGGGTATGTTTGCAAAGAGCGAGGAGAGAGTCCTGGTGTTCGTTTGCGGCCATACATGTAGCACACATGGCCCCTGTACTCGACTCATAACTTTGAGCATGGCGGACGTCCGCTCAGAACGACTGAAAGCCTTGAGACCGTATCGGTATGCGATTCGGCTATCCTTCCTTGCCAGAGTCCCTCGTGTCACTGCTTAGTTCACCAGTCTTGGCCAGATGTTCTGCGGACCAGATACCCCTAAACCAGCGGGACTCGACCTAGCGATGTATCGGGCGCTCATTATACCAATCACTCATGGATGTGCCTTGGGTCTTGTTGCTCATTCAGCAATGAGCCGGCGCCTTTCTTGGATGCAATCGAATATTCGATGCAAATCGAGCCCTCGACGCGCAAACTGCCCGAGTTATGGTGGTTGGGCGTGTCGGTATCGCCAGCCCGGCAAAGCAGAAAGGGGCACCGATGCACAGCTTAATCACTCGATCAAGTTTATCGCCTCTGTCTTGGATTTCCATGATCCTGTCGGCTTCCGGAGACGAGGCTTTTGAATTTGAAAGATCTTGGTTATCCGTATGGCCGAAAGTAATCGGCAGAATCGCCCGGTTGGCGGGGAGTGAGGCAGGGAGTTTGCAGTCACAAGCCGTCTCGGACTGACAATGCGCGATGACATGACCGCGTGGAGCTGGAATGATCCAGGCTGCCAGGCAGGGTGCGTGCTTATCTGAGGTGATGATGCTGCTTCCACCATTGCAGGATCCGCTGATCAAATGGTGGCTGATCAAATTCCCAGGCGCCCGCCAAGGAGGAAAGCCCGGTAATCATCTCTGATGACCGTTGGTGCGTTTGCATTCAGGCAACTGTGTCAACTTTGTCTCGAACTACACGTGTATGAACCCAGGCTCGCCGTCGAACAAATGATTCCAGGTCTTATGTTCAATTCGCGGATTGGATCGCATAGTACTTATTCGGCCTCCTGACGGAAACGACGGAACCTTTGTTGGCCACAGGTGGAGTGCGCGAGTTATGACCTGCCAGCTGCGCGCCTGGCCGAGGGCATGACTGAATACTTCGCACGTATTCAGGGTTTAGCTTCGGTGATGGCCATTTCCAGAGGAGCGCTGGTTGAATTGTTCCCGGAATGTGGCTCGACATCGCTGCCAAGAACTGCGAGTAAGGGACCGTGATATCACCTGCACCAGAGTCTGGATTGAGACTTCCCAGTCTCCGACAGATACGTGACTCCAAGCAAATGCTAGGCAGTTAATTCACACTCTACTTCTCCTGTATTCGTAGTGTCAATCGCCATCGCAGAAATGACGCTGCAACGAGGGCAATGAGGGCAAAGATGTGCAAGACACGACGTCTGCTTAATTGCACATGGCAGGATGACCCTCCAGCTAGCGAGGGTGGCACGGGCCATCTTAGCTTCCGGCCCCGTCATCATCCCTGCCGAATTTGGAACAGTTCTGCCTCAGGCAGCGACAAATTTCCCGAGCTCCCTCCCTTTGGTTCCCGGGGCTGGGCCTTCAACCCCAAAATCTACCCTCGCTTCTGGCTGTGTGGACTGGAACGGCGCGCGCGAAGAAAGCTCGATCTCTCTCAGCATGATAGCACCAAGCACACTCACACGCCGCCCGCCTTGTGCAGGACCAACGATGGCCCCAAACTTTTACCAGAATGATTCCCCCATAATAAAATCATCACGTCCCCCATCCCACACGACATTCTCTTGAACCATTTTGCATTACTTGTTCCCTCCAAGACTTCACCATCACCACCGCACGCACCACATCGCCGGACTTGCACAGGAGCCGCGACAAAATAATAATCCCACATTACACCGCACCGCACTGCCCTCGACTCTTGGGTCAATCCAGAGGCTGATTCCACCATCCCACCCCTTTTGCCTCGCCGACCGGGTGGATCGTCACATTCTTTTCGAACAGAGAAGAAGACGACAGGACAAGACCACACCATACATAGCCTGGAGCTTGTGGAATTGCCCGGCTTCACCACACCTTACGGCGACTTCCCCATCACCAGAAAGGCTTGGAACAATAGCGCAAAAAAAAGGAACGATTGCAACGCGTCAGCCCTCTTCCCCAGTATTGTCCGGCCACCCTGCACCAAGACAAAACCACTTGGCCCGACTTTCTACTTGATCAACCCATACCTCTACCATCTCGTCAACAACATCACCTTCCTCCATCATCTATCTTCTCCCCGACTTGCATCTCGGTGTCAACCAGCCTGCTCTCTACTTTCCACGCACTCAGCCATGGCGTCAGGCAGCAAGACGGCAACCATGACGAAGGATCGCCGCAAGTCCGGTAACACCGTCGCCAAGACAACTCCTATCCGCCGGAGTAGCACCCCAGAGAAGACGCCGTCACGCATCGTCACGCTGAAAGTCAGCCCTCGAAAGCTGCGCGCCATCGTCGACCCGGCATCGCTTAAGAAGGAAGAGACTCCAGTCAAGGAGGATGCCAAGGACTCGCCAGTGACCTCGACCACCATCCCAGCTCCGTCCAACGCCGAGAATGCATCAGACTCCAACCCAGCGACGCCCGGTGCAAATGGCACGCCTGCACCGCAGCCCATGGGCCCTCCCACCGAAGGTCCAAAGAAGAAGGGCGTCAAGCGCAGTGCTGGCGCTGCCAATGGCGAGCCCAAGGCACGAGGCAAGCCCGGTCCCAAGAAGAAGCAGAGACTGTAAGCCCATCCTCGCCTCCCATACGTTTATCCATCATCTCCCTTATCTCCTTTTTACTAACACCCTACTTCAGTGACGACGGGACCCTCGCTGAAGGCGGCGGCAAGGCTAACGGTGCCGGAGCCGCCCACAAGCTCGGACCTAAAGCCAACCAAGGCGCGATCAACGCCGGTCTGCGCGCCCTCGACCGCTCGGGCAAGCCATGCCGCAGATGGACCAAGGGCGGATTTACGCTTAAGAGCTTTACCGGCACGGTCTGGGAGATTCCACGGTGGACCGCTCCGCCCAAGCCCAACCCTGAGGGCACGTCAACCCAAGACTCGGCCACCGTGTCGGCCGAAGGCAGCAGCAAGGAGAACAAGGAGAACGGCGTCGAGAAGAGCCCTCCCCAGAGCAACAACGGAGGCGACGTCGAGATGACAAGCCCACCGAGCGCTGCGGCTGCCAATTCACAGGCTCCCACGCCAATGGCTATCGCTGCAGCGTAGACCGCTGCTTCTCCTTCTTCACCTCACTTGGGGACATTGTTTGCTACGGTTTGCTTTCCCAACACACAACACATCTTTCTCTCAAGCCTGGTCGGCTCCTTTAGGCGGGATGGTCACGGAGTTAGGGAGGCTTGCTCGGGGTTCTCTGCGAAACTGGGATTGTCACGGCTGGCTGGCTGCTGCTGCCACTGGCCGGCATAGCGAATGCAGGCGTTATACAATGGATATGGCAAGCATTACAGTCTTATGGCTTCGGGGCACGGAGTATATGGCATTGGTCTAGGTTCGGGTTCGGCGCATCTGTACATCAATCTGGGACACACAAAGGCAGAAAAGATAGTGCGTGACATTGTCACTAATAGAAGCATCGTTGCTCTCAGCTCTTTACTACAGTTCTCTACTCTAGCCTTAGTCTCGCGGCTCTCCTTTGCGTTCAGGTAACAGCTCATTTTTGAGTAGGCCCACGCCTAGACGCTATTCATGGCTGTTACGTGCCATCATCGCGATGGTCTCGTTTGAGACGCTGGGAGGAGCTTTGAGCTGCCCCTTCGCCGACCCAGAAGGCGATAGGTACAGTACGTTAGGCGCCTGCGGCTTGACCGCAACCCGATGACTCTATCTTCAATCCTTTGGGCGGCAGGTCCAACTACCTTGATCGTGGGGACGTTTACCGTGTTCTGGCAGATACCAAGGTTCCCTCTTGGCTTCCGGACGCTCATGGTGACTTCACTCGCCCGACACTTTAGCGGGCATCATGGCTTGACCCAAACCGATTTAGCGAGCGACTCCACCTGCGCACCCCGCTATGGTTTGAGGTCCGGGGCCTTTTCAGTGGCACAGTTACAGGGATCAGGCGGGTGTCCGCCGTCGATTGCACCACTTTGACACTGCTGAACGTCTTTTGTCCCAGTGACCTGTGACCGTCCATCCCCCATCTCACAACCAGACAGATATAGCATCAAGTCCAGGTGTTCGGCGGCAAACCTGGGATCCGCATATTGAAGATCATCATCGACGGCGTTGAAGCATACTATCACCGTCTCAGTGCCTCTGAGAACCATAGGAACCCGAAGTACAGCGGGCGTGTCAAGGGTCGTCTGTACAGGGCCTAATATATCCTCTGGTGGTACGAGCCCGATTGAAGTGCTAGGCTTGGTTGCAAGCTGCCGTGCGGGCGGTTATCGATGACATCGCCGGAGCTCGAGAGCACCTGAGCACTCTCCTTCCTCCCAGAACGCAACTCGGAAACCACGAGCGATACAGGCTCGACAACACTACCTACCTTTTACTAGCTCATTGGACGAGTGTTCTCTTTGGGAATTACGTACCCATCACATAAATACATCGGTCTCACCAACCGACGAACCGACAAGCGCCACGATCCCACGACAGCTTGCAGCTCTTCACCTTCCGAACTTGATAAGCCATTCACCAGACTACCGGAGACTCTGTACGCGTTCGCCGCGAATACGACTTGCCTCGCTTTCCTGAGTACAAAGTCTATTCCATGACAAACCGGTTCATGTACGGGCTGAGCTTGAACGACTTCAACGGCGACGACACATCCACCCCGCCAGCCAACGCGGGAAGCCAGCCACGACGGTCCTCCTACGCCTCGGTGGCAGCGAGCAGAGGCCGACCGGCCCGGGCCTCGGTCTCACACCTCCTCAACCCGTCGTCCCCGGGCGAGTCCACCGACGACGCGATGCACCGCGGCCACTTTTACTCGAGCCTGCGCGACTATGACAGGAACATCATGGCCCGCACCAGCACCAGCACCGACAACAGACCGCCGTCACTCCACGACTCCGCGGCCGGGGCCGCCTCGATGTTGCTCCCTAAGAACAGCGGCCTCCCCTGGCACTCGCGGGCCTACGATTTCTTCATGTCCAGGGAGTCCAACCTCCCGGACGAATCGAGCTCCGACGGCAACCACTCCCGCGCCTCCAACTTCCTCTCCCCCTCCTACCTCCGCGGCACGGTCTACATGGACAAGCTAGAAGAGCAGCACAAGAGGCGGGTCCAGGCCCACATACACTCGCAGACACACGGCAGCGGCAGCAGTCTCGGCCTGCACGGCGGCGTCAAGCTCCCGCCGCCGTCCCACCGCGGCATGACGCTGGACGTGGTCGAGAAGCCGCCCAAGTTCCTGCAGGAGGACGACGACGACGAGGCCGTCTCCCCGCTCCCGTCGCGGTGGAGCAGGGACGACAAGCACGCCGCGCTGGACGTCGTGGGGGACGGATACGACGTCAAGTATGTCGGCCCCAAGAGCTCGAGCGAGAAGGACCACGAGGCGTGCGCCATACGGGCGGACCACTGGATGCCGGGCCAGTGCGGGGTGTATTATTTCGAGGTTACTGTTATTGCGAGGAAGCATTCCGAGTAAGTTCCAACGTCTGTTGGCGTGCAAGGGGGGATGTCATGCTGACATGTGGACAGCACGACGGTCGTGGTGGGCTGTTCCGGCAGGACGGTCTCGTTATCGAGGGCGCCGGGCTGGGAGCCCGAGTCCTACGGCTACCACGGTGACGATGGACATGTCTTCCACTCGGCGAGTGTGGGCAAGGCGTACGGCCCGAAGTACGGCCCCGGAGACACGGTGGGTTGTCTGGTAAACTTCCGAACCGGCACGGTTAACTTCACCAAGAATGGTGATGATCTTGGTAGGTCATCCTCCTCGTACGACCCTATCCTCTCATCGGGTCGTCCTTCCCGTGTTAGTCGCTATCACTGGACCTTCCCGTGTCAACAGTCTGACTGTGCTCTTACTGTTCATCGATGCCACTTGCCAACCCCATGTCCTGTTGCTTCTTTCCGTCTGTCGTTGGAACCGCCATGTTCCGTTCGTCGGCGTCTGGAAGTAAACACCACTGACAGAACGCAGGTATCGCATTCCGAGATGCAGCGCTCCGTGAGATGAAAGGGAGGTTCTTTCCAACCATCGGGCTGAAGAAGCCGGGCGACCACGTCTTCGCGAACTTTGGCCAGATGCCCTTCCAGTTTGACATCGACGGCTACGTCAAGGTACCGACCTCACTTCTTCCTCCCTCCTCCCTCTGCTGATTTACACCTTTAATTTGCATTTTCTTGGGTATCACTTCACGAATCGCACTGCGGATCGTCATCATGGATCCTGCTCTAGTCCACTTATTCGGTACCATCCGCTTGAAATATCGAGATGAGTTACAGCTAGACGACGCGGTGCTAACAGACGCTGCGAAACAGATGGAGAAGGAGAAGATCTGGGAGAAGGTCAGGCAGGCGGACACGTCGAAGCTGGTGCCCGGTTTGAACGAAACAGAGCTCATCCAACAGCTGGCAAGTCTTTGCTTCACTTTTCTTTCAAGTGATTGACACAGTACTGACGTATTCTCCAGGTCCTCCAACATCTTCAGCACGACGGTTACGTAGAGACAGCTCGGGCATTTGCTGAGGAGATCGTGGCAGAAAAGACGCGGCTGCAACTAGATCCCAGTGAACCGGTGCCCACGATCAACGTGCGGGATGACGAAGACGCCCGGAAAAGACAACGTGAGTCCTCCATGCCGCATGCAGAAATCCCGGGGGTGCTAACAACTTCAAGAAATACGTCGGGCCATCCTCGAAGGCAACATCGACCAAGCCCTCAAGGCCACCAACACATACTACCCGAAAGTGCTCAAGTCCAACAACGAGGTATACTTCCGTCTGCGCTGCCGCAAATTCATCGAGATGATCCGCAAAGATGCCGAAGAGAACCTCAGGCGGGACAAGAGCGTACACCAGCCCGACAACAACCCAGCACCAGCGGCCAAACCATCCCACCAGCACTTTGACGACGACCAGGACATGGAAGTAGACGACGGCGGCGATTGGGGGGGCGAGCCCATGGACGACGACGGCAACCAACCGCCACCAGCCGTCGGCCACCTCCTGCAGGAAGCGCTCGAGTACGGCCAGGAGCTGCGCGCCGAGTTCGCCAACAGCTCCGGGTCGGACCCGGAAATGTCGCGGCAGCTGGACGAGATATTCGCGCTGATCGCATACGAGAACCCGCTCAAGGAGGAGGGTGTGAAGCACCTGCTCGACCGGAGCGGCAGGGTTGCCGTGGCGGAGGAGTTGAACTCTGCTATACTGCGTGAGTGTGCCCTTTACAACCTCCCCATTCTCCACCCCATTTCCTCCCAGCCCCTCATTCGACATTCCTTCGTGATCTAACCTCAAAATACAAACAGTCTCCCTTGGCAAGCAATCCCGCTCCGCCCTCGAGACGATGTACGCCCAGACGGTCGTCCTCCTCGAGCAGCTCCGCGAGGACGGCGGCGACGGCGCCTTCGTGGCGATCCAGGATGTCATGGACCGCATCACGAAGCCAGTTATCCGTTCCTAGACGGCGGACGACTGGCGGCGCTACGGGGTGCCGGACCTCTTTCACCCGGCTGTTCGCGGGGTTACCAAGACGATGCACCACCGAGGGCCGCCGGGGCGATGAGTGGACTGCATTGGAGGATGGGGACGTGATGGCGTGATTGGAAGACGGGGCAGACTCTTGGCGTATTATGTCGCGTCTTTCGACCGCTGGGAGGACGAGGGCGCGGACGAGAACAGCTCTCTCCTCGTCCCAGTCTCTGCTGACCCTGTGTCTTGGATTCGGCTTGTGGACAGTTGGAGGTTTGTTGGGGCCATTGGCCAGTGCCGAAGACAAGGCTCACCCAAACATGGCAGCCGACGGCCTGTTTGGTGTCTATGGACTGAGTCTCTCCGGCTGACATCGAGTTTGGTACCGAATATTTTGGGCGCCTGCACATACACTACATCGGAACTGGCGTTACGGGTATATCTCACTCCCTTTTGTCTCTCTACTACGTTTTATTTTTCCACGCGCCGGGGGGGAGGTGATAGACGGTGGTTTTTCTTTTTTTTCTGCTCCTGTAACACGGTAACGGCCGTCCACGGACAAGGTTGATGGACGGTGGTCAAGTTGCGTGTTCGGCTTTTGGGTCCGTGCTGGTTCGCGTTTCGTATGCTCCGCCGCTCCTTTGATCGTGAGCGGAAGGAAGATGGAGGTCAAACGCGTGGCAGATAGGATGAACCGGGCAGTCCGGGCGCTTGACAGCCAAAGCGGTATTGTCATATATAGCCAGGTAGCGTAACAGACGGTCTGAGCTCATTCAGAGCGTCGTGTATGCACTTATGGCAATGATTTGTCTATATATCCAACTTTACAAGGCACTCTGATAGGTCTCACGCCGCCCGGCCAAGTTAGCTCTACCATCCGAAAGTGTACAAAGGTACGCATTCTACGACTACAAGTTGGCAAAAAAAAAAAAAAAAAGACCGAGAGGGAGAATAAAAGGTTGGACCGAGAGTCGAACCTACGTCTTGCTCGATACCGCTCTCAGCTAACAGTGATCGTGATCAGAAGGAATCCGCATTATTTCTGCGGTTGACCGACTTACCCACTAGACCAACTTGTGAGAGAGCCTGGTTCATTGACGTTGAGGAGTGAACTTGGTATCTGCCTTGATATAGCCTGGACTCTAGCCGAAGGGACATTCAGCTTCCTGTCACCTTTGAGAGGCGCCCCATCCATGCTGATAGACGACCTGAATTCCACGAACCAATGGCTTCGATAGCTCACAGTTACGAAGAATCAGCGTGGAGACCATATTGCCTCCATGCTCAAAGAAGCCTTACCTCCTCAAATGCTCCGTACCAGATCAGCGGCAAAGCTATAATACATGCGACCCCCAAGTCCACATGCCGCACTGTCCCATCCAACCCATCAACTATCTTACACATGTGACATGTTCGCTCTCCGTCATCTTTCCTTCATGCCCTCTCCATCCCGCCGCCGACCCCAACACATATCCCAAATCCGCTCCCGATGCCTAACCAGCTCCCCGTGATGAGCCCCCCTCACAATCCGATCCAGCCGTCCCCCATCCCCCCACTCCAGTCCCCTTCCCCCCTTCTCCTCCTCCCCCGAAGCCACCCCGACCAGATAGCTATAAGCAAACACCCCGACGTCAAACACCCCAGGCCTATCTACCCCAAAGAACCACCCCGTCTCACTCTCCCCCAACAGCAGAGCCAGACTCTCCCACGCCCTCTCGGCCTCCCTGTAGATCTCCTCGCTGTTTACGACCCCACCACCACCACCAGGCTCCTTCCTCGCGCCGGGTCCAAATTCCAGTATCGCATTGATAGATAGCCTCCAACCCCCCGACGCCCCGGTAGTGGGGTAGAGAATACGAAGGACCTCCCTCTCCGCCGCCGCGCGGAGGTGGGAGAGGGTCGCCGCGCGGACGAGAGGGGAGGAGGACGTCGGGTCTATGTAGAGGGATTGGAGGAGACGGGTGTTGGACTCGTCGAGGTAGAGGGCCGTCAGCCAGGCGGCGCGGATGGGGCCCGATAGGAGGGAGAGGTAGGGTTGTTGTCTTAGGACGACGGACGGCGGGAGGGAGGAGGATGGGGTGAAGAAGTGGTCGGTTGGAGGAGGAGAGGTTGGTTGGGAGAGGATGAAGCGCTCTATGTTGCTTGCTGGTATTG
>Ga0209127_100144_pt1 | contig 26872 bp, 18 predicted proteins | sample LakSupMetagenome_FD_187469 | JGI IMG/M metagenome (GOLD analysis project Ga0209127, IMG submission 187469) | Freshwater microbial communities from Lake Superior, Canada - Sta WM archaea (SPAdes) (version 2) | ecosystem: Environmental > Aquatic > Freshwater > Lake | place: Lake Superior, Canada... | reverse complement strand
CCTTTTTGCCTTGTTTTCTCTACGTGTTATAGAGTTGACGAATACAGTCTCGATGAATGAAGATGCGGGCAGTAATTGACCGCTGTGTTTGAGCGGATGTGTGTACCCTTGCTTTTCCGACGCGTATTACCATGCATCCTCATCTCATGTCCCGAGATCAAGCTTCAATGTTGCTAGGTAGACATGTCGTAGGCACCGAAGTTGTAAGTGAGAACCTGTGTTTTGCTGTTCTGCGGCCTCTAGCATGGTTTTACACTTTGTTTCCTGCCGACACTCGCTCTCTGCCCAGCCGCCAGCAATCTCCCTCCGCCTCAATAATCGTACCCATCACCACGGACCTTGACTTGGAAGGCATACAACGAGCGCTACAGCGACAGAATATCCCCTTGTGGCAAGACGTGTCATGGGAAGTACATACATCACCGAGTCCATGATTCGACGTTTAAACCTCCCGGCATCCACACTATCCACACTACCCATTCCCGAAGTCCAACCCAGGACCGGTCCCTTCCGCACCAGTCCTCCGCAAATACCATGGCTAAGCCAGATAGATCACTTAGCTTACGACTTCCCCATCTGCGGGCAAGCCAGCTCACGACGATGAGCAAAGCAGAACGTATGGCCCATCAGAGAAGCCAGGAGGGGGGCGGGAACCCGGCCATACATGATGTACCCATCTGCTACCTCTCAGCCACCTACCTACCCAGATTCGAGCCAGCCACCAATACCGCGTCCTATCAAGGGCAAAGTCCCGCCCTGTAATAGATACCTTACATAGTTCCATCCCCATGATTGGAACCCAGTCAATGTTACTCGATGTCAGACAAAACAAACTGTTCGTTCGTCTTCCTGCGTCGTCGATATCCTGGGAGTTTCCATGACGGAAGGGGCCTTGGAGTCCGGCAGACTCAGCCGGCGGAGGAGGGGGACACATCCCGTTGCTTCCAGTCGGCGTTTTCATTGGCCGTCTGTCTGTCGGGAAGGCGGAAGGACATAAAACGGGTGTTGGCAGATTGGTAATCAGTACTCTCTCTATTGGTGTGAAGCCCAGTTGGGAATAATTTCAAATTACAACGAGGAGGGCGGGCGATATAATTCATGTAGGCTGAGCTTTGGGCATGTGGTAAAAAGTGTCCTACGTACTTATGTTCCTCGACGAAACTGAGATGGATTGCGAGGGCGCAAGTAAGGGCCATCTTTCATGGCTTACAAAGGGAGATAGGTCACGTTATGGCACAATCAGTCTGGAGAAGGCAAGAATATACAGAAATACTGCTTCATATATCGCTGCGTCGGGGACAGCTGTCCTCGAACTAGCCTTAGAGCTAAGAAACAACTTTCACAGTTCGTCGCCGAGGTCCAAGTACCTCGACATCAAGCTAGGAAATAGGATCCTGAACGATCAAAGGGGAAAAAAAAATAAAAGGCGGACTAAGACAGGTCGAAGCTCGAACCGAACTGTGAACAATTGAAAGCTACCCCCAGAAGGGGGAAGCAAGGAAACGAATCGCTTTTGACATTATTCCCCTCCCCGTCCCCGGAAAGGGGGAAACGGGGGATAAAGGGCCATTCCAAACCGAAACCTGCTGAGCCGGCGAGCTTCTTACTCGGCGGGAGCGCCCCGTGCGATAGCCTGTTGCTTCCAATAATCACGCTGCTCTTCCAGCTCGGCGATCCTGGCTTCGTACTCCTCCATCTTGGCAGCCTTGCGCTCCCGAGACTTGCGAGCAGCAAGGGTGTTGCGAGCTCGCTTGACAGCCACGGTGTCGCTGGGGTCGTCGACGACGATGGGGGGCAGAGGCTTGTCACGCTTCCGGGCGTTGACGCCGGAGACCAGCGAGTGACGGCTGGACGACTTGGGCGAGACATTGCTAGACTTGCGCCGCTCGTGACCGTGGGCAATCTCTTGTTCAACGTCGACACCGCCCAGGGTAGGCGACTGCTCAGCGACGACAAGAGACTGCTGACCGACGTCCTCGGGGAAGAGCGTCGGCCAGTTTTCCGGGTTGGGGTCCCAGCCGTCGGCGGGCTCGAAACTAGGCGAAACATCCAAGCTGTCGAGCAGATCAGGCGTGTAGATAGAAGGCGAAGTGAGATTCGTCAGGGCCGTAGAGTTGGGCGCGGACATGACGAGTTCACCAGGCGAGATAGTGCCCATGTTGGTGGAGCTCGAGGCACTACGGCTCATGTCGTAGGCCGACGCGCCGCCACCGAAGGCGACGAAATCATCGTAATCTGGGTGGGGATGTGAGTTTGGCTGGCATGATGGGGGGTCGTCCGAGTGTGAATTACCTGAAAACATCTTGCCCTGTTGCGGAACGCTACCCGTGTTTTGCGGAAACAGGGGGACAGGTGGCCGAGAGTTGGCGTGCGCCTGATTCAGAGCAGCAGCGGAAGATGGAGCAGATGAAGCGTAGAACCGATTATTGTTGTTGTGAAGAGCCGAAGAAGACGTTGGATGCCCTGTAGCCTGGATGATGTTGGCAACTTGTTGAGATTGCACCCCTGGTGAGCCTGAGAGCTGCTGCTGCTGCTGAGCAAAAGGCTGTTGTTGCAGATGGTGGTGTTGCTGCTGATGCTGTTGAGATGTTTCAACTCCGATGGCTGGAGATTGAGAGGCAAGGCGCCTATGTTGAAGGGGGTGTCTTGTCGGCCTTGAAGGCGGATACAGAACAAAGTCCTGTTGCGGTAGCTGGTTCTGATGCACGGGGTTTGCCGGCAGGCTGGAGGAACTGGAGGGAAGCCATGTTGACTGTTGGGAATCCGTGTTGAAGACTGGGAAGTCTAGGCCGTAAATGGCGGCGGTAGTTGACGGAGAACTGGAGCTTGAGCTGGGAAGCACAGTGCTATAGTTCAGATCGACCTGTGAAGGAAGAGCTGAAGGGGGTTGAGTGGGGAGAATGTTGTTATTTGTATGGAACGAAATGTTGTCAACGGGTGCCGAAGCAGGGTTACCGGGAGAGGTTTGGTTAGCGCATCTTGGATGTATTCCTCGATGCTTGTTGTATGGTGTGGTGGTGAGATTTGGATTGGAGGAGAGAAAAAGAGAAGAGAAGGCAGAAATTTTGGTGGGCAGCCCCAAGGTTTTGTAATTTTCCAGGCAACGACAGCCAAACGCCAGCGGGGCGGGGAGGCATGTGCGCCAGCCAACAGACGATCAAGTCGGGGCCGCACTAACCACTAACAATAATATTAAGCCTGGGTATGCAGCTGAATCTCTGATCTGCGTGATAGGCAGGGACAAAGATCGCTGAGCCGGCAGGCCGGAGCCAGGACCCCAGACTGCCCAGGCAGGACTGGCAAGCCTGGCAGGCTAGGTTGCAACGGTGGGGGGAGTGACCGTGTGAGTCACACATTTTCGACGCTATTCCGCTTATGGCTGAGCGCTTCCCTCGCCGAACAACCAGGGGATGCGATTCTGCCGCAAAATGGAGAACTCTTGGCGCACTGCCCCGGAATCATGAAACTTTTTGACGAATGGGATCCTCAGGATGCTCCATGGTCTCTCGGCCGAGACTAGCTAAGCCGCTTCAAGCCTAGTCCCCTTGCAGCGGCTCACACATTTGAGTGTCTCTGATTGGGTCGTTGCGGTCAGCCTGTTCAGGAAGCCGTGGGGTCGGACCGCAAAGGCGCGGAATGACAGGAAACATGTCAAGCAAATGTCAAGCACTCACGTCTTCGTACAACTTGATGTCAATTGGGTATGTGTCTTTTGAATCGCATCAACAGCGAACAGGCAGGCGAGAGAACACTGGAGCGGAGTCGAAATATCGGGTATCGAATCTCGTCGAAATAGATGGAAGGCGCTGGCTGCGTTTTCCGGGCGCATCGCGTCGTGGACAGTCGGACGCGCAAGCCAGTCCTTAGCTAGGGCTGACAAGCGTCGCAATGCTCTCCCGCGTTCCTCCAGCAGTTAAGGCGTCAGGGGCCACGCAAAATAATTCGTAGGGCTTTGCCCACCATCAATCAAGGCGCTCACGTCGCACAACCTCCACCGCCCCGGTTGCCTTCCGCACCGGTTGACCGCGGAGTTACCACGGATGGACTGTGTCCCAGTCAAGTCCCGTCTCTCCAGGCAGACTGCTGTCAGCAACCAACAAATCTGTAACCAAACACTGCGCAGCACAGGAATAAAGTCAAGATCGTAGTTCGTATCGACTTCCATTCATCACAACCAGCGAATCAGGAGAACGAATTGGGACGGCAAAAGGTTTCATTCTCGCGTCAATTGACAGAATGAGTCACCAGCGTTGTAACGCCATTCCCCTGTAAGTTGTCGCGCCCTGTGGGGTGTTGCGTATGGTTTCCACTTTGATCGTCCACCACAGATCGATCGTTTATTAGGTTTTGGATAGGGCGCCCGTTTTCTCATGCGTCTGCCTCCTTAACCCGAACGCGAACACGCGCTTCCGATGTGAGATCTCGTAGGGCAACTTGCCATCTCCGCAAGGCCAACCGCGTGTTCAAGAGCAATCGGGCCAAGCTGGTGGCTGCCGACATGCCCCAGCACCGGGCCGGGTCGGGGTTTCAGCTGCCACATGACCGTACTGTAAAAGCCGGCCGCACCCGCAGGAGGGTAAGCTGGAACGCTTGTCTCGCCCTGTCCCCCCTCTACTGCCACGGATGTTGGCGGTTTGATGTCGAGTTTACGGCAGCCTCAAGAGTCCTGACGAAGACCCGAGTTCACTCGTGCTTGCTGTCTTGTTGGCACTCCGAGACGCTGTCATGAGACCTGTTTTGAAACGGTCTTGCCAGGCAAGGCTGGCGCGAGAAAAAACTGTAATGACTGATGGAACGTTGCCCGCGCAGGACGGATACCATTGGTGGAAGCTTGGTGTTTCCTGGAATTCTGTTTGGTCTCGCGAGACGGAGCCATGAGGATACCGCCCATTCACCTCTTAGGAGCCGTTGCACCAGTGCTGAAAGCAACCAGGGAGGCAGGCAGGTCACTCGTACCTCGAGGAATGGCCGTCGCTACCGTTGGCGGCCTTCTGAGAATCAAGGCTTGGCCTTCCCCTAATGCTCTGCGTGCAACACCGAGCCATTGAGTCCGTAGTCTGGTGGATAAGGTTCATGGCTTGATCGTTTGCTTACATTGGGCTCATAATTACCTGTCCGTGACCTGATACTCGTTGTCCTGAGGCTAGGAAAAGAAGGCATGGAGAACACCGCATACTACGATATGTTTGACGCGGTAAGTCCAGGTGCGATTGAACTACGACACACACATGCGCGAGGTAAAGCCGCGTAGAATCCAGTTGTCCAGTAAACATGATTAATCCCTGTGACCACTATGATGCACCACGCTCTCTGATTAGTGCTAAGAGCGTCCTGCCCTCCGCCTATACCACACTGAGGTGGAGTACTAAAATTCTCCATACCGGGCTGCTTCCATGCAAAAAGCCAACTTCCCATGCAAGAAGCCAACTATTGCCCAGAGAATTACTCCAGGTGTCTCCTTATCCACACGAAGAGACCTGCAACGATGAGATGAAGCCGACGACTGACCCCAAAGCGACAAGCACAGGCCGGCAAAGACGGTCTGATTGTCACGGCAGAGAGAGCTAAGACGACGTGAGACCCGTCGCATCCGGCACTCCGGCGGGGACTTCCTCCTCATCTTCGTCTTCCTCCGCATCATCATCGTCGTCGTCCTCTTCCTCCTCGTCAGAGCTGAAGTGGAGCCAGGAGCCCTGGTAATACTCCTCATAGGTGCGAGGACCAATGCGAACCGAGTTCGTTATGGGCATGCCATCGCCGGTGGCGACGAACATGTCAGGGCGGCGGATGATGAGCTCACTGGAGCCGTCGGCGTTGGTCACAATGTCGTAGGGGTATCCGCGTTCATGGTCGGGATCATTCTCTTGATCGTGGACTTGCTCACCCTCACCCTCAATCCAATAGCTGCCCTCCTGGTTCTCCTGCTGACCAATGATTGGGACATCGTGATGCTCCTCATAATGGTAAAACCCATAATTCTGCTGGTCATCCTCCAGATCGAAAGTGGGGCGAGTACCCATGGCAGTCTCCTCGTCAGCCTTCTGGCCAGCCTTCAAATCATCATGCTCGTCACTCTTCTGGTCGTGGTCCTGGTCACCCTCCTAGGGATGGACGTCGTTGATCTGACCATCTCCAGCTGCGAGGCACTAGTCAGCGGTAGCCAGTGGATGATGGACACATTACAACTCACCAGTCCGAGCACCAGAACCCTCGGCGCTGTCGTCATCAGCAGCCTTGGTAGCAATCTCGACACCGGTCTCGGCGTCGACGAGAGAGTTATTGACGACAGTGACCTCGTGGTCACGGATGCGGCGCATGAGCTCCAGAAAAGTCGACTGCTTGAACTTGGTCGAGGTATTGTCGGAGACAGAAGCAAGAATATCAGTTGCAGCGCGAACAAGCTCCTGTTCGGTCTTGATCTTGTCCTGCTCCTCGTGGCTAGCATCCTGCTCCTCCTGGGCCTGATGGGCGATGTCACCAGCTACACGGGCAGCGTCTTCAGCGTCAGCCATGCGCTCAAGATCGGCATTGATCTCCCGCCACTCCTCTGCGGTGGGCTCGGCTGCGCGCTGCTGGACGCGTTCGGCGGTCATTCCGTGCACAGACATCCAGTTGTCCAGTTCATGCTGAAACTCGCCGTCGTCAAACTCAGCGAAAGCGGCGTCGAATGCCTCGTCCAACTTCGGGTCAGCAGTGTCGGCTTGGGTGGCATGGCTGTTGATAGAGCCAGGTTGAGCAAAGACATTGCCCATAGTGATATGACCGGTCTGCTGCATGACGGGAGGACTCATGGCGTGGGTAATCGGGAAGCCTGAACCCATCATGGTGCCACTGGCATGCAAGTAGGTCGGATGAGCAGCCATGTTGTTGTTGCGAGCAACGGGAGGCGCCATGACGGACTGCGGATTGACCAGCGTGCCGCCATTCTGCTGGAAGGGCATGGGCGTGGCAATGCTTGATTGAGCGAGACCAGGCTGGCTGTCCATACCTTGCAAGAAGCGGTGATACTGCTCAACGCTCATGTTGGCATTGGCAGCACGAGTCTGGGCAAGGCCCATGGACGAGCTATGCTGCTCGGCAAGAGTCATGTGACTGAAGTGATCAACCATGCTTGGGCTGGGAGCTCCGAGCTGAGGACCAACTGGGGTTGCCAAGAAAGACTGGAAGGCAGCATCACCATTGGCCGTAGGCTGCTGAGAGCGGAATGACTGGTGCTGGGGTCAGCATGTGATCCAGACGAGTGTAAACGGCGATGCTTACCTGGCCAGCACCGTTCGGAGCTCCAACGACGCGGTCTTGATACAGACTACGGTCGCGGTCGGCATGGGACAGAAGGTTCTTGGCCCCGCTGGACGGGCCACACATATTGTCCGCCATGATGATTAATGGTATGAGGATAGTTGCCAGACGAAGGTTGGAGTGGATAGAGACGATGAGCTGAAAATGAACCAGAGACAGGAGACTCAAAGTGGTCCCCTTGGCGGAGAGTAGAAGAATTGAGCCTGGTGGAAATGGGAGAAAAGAGGAAGTACAGTGAGACAGATCAAGAAGCAGAGGCAGTAAGGAAGCCGAGGTTCGCTTTTGTCCTTTCTGCCTTGTATTTCCAGAGAATTTTTAGGTTCAGCACTCTAGCTGAAGACCAGGTGAAAGAACTCTGACAGATGCCTTGCTTGCGAGGGGTCAACAGCGTGGATACAAATGCGGGCCATGGTGGTGACCACGGTTCATGATATGAAGCCCGGGAGTCAGGGGCGAGATATGTAATTCAGAGGCGAGAGGATGTTTAAATCCGTCCAAGCTCGTGACGCCGGCTATGGTCCGGTAAGCCGAGGCGAGGAAGACCCAGCCAATGAGCGACGCGCATTCAACGACAAGCGCACGGACGGTTCTGAGAGCCGTGCACCTACCTAAGAACGCCTGTGCCAAGTGGGTTACCTAAGCAGGAATGGTTGCGACTCCCAATTGAAGCTGTGGCTGGCCAAGAACATCTGGCCTTCAAGCTCCATCCAAACAAAGCAGTGCACTTCCGCGATACCCTCTCCCACCTCACATTACACTCTCCCTTCCAAAAGCCTTCCACAGATACAGACGTAATGGTAAGAGCTACCGTTTCGAGTTCCGCCTGAAAGCAACCGGAAATGGACCTCGAGGACTACTGTTAACTTGCTGTTGTTTCAGGCGTCGAGTACGCAAGTAATCACCAACTCCGGCCACGATGACATGATCGTACGTCTCCTCCCAGAGCGCACCGCCGTCTCACCACAACACTGACTTCCCCTCCCCAGCACGACGCAGTCCTAGACTACTACGGCCGCCGCCTAGCAACCTGCTCCTCGGACCGCACCATCAAGATCTTCGAGCTCGAAGGCGACAGCCAGCGCCTCCTCGAGACCCTAAAAGGCCACGACGGCGCGGTATGGTGCGTCTCCTGGGCCCACCCCAAATACGGCAACATCCTCGCCTCGGCAGGCTACGACGGCAAGGTGTTCATCTGGCGCGAGGGTCCCTCGGCCCAGCAGCAACAACAACAACCCACCAACGCCGCCGCCGCCTCGGGCGCCTGGTCGCGTATCTACGACTTCGCCCTGCACAAGGCTTCGGTCAACACGGTCAGCTGGTCGCCGCACGAGGCGGGATGCCTGCTCGCCTGCGCCAGCTCCGACGGCTGCGTCTCCGTCCTCGAGTTCAAGGAGAACTCGGCGTCCGCCGGCGGCGCCGGCGCCTCGGGCGCCTCACCCTTCGAGCACACCATCTTCCCCGCCCACGGCCTCGGCGTCAACGCCGTGTCCTGGGCCCCCGCCGCCGCCCCGGGGTCCATCGTGTCCTCCTCCCCCGGGCCGACGGCGGCCGGCAACCGCCGCTTCGTCACGGGCGGCTGCGACAACACGCTCAAGATATGGGTGTACGACCCGGCCACCGGCGGGTACAAGCTCGAGCGGGAGCCGCTGACGGGACACACGGACTGGGTCAGGGACGTGGCCTGGTCGCCGACGGTGCTGCAGAAGAGCTACATCGCGAGTGCCAGCCAGGACAAGACGGTGCGCATCTGGACGAGCGAGGGGACGAGCTTCGAGTGGAGCAGCAAGGTGCTCAACTTCGATGCTGTGGTGTGGCGGGTAAGCTGGAGCCTGAGCGGGAACGTGCTGGCGGTTAGTTCGCAGGATAACAAGGTTACGCTGTGGAAGGAGAATCTGAGGGGGGAGTGGGAGTGCGTCAAGACCATGGAGGAGTAGAGCAGAGCGGACAGCGCTGTTGAGAATGTGCAAGCTTGGCGTTTAGGGGTTAGACTGGCTTCTGCTTGGTAGACCTGCCACTGAGAGGTTCACTCGGGAATCGAAAAGGGTTACGTACAGCTGCCAGGTGCTGTGACTGTTGTGTAACTCAAGAAGATCTGAGACGAGAACGATGCAGCCGCAGAACTGTGGCAGCATTGATCATGATTGGCGCTGCAGCTGAAAAACATCGATTTCTGGCCATGTCTTTCCTGTGCGCGGTCGCCGTGCGAGATGCAGCAGTGCATATTAACAGTAGGTAGCCAGTGGTATCCTCGAACTCCAAAGCAAAAGCAAACTCCTGCCGATCCGAAGCGAATGTCCACTTCTGGCAATGCAAATGCACCCATCCAGTTGCTGCCAGTGCGATAATACCGAAACCCAGCCCATCCAAAACTCCTTGAAACCCCCCCAAGCCCAAGTCTAGAGCTGAATGCAAGCCAATGCAAACCCCTACTCGATACTCAACTTCGTGATCCCGTCGTTGGTGTCGACCATGCCCTGATACCCGACCCTCGCCTTCCTACTGCCCTGGCTGCCGGTCTCGCTGGGCGCCCCGCTCTTCCCCGTCGTGTCCCCGCCCACGCTGCCCGGCCGCGACCCCCACGGCGCCGCGTCCCGCTGCAACGGGCTCTGCATGATGGGGCTGTTGTGCACGCTCATGCCGGGGCTGACGGCGCGCCGCTTGAAGCTGACGGGGTCCAGGTCGTCGTCGCGGCGGCGCTTGCTGTTGATGCGGCGCGTGATCTCGGCCGCCGACGGGGGCATGCCCGAGGATGCGGTCACGTAGCCGGTCCCGGTGGCGGTGTTGTTGTTGGTTGAGGTGGCGATGACGGCCCCTTGCTGCTGCTGCCCTGGGGTGTCGTTCCCCGAGCTGCTGCTTGCTGTTACCGGACCGGGGACGGCGAAGGGGTTGGTCGGGTCGCGGGTGCCGTTGGAGCTGGCGTTGGAGGGCGAGTCCATGTTTAAGTCGTCCACGCTCAGACCGGCCGATGAGCCGCGGGGGAGGCCGAATAACGGTGGGGGAGGTGTTATGCGAGGTGGTCCCCGCCGCCCTCCGTTCCCGCTCGTCTCGGAGAAGGTGTCCCAAAAGTCTTTGCCCTTGGAGTTCTTGAGAGCCTGCTGCTTGAAGCTGGCTGAGAGGCCGAGCCCAGGGCCCGAGTCCATCATCATCGCGTCCTCGGGGATATCGTCCAGGTTGTCCGCTGCGAGGTTTGGGCTCGACATGGTGCTGGGGTATTCCAGGTCGCTCTCGCGTACTTGGCGCACCACTTCTGCTTCGCGGCGAAACTCGGCTTCCACGGGCGCGCTTTCCTCTGCGAGGGCGGCCCGGATGCGCGCGAAGCCTTTCGTTTTGGGCTAAGATGGCTGGAGTTAGGACGGTATGCTGTGGAAGGTGGCGGGCTCGTTCACTTACCAAGAGGCTCCCTCGTCGCGTAACGGCACGCTTGATGACGCTGGGACGCGAGGGGCTGTCGACACTTCCGTCGACTTGCGGTTGCCGGTTGTCATCGCTCTCGCTGCCAGAGATGTGCAGCTGGTTGGCGGCCCAGCTGATGCTCTCCCGGCGGGAGTGGTCCGCCATGTCCTTCGGCACCGCGTTGTTCGGTGGAGACTTGGAGAGTGCAGGCTGATGGATGAACGAGCTGAATCCCAGGCCGAGCGGACCTCGAAGCTTTTTGCGTGGCTGCTTGCGGGGTCGTTGCCGCTGCTGGAAGCTTAAAAGGCTATTGACAGCCGGAGAACCACCGGGCATCCACGGTGCTCCCACCATAGGATGGAGAGGATTTGGAGTTGTCTTGTTGACCTGTGGCGTTGTGATGAAACCGTCCTCCAGCATGTCTTCGTCCATGAAGTCGTCGTCCTCCGAGGTGCTCGAGGAGTCAGAGCACATGTGCATCGTACTGCCCAGCGAGCTGGAGATGTTCCGGTCGTAGGGGTTCCCCATTACAGACCACAGCGAGTTTGAGCTCTGCTCTGCATTCCCATAGTCGCCGCTCCTCCTGCCTGGTATGTTCATCGCTCGACTGCCAATCGTAGGTGATGAGCCGGGCGAGGCCTGATCTGCTAGTGTAGAATGGTGCAGGCTCGTGGCTGCTCGGGAGAAGTCGAGGCCTCGTGACCTTCGCGGTAGGATGTTCGGCGAAGCGTATATGTGCGAGTGGTCGAGTTTCGGTGACAGCGGTGCAGGCTTGGCAGACGGTTGCGCTTGAGCTGGTGAGCTGGACTCTCGTGCCTCTTCCAGGGGCAGCTGCAGCGATAATCCTCGGAGGGCAAAACCGGCACGGATCGGCGTAGACGGCAGAGGGGAGGTGAAATTCGCCGTGCTGCCGTCTCTTATAGAGTTATCATCCTTCGACTGTCGTCGAGACGCTTCCGCGATGTGCGGTGACGGCGACAGCTTGCCCGGTGTGCCTCCTCCGTCCGACAGAGACCGGGCCTTGGACAAGGGCGACTTCGGCACACGCATTGATGTTCCCAGTCTGGCGGTGTCGAGCGCGTTCCTCGTGTGGCCATCCACATCCTCCAACACGGCAACGTCGTCGAGATCAATGTCTGCCATCGCGTTTCCTGTCGGTCTTGACGTTCTATCTCTTCCGGCCAGCTCGCCCCGGTTCTGGTACGCGTGCACTGCACGTCTAGACCGTCATGGTGCCGTCGCCGTTTCTTTAATCGACGCGATGGTTCGTTTACGAAGACTGGGAGAGACTTTTAGGCGTTACAGAGTCTGGTATATAGGCAAACCCACTGCTTTCGATCTTTGACGCGTTGGTAAATGTGATGGTATTGGACTGGAACGTTGGGACTCTCGGAGGCAGTAGACGTAGACCTACTGCTGGATCAGTGAACAATGATGTGCGACAGTGCGACCCTTGTCAAGCAGCTCAGTGGTACGATTGGACGACAGATGAGCTTAAGCTGTCCCGTGGTGCCGCCGCTACCGCTAGGATCCACAGCAGTCTCCGTCAATTCCAGGTCCATCCGCAAAGAGACAGACGCCTGTGAAAACACCCGCAACGCGTCAGCCTTCCAACGGCAAGCAGCTTTTGATTTCCGGATCCACTGACACCTGAGACACAGTTGACCTATAATGGGAATATACTTCGTATGAATGTCTCCTGCAACATCTACGTTGTCCTCTGTGTAATCCGGCTTTCATAACTTCGTATCCGGTCGAGTATTTGCTATGCTCATCTTGTGTGCTCAAAAAGGTTTGTTGCCAAAGGCCTTGTCAAACCCAGTCAAAGTCAAACGGAAATGGACTTTTCCGTCCAGCATCCTCTCGACAGCCTCTTTGCATCCTTCCTCCGAGATATCAATCGTCTGCACAACTGGCCTCACGCCCTTATCGGCCGCGAGCTGCAGCATGGCCTCCATTTCCTGATGGTTTCCGAGGTGACTGCCCGTAATCCTGGCGCCGTTCTTGGTGAACGCCATAGGCATGAGGCCGGGTAGAGGCTCGTCACCCAGTCCAACCATGTGGAAGTCACCACCGACCTTCAGCGTCTGCATGTACTGCGCGATGTCCATCTTGTGCGTGGCATCCGAGGCGTTGAGGATCATGTCGAACTTGTACTTGTACTTGTCCGCCCAGCCCTCCTCGGTGGTGACGATGACCTCGTCGGCCCCGAGCTTCTTGGCGTCCTCGACCTTGTGGGGGGAGTGCGTCAGGGCGTACGTCTCGGCGCCGAGGGCTTTGCTCCATTGAATGCCCAGATGGCCCAGGCCGCCGATGCCTAGGACTGCCACCCTGCTGCCCTTGCCGATGCGGGCGCGGACGAGGGGCGAGTACGTCGTTATGCCGGCGCAGAGCAGGGGCGCCGCTTCGTGCGAAGGCAGAGCGTCGGGGATCTTGAAGACGAAGTACTCGTGCGCGCGGATGTAGTTGGACCAGCCGCCGTGGGCTGTGCTGCCGTCGGGGTACTTGGCGTTGTACGTGTCTGGCCCATTTTGTCAGTTCCGCATCCACGTTGCCAGTTAGCAAGGTTCTTGGGGCCGGACATACCAACCCAGTGAGGGCAGTAGTTCTCGTTCTGGCTCTTGCAAAGGTCGCATTTAAGGCAAGCCCAGACCTCCGCACCGACACCGACGCGGTCTCCTTCCTTGATGGACGTCACCGCCTTGCCGACTTTGACGGCCTTGCCTACCACCTCGTGGCCGACGCAGAGTGGTCCCTCGAACTCGCCCCAGCCGCCGGTGACCGTGTGTATGTCAGACCCGCAGACGCCGCAGCACTCGATCTGAACGTCGACATCATGGTCTTCGAACGGCTTTGGCGTGAGCTCATGCTTCTTGAACTCCTTGCACGTCTTCGGGGAGTCGACGCAGAAGCCGCAGAAAGTGTCCGGGTAGCCCATTGTGTGATAACTCGTGAAAAGGCAGTGGCTCTGTACAGCTTGAGAATCTGAGCTCGGCGTGAGGATACTTGGCGGTCGCGGCGCTATCAACTGCGTTCATATATCCCTTTCCAGAGCTTGACAGACATGTGTAAGCGCCCGCGTTCCTTATATTCATACTCTAGCACCGTACAGGTAGTCTACTCTTCTCAATTGATATGACGTCGTCGATCCCATATCGTAGTAGCCTTCGATGGATACTAGCGCACAAAACCCCGAGCATCTGGCCGGTGGCGCCCCAATAGCATGTGCCTTGGTCCGTGTAGGTGAGGTCTGGTCGCCGCTGGAGTCGATGACGGTGGGGCCCGGCCTATACCCTACCGTCACCATGACATGCCGCCGAGCGCAACCTTCTAGTCTATCTTTTCAGGCTATTGTCCCTGTACATCGTCGTCCAGTAGTATACTCTATAGCCAATGAATGATAATCACTCCCGTCGCTTATCAAGGTCTTGAAAACGATTGAAGGCCTTGTCAGTCAGCGCCTTGCGTCTAGCTTCGTATATCACCCTTTGTCAAGGAACGTGACGTCAGACGGACCTCATAGACGGCGGGGCGGCAGCCGGGGGCAGCTCCGGCTTCGCCAAGACTCAATTGGAGAGAGCTTCCCCCGACCCCTCATTTCTCTCGGCACCCAGAGCCGTCGCCGAATCGCCGATAATCGTAATCTTTTTGTCTCGTCATCGCGCCCGCATCGCTTATCTCCCTTCCGCAACAAAGCAAGTGAACAACACACATGAACAGTTTGCGAGCGGTCCGTAGACTGAGGCAGCAACTATCCTTCCTTCCCAGAACCATTACCACCTTCAAGCCATCATCTCTAGTTCCAGTGCGGCTCCTCGCGACCATGGCTTCCACCACGGACACCACGAAATACAAGTTCAACCACTCCATGTAAGCGCCGCCAATAGCAACCCCCCTTTCCCGTAGAAGCCGTGTTAACCTCACCTCAGGATCCGCGTCAAGGATCCCAAGGAGTCCGGTACGCCCTCCTGATAGCCATCCCCTCCATCTCACCCCTTTTCTCACTAACCATGATTACGCCGCCCAGTCAAATTCTACGAACACCTCGGCATGACCCTCCTCAAGAAGCTCACCTTCCCCGACGCCAAGTTCGACCTCTACTTCCTCGGCTACGACTCCCCGCAGTCCCCCTCGCACGGCAGGGACATCTGGGACCGCGAGGGGCTCGTCGAGCTGACGCACAACTACGGCACCGAGGCGGACCCGGACTACAAGGTCAACAACGGCAACCGCGACCCGGACAGGGGGTTCGGCCACACGTGCATCAGCGTCGACAACATCCAGGCGGCGTGCAAGCGCATCGAGGATGCCGGCTACCGGTTCCAGAAGAAGCTGACGGACGGGCGCATGAGGCACATCGCCTTCGTTCTGGACCCGGACGACTACTGGGTCGAGGTGATCGGGCAGAAGAGCGTGGAGGAAACGGAGGGGGTTACGACGACTGATGTCGCGACTTATAAGATGGTTTGTTGTTGGACCAGCTCGAGAGAAGGATGAGTAGGGGTGGCGGGATTGTGCTAACGGGAAAGAACAACAGAACCATACCATGATTCGCGTCAAGGATGCGGAGAAGTCGCTCAAGTTCTACCAGGACGTGCTGGGCATGTCGCTGTACCGCACCAACGAGAACGAGAAGGCCGGGTTCAACCTGTACTTCCTGGGTTATCCCGGCGCCAAGGGCGTACCGCAGGGGTATCAGGCTGACCGGGAGGGAATCCTGGAGTTGACCTGGAACTATGGAACTGAGAAGGACGAGGCGTTTGCCTACCACGATGGAAATAGCAAGGATAAGGAGGGGAGGCAGGGATTTGGACATATCTGTAAGTGCTGAGCGGTGAGGGATGAGAGGCTTATCTTTAATGGAAGGCTAACAAGGGGAACAGGCATCTCGGTTGATAACATTGAGGCTGCGTGCAAGAGGTTCGAGGAGAAGGGCGTGACCTGGAAGAAGAAGCTGACAGATGGACGGATGAAGAACATTGCCTTCATCCTGGATCCGGATGGATACTGGATCGAGGTCGTTGAGAACGAGCGGCTGTCTGGGAAACAGAACTTCTAGATGGTAACTCAGATATGTCGTCGGGCTGTATGCTGTACTCCATCGGAGACTCCGCTGGTCAACACAAAGGCGCTGCGCATAAAACATGCATGTAATCGGACGAAGTCTTGCTCCACCCAACCGTCATCTGAGACCGACCACTTAAGTACCGTGTGACCGGACTTATAGTAGCGCATACATAAAGATCTGGGGAACCCTGCACTGTGATTTGGCCTGGAATGCGGCGTGCAGTAGCTCTGCATCGGGGAACGTGGGGGAAGTGAGGGATTGAGGGGTCGGTAAGACCTCCGTCCTGCGCCTCGTGCTCATAGGCCGGCCTAGCCTCAGGTGCTCTCTCCTGACCCTCCGCTTAGAAGATACTATGACAGGCCAACTCGCTCACCGTACGCAGCGAGAGCGATGTCGCTGCTGCATGCCGGTCGTGGCGTCTCGAGGGCGTCTCTCCCATCTGCGGCTTGCCTATCCTGTAACAGCTGACGGTATCGTATGCGTATTCCCATTGGTACTCTTCCGCCTTTCAAAGGTTGCAGGACTCGTCATTGGGGGAGTAGTCCTTTGTTACTGTCGGTCCTACCCTGGCTCGCCCTTGCTCGCAGAGTAGCAAGAAGGGAAGCCCTGCGCATACATATACGCAGGAACCGCCGGCTTTGAGTCTGGCTGAATTCAGCTCCGCAGACCTCATTTTGGAAGAGTAAATCGGTCACACGAAGAAAAGCAATTGAGAATCTTACCGCCAGAACCCAGCAGAATGTCTCCATCCGCCATTGCCGACTCACCCACCTCCCAGTCTCCCTCCCGAGCTCGCATCCTCGTCCCAGAGAAAGTCTCCGCGGACGGCCTCGCCCTGCTCAATGACCTCTACGAAGTGGATGTCCGGTCCGGCCTCACCGCTGAGGAGCTGATCTCCCTGATCCCCTCCTACCATGCCCTCATCGTCCGCTCCGAGACAAAAGTCACCGCCGCCGTGCTCCAAGCCGGGCGCAAGCTCAAAGCCGTCGCCCGGGCCGGCGTGGGCGTGGACAACATCGACGTCGCGGCCGCTACGGCCCAGGGCATTATCGTCGTCAACTCGCCGAGTGGCAACATCGTCGCTGCGGCGGAGCACACCGTCGCTCTACTCCTGGCTACGGCGAGGAACGTGGGCCGGGCTGACGGGACGCTGAAGGCGGGCAAGTGGGAGAGGGGCAAGCTGGTGGGCGTCGAGGTGGGAAGGAAGACGCTGGGGATCATCGGGCTGGGCAAGGTGGGCATGAAGGTGGCGAGGATGGCGATCGGGCTGGGGATGAAGGTTGCGGCGATGGACCCCTACGCGTCCCCCGATATTGCGAGACAGGCTGGCGTGAGTCTGGTCGAGAAGCTGGGGGATCTGCTGCCGGTTGTTGACTTCCTGACTATCCACACGCCGCTGCTGGCGAGTACGCTGAATCTGTTGGGCGAGGCCGAGTTTCAGACTATGAAGAAGACTGCGAGGGTGCTCAATGTGGCTCGCGGTGGGGTGTATAACGAGGATGCACTGCTAAAAGCGCTGGATGAGGGCTGGATTGCTGGTGCTGGTATCGACGTCTTCACGTCGGAACCTCCCGAGCCTGACTCCAGTGCTGCCAGGATAGCCGCCCATCCCAAGGTGGTGGCCACGCCGCATCTGGGCGCCAGTACCGTCGAGGCCCAGGAAAACGTCAGTATGGACGTGTGTGCGCAGGTGCTGGAGATCCTGCGGGGAGGCCTGCCAACCGCGGCTGTCAATGCGCCGCTCATACTACCGGAGGAGTACCGCAAGCTTCAGCCGTTTGTGCGGCTCGTTGAGCGGATGGGCAGCCTATACACGCAGCATTTTGCTGGCGGAAAGGGCGGGATGATTGGTGGAAGGAGGTTCGAGCTGGTGTACCAGGGTGAGCTGGCTGGTATTGGTAACACTCGCCCCCTCTTCGCTGCGCTGGTCAAAGGTCTCGTGTCAAGCATATCCGACTCTGGTGGACGGGACGTCAATATCGTCAACGCCACGCTCATTGCGAAGGCGAAGGGCATCATCATCAACGAGACGCACATCCGCGAGTCCGAAGGGCTGGTGTATGCCTCACTTGTCACCCTCCGCAGCTACGGCGACGGGCAGGCGACTCAAGTCATCGACGGCTATGTCAGCGGCAGGCACATCTATATCTCCAAGCTGGACAGGTTTGGTGCGAATTTCGCGCCTGAGGGGACCCTCGTGATCCTGCACAACTACGATGAGCCCGGTAAGATCGGGAGCATCGGTATGGTACTTGGTCGCCACGGCATAAACATTTCTTCAATGCATGTTGCCAGTCTGGACGCGGAGACCAAGTCGGAACTGGCCAAGAAGCAGAGCGAGCCGGGGCACGAGTCGAATGGGAATGGAGATGCAAACAGAGACCCGGCCAATGAAGCTCTGATGATTCTTGGCGTCGACGGCGCAGTCACCAAAGAAGTTTTGGACGACCTGGCCAAGCCTGAGGGTATCCTCAACGTCAGCTTGGTGAGACTCTGAAGAGGGAGTAGGATAGCTCCTCGATGAAAGCATGAGCAACGGTGGCTTATAAACCGGCCCTGGCCCAAAGAGGTTCTTTCAATAGCATTTCAGTGCGTGAGACACGGGGGCTGTTTACACTTTACAGCTGGTGATTGACTTCTTTGAGGTGGATGAAGTGGCCAATCATATGCGGCACACGATCCACTACCAACGCACAAGCCACTGCTACGTAGCGTCATCGTACTTCCAGCTTGCGACAGGGGGGAGGTTTATTAGGGCCCCCTCCACTGCCAAGACGTGGATCGAGACTTCCGTACTCAATCTCCATCAAGCTCCTGTGGCTCTGGACCATCTCCGTCACTTTCTTTCCCTTCCTTTCCGTATCGCCCAATACCGTGATTGCCCGGACGAGGCTATGCGCAAGGGGTAACCATGAATTGACGGTCGAAATTCAGCTGCAACTCTTACCTCCACAAGCTTCAATCCCCCCTTCGACAAACTGTCAAATGGCTGCAGCCACAGCGCGAACGCGCGCGACGAAGCCGTCTTCCTCCTCCTCCTCCTCCTCCTCCTCTTCCAATGGTGTCCTCCGAGCCCGACCTTTCGCTTTAGGCATCTCCAAGATTCTCTTTATGGGCTTGTCGTCCGTCGTCTCCGCCGCACCGGTATCCGTATTCCAGCATTATGATGATGACGTGCCTGAGGAGCAGGGCGCCAGCCTCTGGGTGCTCTATGTCGCGTCTGCCGTGTTGGTGCTGCTGGGCGGGGCTTTTGCTGGCCTCACTATTGCGTATGTCTTGTGTCACTCCTCCCTGAATCCCAGCTTTACGTGGTACGGTAGCACAATTATTGAGCCCCGGGTCTAACCGCGACTGAACAGCCTTATGGGCCAGGATGGCATCTACCTCCAGGTCCTCTCGAGAGATCATAGTGAGCCACAGCAGAAGAACGCCAAACGAGTCTACGATTTGCTGGGAAAGGGGAAGCACTGGGTGTTGGTGACGCTACTCCTGTCCAATGTCATCGTCAACGAGACTCTGCCCGTCGTCCTCGACCGATGTCTTGGAGGTGGCGTTGCCGCCGTTGTGGGCAGTACATTCCTCATTGGTATGCCCTCTTCAAATACATCACCGTGACGAGCTAGACATAGCCGCTAACCTCTTAAAGTCATCTTTGGCGAAGTCATCCCCCAATCCCTCTGTGTCCGATACGGCCTGCAAATCGGCGGCTACATGTCCAAGCCTGTCTTGGCTCTCATGTGGCTGATGGCGCCCCTCGCCTGGCCAACCGCGAAACTCCTCGACTGGCTGCTAGGAGAGGATCAAGGAACAGTGTACAAGAAGAGCGGCCTGAAGACGCTCGTCACGCTTCACAAGAACCTGGGAGACGTCTCGGAGCGCCTGAACCAAGACGAGGTCACTATAATAAGTGCCGTCCTGGATCTCAAGGCCAAACCGGTCGAGAGCGTCATGACGCCTATGAGCGACGTCTTCGTCATGTCCGAAGACACGGTTCTCGACGAGCAGACGATGGATCTGATCCTTTCTGCCGGCTATTCCAGGATCCCGATCCACGAGCCCGGCAACCCGACGAACTTTGTGGGAATGCTGCTGGTCAAGATATTGATTACCTACGACCCGGAGGATGCCAAACTCGTCCGCGAGTTTCCTTTGGCAACACTGCCCGAGACCCGGCCAGAGACGAGCTGCCTGGACATTGTCAACTTCTTCCAGGAGGGAAAGTCCCACATGGTACTTGTGTCGGAATTTCCCGGAGAGGACCACGGTGCCCTTGGTGTTGTCACGCTGGAGGACGTCATCGAAGAGCTCATTGGAGAGGAGATCATCGACGAGTCGGACGTCTACATCGACGTGCACAAGGCCATCCGCCGTCTGACGCCGGCGCCGAAAGCTAGGCTGCAGCGGCGGTATTCCGACCAGATGCCCAAGCCCAACGACACAGGTGTCCTGGTTGATACGAGCATCCCGTCCGACCCAACCCCAACCGCCCGGAGACCCGGCTCCGTGACCGCCAACAGCGAGGCCCACATCATGTCCACTAGTCCGCGCGCGGCAACGGTGATGATGCGCCGCAGCTCGGCCGGACTCGACGGCCAGCTCATAAAGTCCACCGTCCCCGTGCGCGCCAACCTGGAAGAAATGCGCCAACACCTCCGCCACCTCGGCCCCTCCAACCCGGCCACAAACCCCAAGAACACGCGCTCGACCACGGTCAAGATCAAGCCCGGCCTCGGCACGTCCTCGACGCGCATGGGATCCACGGCCGGCGAGCTCCTCGAAGAAGCGCCCGCCGAGGCGCACCACCGGCCAGACGCCGACGAGACAACGGCCCTCCTCAACGCCGTGTCCGGCAAGGACGGCATCCAAGCACTGCAAGAGCACTACGGCACCGTCTCCCCGAAGCCGAAGACTCCCCCTACCACTGCCCACCAGCAGAACGGCGGGACGCAGACGGCGGCCACCGCAACAGACGAAGAAGAAGAAGACCTAGCCGACAAGGCCACGCAGACGGGCGACCTGGCTCCGGCGGATCTCCTAGGCGTGTCCCCCGTCAGCAACGACAGCGTGCACTCCCTTCCCTCGGACCTGGGCCAGGCGGCGGCTGCGGCGGCCGCTCAGCACCACCACCAGCCGAAGCGGTACGTCCGGAGCGGCAGCATCACGGAAAACGTGGTCGAGACGCGCGGGGTGCGCAAGGTTGTGCTCGAGACGACGTCGTCGAACGAGGACGACGACGGCGGGGTCATCGCCGTGCGCAGTCCCGGCGGGGGGTCGCCAGGGATCAAGGCGGCTAGTCGGTCTACCCTTGCGCTGTTCGGTGGGCGGGGGGATATAGCCGAGGAGGAGGAGGAGGACGAGGATGAGGATGAGGGGAGCGGGAAAGGGGGGAGAGAAGGCGGCGGTGGTGACGGGGCGGGCGAGAGGGAAGGGGGTGCGGTCGTCAGCAACGGCGACGGAGGCGAGGGTTCGGGAAGCGGGCTGCCCAAGGCGCCGGGCAGGAAAAAGAATAACCGCCGGAAGAAGAGGAGAGGGGGCAAGTCTTAGGTCGACGAGCTCCCTGCCCTGTTTCGCTCTGGCGGGGTCTAGTACGCGGCCACAGTTGTATGATAGCGCACCGGTGGCGGGATAAAAAGGGGGATACTTGTATTACGTAGCGGTTAATGGTTTTGCGAGGCGTGTGATTACCTGGGAATGGGGTCTTTTTGTTGTGATTAGGGGGTTAGGGCGGTATGGTACACCGGAAGGAGAAAAGCTTACTACAATTAAGCAATGTACTCTGTTTCTGAACCTCATGGGATAATCATTGTTCTAGGTGATGCTGCGAGATTTCTAGGTTTATGTGACCATGCCCGTGATCCCGTGTTTCGAGTTCTCGCCCCATGACTGCTGAAAGACTTGCCTGCATGCTTGTTCCCGATAGCACGACCCAGTCCCGATGTTGACCCTCAGGATCCCTCTTTCCGGAATCCCGTAGCAGCTCGATACGAGGCCAAGACCCGTTTCCCATTTCCATGTCCCTTGTCCCGATAAGAAGCATAGCGGACCGATGTATCAAGTCCAGAAGCCCCCGAAGAGTATGTAATCGCGTAAGGAGAGATCTCCCTAAATATCCCCCGCCGTCATGTTATAGTCGTAGGAAGCAACGCCCTCGAACATATCCTCAGAAGCGGTAAAAGCGGATAGCGAGTCAAAAGTCCGCTTGATATCGTCGAACGAGGCTACCACAAACCCAAACGCTTCTCCTAGAGCGATGAGCCCAATGTTGCGGAGTATCGACGGCGGCAGGCCGTACGAGCCCATGACGAGCGAGACGGCCGGGCAGATCATGTAGGGCCACCAGTTGCCGCGGACCGAGGTGTCGAATACGGACTTCCCAATGCGTGTGGCCGCCGAGGCGGTGGACTCGAGCGTGTCGAGGAGCTCGGTGGTGATGTTGCTGGCCTGGCGGAGGAGGTGGGCGTGGTCTGCGTGCTTGGAGGCGAGGGTCTCCGAGGCGACTAGGAGCCTGTCGATGCCCTGTTCGAGGGAGTCTTGGCGAGCTGCGAGCTCGGCGGCTTGGAGGCGGGACAGTTCCTGGGATTGATGTTAGATGCTTGTCGAGTTGAGGCGGGAGATGACCTACTATTTGGCTCTGCAGTGCCAGTGACGATGCTGCGGCCGAAGCGATCACGCCAACGAAGGCGGAGAGTTCGTCGTTGGCTCTGCGTGTGACGAGCTCTACAGACTCGGTCTGAGCTGCGGCAACCTCGGAATTGCTGTCCATAACCGTCTTTAAGAGGACTGCAAGCATTTGCTCGAGGTTTGCGGCGTGCTCCATGACACCCTTGACCCATGCTTCTGACTGCTTGACGGCCTGGTTCATGTCGCGGGCCAGATACTTCTCTACCTTGGCGAGGCCGTCATGGAGGCGATCAATGCGAGGATTTAGTTGGTCCACCCGTTCAGCCGCTTGTCTGGCTCTCTCGTCGAGGTCGTTCATATGCTTCTGGAGTTCGGCTTCGACGCCGTCGGTGAGTCTGGCGATGATCTTGGTGAGCCTCTGGTACAACAGAAGACTTTGAGCTGTAAGATGGTCAGTTATTGAATCACTTATAGACTCCGAGCGAGCGCGCACCTTTCTCGTTATCTGCCCGCGCGGCTTCGCAGAACCTCAACGCCTTGTGACGGTAGCTAACCCACGTGTTCCATGCCGAGTCCGAAGCACCAAGAGCAGACAGGCACGATTCGATTTCTCCGGAGGTGACGTGCATGTAGGCTTCATCGCGCACGGCAAGCTGGCTGAGGGTAGGCTCCCGGAACTTGGTGCATTGATAAGGGATACTGAAAGACCCCCGTTCGAGATCGCATATTGCCAGACTCGCGGCGTAGGAGTCGATAAAGTCGCGTACTTGGCGGCCACTATCTGTGAGGATTGTAGCCTCGTCTTTGCCGTCGAGCAGTTGACAGTTGGTGACGAGCAGCCTGGCGGCAACCCGGTGACAGAGTGGTTGGGCTTCCAGTTCCTTCAGTTCGTCCAAGGCAATGGCGTAGACCTCCGGGAGACGAGAGCGTGGTTGGAGAAGCTCAGAAGGCGACTGTAGCGGCGGCCTTGCTCTGACTTCCTTGCCCCAGGAGAAGGAGAGGACTGATGGGGAGAATATGACCAAGAGGGCGAGACCCCGCCTCAACCCTCTGAGGGCGTTGGACTGGTTCACTTGCACCCTCATTGTGCTTGGACGTCCTGGCGATCTTTGAACCTGGGTGAGAGAAGACGACGGGATGCTCGATTGAAGAGGTCGAGACTAGATTTGGGGCGGAGGGAACATCTTGTGGACGTTTCTGCAGTTACACTGAGGGAAGAGGGTGAACAGGAAGGAGCGACTGTGGTTGAGTGAGGCGAGTTGAAAGTTGGGAAGGTGCGATGCGAGATTGGAGGTTAGAGTTTGGGGCAGGCAGGTGCCAGGTTTGGTTTGATTTGCAGAAAGGTAACAGACAGGTGACGCAGCGCCAGCAGGTAGAGCAGAAACTGAAGCAGATATGGATCATGGGCACAACACTCCCGGACTCTCTACGAAGAAGGCTCACGTCGCCCGTGCCTCAATCTTATGCCATGTCAGGAACCGCAACATAAGGTAAGCAGCAATATCGACCATGGACGCCGCACAATACGCCAGATACCTTACAATAACGCCGTAAGTGCTATATGGGCTGTTGACAACCATGCAGGCTGCTTTGAGTTGGCGCATGCATGTTGATGCTTCGATGTTTATATCTGCGTTGGTGTAAAGAGGGATCGGCCGCAGTTACACATTACACACTCAGTTCAAACCCGACAATGGGCTAATATGTATCGCGATGGATCTCAGTCCTGACAATTGTTCGTCCACTCATTGTCTAAGTGCCTGCAAAACCATGAGTTTGAAGCCGCTGAGAGGTCGCGGCCCTCACCGAGACCCACTGTCTAGGACTGAAGGCGAAAGTCCTCACCGAGACTCACCTTGATTTGGGCCTGGGGGTCCCACTCCGGCCCTCCGATTGGCGGATGCATCGTGCCAGAACATTTTTGGAGCTTCAATCCAGCTTCAGCAACTCGCGCGCCGCGATCTCAGGAGACCGACCGTCCCGACCAGCCACGATGTTTGCGCCATGTAGGAGGAGCGCTTTGGAGAAAGCCGTCGCATCCTCCCCGTCAACCTCTACCGTCCCCTCTCTCCTCGTCCCAGCCCTCCAAACACGGCGGACATTCTCCTCGACGACATGCAGGCCGTCCAAGCTGGGCCGGACGCCCATCTCCATACCTCCCGGCGTTGAGCTGATGATTGGAGAGCCGAGGGTAAAGAGGGATCCTACCAATTGGAGGGTGGTGCCGAAGAGGACAGTCACGGTGACCGGCCCATTAGGTTCGTAGGATGAAGGTCAAGGTAGTCTTGCAGTTCGCTAACAATTGGAACAGGACAACTCGACCTCGAAATCCCGCCATTCCTCAAAATCGACCACGACGCCGCAGCAAGGAGAGCGCTCCTCAGTGTAGAGAACACGGAAGAGAAGCATCAGCGCGAGATGTGGGGTACGTCCAGTCTTTCTATCTCTTCAATGTCATCGTCCCTCAGCAAGACCACTAACAGCCCCCAGGCACAACTTGGGCCTACCTCCAGAAACACATCCTCGGCGTATCAGAAGGCCACACCGCCGTCCTGCGATTGGTCGGCATCGGCTACAGAGCGACGGTCGAGCAGCGGCCACAGCTGGAAGAATACCCAGGTCAACAGTTCGTCGTGCTGAAGCTCGGCTTCTCGCACCCTGTCGAGATGGGCTGCCCCAAGGGTATCACGGCCAGCGCGCCGCAGCCTACGAGGATATTACTCGAAGGCATCAATAAGGAGGAGCTGATGTCGTTTGCCGCCCGCATCAGAAGGTGGAGGGTGCCCGAGCCGTACAAGGGCAAGGGCATCTTTGTCAACGAGGAGACGATCAAGTTGAAGCAGAAGAAGATCAAATAGATGACCCGACGCGGGATGGCCGTTGTTCACATACATGTACATTTAGTCTGTCTAGCTGCAGCTGGTCAGGGGGCCTGTCATATAAACTGTACTTTCATCGCCCATCCTGTGTCTACACACCCAGAACCTCCTGCACCACCTTCAGCACCTGCCCGTGAACAGCCTTCGGCGCCGCGATAACACCCTTATTCTCCGCCAGCGTCCGTCCATGTCCGAAATCCAGTCTCCGCCCGTTCACATCCGTGACCTCACCACCTGCCTCCCGTACAATCAAATCGCCAGCAGCGTGATCCCAGATTTTCTCCTGATACGTCTTGCTCACCGGCAAGCGGAGATAGATATCCCCCGCTCCCCGGGCGATACTCCCATACTTCGCCTGGCTGTCCATCCTGACACTCGGCTTCGTAATCCCCAACCCCTGCGCAATCTTGGCCGCATTGCCCTGGTCGCTGTGTCCCGCCTCGACGCTCTCGCAGAAACTCGCCGCGCTCAGCTCCGTGACCGGCTTCATGGCAATAGCCTTGCCCTCCGCCAGGCCACCCCTGGTCAGCGGCCGGGACGTGGCCCCCTCTCCCTTTACAGCAGAGAAGATGACCCCCCTCCCCTCGTCCGAGCCAGCACCCGCATCAGCGCTCAACGGCGCGGCATCGTCAACCGGCAGGTTAGGGCACCCCAACACCCCGACCTTGACGTCCCCGTCGACCATCAGCGCGAGACAGACGGCGTACTGCCCGCCGCGGAGGAACCCTTTCGTCCCGTCGATGGGGTCGATGGCCCAGATCCTCCCGCCGCGCCCGCCCTTACTGTTCCCCTCGTCGATGAGCCGGATCATGTCCTCTTTGCTCTCCACGGGACCGCCCAGCACCTCGTTCTCGGATTTATCGTCGTCCAGCCTCGTCGAGCGGACGAGCTCCCAGATGCGGTCCGCCAGCGCGGCGTCGTCGCGGAGCTTGGAGGCCTCCTCCTCGGCGACGATCTCGTCGGCCGGGAAGTTGTGCTTGAGCGCGGCGATGATCAGGGCCTGCGCGCCGAAGTCGCCGATGGTCACCGGCGAGGCGTCGGATTTGGAGACGGTGCCCTTGGCGGTGTCGAGGAAGACGCGCCGCGTGAGGAGGGAGGCGCGCTGCACGGCCAGCTGGGCGACGAGGAGCTCTTTGGAGTAGGAGGAGGTGGAGGACGACGACATGGTCGCGGTGGTGGTCGGAGAGGAGAGCGGACGGCGGAGGAGGAGGTGCGCGGATAGGTGCAGGAGGCGGGAGGAGGTGATAGTCAGGGAGGCCCGGGAGCTGAAGATGATGGCCAGGGCGAGGGCGAGGAGGGAGGTGAGGAAGATGGTTAGGGTTATGTTTCGCGGGGTTATCTTAAGTCTGCGGCTGGACTTAGGGATGGGCTTGAGGGCGACTGCTTTAGCCGGTGGCATACGTGTCAATTGATATCCGTTGGCCTTTAGAAGTGCCAGGTATAGTGATTTATTGAGCAGCTCTGGTCGAGACTTGAACATGAACTGGGCGCAATGGCGGGGCAGAAGTGACGTTGATTTTCGTGCCCCGCAAAAGTGCTGTTGCGATCTCGCAGGCAATGTATGTCGGGGGTAATAGGGGCTCGCGGCTTTTGCAAACACTGCCATCAATTG
>Ga0209127_100143_pt1 | contig 27104 bp, 25 predicted proteins | sample LakSupMetagenome_FD_187469 | JGI IMG/M metagenome (GOLD analysis project Ga0209127, IMG submission 187469) | Freshwater microbial communities from Lake Superior, Canada - Sta WM archaea (SPAdes) (version 2) | ecosystem: Environmental > Aquatic > Freshwater > Lake | place: Lake Superior, Canada... | reverse complement strand
AAAAAAAAAAAAAAAAAAAAAAAAAAAAAAAAAACATATGCTACGTATGGGACATTAAAACTGGCAAAAAAAAGTTGCCAGTTCCTAGGTGGAGCTGCTGGCCCTGCCGTGAATCGAACACGGGTTGAGACGGAGCTGAGAAGATCTTCCACAACGTCTAGTCTTGACCACTGGACCACAGGACCTGATTTGCTTGGTGTGGAGAGACGCTAGAGTAGATTATGAACATTGCACGCTTTTGCTGAAGATACGCCATTTGTTTGGATTCCGGAGCTCATTTCTGTTGCTGAAGCGTTGATTCCGGAGTTGCGGCTCTGCTTTTCTTCACTTCACCTGTTCCTTCATCATCTTCTCTTTTAATTCCAGTACGTTTTTGCCAGTGGACACGGCCCGCAGCGCAGCTACTACTAGTTGACTTAACTCTAACCGTGCATCTGGCAAGCCATCTTCAATCACACAATCAATCGCAAACTTCAATACCGCAATCGTATGAATCCGCCAACACCACATAACCTACTTTGAAGCCATCGCCACCTATTATCCACAACAACTCGTTTTGGGCGACCGTTCTCGGCTCACCCACTCCAACCCACCACAACACAATGGCCCACCTCCAGAAACAAGCAGCCATCTTCTCCCCCAGCGTCGCCCGCGCAGCCGCCTCAGCGGCAAAGGACTGGAACGCGGTAGACAGCTGGCTCGCGTCGCGGCTGGGCGGCCGCGCGCCCCCGCCCTTCGAGCGCAACGCGGACACCCTGCGCGTCCTGCTCGCCCTGGCAGCGGCCAACGAGTCCGCCGACGAGGAGCGCGACGTCCTCTGCCGCGCCGAGGCGGACGCGCTCGCGGAGATCAAGGCCGCGGAGGAGGAGGAGGAGGAGGAGGAGGAGGAGGAGGAGGAGGCGCGTCAGGGAGACGATTTGCAGTATGTGAAGGAGGGTATCCTGGCGATGATCGAGTCGGGCCTGCCGCGGGAGGGACGCCAGGCCCTGGACGCGCTGGCTTCTACTGCCGTCGAGCTGGGGTTGTCGGGGGATGTGGATGCGGTTGCCATTGGCCGGCGCCTCGCGTCGCTCCAGGCGGAGGTGTTTACGCTTGCCCAGGCCGAAGACAGAGTCGGTGTCTTGCGCAGGTACCTCGAGTCCGAGTGCGCCCGGACGGAAGCCGCGGTGCGTGAGATGCGCGACGGCGAGAGCTACCGGCCCCCGCCGGACCTGGCGAAGCAGAACCTCGAGATCCAGCGGCGCGTTAAGGCCGCTGCCGCTGCGCTTCCGAAGGCGACGGGCAAGGTAGAGGGGACGCCGGACGGCGGTCTGACGGCCGAGATGGTGCGCGACGAGGAGGAGGAGTTCCTCGCCTTGTTGGCGCGGAGGAACGAGCTGGATGCGCAGGTCAGGAGTTTTCAGGGGTTGCCGCCGGATGTGGATGCTGCGAGGCGGGAGTTGGAGAGGCTGAGGGACGAGCTGAGGGAGGTTACGAGACGGAGGGATGCTGTTTTTGAGGGGTTGGTTGAGCGAGAGACCCCGCGGAAGCCGGGACGTTGAGGTGCACAGACATTGACATAGCAAGTCAGGGGTAATTGTATTTTCTCTACCTGACTAACGCGAGCTTCACAACCTTTGCATCATGCTAACTACCATCACTGCTGATTCCGCTTTCCCCGCCCCGATACAGCGCCTCCAAGCCTCCCGAACTGTCTGCCAAGTCCCGACCGCGGCTTAACGGCGGGTACAGCAGGCGTCGGCAGATCCTTGGACGGCACCGGCGGCCGTGCTCCCTCCTTCGGTCCCGGACCTGCCTTCTCGAAGCCGTCCGACAGTCGCAACTCGCCCACCCCAAGGGCGGGACTGTCTTCGAGGTCGCCGCCAACGCGCTGGGCTCGCCGCGCGCGCTCCTGCACGCTGCGGAACTTCTCGAGAAGCTCGTTCCACCGGATGATGCCGTCCTCGCGCCCCTTGAGCCTATTGGGCCGGTCGAAGTTGGAGCTTCCGGGCGTCGTCGCGTTGCTGTGCGGCACAGTGTGAGTGTCATGCCCTGCTTTGCGTGGGGATGAGGGTTGGGAAAAGACGCTGGCCATCGCCTCCACCACAGAACCTTACTGCGGGCGGGGCGAGGGCAGAGTAAGAAACGGCACATACGGTCTAGGCGAGATGTGAAGATAGCCTATCGAGCTCACGCTGTTGAGCCGGTTCTTGAGCGCCGCGAACGCTGACGACTGAGGAAGGAGCATCAGCAGCCCGTATAGGCACTTGTAGAGATGCGGATATTTCTCCGGCTCAAGGAGTTGCAGACGAAGATCTGGTATTGTCAGCGGACCGTAACAAGGATGGCCTTGAAGGCTGCGAGCTAAGGCCCTACAAGTGAAGACAGGTGACTCGAGTAGCTGGACAAGCTTGTCGATTTGTATGAGGATGTTCACCGTCATCTCAAGCTCAGCACTACGGGTACACATTAGCGTTATTGTTTTGTGGACGCGGGACAGATTGGAAGGAGTGCGAACAAGATTTGCAACAGGTTGTACGCTTGCTCGTAGGCCTGCGCCAACAGACAGAGTGAGAATGTCGCGACGGCATTATAGCACCACGACCGGAAAAGTGCAACGAAGAAAGTCTGGCCGTCCTGTCGTGGAGTGTCAGCCGAATCACACTCGTAAGGGTTCATCAAGATTGCAGCACATATATCAACCTTCGTCTCCAAGTTCCTCAGCCTCTTCCTCAACTCTGAGAGCTCTGGGGCAGTGATCAGGTTGTTGTTGAGATTCTGCACCATGATGCTGGCAAACTCGAGATCCTCTTCCTTCTCGATGCAGTCTGCCAGGGTCCTGTAGATGCGCTCGGCACTGAGGCTCATGCACAACTGCCGGATGATCAGGTTACCTCTTGTCTCCAACAACTTCCTGTCGGTGGAGAAGAGCTGCAAGAGATTGACCATGAAGTTCGAAAAGTAGTCATCCTCGCTGTTTCTCGATATTTGCGATAGTAGTTGCAAGTCTCTCGTGACTACAGCTTCTGAAGGGTCGGATAGCGTTTTGAGCAGGGCCGGGAAGGTACCGTCGTTGAACGCCAGCACCTTCCTCGGCGCCTTGCGATGCAGCATGATAAGCCATGTCAGTGCAGCGACCCGCGTGGCCTCGTGATCGTTCAAAAATAGCAGCGTTAGGGAGTTCACAGCGGCTGCATAGTCGAGATCGGCCTGCGGGTTGGGCGACTGGGCTGGGGGAACCGGCGTCGTATCGCTCGCCCTATTCTGGGCCGGTGTCGGGCTCCGCACCTCCAGGTCCCTAGAACTAGAGAGTGAAGCCCGCGTGCTCGATGCACCATCGGGGCCTGGGATTCTCGATGGAGGTGGCATGGTTACGAGCTCCGGTTCTTCGGAGAGCGACACGACGTAATCCATCAGTGACGTGTTGACCCTACCGGCGGCTTGGCGGATCGACTCAACGCCGCTAGCCATGGCTGGCAGAAGATGGGCAAGGATTTTGGGTGTGAATGGCAGCACCTCCTCCGGACAGATGTCCAGAAACTCGACAATCCACCGTAGGGATTCGAGTAACCCATCTTCTTCTGCACGACCGTTTAGCAAGCTTGCGTCACGCGTATCGCACCGGCCAATGGAGGTGGTGATCGGCACAGGAGAGACTGAATACGTACCTAAAGGAGAGTCGAGGGTGGCGGTAAGGATCTCAAGTATGGCCTTGTAGTTGATCTGCACGTCCTGCCCGGGAACCCAATCATCTTCACTGCTGGCATCTTCGTCTTCGTCGCCAGCGGCGGAGTTCACCTCGTCCCCCTCCTCGAGTGGCTGCTGGTGTACGCTCGCGCTGTCGACCGAGTCCTCCCTCTTGCGCTTACCGTCGCCTTTAGATTTCTTGCTCTCGGCAATGCCTTTCTTCACGCGGGATATCCGCTTGATCTCGTTCAGGAATTTGTCGAGGCAACCCTGCGTGGCAACGTGGACGTCGCGATTGGTGTCGCTCAGGAACCTGAGCAGACCACCCAGGAATTCCGGCAGGAATGTGACCAGCTCCAAGTCCGGGATCGAGTCGAGGAGGATGATCCAGCCAACCAGAAACGTCCTCGTAAAGGGGTTGAGGGCAAATATGCGCTCCTTGAGCAGGGGAATGAAGCGTTTCAGGGAAAATGCGGTGGGGAGGGACTCCCGGGCTTCCAGGAGTTCCTTATCCCCGGCATCCTCGTCAAGTAGAGGCGTCTCGAGTACTGACACGTAGGTGGCGGCGGATTCCGACACAATGTCCTTGATGAGTCGATCAAGGAGCTCGGCACCATTTTTGACCGAGAGCTCGGAATCGGCGCCGAGCTACGACGAATCAGAGGGTGAGCTAACTAGGCCGGATGATCAAGCGCCGGGATACAGTGGCAGCAGACGGTGACGTACCTTGCAGAGGGCATCGAATATGTGGTTGAAGTAAACCAAGATTTCGCCCTTGGCCACCTTTGCGATGTTGTACATGGCCTCACATGCATAGTAGCGAACCCGCGCATCCTGATCTGAGAAGCATGCAAGCACCGGCGGAACAATAGCTTCAAGGTACTTCGGCAGTTCCTAAAAGGGGAGGGGGGCAGATATGTTGGCATGCGCTCCCGTAACTCGAACAGAGGAAAGCAGCATAAGGCGCGAAGGTCGACCCGGGGAACATGGGCGAAACGGACGTGCAGTTACGCGGATGCCCAACGGGCGGAGCGGTGTGTGATGGGTAGGAAAGGGCCGGAGGCTACTCACAGATCCAAGAGCAATAGCCGCGGCAGCCAGACCTATCAGGCCACCGTTTCGGGCATGAGGTTGATGGACAGCATATGCATAATCGTTGCACAGCTGGTCAATGATGGCTTTGACCTTTGCGTAATCCTTCACGACGACCAGCTCGCGGATAACGCGTTCGAGCCTGTAGACAAGAGAGACCTAGTGTGAGTGATGAGTGCCCAACGACACCCCTCTGGGCCGGGGGCCAAGAGACGGAACCACGTCCAAACGGGAGTCGTAGCGAGTGCAGCGCAAAGGGAATAGGCGGGAGGGATCACACGTACTCGAGGGCTCCAACTTTCCTCTTGTCGTAGAGCTTGTCGTTGAGATGGCGTTGGATGTTGGCGTCCATGGCGATGGGAGAGGTGGACCTCGCGGTCGGTTCGATTTCCAAATATGCTTTAAATGAACATAGTGGGCTGGCTAAGTAAGGTAACCTCCTTTGCTCCAACGGACAAGACTGAGAGAATCCAATCCAGCAATAACCTAGGTAAGACACGCGACACACGGGCGGCTTGAACTGCCCGTGTACTGCAGATATGGCGAGGTTGTTACCAGGTAGAGTAAAATGAATGGCAAGCGTATCGCGATTGGCGACCTCGGCCAAGATTGGACGGTAGGTGCCTTGGACCAAGATATCCCAGACCACGGGGGCTACCAACCACACCGACGCGAACTGCGGATGGTGGGCAAGTTGCAGCTTTCGTCAAGTGAGGTCCCTAGCAGGCCAGAACGGAAGCTGGAGCCAGATTCACTGCAAAAGGAGTTCGGAAGGCTCCAAGACCGAAAAGAATCCTAGAACTGTCGACTTCTTCTCGCTCTTCTCCCCTGGAGTTCCCTCAGATCCCGTCTCGTCGGTACAAGAGACACAATTGGATATCGCGGCTCGGTTTGTTGGAAGCTTAGTAGATCAGAGGCGGCAAGCGCAGACACGTCAACGTCACTCTCCTGGTGCAAGACGCACCAACTCCAGTTTCGTTTCCCCACGTGAAGCGCGCTCTGGCCTCAAAAGGGTCCATGCGGGGAGGATTTACGACAAGTAGCGTGGCACCGGGATAAGGTCGGGTACACGTGCTCGATAAGGCATGTACCTACTTTGTATTCGCAAAAAAAACACAACAGACGACTATACTTGGAATATAGGGTGGGTGAGGGCTGGCAAAAGGGCTTGATGGCAAAGACAGACTTGACGAGCCTATTGCTAACAAGATAAATGTTCTACGCGGGAATATGTGTCGAGTCGCTGCGCTAACATGTTGTCTATCTAGGTTCAGTAGGTTGTGGTAGTCACCGGTGGAGGTACGTGGGTACTTCGGCACTTGGCAGGGCCGGGCCAAAGACGACGTTCTTTCAAACGGCACTCCCGTGGCTTGATCCTGAAATTCCGTCCAGCTTCCCATGGACTTTTTTCGACCCAGGAGATGGGGTTACATCTACAGATCTAAAGCACACATAGAGAGTGCCAACACATTGATTGTACCACACCATCCGAGACATCCCAGACAACATGTGGCATTCGACCATGCCCATTACATCATAAGGCACATGTTGTTTGCAGGCTTGGCTCTACGGCTTCTGTGCCGGCTTGTTGGCCTCTCGTTGTGCGTCCCGAGGTATCGTGCGACTGTTCAAGCTTCAGCGAGTCTCCGGCATCCAGCACAGCAGGACGTGACGGAGTCACCAACCAGCCGAACCAAAAAAGATCATGAAGATGCCATCGCCTGGGCGAGCGACGGACTGACCACCCTCGCTCGGCCTTGCGTTGTCTGGATGCCATACTGCCCCCTTGGATCGACAGCGAACCATCCAAGGACGTGCGCATTCGCTTGTGTTGGGTTGGTATTGTTGTCCGAAGCTATATTGATCGAAGTAAGGTATTCTTACCAATCCGTTCTTGACTCTGAGCTCAGCGACCCATCAACACTCCTTTCAGTTCGTAAGGTACCCTCTCTCCCGCTCCACGATCACGGCTTCGCCCGTCATGCTTTATCTCCTGCCTGGATTGGGCCGACGTGACGCTTGGGAACAAGTGGAAGACGACTACATGGCTCCTTAGCGTAGTCTCCGCCCCTGTCGGCATCTCGCACCTTATCAGGCATAGAGGTATCAGGTTACCTACGTACACTACCTACATAAAGACGTGGTTGTGTGAGTGAACCCGAAGGACTGACAGGAGGTACGTACCCCGTAACCTCCACTAGCACTAGACTAGGTACCTTATAGTGTAGGTATACTTAGTGGACACCTGGGACCTCGAGACCCGACGATGGCCGCTTCGTGCCGAAGCGCTGCCATTCCCTGAATGGAAGCTTCCATGCTGCCGGCGTGCTCCCTAGCCTGCATTTTCCGATTCCCATGACCTCTTTGTCCTACGTGTACGTGTGACATGCAGGATACAAGATCAGACGGCACGATACGCTACGGCACACTCGCATTTGTTCGTGGATGCTTATCTCCTCCTACATGTCAGCACATGGTTACAACGCAGAGGCGACCGGTCAGGGGAACTTCAAACTCCATGGCTTCTCCAGAGTCAGCCAACGAGCCTCACTCACGACGGACAACCGCACTAGGTACCTACCCTTACCCATATCACACATTCTATGCACGGAAAAAGTTGGTATGATGATGACGGGATCATGACGCTCGATGGGTGCTACCAATTCAATATACGAAACAACTACGCTATCCTAGCAAAGAACAATTGCAACGGCTCAGATCAATCTCTCGTCGTCTCAAATCCCACGAAGACAGCTATCTCTTACAGACACTTGGACTCAACCCGTTCACGATGTTCGCAAGGGCCACAACCACCATTCTTGGCTCTGTTATGAGACCTGTCGTCATTTCTTGGACTTTTCGCCTTTCTTCTGCTGTCCCCCGTCACCAGCAGTACTGCCCTGACCGGTGTTGCCTTGATCAGCGTTACGCTTGGCAGCCTGTGCTGCTCTCTTAACAAATGCTGGCTGTTTGTTTGCTATCAGAATCTCGCTGCCTCTGTGCCCGTTATTGTGGCGTCTCAATGAGTTGGCTTACATCCTTCGACCCTCGCTCGATCCTCCGGGCAGCTTCTGCGTCCATTTCGGATGGCATTGCTTCGCCGCTATCTGAATTCAGGGTGGCGATAGACGAGATGGACAATTAACTGCCTTATAAAAGATATCAGTGGTGCCGGCGGCTTGACTGTTGCAGCTTTGGTCAAGTAGAGAGATCGCTTTGAGTGAGTCGCTTGTAGAGGAGGGTCGTCCTGGGAAACCTGGCGTTCATCCTCCTTTTTATAGACGATGTAGGTGCCTTCACGGGAGTTACAGGCCAACTATCATCGTGACAAGTCTGAAGCGGTCACCTCCGCCTCAGGTGCCCCTGTTGCAGACCGACAGTCTACTGACGCGCCAGCGAGAGCCGATCCCGCAGACTTTGTAGCAGGGTGGGTAAGCTACATCCCAACCACTTGGGAAGGATCCGAATAGGGTTCGCGAATACAGGCCAAGGGGAATCGCGCTAGACGTCTAGGTACTTTGCGACCACCTCACTCTGCCCCCCCTGTTCTGCATCCGTGCCATGCCTTCCGACACATTGCGCTTCGTTGATCCTATCGCCTCGCGATTACCAGTCACGCGAATCAACCTCGAGCGCCAGCCGAGAAACTCGGTCTGGAAAGATGTCGGATGATGCCACACTTTGGATACGGTATCCTCAGGGACAAGGGTAGCTTCAGAACAGATTGACACGCCGCCGTTTCCGCGCGAGAAACATAGCGCTGCAACACCACAAGGTCGACCATCCATATCTCAAGCTACTCGAGCAATGTGCTTCAGCCGGAACTGCAACCCCGAGCATTCCCCGCGACTGACGCTCCGTCAAGCAGGAGCACGGCGAGACTGCCAGAGCAACAACATACCTCCAGCACGAAGGACATCCCACTCTGCCCACCGACAGGTTTCACCGGTCTCATCGGAAAAACAAGTAGGACAGCGAAGTCGATGATACTGATCGGCGATATCCCCCACCGCGCCGTCTCGACAGACAGGGATCAGCCCGGTAAGGGGCTTACAGTCCAATGCGGCGATAGCATCTCGTCAGTTCTCATGTCTGGCACATCTGGTGGTACCTCGACTGCCGGCGCGCCGATGGACCAGTCCAGCCCGTGAGTTAAACTTTAAGCTGACATTGCAAGATGGTCGCTTGCTGCCTAGCACAGTTCTCGCACATCATGCCCTTGTTAGCATATGCACTGTCGATCCCTGGAATTATCGTAACAAACAACTTGGTATGTTTGGGAGTAATCACAAGTTACGCGCAATAGTAGCCGGGTTCAGCTGCGCTGGGGTCTGGCGAGCGAGAGTATGCACATTCGCAGATCACAGGGCTGCAGTCCAAGACCCAGGCGAGAAGGCCACCGACGAGGAAGCCGACCCGACGGAGTGGGAACATCCTTGTATCTTCTTTGCTTCTTTTGCTTTTCCTACACTAGCCAAGCGCCAACAAAGCCCTGCGGTCGGCTACGAAGCGGTCATCGACGATCCAGTTCCCTGTCGTCTTCGACGCCACAAGCAGATCACCGACATATTTGGAAACGCACTAGTCGCCATAGCTGATTCGTTCCTTCTCATTTCGGAGCCAGGTCCGGGATTAGTACTGCCATGCGTGGGCTGGAAGTACGGGCCGATGGTAGCCTCAGCTTCCGTCACCGAGTCTACAATGAACGTAAATTCGATATGATCTCGATCGGCTACCAACCTTCCACGTAGGATGTAGTCGTTTACAAAATCTCATCTGTAAACGCCATGACTCCGCTCTAGTCTAGATACGCCTCATTCTCTGTCCTAACCAATCGCGAAGACCCGATTAGGACGAGGGAACCACACCTTCTTCTTCTAATGGTGATGTGCATGACCGTGTCCATGTCCGTCCTCACCGACCGCCAGGCTGCGCTGGCACTTGGCCAGGATAGCCGCCTGGCGACTGACCTGCGCCAAGCGGCCGATGACCTCCTTGTTCCCGCCCACGAAGCCGTACAGCGCGTACGGGATGCCGACGTCGTCGCAGAACTCCTGCACGAGCTTCTGGGTCCTCCGCAGGTTGTGGCGCGGGATGCGCGGGTACAGGTGGTGGATGGCCTGGAACTGCAGGCCGCCGTGGAAGAAGTCGAGCCACTGCGGGCAGTCGACGTCCATGGTGGTGCGCAGCATCTTCTGCGGGAAGGACTCGTTGGGGCCCAGGTCCGCCGTGGACATGGCGAAGTGGGAGAGCGTGATCTGCAGGTGGAGCGGGGCGGTGACGGCGTGGGACACCAGTATGAAGACGACGCGGGATCCCCACGTCGGGATGGACTTGTAGACCACCCCGTAGCCGAACCAGGTCCAGAACACGGCCTGACCGGCGATCTCGAGCCACCAATGCCACCAGGCCGGCCCTTTCTTGGGAGCGCGGCCCATGAGGAGGTAGTCGAAGCTCAGGCGATAGAGATTGAAGCGCCCGAACAGCAGGATGAAATAGTACGAGTAATGCTGGACGGCGATGAAGAACCTGGCCGCGGCGTCGTACTCCATCACCTTGTCGTAGTAGGTGCTCCGCAACGAGCCGAGCAGGCGGTGGGAGATGGCGAGGAAGGGCATGTGCTCAATGTCAGGGTCGTGCTCGGGGAAGTTGGTGACGATGTGATGCACGTTGTGGTTGCGCTTCCACCAGCCCAGACTCAAGCCGCCGAAGAAATCGGCGATGATGATGCCGATCACGGAATCGGTGTGGAAATCATGCGTTATGCCCATGTGACCGGCGTCGTGGGCTGAGAAGACGAGCTGGTGCCAGAAGCCGCCCAGGAAGGCGGCGCTGGTGGTGTACCAGCCCAGGCGCAGGAAGTAAAGGAACCCAGCGAAGAGGAGGGTATAGCGGACGCATTCTATGGCGTAGGCGGTGTAGTTGCACTGGAAGAGACCCTCGGCTTTGATTCGCTCGTAGAGAAGGCGGTATTGGCGGACTATCTCTTCCTGAGTGGCGGCGTCGAGGGACGGGTAGCGGTCCAGGTCCAGCTTGATTTCCTTTCTGGTCTCGGACTCCAGGAATGCCATTCCGTCGAACTCTTCCTCGTCAACGGAAGAGAGCGAGGTGACGGATCCCGCTCTCTGGGAAGCCGTATCGTCTCCATGGCGGGCTCGAAGACCGGAGTTATTGTGTTCGATGACATCAAATACCGGCGACGGGACAGGCGAGGTGGATCGCGAGCTGCCATTGCTAGAGACAGCTGTGTTCTGCAGGCGTGCGGGACATGCATCTTCCTCTTCAACGTTGTTATCTGCTTCGGAAGAATCCGATGCTAAGCGAAACCTTCCGCCCTGAATGGGTGGGATGAAGTTTCTCCATCTGCCTTCGATCCTCCCGATCCTGTATCTATTCATCATCTGCTGAGCTTCGGGCGAGTGGAGACTATGCGGACAATGTTAGCATCAGGACCCAATGGCTACAAAGTGTTGCAGCAATGCGTACACAGTGACTTCGTCGGTGGCGTCTCGCCCGATCTCGTGGGCGATGGACTTGTCACCGCCTGGATGGTACTTGATCCACGCGTCCACTTTCAAGACATGCTGGTTGACGATGATAATATTTCTCCCTTCGGCAATCAGATGCTCAACCTCCCGCCTCGTCATCAAAGGGTATGTCCTCGTCTTCTCTTCCGTGGTGGCGTCCATCATGTCTCCTTTTCCGGGCAGGGGCCCCGGAGCGGCCGGATTGACGATGATGGCTGATCCTGTCCTCGTTCCCGTACGTAGCTGTGTGTCGATGCCTTATGCACTCATGAAGCAGAGCAATTTGGCAAAAAGGGCGGTAGGAATAAGATGTAAGGGGCGAGTTACCTAGGTCAGTTCATCTGTTGTTGTGCTCTTTGCCCCTTCGTCGGCTGGAAAGGAGCGGGCCGCACTGTGAAGTGGGCGCTGTCCAGGAACAAGGCGTTTCAGCCAAATTGAGACTAGACACATTGTATTGTATTTACAGTGTCCCGCAACCGCACGCCTGAGTGGGTTCTCGACTTTCGCTTGGTCAAAGCTCCCTGAGAAGCGTCATTGGTCAATGAGCCCAAAGTAAACAAATCCACTTGCGCCAGGCGGTCCCCTTCCAAAACTGTCACTGGCCGCCACGACGCGTCTCAGTCACGACGACAAACGGACTCGCAGCATATCGAGCTGCAAAACATGCTGCGGAAGGACATCTTGAGCACTACTTTCTAACAGAATTTTCCAACCGTATGGCCACGATAAGATCAGACTAAGACGCGCTTTTCTTCTCAACACGACCAGCCGACTTGTCGACGACGATTCGCAGCTCGTGCTGCTCACCACAGTCATGGTCAACCCAGGATACGGCGGGGGCCTTGACACGCCCCGAACAAACATAGGCGACGCTACCTATCTCTCTCGACAACCAGACTTCGACATCTCCCAAGAAGCATCCTTCCAGTCACCCTCCAAAGACGCGAACCTCCTCACACAGCTCCGCAACGGCGGCCGCCCTACTCTGCGCACACCGCGAGGCAACGCCCGCGCTCCCTTTGGGGACAGGATAAACCTCCCTGCCGGTCTCGGCGGCGCGGAATTCACGCCCCTGCTAAAGTCTGCCACGCGCAACTCTACGCGACGGTATGGACCAGGCAAAGAAAACGGCGTCGCCGCGACCCCGGCGTTTCTCGCCAAGATCGACGAGGACATGACGCCAATGGCCGCCGGAGAGAGCAGCATCTACAACGGCAGCCGGAACACTTCCTCGTACGATGCGACTGCGTTACCGGAAGTCGACACTAGCAGCGTCGCCTCCACACCCATGGTTATGCGGAAGCGCGGCGGGGACGGCAAAGGTCCCCTAGAGGACGGGAACCAACTGTCGCTTCGCGAGCAGGAGAACGTCATCGATAGAATCGAGAAGGAGAACTTCGGGCTCAAACTCAAGATCCACTTCCTGGAGGAGGCTCTGCGGAAAGCTGGTCCGGGCTTCAGCGAGGCTGCCTTGAGGGAGAATACCGAGTTGAAGGTGGATAAAGTCACGATGCAGAGGGAGCTGCTAAAGTACAAGAAACACCTCAACTCGGCAGAAAAGGACCTGGAGAACCACCGCCAGCAAATACTGCGCGTCCAAGAAGAGGCGAGAAAGAAAGGCGCCAGCGAAGCTCTGAAGGCAGAGATGGAGGAGTTGAGGAGAAAGTTGGAGGAGAAGGACGAGGAGATAGGCGACTTGCAGAGGCAGCTCGAACAGGAGAAGGGCGACAGTGCGGAGGTGGAGAGGTTGAAGGACGATGTGGCTGACTTGGAGGCTGAGCTGCGCGAGAAAGACCGTGCTATCGACCAGCATGATGACGAGCTTGACGAGCTGCGGCATAAGCTCGAGCAGGCCGAAGACGATGCCAGGGATACGAGGCGGCAAGTAGATGAGCTGGAACGAAAGGCCAGGGAATCAGGCGATCTCGAGGAGGAAATGGATGCGCTTCGGCTCAAGCTGGAGCAGGCTGAGGACGAGATCAAAGCCCACCAACGCCGGACGATTGAGCTGGAACAGAAGGCTTCGAAGTCAGATGAGCTAGAGGACGCCAAGGACACGATTCAAGACCTGGAAGCCACGGTGCGGCGGCTCGAACAACAAGTTGACGACCTCAAAGACAAACTGGAGGACGCCATTACCGACAAGAACCGTGCTGAAGGCGACCTGGAGGAACTGCAGGAAGAGATGGCCAACAAGTCCATGGTCACAAAGGGCCTCTCTCGGCAGGTGGAGGAGAAGATTACTCGCCTACAAAATGATCTCGAGCAGAGCCGCCAGGACTACGCTGGTCTTGAAAGGGAGCTCGAGTCCAGCCGCCAGGATAACGATAGCCTGAAGAGCAAGATGAAGGAAGCCCGCGAGGACTACCTGGCTTTACGCAGAGAACTCGAGCTCACGCAGCAGCAATCCGCAGAGCTCGGCTCCAAGACCAAGGATCTCCGCAACCTTCAAATGGAGCTCGGTCACAGTGAGAGAAAGGTCGAAGAGCTGCAGTCAACCTTGAAGGACCTTCGTCAGGAACGAGATACATCAGAAAGCATTCGACAATCCCTTGCAAGCAAGCTGGAGGAGGCAGTAGCCGACTATGGCTCGGTTACCGACGAGAAGAATATCTTGCAGAGTCGGCATGACGCTCTGACTGCCGAGTCGGCTTCCCTGCAACGCGAGGTCAGCAAGCTGAAGCATACGGTCAGCCAGCTGGAGGAGAGCCTAGAGCAGGAACGGCAACACGCTCTGGAGATCGAGCGGGACATCCGTAGCCAGTACAAGGAGCAGATTGACCGCCTGAACGACGAGATTTCCGACCTGCAAGCGGAAGTCCGCGAGCGGGAGAACCTCTACGACAACGATAGCGAGAAGTGGGAGACGGAGCGACACAACCTTGAGTCTGAGAGGAACCGGGCAGAAGAACGAGCCGCAGGACTCCAGAAGACGATTGACAAACTCCGCGAGGTGGAAGGCAGCTTGTCTAACAAGGAGAACAAGATGCAAGAGGCGCTTCAGATGGAGAACGACCGTCACAAGAAGGAAGAGGCCGTCCTCAGCCGCCAAATCGACGAGTTGCGGCAGAATCTCGAGGCGCGCCAGGGCATGCTCGAGGACTTGCGTAACGAGCTGTCAACAGTAAGAGACGAGCTCCGCCAAACGCAGCTGGACTACCGCACTCAGACCGAGAAGGTCGCAGCGCTGGAGGATGAAGTTGAGATCCTCCAGGCGACTATCGATGAGGAGTCGGAGAAGGCAAACTCTGAACTTCAGCAAGCCAAGCGCCAGAGCGAAATGCTCGAGGAGGAACTTCAATCACTTCGGCGAACTATGAGCTCGGCTGAAGCATACAAAGAAACCGCCAAGGGTACAAGCGAAAGCCTAGCACGCCTCAAATTCCAACTAGCCGATGCGAACGACCACCTCACCAAGGTCACGAAGGAGAGGCAAGCTTTGCAAGACCAAGTAACCACCCTCGACATCGAGATGCGCTCCCTTCGATCCTCCCTAGCCGAGACGAAAGCAGAGCGCGACGAGCTGGAAGAAGCCCTCAGACGATCCAAGTCTCATGACGAAGACACCTTCCGCCTCGATCAAGAGCGCATCGACCTTCGCGCTACAAGGACACGTCTCGAGAACGAGGTCCGCCGCCTCAAGGACGACAACCAGCTTCTGACCGACCAGCGCCGCACTTTGGAGAAGTCGCTGGAGGACGAAATTGACAAGGCAGCTGCTGAGGAGGACCGCCTCAACCGTGAGATCCTCGAGCTACAGAAGAAATCTCGCACGGCGGTGGATACTCAGGAGCTTTCCTCTGCGCGCCGCACGATTCGCGAGCTGGAGCGGAGGATAGAGGAGTATGAGACGCGCCTCGCAGAGTTCCAGGCGCCGCCTCCCCAATACGTGGGCGACGGTAGCAGCGAATTGTCTCTGGTGCGACGCGATCTGCATAGTGCTAGGCAAAAGGAACTCGAGCTCCTCCAGCGCGAGGCAACACAGAAAGACACGGTCCGCTCCCTGAAGCGCCAGATCACGGAACTCGAGCGCCGGGCTCACGAAGCGGAGATGGCGCGGCTGATGCTCTCGCCGCGGTCGTCTGCCAGTGGCTCGGCGCAAAAGACTGAGGTGGCAGAGCTGCGAAACCAGCTGTCCGCTGCACACCAGACGGCCAACGAGCTGAAGAAGTCGCTCCGCGAGGCCGACCGGAACGCTTCTGCTGTCCAGCGAGACCTCGAAACGAGACTGGAAGAAGCCGAGCACCAGAAGGGTGCTCTCGAGCAAGCGCTTGAAGATGCGCAGATGGCCGCCGAGGAGGCGGCCGCAGCGCATGAGACGATGCTAGCCAAGGTCAAGCACAAGCTAGAAAAGTACAAGCGCGAAGTCACCACTCTGAGGGAACAGCAGCACGACAGCCACACGGGCAACAGCGAGATGGGCGACGACGAACGCCGAGACCTGCACGCCATGCTCCGCGACTCGCAGCTGGCGGCCGACAAGCTCGACCGCGAGGTCAGGGAGCTGCACGAGGCGCTCGAGGAGCACGTGGCCAGCGAAGCCAGCCTGAAGCGCAAGCTCGACAAGGCCAGGAGCGACAAGGCGGCTTACCGCGCCAGCGCCGAGAAACTGCAGCGCGACGTCAGGGCTCTCGAGGCCGCCAAGGAAGCCGCCGAGGCTGCTGCCGCTGAGGCGGCTAAGGCGAAGGCGGCTCTGGTCCACGTACCCCGCAGCTACGATAATACCGGGGACATCACGGTCGACACGGACGCCATCATCCGGGCTGCCGAGTCGGCGGAGAAGAGGCACCAGCTTGAGCTCAGGGGCATGTGCATGCAGCTCGAGGTGCTGAAGGCGAGATGCGAGCGGGAGAACAGGTTGAGGGCCGATGCCGCGTACGCGAAGCGGTATCTGCTGCTCCAGATTGAGGTTCGAGATGCTTGGTATGTCACTCCCATCTATCCTACTTCTTTTGACAGTACACGTGAAGCTAACTTCTGACTTCCCCCAACAGTAACAAAGCCGATCTCGTCAAACTAAAATCGATTTCGGACCAGCTGAAAAAGCACCGTCCGGCCCTGCCGAGCTCCCTCCGTAGCTTGGCTCCCAACCACGACAACCTCGCCCTCGTCCCAACCTCGAGGTCGGGGAAGAAACCCAACAACAGCAACACCAACAATAACCGTTCGGACAACCGGCGGCCCCTCAAGCGCGTCCTGACGGCCGTGCGGTTCGTGGTGCGCATGCAGATGGCCGCCCGGGAGTGGCAGAAGGTCGAACAGACGCGCCGGCGGCTGGCCGACGCGGCGGAAGAGATGCTGCGCAAGGAGAGGATGAAGAAGATGCGGGCCGAGTGGAAGGCGCAGATGGCTGTCAAGTGTGGGGAGGTGCATGTGTGACGAGGGTGTTTTCTTTATTGGGTAGAGAAGGCAACAGAACGAAACTTTATGGTGTCTCGCTTGTCGTCATTGTTAGGTTGTTGGCATGAGGAGGACTCTGGTACAGCATGATGGGCTTGCATTGGGGTGGTGCATGCGTGTCTCATCCCATTGGGCTAGGAGTTGTGGAACCGGGAGATCGTTTTCGTGTTCTGTTTGTTCAGGGGTATTATTATTTATTGCCTTGAGGCGTTGGCGACTTTTCTGGGACGGCACTTGGGAAATGGAAAGCAGAACACTGGATTTTGCGTATATAGCCTTTATGCCACTCACGGTTCTCCGAGCATGTCTAAGAAGGTAAGTAACACCATGGAAATGGAAAGACCTGGTAGCCCGTGTTTCTTGCAGCGGCCCGGCTGATCACTCCCGACATTGTATACAAGCAGTGTTATTTTGGCTCAACCTATCCTGCAAAGAGACTACCTCCCATTGTGAACCTAACCAACCGTTGGTCCTGGAAGCCCGCCATTCCTATTCGTGATCATGAAGGACATCACTCGTCCATATGAATCTCACCGGCGCACCAGACTACGGCGAGAACCCAAGAAGGGTGAGTGACCATTACAGGAGTACATGGAGTAAGGATGGGGTAGTTACATCACGAACAAGAGGTTCGTGTCTGTTGCCGTTAGTTTTCATGGCTGTGCTTTGAACGACGTAACTAGGTAAGCCTCACCAAGCGGATGGCTACACGACAGCTGCGGCTTCTGGGTGTATCGCGTCTGCAGCTCGTCGCGGATACTGTTGAGGAGTTGCACGTAGCTCTGCTGCGGGTTCTTCTTCAGAGCCGAGATGAACGCCCATGACATGGCGCCTGTAGCTTGGGAAGCAATTGTGGCATCAGCCCTAGAGGCAGAGATCGTTAGCTTTCTGCAGGCGAGAGCGACTAAGACGCCGGTATTTGATATTGGAACATGAGAGTAGACGAGAAGAAGAAGAACGAGGGAAAAAAAAGTAAGCTCGTCCAGCGCTCACAGCCGTCCACTCGCTGCCGCACCAACGTAGCCCGTCGCCCTAGACGCAAAGTAGCAACCATATGGTTGCGCTTTGGTCTAGGGCGTAAAGCCAAACAGAACGCTAAATATACAGGACTCTGGGTCAAGCCCATTCTTAAGGGCTGAAATGCAATTTCTCCGCTGATCTGCAAGATCAAACCGGGCGCCTAACTCCAACTCCTGATTGCATCGCGCAACAGAAACCCGCCGAGGTGCAGTCCATTGTAGATTGCACCGTGCGTTGGGATATTTGAAGAAAGGGACGAAGGAAAACGCTCTTAAAACAGATGTTGAAAAAGAAAGGGGTATTCCAAGTAAAATCAGGGGCATGTCACTGTAATGAAAGGGTATACGAACGATGTCTGATCGTCTTTGCTTCCGGAAAGCATGACAACATCGGCGGGCGACGTCTTCGTAGCCAGTGTCCGGTTGTATGCGTCGTCTCCGGTGGTGGCTTTCTTGAAGAAGCCCATAATGTTGTTTGCGACACCGCCAAGATCGCCTTGGCTGTACGCCGAGATGACGCCCAGAAGGCCTTGGCCGGCCTCCTTGGCGAGGTTGGGCTCCTTGAGGATGCCCTGGGTAGAGTAGATGTATGGGAGATCCAGGGCAGTTCCAGAATGGCATGAATCGAAGATGGCAGTAAGACGAACACCGGCCTGTAATGGCCGCACCATGATGCGGTGCATCTCGTCGTCTGTGATGTGACCGACCGAGCGGAAGTCGACGGGATAGATGACCTCGTCATATCCGTCCGGCTCGTCTCCGTCCAAGTCCTTTGTTTGCCCACCATGGCCTGTGAAGTATCAGCAAAAGGGTCATACCGGCTGACAACACGGACCGGTTCTTACCCGAGTAGTGGAAGAAGAGCGAGTCGTTCGGCCGAGCGTCCTTCACCAGCCAGTGCATGGCGCGTAGAATATTCTGCTTTGTCGGCTGGCTCATGGGATTCTGCTGGTCGTCGGTGAGGATTACCATGTCTTCGCGCTTATAGCCAAAGTTCTCTACTAGATATGCCGACATGTTCCGCACATCGTTGATGCATCCCCGGAGCTGCCCGCGCTGGCCGAAGTAGTTTATGCCTATTAAGAGGGCCTTCCTCCGGCCGGTGCATTGAGAGTACTGGAACGCATAGCCCTGGGGAGCCCCATGGCCGAATTGTTGGGGTGCTGCGGGAGGTGGTGGAGGAGCGTTGTGGTTTCCGTGGACGTACGAGTTGGTGTTTACCGAAGCTATTCCTGGTCTGCCAGCGTACTGGCTTTGGGGCGGGGCGTGATAACCGCCGTACTGCTGGGGAGGTGGCTGTTGGTAGCCATAAGGCTGAGGGGACGGCTGGTATCCGTACCCGGTTGGAGGAGGCTGTTGATATCCTCCGTAGCTCGGCTGCTGGGGCCTGCTTTTCAGTTAGCGATACGTCCAAAGTACACTGAATGGGCAGTTAGGGGCCGTACGGATAGTAGGACGGTTGGGTGCCGTGGCTGCCGTACGCACTACCAGAATAACCGGTACCCGGGTATCCAGACATTATTATAATATGCGAGGTGCGATATAGGCGAAGGTGAGATGCCGGTGGGGTTGCTCAGGCTCGGCCAGGCACCGAAGAGGGCCTCTCGACGAGAGGTCAACGGCTGGGCAAAACGCGAGCTCTCGATATGGCGTTCGGGCAGGGATCCGAGGCGTCTTATATAGGGCGTGAAAGGCTGGCAGGACGAGGTGACTGGAGAGACCGAAAACCCCGGATGCTTCGTGGATGACGATGACGACGTATTCAGAAGAGTATTGAATAGTTCGGAGCTAGTCGAGAGAGCCTAACGGACCGAAAGATGGAGTTAGACGGGGCGATGCACATGCATGAGGTAGCGAAGGACAAGCCCGATGCAGAGAAGTAAGGTATACCAAAGAAACAACAGTGTGCTATGGCTCCAACGCTGGGATCCCAGGGTGTGGATGGGTTTGGCAAGAGAAGCTGGCGGGGGGGAATGGTAGCTTACATGCGGTGGCGTACAGTCAGTCAGGATCGCTGCGTTTCCTGAGAACAAGATCGCGCTGTCGCGTTTTTCTTGTTTTTTTGCGGTCGATTCCTAGCGTGTATCGGGGCGTCGGGCGGCTATGGTGTCGCAATATGAGTGCTAGATAGGTAGAGTCTAGCAAGGTAGAAGCGTGTAATGTTGGCAAGATTGTTCGGTTGTTGCTGGCCCGCCTTCCGTCGTCGCAACCGCCGGGGATCTTTGAGCTCAAGCCTCCAGGGTCTGAGGAGTGGTGGAGCACCCAGCAAATCAGCACCACGATTGGACATCAGCCGGCGATGTGCTTGGTCTGTGCCTGCCGAACGTGGGAGAGCTTCAGCTAGTCCGTATTGGGACAGGCCTAAGTGGTGGGATTGCTCGTGTTTGGATGAAAAAGGAAAAAAGCACGGCACTACGATATGTATCCCTGACAGCGATCTGGTCGTGGCACGGGTCTAGAATCCCAACAAGTCGAGCCTCCCTGGCCCCGGCAGCGTTGCTTTTGGGACCGGACGTCGCGTGGATGTTTATTTCCAGCCACCGGTCATCCGAACGACCTAAGCTGGCCTGAGCTGGCTCTTGCTCTGTCAGGCTGTCCCTGCTGTCCTGGATGTTGCGGACAACGTCACTTGGCTCTGCTCAGCCCGACCGCGCACCCTGAGGCAGCACGCTAATGAACTTCATCACACAGTCCTCATCTCACGTGGCTGATGCACACGTCCGATCGAGCTGAATCCTTGCCCGTGACTCTGGCCTTTGGAGGCCGACAGTGAGGCGCTGGACAGCTAGCACATGCCCCTGTCCAGCTACACTGTTTCGTGCGTGTCAACCCCCCAAGCGTCCCAGGGCCATGGATCAGGTAAGGTAGGCACCATGCCCGACACTGGATACTTGCCATGACCACTCGTGAACAGCGGATCTCGCGGCATTCCCTCCTCACATGCAGTTGAGCAAGCCGTGGCCATGACATCTCACAGCTTCCTGCCCTTCGACTCTACGGATGTTCTCTGCACATCACGGATATGCAACTATTAGTGACCTACAGGCGACCAGAAATCGCACTGCCTGCCTGTGATGATCGCTTGCGGAGCATTTGGCCTGAACCTGAGTGACCTGGCGGCGTTTCCGCCGTTATTGCTTCTTAGCCTGAAGATGCGTAAAAGGGATCCTCAGCGCCAATCGTTTTCAGGAACTGCAAGCTTGCTGTGCGGCTCGCTTCACCCGTAGGTAATCTCCGCAGCTTGCATGGAAAACGAAAGCCATAACGGCCTCGGTACGTACACAACGGTTGTTGCTGTTCCATTGTTCTGCTCTAAGGTTTCATCTGTCCAGTGCAGCTCGACAGCAGGAACAATTTAATGTTTCCTCTTTTTACCAATCCGTAAGCGGCTAGGTCCGGATTACAGCGAACCAATCGTCCCCTCGGCGGAGGGACCCCTGCTGATCTAGGTGCGCTGAAGGTCAGGCCCAACCAATCATCAACAGATAAGTCAGGCCAACCCAAGATCTTCGGGACCGGGACGGCCCCACTTGGCGGGAGCGACGCGAATCACGGAGTACGGTCCAGAGCAACCTCAATCGACACTCCGAGTCCTGGCTCCGCCTCACTGCCAGTTCGCTTTTGACACACTCACTTCTTTACACTGGCTCTGCTGAATGTTCGACAAGTAAGGTACTCGGTTTTGACGGAGTTGTCGTTCTGGACACGGTACCTCACTCGTCGAGGAGCGTAGCCAGTGTAAGGTAGCTTGTGTCCACCTGGCGGCAGTACAGCATCCAGGTAAGCACGTATTCTATGTACTCGTTGGGAGTATGAGACAAATGAACTCTTAACACTCTATCCCGCTGACTACTCAGTCGAACCGATGGATAAGACCAATTGAGGGGAAGCCGAGCGTCATTTTTCGTCTGCTGCCCCTTGACGCAACCACGACGGGACTTGAGCCCTACGACATATAACGACGATTTCGATACGGCCTATACTGTCCGCACGAGTAATGTGACTGTCAGGAAGCGTTATCTGCAGCGGTATAAGCCACTTGGACGTTTTCAAAAGCCCTTGGTTCGCGGATTGCATTGTGTAACTGGGCTACGCTTGGTCCAGTGGCACTCCCTGCCAGAACCCTTGCGAAGCCGTTAGAAAAACTGCTCCGGCAACTGCAGAACGTGCCATTGCAGGTGTTTCGCTATGAACTATCCAAATGCACCTCGCTCGGGAGCAGTATACATTTCGTCACCGCTGCTTGCCAGAACTGCAACCCTCCATCTCACCTCCTGCTCGGCCCGTTCAGCCACACGTCATCTGAGTAAGACCATTATCTTAAGCATACTTTCTGTGAACCCGGCTAAGGGACGCTCGTTGCTACGGTAGCAGTATGTATTGCCAATGATGTCCACCGTCGCCGAGCAGCGGGCTCGCTGGTTGGTACCGTGGCATGCAATGCCACCACAGTTGCATGCTGACAAGCATCCTCAGGTCCTCAATGCTGGGACCTGGAGGCTGTCAGCGCTGCCGCCACAAGTTCTTCGCTGCCAAATCATACCTTGGCTCTCTCGGGTTCTGGACCTTCATGGAGCCACCGACATGTCTGAAGGGCCGAAGCTACTCTCGACAGCGTCCCGGAATCGAGGGCATCCGGACCCAGCAGAGAGGTAAGCTTCTCACTTGTGCCTCCCAGACGGAGAATATCGAGTCTCAAAATCTGGTTTTAGTGGCTCGAGCGTCCGGGGTTGAGCGCTCGACGGTGCTGCGCCTTCAGCCCTACGAGGCTTATATATTATGTCTACAGTCTACACTGCCGCTCCACAAAGGTACCTGGTATTCTTTGCCTAATCCGGCGCAGGGCTACGGCGGAGGATGCCGTTTGGCGCGTCTTGCTTTGAAGATGTTACATTCGAGTAAGCGGTGCTTTTCCGGTAGTCGGCAGTCATGATCTCATCTCCGTGGGTTCTCCGGTCATAGCAGCGAAGCTGCTATTCTTGGACCTGTGCTACCTCTGGGAGCGTACCACCGCATCACACTTGCACAACTACCGGCAGATTGGCTTACTCTTTCAGCGGTCGCTACCAGCTTCACATATCGTTCACGTGCTGACAGGAGGCGGAAGTCTCATCTCGCACGCATCATCTATCCACACTGGTCTATCTCTCTTCTCGTACTATTCGAAGTTCATCATGCATGACCCTAAGAAAGTCCATCGTGTCCAACGCTTCGTCATGCAGTCATTCGTAACCTGTCGCTTCCAATGCTCTCGAACCAGAAGTCAAGCCACCTGCTGAAACAGCAATCCAGAACAGCATGCCATCCAACACGCAATCAAGCATTCGCCATCTTGACATCATCGCCATCCTCGTCCTTCCTCATGAGGTACGCCATCATCCCCCACACAAGACGCATAGCCTCGACCCTGTCCTCGACAAGGAAGAAGTCATACCACTTGCTCCTCCACACCTCCAGTCGTCCCCAGCTGCGCTTCTTCCCCTCCCCACCTCCACCATCAGCAGCCCCATCCAGAACTTCAAGCAACCGATCAGGGACCCGGACGCGCAACACGCTGATGTGGTGGAACAGCGAGCTGATGACAAAGACATCGTCGTAATCCACCCCGCGCCGGCGACCAACAGCCTCATACCGCGTCTTCTTATCCCAAGCGGCCGAAGGCGGCCGGACCATGCGGTAGTTGTCATACATAGGCAGCGTAGTCCCGTTGCCCGACTTCTTCAGCCTCTTCACGCCCTTGGGGTTGGCCGTAATGTCGCCCGCACCACCACCCCCAGCCAGCCGCGACGGCAGAGGGCGGGGCCGCCCGCCATCACTCTTTCCCGGCGGCGCGGGATACGGCGACGACAGGCTCGCGGCGGGCGCCATGAGCGAGTCCTCGGGCGGCGTCGCGGCGGGGCGGGCGTCCTTGTCGCCCACGACGACCGCGTCCGCGCCCTCGGCGCTCGCGCTCAGCATCTCGATCTCGCGGCCGATGGGCCCGCCGGGCCCGCCGCCCCAGCGCGGCTTGGTGGCCCACCAGGCGCCCTCCCCCATGCGGCGCTCCGTCTTGCCGGCGCGGGCGCGGTGCTGGGCCGTGAGCAGGGCGGCGATGAGTTCGCGGCTGAGGTCCATGGTCGCGTCCTTGTCGTCTGGGGTGCTGGGGTGGAAGGACGTGGTGTGTCGCGCGCTGACGGCTGCCAGGGGACCCTCTACAATTCCTGCTCGGGCGGCCTCGCGCGTGGTGGGGGTGCGGAAGATGAAGGTGCAGCCCGAGGAGAAGTACGAGTTCCGGGCCCGGTGGCCGGGAGTGGCCGGGGAGGAAACGTAGAGGCGTGGTTCCGTGCGTGGGGCGGAGACGTTGCAGCCGAAATCGTAGGCGACAAGCTTGAGGAACGAGGTGAGGATATTCTGCCTGTGATCGGGCGGCATCTGGGCGCCGGATCCGGTGCGGTAGGTCACTGGTCCTTCTGCTCCCTTCCCCGGGCTCTCCTGTGAGGTCTTGCTTGAAGAGTCGGAGGGGTCGGAGCTAGTGGCAGTGCTTGGCTCTCCTTCTTGATCGCCATCTGACTTGGGTGTGCCTGCCTTGCCAGGGGCGGGTGGCCTGGAAGTGTCGTCCCAGAAGGTGGAAAAGACCTCCAGACAGCGGTAGAACTCGTATGAGTTCCCCAGACGTGCCTGGCTCTGGCCGGGCGGAGGCTGGATCCTGCGTACGGCTCGGTACGCCGCCTCGTTGGGGATGGACAGCTCGCGCTTGCGGTCTAGATAAACGATGCATCCAGGTGATGAGTTGCCGTTGCTGAGAGGCTTTTTCGTCGAATCATTTGCGGAGTGAGCCTCGTCCGGGCTCAGCCGCTCCCAAGCCTCGAATTCCGGAATGACGGATGTGTCGCCGACGACATCGGCCGGAGCGGCATTTTCGATCACGTGAACTCCCAGAGCTTTCAGATGAGACACCGTCACCTCCGTCGGCCGGTGTATGCCTTGGAGAACCGTGGCGACATGCCCTGTTAGTGTGGGGGCTTCGTCTTCATCCGGCAGACACCTGGGAAAGTTGACCGGCGTCGGCGGCGGTACATCTTTGGGCGGGTTGTTCGTGGCCGACGGAGCCGGTACTACACGTTCAATGATTAGAATACCTTATCTTGTAACACACACGTTGACAGCTTGGTATGTGACATGACGGGTAGGGAGGGAAGAAGGACAATGCTGCCCAATGTCCATGACCGTGCCTGAAGAAGGTCATAGCTTGGAAGTCCCGCCAAAGGAACAGCTGGACGATCATACAAGGCCGAGGCACCGGGAAGCCGGAAATCTGCAGATGTATCCAACTTCGGCCCGCAATCTAGGATCATCCGTTGCCTCGCTGTTTGCTGGGCCTGAGGGAGGTAGTGTAGATGCCCTTCCGAGCTCGTGTCCCTTGCAGCGACGCTACGGAACGCCACCCGCAACTAGGAAGCCACTTGTCGATTGGTGGAATCCCATGGGGCGCCCTGCCTGACATCCTTTGCGATGTCGTGCATTCTTTGCAGGCATATGCCGCCAAATACGTGTGCGGCGTACGGGGAGTTCAAGGACAGAGGAACAGAGGTGACACCGGCAAGGGCAAGGTGGCCGGGCTGTGAGGGGAGGGTACATACAGATGTGAGCAAAGCTGCCGAACATGGCGGGCACAGTTGGGCGGTGGCAGTCTGACGCGACTGCCGTGAGTACACGAACAAGCTCTCCGAAACAAATGCCGGTCCTGCCTTGTAGGTTCCTTCCACGAGGGGCATTCACTCGTTGGGCACTCGCAACTGATGCCAATTGCCAAACCGCGCTGGTTACTGTTCGGATAGGGGTAGGGTACTTGCTCAGGTACCAGGTGTAACTTGAATTCTGGCGTCAAATGTCGGACGGGCCGGGCCTTATCGACAGCACTCGACGGGTCTCTCACAGGCCCCAGGTCGGCTTTAAAGGCTCCACTGCGCCGGATGGGTGCTTGAGTTCGCCTCCCAAATCAAGACCTTCCCGGATATCGATTTTCTACAGCACGGCCCTGGAGCTGTAGCCTCGTTGATGGTCGCGCGTGTGTGTGCGGCCCAGCAATTGTTAGAGGTTTGAGGGCAAGTGCCCGTGCGCTAGAAATCACAGAGATCCGAGGAAATTCTGCTCCCGATATCTACGACTACACGTGTATGAGCAACCCATAGAATCCCACCCTGCTCCATCTACATGCGCGCACCCGTCGCCAACATTTAAAGCTGGCACATCTTAGAATCCGGCGGCAATCCGGATATGGGGAAACAGAGCGATATGAAGTGCGAATGACGAAGGTAGGTATATATTCGTGACAGGTTGGCTTAGGATCCAGATTTGGACATATGGGCTACATTTAGTACTTCTTTGGACGGCGTCCTTGAAAACTGTACAGAACGGACAATGTTGCTAGGTAAGACCTGGCAGTTGCTCTGCATCGAGTTTGATTTCCCGTAGATCTGGCACCCACAGGCAAACACAGCGAGCCACAATTAACATTCCACAGACCGGATAGACAGATTCCGTACCATCTTCTTCCAGGCTTCGTTTGTCAATAAGGCTGCTGCTAAGTCGACCCAGGTTTGCGACTGCTAGTGAGCTGGAACCTCACCAGTGTTCTGGAAAGTGTGAATGTTTCTATTCTAGGCTTCGTCCAGTCACGTCGTCTCATCTCTGATGTTGCTGAAACATTGGACTACCAAACCGTTTCTTCAAGAGTTGTGCGTCCCGATGCTTGACGGCACAAGAGTGCAGCCCCGCAGCTATGCATGCAGTGCTTCATTGCTGGCGCCCACGAAGCCGAAGTTGCAACCACCTTGTAAAGGGGCTTTCAAACTCTCGAATGGGCTGCCTTCACTGAAGATGATGTCTGTATATGTTTATATCATCCAATTCCAACTTTTTTCGGCGACTTGTGATCGTGAGCATCTTCACCTGTACAGCATTGATTGTATTCCTAACATGCAGGGGTCATGAGTACCCCGCAGAGGTTTGCGTGCTTCAAGATTGTCGCAGGACAGGGGTCCCGACATCAAAGCGCACGTCAAGTCCTGGACCAGGGCGAGGCTCATGGCCTTCTTGAAGTCTTACTTCTCTGACATGATTGCCGTTGGCTTCTGCTTCTGGCCAATCGCAGATGTCCGTTTTCAGCTTCAAACAACGATCAATCGTCATGCGGCTACAGCATCAATGCTCGGCCGCAAGGGTGTCCCAGAAGTCGTTGAGGTGTGGAAGTCTGCCGCCCAAGTGCAGAGGCAGAAGCGTGTTCTTCTCCAGCGAGAGGCTGGTTGCCCTGTCTCGCCGGATGACGGTTGCTACCGTGGTCAACATCTCCAGATTCTCCTCTTTTCCGTCCCTTCCATGATCATCACCAATTCAACCGCATCATCTTGAGCTTGACTTG